>Ga0213868_10002835_pt1 | contig 16447 bp, 15 predicted proteins | sample PICome_9_FD_160087 | JGI IMG/M metagenome (GOLD analysis project Ga0213868, IMG submission 160087) | Coastal seawater microbial communities near Pivers Island, North Carolina, United States - PICO127 | ecosystem: Environmental > Aquatic > Marine > Coastal | place: USA: North Carolina...
TGAACCTCAGAGAGAAAGCATTCGATGCCCTCTTCTTTCTTTACAAGATCAGCCATGAGACCACCGATCCATCCCGTCTTTCCTCCGTAGATGAGTACACGCTTCATTTCCGTCGCAATCGTTGAACAGTTAGTTGGATACAATAAAGAAGTAGAATACAGGCTTTTTTTCTTGAACTTCTTCTTATTCTTACATTATTCCTCCTCCATGGAACTCCCTCCCCCGAGGACATGGTGGACCTCCTCCTTGACTTGTTGTCTCGATGTATCGTCGAGCAAGCAAGATTACTATTAGTACAAGAATCAATTCAACTACTACCTGAATTTTGCTGGTGTTGTGTGTTTCAAAAACGGCTATTTTTATAATATAAACAGTAATAAGGAGTAAAAAGGTTCTTTCGCGCATTTCTTTTCAGCGTAAAAAAAGAGCCAACAGCAGCTTTTTTAGGCTCTTTTGAAAAGTTTCGAGCCACATACCTCATACCTCTACCACATACGAGTACGCGACATAACACTCAACATCTTCTCTTCTCAGTTTCTTCTTCAAGATGGAACATGAGTTGAAAAACGTACCTAGCATTTCAATGCAAGAAGATGAAAATCCAACGGAAGACGAACCTTTTGTACCCTCGTCCTTCTCTGTCCCACTTCACTCCATACTGTCGTCAGCTCAGCAACGTAGTTTGATCGATAACGACTACCCTCAATATCACAAGTACTTAACAAACAGAATCTCGCGTCTTCGACACTCTTATCCGGTATATAAACGTAAATCGGGGAGGAAACACGTTTATCAGCCAAGAGACTGGACGTCTGTGAAAGAAGCTAATGCACATGAAAATTATGTATTACTTGCAATATATCAAGTAGAGCGTGCATGGGCTCATGCAATGGAACTTAAAATGGTCAATGAAAATAGTGGATTAAGCAAAAGACGGCATTACCTAAAGAGATTGAAAAAATCTGTATCAGATGTTGTAGATCTAGAGCAATTGAAAGAGATCTGCGATGACACAACACGAGATGAAATTGATTGTTATGCAACTTGGATCAAAGGGAACTATGCCACCGAAGTTAAGAATTGGAAGAGTTCATGTGAACAGTATGCAGTAGCTGTTAAACTTTGCTATGAACTGTCATCAAAAGCCAAGTCGGAGGAAAATCTACAATCATCGGATTTGTTTTACTCTCGAGCTGTGAATGTACTTCAACCACTCTTAACATATTGTCAATACGAATTGCAACAAGAAGGAAAACTATCTGAAAGTGAAATTGATTCTATTGTACGCATAGCTAATTTAGAAGAGGATGGTGAAGAAGAGACGATGGACAGTAAAGATGATGCACACATTCATATTACATTCCGAGGGAATGAGGTGCCTCTAACGGGTGATATTCGTATTGCGTTCATTAAGATTCAAAACAAGAAGAAAGAATTTCAAAAGTGCACTCATGCGAAAACTGCAAAAGCTTCTGTCAAGGATTCAAAGTTTATGGATCTTCTGAATTCTTATGACGATTTACGTGAAACGATTCAAAAAACTGCAAAAACTTATGAAGGTATGGCTAGCGGACCAGCAGTTGATCGAAAAAGATTCGAATTCAGGCTCTTAATTGGATTTTGTAAGTTTCAGAAGCTGAAACTTGTTATGGAACGAAACGAGGAAATGGTGAATGATATGAGAGCACAAGATGTGGATGGGAGCAGCATCGTACGAGAAGGCAATAGTGGCATCTCACATAAAGAAGACTCTGAATTCAAATATAAAAAAGTTGAAGAAATAGCACATCTATATGACGCTCTCTTGCAGGATGCAAGAGCTGTAATGAATTTACCGGGATCTGCCACGGAAGACGGAGTCGATGAGGAAGACGAATTTTCGTTAGAGGCGAATGCTAATATACTTCGCATCCGTGCGTTTAGATGCTATTACATTGCAAGAATGTATTCTTCTGATAATGTTGCAAAGTACTTCGAGGCTTTGTCTTTGTTTGACAAAGCCTTGAAACTAGCTGCTGAAGCGTCAGAGGAAATCGCTGCATGCCAACATATGGAAAAGTCAGAGTACATGCTTGATTCTCTATCTGACCTGGAACGAGAGATTACCGGATTAAAAGTGAGAACGAAGGCATGTGCTTTCCTAGCTATGCGAGGCAGTGGTGCTTCATCCGTGACATCCGGTCTTACTTTGCTGGATCGTTTGGATGATTTTGATTCTGGAGGAAAGAATTATAAAATTGCGGATGTGCCGATGGCATTGCAACCTATAGCCTGCAAACCTGTGTTCTTCGACATAGCAAACAATTATGTACGTGAGCTTCCCTCAAAAGATCTCGAGGCAACTGTGAATGCTTCAAAATCGAAGCAAAGCCGAGGTCTGTTTGGATGGTTTCATAAATAAGTACAATCCTTTAGTATTACTTGTTTTTATTTTCAGTATCCAGTTCAAACTCGAAGCACCACGCGCCCAGCTCCCAGCTCCGAATCCACCATTCAAATGTTGTTGTTTCAAGTCGGACAAAATAATTCGTTCCGAATTAAGTCCTCCATTTCTAACAACAAATCTACATGATTAGAAAATATGCTCAGCGAGAATGAATTATTCTCTGTTATGGACGAGCTTATCGGTGAAAGGTCAAGCTCGAATTCCTCAAGAAAAAATTATGAGGAACCTCTTCCTAGAGTCAGAATGTTGCCTGAACTTCCACAGTATGGAAAAGAAGAAAGAAAGGAAGGTGGAGAAATCGGGTCAGAGGGAAATATCTGGAACCCTAACATCAGTGTTGCTGTAAAAGGAGGTACGTGGGAGTACATACCTCCCACAAATCCATACGTTGAAGTTGCGCGCAGGAGAGCATATGAAAAATTCAAAGCCAAATTTAAGACCGCATTTGATTGGATAACAAATCCAAACAAACATAAAATTCATTCTAAAATCGAAAAGCTCGCTATTGAAGATATTTCCTGTGTGTGGACGTTGCTTCCTTCGCACTCGATTTTGGAAAGAGCTCAATTTGCTATAAAGACAAATGAAACTCTGAAAGTCCTGCAGTCTAGACAAAGCAGCAGCAATGTTTTAAAATGCAGAAGTTCGGAAACTAGACATATTCTTGATTCTTTAAGCAAAGGGATAGAACATAAAAAATTGATTGATCCTATCATGATGTCGCCGTTTTCACTTTATGAGGCTTCAAGGGATATGTTAAAGAATGAAGTAAAATTTCAATTCATCCGAGAATGGAAAAGAGTTACCCAAGGCAAAGGCTCAGATGATGCTGTGAGAGAGTTTTGTTCATCTTCTAAATTTCACAAAAAATGCACTAAACTTTGTCGAGAAGTTGAAGCACTTACGATTGAAATGGAAAAGGAATTCTTAGCAGATCTAAGGAAGAAAGCCAATGAAATGTCGTTGCTCTCAAGTAATAGGAATTCGAAGAGTAAAAAGAACACAATCCCAAAATTAGTTTTAGAATCCGATAATGCCAAACTTATCGATAATGGCGTTTCAGAATCGTACTTGGTCAAATTTTCCGGCTTATCCTTTCGTATCAGCGCACAACATCTAGAAAAACTACAGCGATTATACGACCGTTTTAATACAGAGCATTCATCACTTTCGGAACATCAAAATGCATTTTGTTCTGCATTATTTTCGGTTTTAGCCCGGTATGATTTGTTAGAGGGCGGTGGATTACAATCAAGCCTTACTGGTCATGTCTTTGATGTTCTTCTCAAACGTTTTCACTGTAACCTTGAATGCTTTGCTTCCCCCTTTAATTGCAGGTATGAGCGATACTGTTCCGCTTTTCCAGATACGGATGCAGCTTTTGGAAGTCTTGGATCCTTTTTTAGCTATGATTTTGCATCACTGTCAAATGGAGGCTGTTTTCAAGCAAACCCGCCTTTTGCCTCTGATTTTATCGCTGAGATGTGTAAGCGCATGAATATGATTTTAGGGAACGAGTCTCTTTCAGCACCATTCATGTTCATTGTTTTTGTTCCCGCTTGGAAGGACTCAAACGGATGGCAAACCCTTGAGCAAAACGCACACCAGAAATACCATTTACTTTTAGATCAACAACTCAATCCCCACTATTATTGTGAAGGCACACAACACAGGAAACTGAAAGGACGTTATAGAATTGCCTCGTTTAATACATCTGTATTCTTTCTCCAAAATAAGGCTGCGCAAGAGAAATGGCCAGTGACTGAACAAATTGTTGATGAGATCAGACAAGCTTTTGCGATGAATCCAGAAAATGATAGATCTGTCAAAGCATGCCTAGATGATAAACCGTCTGAAATAATAGATCATCAAATATATATCGACAAACCAATTTGCAAATCTTCAACGGAGAACAGAAAAAAGAAAAAGAAAGACAATAAATCCACTGGGGTAAGCGGTCAGAAGAAGAAACAGAAGGTACTTGCAGATGATCACATTAGCCAAATGCTAATTCTTGAAAGCCTTGGAATAACAAAACAGAGTGATGGAGAGAACCCTGTCGGCAAAACTGTGGATATGATGAAAACATCGAAACCAAAATCAAGAAAGAAGAATTCGACCAAAGCAAAGTAGTGCAACGAACGCACTAATGATTATTAGTTGCTAATTTATCTATTGATCTTTCCTTTAAATGCTTACTTGCCACTTCTAACTTCTTCTTTATATCTTTGTCATCGCCAAGAAGTGAAGCTACTTTTGCTCCACATTCGTAAGCATAACGCGATGCCTTGAAATCCTTAAGATGCTCATACTGGGTACCTACGTTGTAGAATGAAATGGCTAAGATTTCCGACCAATTTCGATTTGCGTTATCGGAAGTTGTATTGCAATTAATTGAGTCTTCTCTTCCATCATTGTGTTCTGCACATGATATATGCTGCTTTTTTTCATTAGCTAAACAGCCTTCCGTCAGTGCTAAAGCTGTTCTAGCATGACGCAATGCCATCTTGTGTTTATTCGATCGGGAGAGAATCGAAGACATGTTTAGATGCATGTCAATCGATATTCGGCGATCTTTAATTCCGCGCAGTCTGCTTTGTGTCACTAGAGCCATCTTGAGATATTTATACGCAAGATTTAAGTCATTTTCCAATTGATAAAGTTTGGCTAAGTTGTACCATACTGTGACTTTTGACGAATCGCTGTTTTGACTCAACTCCTCTGCTCGACTGAGTAATGATATTCGTGATCTTTTGGTCATGCTATGATTAGGATCCATAGCAATCTGCATGAATGTTGCTGCCAAATTCAGGCAAGATAGATGGAAGGCATGCGAAGTGGGACCGAGTAACTCCTTCCGTCTTTGAAGAGCTAAATCGAAACAATCAATTGCTTCTTTCACATGCCCCCCTTTTAACAATTTATTGCTCGTTTCATCAAGGTGCCTCAGGTCGTCAATCATTTCATTTTGACATTTTTTTTGTTTCACCGAAGTAGATACAATGCTTGATTTCGTGACTGACTTGTGAACAATGACCAGCGAACAACTTCTAATTGAAATTATTTTAGAATGCATGTTAATCACTAAGATCGAACGTTTCTTCTTCGTCCATATCGTCATCATCTTGAGTTGCTCTCCCTGATGCTTGATTGTCAATGACAGTTCTAATTTCTCGCTGCAACGCCTTTCCTTCTTCTTTCTCTGGTCCAGGAAAGTCTAATAATCTCGAGCAGCATAACATAGCCATATCATATTCTTCATGATCGCGATAATATGAAGCCAAATATAGCAAACCTTCTGCTTCAGGCTCATCAACATTAACAGATGATATTATTTGGTAATAATCCACATCCGACGAAGCAGGAGTCTGTTGCTGAGCAATTTGAGCTTGATACCGTAAATTCAAATGTCTCAAATAGCACCGCGCGGCCTTTTCGGTATTTCCATCTTCACAATATAGCATGGCTAATTTTCTTGTGGCGATTCCCTCAACATCATTTTTACTGACAGCGCGCTCATAACTTCGAATAGCATCATTCCTCCTGTCAAGACCGTAATAACAGCCACCAATAGCGCACCACATACGGGGATCATGGGGGCGTAACTCTACAGCTTTTCGAAAATAAAATAGAGCATACAGTAGCATTCCCATAATTTCGTAGGTTTGCCCGAGACCGTACCATGCTCGGTAATCTCGTGGATTGATATCGACAGCACGACGATATGCCTCAATAGCGGCTGCAGAATTTTTCATTTCTATGTACTCATGTCCCATCAAAGTCCATGCACTCAAGTAAGATCGATCTAATTTGAGAGCTCTTTGAAAGTACTGCACAGCTTTTTCATGTTGTCCTTTTAGCGAATAATAATTTCCAACAATACAACACGTTTCAGGGCGATATTTATCTAGCTTCATTGCTCTATGTGCTAGAGACGAAAGAGAAACTTTATCATCTTTCACGTACAAAATGTTTGAGTAAACATCAATCTGATCAAGACGTTGAGGATCGCGTTCAATCAAAAGCCTGAAGTGTCCATTTGCAGTTTCATAGTCCATCATATTATAATGTGCTATTGCTATTTGATATTGCAGATATGGGCTTGATACAAAGAGGCCATATCCATCCGTTCCGTGAATTAATTGCTCTATAATCACTAAAGCATCTTCATTGGCTTCTTTGGCCAAAAACAGATGAACACAGAAAAAATGATACATCCAATGCGAGGAAATAGGCTCAAGCAATTCCTGTACCTCAGAGTGAATGCTTGGATCTGTTTCACATAACTCAACAAGATCTAACCAGGCAGACCAATTGTATGGATAGGAAATAAGAGATTGAATGATTATGCGTTGTGCAGATGGCATTTCTATCCCATGTTGATATATCACTGAAAGTGGACTGGAACTTGCTTTAGGCGCAGGCGACTTTTCAGCCTCTTTAAGCACCATTCCATACACATGTAAACCAAATGCATCAAGCCTGCCCCTTTTATAGAAAATATGCATTTCTCTCAAAAGTTGGTTCAAGTTACCATTTCTCATGGCTGTCCTTTCCAGTGGGTCTCTGCAACGGAAATCATGAAATTTAGAAAACGAAAAAGAAACGATAGTCATCGCACAAATGAACAATGTGTATAAAACACCCACCTTAGCTCTAATACTTCTTCTTCTTTACGTCTTTCTCCTGCCATAAAAAGTGCATATGCTCTAAGGTATATTCCGTAAGACGTCAAGCAATTTTTCGGTGGATGAACAGTCAAATCGCCCCCTTTCGAACTGACCCTTCTCCTGGCAGCAGTTACATCTGTTTCCTGTTCTTCTGTCGGATTTACACTTAGCGTAGATGCCGCTCTATAGTATTCTCCCAAGTCTAATATGGATTTTGCATACAATTCCAAGTCGGAGCATTTCGTATCATCTACTGGTTCAGTTGTAGAAAAATGAATAGATTCGTCTCTTTCCCCATGTTTCAGGCCATTTAGTTGTTCTGCAGCCCACCTAGCAGCTAGTTTAAGACCTCGATTTGATAATATTGTGGTTGCCTCTCGTAATTGTTTTCTTGCATCAGCAACACTCCAATTTTGGCTCAAAGCCTTCTTCGGAGAATTGAGAGGATTGTTCGCATTTGAGCTAAACATATTTGATTTGAAACTTGTAAATGAATCATCATTTGTTGACTCCATACTCATGCTCATTGATTGATGGGTATGTGAAGTCATGTTGGTACAAACAAGTTTAGATATGTGTTTATTATCGGCTCGTTTGGGTCTCTTGTTTGGCTTTGGTGTGAGCTGAGAGCTGAGAGTTGTGAGTTAATGAGCAGCTGAAAACCACACATTTTTTCGTCTCCTCTTCCTCTTTTTCTCTATTTCTCTCGACTAGCTATTAGCTATCCGCTCTAAAATGGTGGACTGGACTCTGTCTAATGTCTCTTTCTCTAAAGCAGCACTTTTTTCAAAATAGTTTCCTCTCGCTTCGGGTTTTCATTGCCTTTCAAAATCTTCATTTCTAGAGAATCCAGGTGGAATAATAACTGCAAATGGATTTGCTGATTCAAATACTGGATGAAGTCGCGCCTTCAATCATATCTAGGAAACACGGAGACAAGCATTTGAGTGAAGAAGAAGTTCAACATGTTTTAGAGAAAGTAAGGCATGCAATGCAGAAGATTGATGCTAAAAGTCTGTTGAATTTATCTTATAGCTATGGTGAGGGATCAGTTAGTATAGGTGAAGATGAGTAAGTTTCGTTAGATGTATTTGATTATGAGTTAATCTTATTTCTTTTTCTCTTGAAGGGTTTGGAATAGGTTTCTCATTATGAACTTTTCCTATTTAGTGTGAAATGTGCGCCGATTTATAATCAAATCAATCCACCAGAAGATCATGGTGTCCGTTATCTTCACGTCATTGAGTGCGGTGGAATGTATTCTATTGGAATTTTTGTGTTTGCTCCAAACGCGAAAATTCCTCTTCACAACCATCCGGATATGTCGGTTCTCAGTCGCGTATTATATGGCTCAATACGCTCAAAGTCATATGATATTATTGAAACACCGTCTCCAAAGGAAGTGAATCAATCTCATGAAGAACCTCATGGTTTCAAAGATAGATTATTCCAATTTCCTATGAGGCTCTTTGATAAAATTCATAGGAATGGATCGTCATCGGAAAACTGTATATATTGTATTGAAAACGAAGAAGAGGTCATTAGAGCACCTGAGACTACCGCACTCTATCCAAAGAAGGGAAACCTTCATGAATTTACTGCAGGAGAGGAGGGTGCCTGTGTTCTAGATGTATTAGTACCTCCCTACGAAAGCGAAAACGGCCGTGATTGTACTTACTTTGAAAAGTGTGATTATAGCGACAGCATAAAGGAAAGTGACATATCACACTGTATAGTTCAAACCATTGCACAGCCTGTTTGGTTTCGATGTACGGGCGGCAGTTACGAAGGTCTTATCAGTTACGAGGATAAGTGACTGAATGAATGAATCACTCACTCCTCGTGTGAGATGTGCATAACTTAGGTAACAAAAAGAAACTATGGCAATAAACCCTCTTCATTTACTTCAGAAATCTGCAATTGTGATCGTTTATTACCTTGATGAAGCTTTAGGACTCACTCTTTTGAAATATTATTTCGTACCTTTTTACAAAAATGATGCCATGAAGTTTCCCCCAATCCGACTGTGTAAAGCTAACGGCTCTTTGCGCACGTTTTTCGTGCTACGTGCTACGTGTGCTAGAGAGATAGCTTGCAGCTTGCACCTTGCGATGTATTATTATTATTATTATTCAAGTGCGAATCTGGGATTCTTCTCTTTCTCTCTCACAGAAGCTTACCATCTTTCTGGTTAGCTTTAGATGCATCTTATACAAGAAGTTGTAAGGCACGATAGTGAATTCTTAAACCAGCAGGACAGTTCCATTGAAAACATGATTTCCACAGAAAAGGAGACCGAATCTTTGAAAGACACAATCAATCACAAGTCCGACGAGTCCACCAGCTCATCTGCATCATCATTTTCCCCACCCTCTTTAGATGAATCTGAAATGAAGGCCATCGCCGAGGCAACGGCATCGGCAGATGCAAATTATGTCCCTTCTCAAACGTTACTGTCGTCGAATTCTCCTTACCCTCTTATACGCAGCGTCGATGGATTGTCACTGAAGCGATTCAATCCTAATCCATCGAAATTCTGTGCAAAGGATGTTATTATCCCATTAAGAGGAAAACTAAATGTCCCAGTGCATGTAACAACAAGTGGTAGTATCGTTGATTACATAATCAAAAGCAAAGATTTCGACATTGGTTTCGGTGTTACTGCGGAACGAGAGGAAGGAATCACAGTTGTAAAGGTAAGCCTTAAGTTATCTTGTTTCGAATTGGATGTATCGAACATCTTTGTTGAGGATCCATGAACATATTGATTGGATATTTCTTCGCTTTGCTAATGAAACACAATATTCTTCGCTGTTTACCAATAAAATGTACAGGAAAAGGCACGACAAAACACACACATCAATGCGCTTTCTGGAAGATTTTTGGTTGGATCTGTTCCTTGTGCACTCATCTTCACATTCGATAATGAATACTCATGGTTCCGTGAAAAGAAAATAACGTATAACATCATCATCACTCCACCTTCCGTGGAAAATATTGTTCGCGGAAGACGCACACGAGCCAAGAAAGCATTGGATATAGTGCATGAAGATATTAAAAGTGCTGAAACAAGATTGGGAAACGTGAGTGAAAAAAGTACAGCCTTGAGAATCGAAATTGACAGACTGAGCAAAGAATTGGAAGAGAAGAAAAAAGGACTTGGCGTCTATGTGAAAGAGGAAAGTTGGTTGAAACAAAGATTACAAGTTCGCGAGGTACAGGAGAGTCTTCTGACCAGAAGATTGGAAGATGGATGGGAAGACGAATCCCAAGTTGGTACCGAAAAGGATGAAGATGACGGCGTTGATCGGGCCGAAGTCTAAATCCGTCATTTCCTTATGTTTTTATATCAAGTGTCAATTATTACTTATTAAAACCCTAGTTTTGAAATAAATGAATAGTATGTTGGGATTATATTTGCATGGTTTCTCCAAATACATTCATATGACTACTACAACTGAGGTATCTAGTACAGAGAGAGTGATACACAAATCATCCGCATTGGTCATTTTGATGTTAGAGGGGGTGTAATGGATTTTCCACCCCTTCGCGGTTCGAAGGCCGTCGAAGGAGCTTCGTAGACACAAGATAGATCGATACAAAGGAGTAAAACGGTATCTACATTCAGAGCTGTTGTTTTCGAAAAAGAAATTAGATTCAGTTTTGCATCGTATTAATGTAATATCACCATGTCTGAATTTCTAAGTAACACCGTTCAGGCTTTCACGGAAGATCCTACTGGTTTCACCTTTGACAATGTTCATCGAAACGCCATGATTCAATCTCTCTCGTCTTCTTCTTCATCAAGTTACCTCCCAACTGCAACAAAAACTGGAACAACTATTGTTGGACTTGTATATAAAGATGGAGTTGTACTGGGTGCTGATACGAGAGCTACAGGTGGATCAGAGGTGGCAGATAAGAATTGTGAGAAAATCCATTACCTTGCTCCTAACATATACTGTTGTGGTGCCGGTACTGCCGCCGATACCGAGAAAACAACAGAACTCATTGCTTCTCAACTGGAACTATTGAGGATGAATACGGGAGGGTCTCAGTCCAGGGTTGTGACAGCCTGTACCACTCTCAAACGAATGCTGTACAGGTATCAGGGCCACGTTAGTGCAGCACTCGTTCTTGGGGGTTGTGATATTAATGGGCCCCATGTTTACCAGATTTATCCTCACGGATCCACGGGCAAATTACCTTATACCACCATGGGAAGTGGTTCTCTTGCAGCTATGAGTGTCTTTGAAACAGGATGGACGGAAGATATGTCGGAAGAGGAAGCAGTTGAACTTGTCAAGAGAGCCATTCTCGCTGGTGTCTTTAACGATTTGGGAAGTGGAAGTAATGTTGATACATGTGTCATTCGCATGGATGGAACTGCTGATATTGTTAGAGGTGCTGTTACTCCAAATGATGTCAAGCCTTTGAGGGCTGCCATTAATAGAAGCTCCATGTTAACTATGAAGCCTGGGACTACAGCTGTTCTAACGAGCGACTTCAAACCGCATAAGAAAGCTGCTACTTCAACTACTAGCACAGAGGCTATGGATTTGTAAGACATTTAGATGAATTTTTTATGAAAATGAATCAATGAATTTATGAATGATGAATAGAGCCATTGTATTGTGTGTGTGTGCATTTTCATGACGCTATTACTTGGTTTTAGTATCGTAATATCCCAAAATGCCCTCTGCCACCGAAACTTTCGAGAACTCGAAGAACCAACTGACGTTAGTGATTCTACGGTAACTTCATCTTCCTTCTACTCTCTACGTAGACAGCAACATTCACTCCTCCTTTCGTAGTCCCTCAGTAGTCATATATCTCCAAGATGAACCATAAGAACAGCTTATTGTTCACATGTGCCGTGCTTCTTATGGCTATTGTATCCTCTTTTTCTCCAGTTGAAACATGGCTCAAATCAGGAAGATTCATGTCAATATCACAACCGTCCCAGGTACAAAACAATCGTCTCACCAAAACATTCCTCGGTGCTGGACCTGCAATTGCGGATAAACCTGTGACAAAGGAAGAAAAAAAAGTATCCAAGGATTCTGAGAAAGAATCTAAATCATCGAATTCGAAAGGTTGGGCTGTACGTCTCTTCAACGATCCCATGAATAAGCGTGAGTTTGTTGCGAGGTGTCTCACAGAAGTATGCGCTCTTTCTGATGGAGCTGCGTACACGTGTATGATGAAAGCCCACCAATTCGGCATTTCTGTCATTGGTCGTTATCATTTAGAAATGGCCGAGCTGTATAGAGATGAGTTGTTAGACAAAGGATTAGTTGTTGATATGGTTCCTGTAGATGATGAGAAGTAAATGTATCTTCAGATCTGATATAAGTAGAACACAATTAGGATGTGAGCAAGTGTGAATTATGTATTTTGTATAAAAGACTTATTTTAGAAAAGACGTTTCTCTGTTTTTTTTTATAAAAAGATATAGAATGAATGAATCCAACTGAGTTCCATTATCGATCTACAGGACCCAAGAACTTCCGCTCATTTTTATGTATGATATTCTACATTCTACACTGTTTACTTAGACCTCATCAAGACAAATTTCAATTTTCATAGATAATCCAAAGAGTGCATCTTTCCACCCAGTCCTAAGCATAAGCCCTCTAGAGTCAAGAGAGTCCTTCTTTTTTACTCGTGTCTCGTGCACATGTTTACCTACTCACAAGAGTGTCACTGTCACTCGTTTGAGTTAATTTCTTTCATTCTCCCGACTCAAAATAGAGTAAGTAAATGAGCACATTGCACGATTTAGTGAGTTACTTTCGACCTAGTTTGAAGGGCGAAGAGCGGAAATCTCCTGGTCGAGATGAGACTAATATACAGTCTTTCTCTGAAGACGCGAGCTGCGGACTGTCTTGTAATGTATTACATTCAAACCGAAGTCCTACAGGTATAAATAACATAAACGAACCAGCTTATTATATCAAAGATATTGAGGGGAGTCCAACTGAAGTAAACAAAGCTAGTGACCTGCTTGAAAATTTAGAGCCGCCCAAAATTCAAAGATGGGTTTTACCTTTGGATTCATTGAAAGAAGAGGAAGATAGTGTTGATATTTTGGGCTTTGACATTAGTGATGGTGATCAAACATCAAATTTACGCAAATCCTTTCCAAAACCAATGCTGAGTTCATCTCTGGGTTCCAATCCTGATGAAGAAAACCATAATGATGTTCATCATGACGATTCGACTGTCGTTGTTTCAAACAGAGCGTTTGCAGACAACACAAACGACGAAAAATGCACGTGCATTCAGACACACTGTGGACTTAAACATGTTTTTCACATACATCTATCAGCCCCATTTGAGTTGCCAAAGTGTAATTCAAGCGACAAAGTGAATGCTTACATTCGACGAGGATTCAATAGAGGTAGATATAGCAAGGACAATAGCGCTAGATCTATGAATGCGATACCAGATAACAGAAAATCATTCTCAAGAAAACTTAGCAAAACCAGTTATCAAATAAATCCTATATTACAGGATCAGCAGCAAAAAATTTTGATTGGCACTTTATTGAAAAGGTACAGCACTAAAAAATCATCCATCGTTCTGAGATACCTTCAACGAATTCGGAATAAGTTTCCCAACGGCTTTCAAAGTTCTGATGCAAGGGACAAATTTGAAGATCTTTTGAGTAAAAGGAGCGCATATTTGATCAATAAAAAATTAGGCATTAAAAAGAGGCAAAATGGTATCTTAAAAAACCAAGTACTTGTAACATCTCAACATACTACACATGCGCACATCGAATCTTGGTCCGAATTAGATGATGCAGTAAAGGGAAGATTAGATGGGATCGACGTTTTGTTCCTTGGGTCTGCTAAGAAAATAATAAGGACATCGTCAGATCAACGTTGTCTTGACTTCCGCAAAATTGTACAGGAATCGTTATGGATAAGTTGTGGACGAAAACCTTCTGGCATAATATTTGAAGGCTTAACAGGTACTGGCAAGGGATCTGACCGTTGGAGTGCACCCATCAACAGAGTAGATAACTATTCAAGTGGTGGTAACTACGAAGCTCACCTTAATCCTGATTGTTGTTCCATGCGTGTGGACGGAAAACCATACCAACAGATTTCTATCTCTATTAACTCACTTGAAGACCTTCAACAATCTTATGATAAAGCAGTGGAGCCCTTAATTTTTGGCGATATCAAAAGGAGCATTGTAATCATGAATAAAATTTTAGTCTCAGTTCAAAAACTGCTCAATGATCCCGAAAAAGCTCACCATACGATCGGATCGACTCATCATAATATAGCAAGTCTACATCTATTAGATGGTAACTTCGATCAAGCACTGATTCATATGAATAAAGCCATATCCACGAGAATTCGGTCTCTTGGATTCCATCACGAGTCTACATCGGTGAGTTTATTTTACACAATTTAAATTTATCAGTCACCAGTCATAAAATTGGTAAATGTGATACTTAGATATCAGCTAATATTACCATACCATTTACGTAGGTATCACTGGCGAAATTAGGTTTAATTTACGTTGGTCTTAACCGATTGAATGACGCATTAGATGCATTTCAGGAAGCTCTGAACATGCGGCTGCTTGATGACACAGTTAATCAGCTCGATGTTGCTAAGCTTTTCAACAACATAGGGGTAGTCTACTACCTCCAACACCGAAAAAAACTAGCTATCAGAGTTTTTGTCGAGGCTGTAAGAATTGAAAATCATTACATGGATAGCTCTCTTTGTCGCGACTGCATTAAATATGATCTTGTTGTTTCACTTTCTAATATGGCCAAGACTTATCTGGACCGAAAGAAGCATCATATGTCAGCATTTTTGTACGAAGAAGCACTCGAACATCAATTATCAATTCTTGATAAGGATCATATGGACGTGTTAGATACACTTGATAGCATTGCATTTGTGAAGCTCGACGGGGGTGACAAAACCAACGCCATGACTATATACAAAAGTCTATACAAGCTTCAAGTCGCGACATTAGGATATGATAGTCTCAAAGCAATTAATACTTTGTGCATGATGAGTTTCATTATGATTCAGCTATCTAATTACACTGTTGCGTTGCGTTATTTGACTGAAGTTTTACAAATGCAAATGCAAGTACTAGGCCAGAATGACGCCCGTGTCAAAAACACACAGAGTATTATTGCGAATCTTCAACATACCATTCAGGGGACTATATGAAATGTAATTAAACATGTTTTTAACATTAAGCTTTTGATACCTTTAGCCCAGGAGTAATTTCTTTCACGTGCTTTTTTAAAAGCTTCAGTTCGTGATTTTCAGCTTGCCCTGAACCAGCGAAACGAACACGGCCAAGGCCATCAAGTAAAAAGATATATCCTGTCTTATCATTGTGCATGCGAAGAACATCTCGTAATTCAGGACATGATCCGAAGTAAAGCAATACTTTATCTTTTCTTTCATCTGGTACAGACTTGTTGAACCCGCGCAAAATAAAGTATTTGAGAAGTTTTAATGTTGTGCCTTCATTACACGATAACCAATTCACGCGCACTCTATGCGGATCATTTCGAAATGCTTCGATGATGGGTTCTGTCCAAGATGGTAGCATTCTATTACCATACTCGTTGAAACTAATAGCTAAAAGGGTACAATATGCCGATGGATCCCGAGAACGATTGTCTCTTACAAAAAACTCTGGGAGTGATACTGTTTCGCCATTCAAAGTCTGTAAACTCGAATCCTTCAATTCATTCAAAGGAGGGAAAACCTGAGCATCATCTATGCTGATCAGTTCCTCATTTGCAATTATTGCTTTATTATTAGTATCTTTTAAATCTTTTACATACCAAAAATACCCTAGTGACCTTTCTACAGCAATCATCTTTTTCGCTCCTGTCTTTTGATTGATCTTTACAACATAATTATTAGGCAGTATTTCTTTTGATAGACCTAATGGATTCATAATGATACCTTTATGTCGTTTCTCCATTTCCTTCCTTGTATACGAATCAATGCCATCATAGGCATCAAATGATGAAGCCGCTGGCGCCATTTTCTCCGCTTTAGAAGATAAGCCGCGTTCGAGAGGAAAATAAATATCTCTGAATTTGGCTCTCTTCAAGATATTCGAAGAATAGGATACTGATTTTAATATCGGCGACAGCATTGTTCATTTCCTGTTTGTGAAGAGATAAATAAGTATGACTCTCTCTACTCTCTCTCTCTCTCCTCTCTCTCTCTCTCTCTCTCTCTAGAGAGACTCTCTCTCTCTCTCTAGAGCATATAGCCGGCGACAGGGTGGCAAACTTCGAGGGCGGAGGCAGACCGCAGACCACAGG
>Ga0213868_10002836_pt1 | contig 16440 bp, 18 predicted proteins | sample PICome_9_FD_160087 | JGI IMG/M metagenome (GOLD analysis project Ga0213868, IMG submission 160087) | Coastal seawater microbial communities near Pivers Island, North Carolina, United States - PICO127 | ecosystem: Environmental > Aquatic > Marine > Coastal | place: USA: North Carolina...
GCTTCAGAAAGTACTTTTGTAGCCATTCCACCTCCAGCGCCTGAACCAACTATTATTACATCATATTCTTTTGAGCTTTGTTTTATTTGCATTATTTGAGCTTTGTTTTGATTACTTAATTTATAGTTCTAATATTTTTATGTTTCTAAAAGAAATCACACCAGGGTGATCTTGAATACTAATTTTTCCTGTCTTAAACTTTCCAAAGTCACAGTTTTGCCAAGGTTTTTCATCACAATTATTAAATTTAGTTGGCTCAACCATTGCATCCCACTCATCTCCACTTAAAGGAAATTCAACAATTTTTGTGCCATTATGAACAACAATTCCTTTGTTAATATTATGATTAATTGTTATATCGTATGAATTCCATTCTCCGGCAGGATTTGTCACCCACTGAGATGGGGCTACCATGCCATATAATGCACCAGCTTGAATTAACGGAGGATCAGGATTTGCAGGGTCTAAAATTTGTATTTCAGGACCTGTCACATATGGAAATTCATACTTCTCATCTTCTTTTACACCCCAGAAAAAGCCACTATTCGATCCTGGACTAACTTTCCATTCTAAATGAATTTTAAAATTTGTGTATTCCTTATCACTAACCAAACTTTTATCACCTTCCCCTGATGCATTTGCAGATGTAAAAGTCAAAACACCGTCTTTAATATCCCAACCTGTTTTTTCTCCGTTGTCTTGATAGTAATGCCAACCATCCATAGAATTTGGTTGAATCAAAGAGACCCACTCATTATCATTAGCAGCATTTATTTTAGTCATCGGTATCGAGTCAACCTTATCTTTGTTTTGGGTAGTATTATTACATGATAAAATCAAAACAGTTGTAAGTATTAGTATTATTTTTTTCATGATTTAATTGTTTTTAATTTGAGTATTAGCACTATTATTTTGATACAATTTAATTTTTTAAAGTTCCCAACCTTTTCTTCTTTTTCTTCCTACAAATTGGTTAGCAGGTTCAAAGTTTGTAATTCGGGTATTTTCCCCGTCCCAAAGTAATTTTTTTCTACCAATAAATTCATTTCCTTTTTTTAGCATATAGCTTCTAAGGGCAAGATTTCCCATTAAAACTGTTTCAGTAAAAGGACCTGAATATTCAATTGGAGAAGTTAATTTTTTATACTCTTTACTTCCATAACCACCCTTACATGCATTTATCCACTCCATGTGGTGTACATGATCCAATCCTTTTTTATAATCCAAATCAGTATTATAATGTATAGTTTGCTCCCCTTTTCTGTATAATTTTGGATTCAGTCCATAAACCCCACAGGAAATTACGCCTTTGTCTCCAATCATTATAACTCCGTTAGTATTTCCTTTTTCTCCTAAATAATCTTCAGCAGGAATAATTTCTGGTCTAGGAGGTATTATTCCTCCATCCATCCATATAAGTTCGAGGTTTGAGCCTGTTTTTGAAGTTTTATCAAAATGTAGAGTAATTATAGAGGCTGCAGGTGGACCTTCTGGATAATAGTTAGCAGTCCAGATTTTTTCATAAATATTAGCGACACTACATTCCACATCTTTTGGATAACCAAGTTCTAAAGCCTTGTAGGGTGCATCTAAAATATGACAACCCATGTCTCCCAAAGCTCCTGTCCCATAATCCCACCAACCTCTCCAATTGAAAGGATGAAAAGCAGGTCTATATCCTCTATATTGTGCAGGTCCCAACCACAAGTCCCAATTTAAATCTTCGGGCTTATCATTGGTGGGTTTAGGCATCTCAAATCCTTGTGGCCAAACTGGTCTATTAGTCCAAGAATATACTTTACTAATGTTTCCAATTAATTTTTGATCAACCCATTCTTTTATTTTATTAACTCCAAGACTGGATCCACCTTGATTTCCCATTTGGGTTACTACCTTATTTTTTTTTGCAGTATTTGTTAAAATTCGTGCCTCCTCAATGTTGTGAGTCAATGGTTTTTGAATGTATACGTGTAAACCACGATTCATCGCGTTATTTCCAATAATTCCGTGAGTATGATCTGGTGTACTAATAGTTACAGCATCTAAATCTTTTTCTTTATCAAGTAACTCTCTAAAATCAACATAGAAATTTGCATTTGGATATTTTTTTCTAGATTTTGTAACTCCATGATTTCCTGAGGGATGTACATCACAAAGAGCAACAACTCTTTCTTTACTTGCCCACTCATCTCTAATATCACTTCCTTTTCCACCTGAACCAATTGAAGCAATTAACAATTGATCACTTGGAGATGTATAACCGTTGCCACCAAGAACACTTCTTGGAACAATAAAAATTCCTGATCCAAGAACAGTTGATTTTTTAATAAATTTTCTACGAGAATTTTTTTTCATTACATTGATATATTGTTTAATTTGAATTACATTGAATTTATGAACAAATTTTTTATTTACTTCACTCTTGTATTATTTTTTTCACAACAATTAGCTCAATCGCAGAATTTAAAAGATAAAAATGTATTAATTGTCTGGGGAGGATGGGAAGAACACCAGCCTGAAAAATTTTCTAATATTATAGAAAGTTGGTTAAATGATATTTCTGCTAATGTTGTTGTAGAAAATGGTTTAGACATTTATTCAAACTACGATGAGTTAATGAAGTTTGATTTAATAATACAATCGGTTACAATGTCTTCAATAAAACCACAACAAGAAAAAAATTTATTGAAAGCCATTAGAGATGGAGTAGGATTTGCTGGTGCCCATGGCGGAATAGTTGATTCATTTAGAGAAAACACCAACTATCAATTCATGACAGGTGGCCAATGGGTTGAGCATCCTGGAGGAATGGTCAATTTTAAAGTAAAAATTGTACAAAATGACTTTACTAAAGGAATTAATGATTTTGAAGTGTTTTCTGAACAGTACTATTTACACTATGATCCGAATGTTGAAATTGTAGCCACAACAACCTTTAATGGAAAAAATTTCCCTTGGATAAATGGTGTAAAAATGCCTGTTGCATGGAAAAAACTATATGGCAATGGTAAAGTATTTTTCATTTCGATTGGCCATGATCCTGGTGAATTCAAGCGTTACAAAAATGGATGGGAATTACTCAAAAGAGGACTAGTTTGGGCAGGTTCGTAATGATTTAAGATCAATTATTTCTTTTTTATTTAAAAACCTCCATTTACCTCTCTTTAAATTTTTTTTGGTTATACTCCCAATCATTACTCTATCAAGCGATATAATTTCATTATCAGCATCTTTGAATAAGTTTTTGATATATGAATGTGAACTAGTAAGCAGTTCTAAACCTATTTCATTTTTTTTAGCATCATTCACAAAATTAATTGAAATAATTTTTAAATTTTCTATTGACTTTTCTTGAAAATATTTGAGTTTTTGAGTTGTTAAAGGTTTTTTAAGAGTTATGTGAAATAATTGCTTTATTCTTTCAATATTGAAAGGAAAACTTTTATTTAAACCATTATCATTAGAAAATAAAACAAGCCCTTTAAAATCATCTTTAACCATTTCTAATAAACCAAGATTATCTATTTCAGAGGATTTTATAAGATCGAAAATATTTTTTTTGCTATTAAAATTGAAATCAACTGGCTTATTTAATACAATATATTGAAAAGAATAGGGAACAATTATTTTATTATCAACTCTTATCTCTGAATCAATAGAAACTTTATATCCTAATGTTGTGACTATTTGATTATCTACATGTACTCTTCCGTCAATAATGTAGTCATCTGCTTCTCGTCTTGTACACAAGCCTGAGTTAGAGATAAATTTATTTAATCTAATCATATAAATTCTAATCTTAAAAACTATGCAATATTATGCTAAATATTCCTAAAATAATTAAAAGCTTCAAAGCATTGTGGAGTTTTTGAAATGTTTCCTTAGAATAGCTTTTCCAAAGAATATAAGTGAATAATACAAAAAAGGGATAAACAAAAAAATGAAAGTATTTCATATAAGAAATTTCATAAGATTGTAATATGTGAACTGACATTAAAAAAACAAAAAATATTAAAATAGAAATATAGACTTTTGAAACTCTCTCTCCATATTTTACAGGAATTGTATTATAATTTAATGTAAAGTCCCCAACAAAATTTTCTAGATCTTTAACCACCTCTCTTATCAAAACAATTAAAAATAAAAATATTGAATATGAAAAAATTTCATAGGAGTAATTTTTGTAGTAGAGGATTATTGCAAAAAAGGGAGTTATTGATAGTAAAACAGAAAAAATATTTCCAATAAATGGATATCTACTAATCCTAATTGAATACAATATAATACCCAATATATAAAACGCAAAAAACAAAAATGCCCTAAGCGAAATTTGAAAAGATAATAGCAGTGTAATACTATTTAAAAGCACATATACTATAAATTTAGTTTTTCCTGAAATTTGATTTTCTAGAGTTGTTTTTAACGGGCGATTTATCAAGTCCTTTTTTGAATCATAAATACTGTTTACTATATATCCGGCTGAAATTGAGAAAGCTGAACAAAATATAATTATCCAAATATTTAAGTCCACCACTACATCAGTAAAACTTTTATTTTCAGAGAAGAAATATATCGCAGATATAAATTGAGCAATTATGATGAAAACGATATTATAACCGCGAACAACTGAAAACAAGCTTAAAATTTTAAATAGTTTTATTTTATTAAAAACTTGATTTAACATTAAAAATTATAAACAACCTCTAAATCGAAATCATTTAAAGATTTTTGTGCTTTTTTAAAATCTTTAGCAAATCCTAAAATATAACCACCTCCACCAGAACCACATAATTTTAAAAAATACTCATCGGATTCAATTCCCTTTGCCCAAATATTATGAAAATTTTCTGGGATCATTGGTTTGAAGTTTTTCAATACAACTTTTGAAAGAACTTTTATGTTTTTAAATAATGAATTAAAATTTCCATTTAAAAAATCATCGACACAATTATCTGTTGTTTTAATGAACTCTTCTTGTATCATTTTATTGTAGTTTTTATTTTTCATTGATTTAAAAAATAAATCTACCATTGGGGCTGTATCGCTCGATTTTCCACTGTCCAATAAAAAAACAGCACCCTTTCCCTTACTTTCTTGGGATGGAATTCCTGTGGTCTCAACTTCATTTTTAGAATGTATTAAAATAGGCAAACTTAGGTAACTATTTAAAGGATCTAAACCTGATGATTTTCCATGAAAAAAGGACTCCATCGTTGAAAAAATATTTTTAAGAACTAAAATTTTTGACTTGGTTAAATTTTCTAAAACTGTTATTTTATTAATAGCATATCTGTCGTAAAAAGCAGCAACCAAAGCACCACTACTACCAACTCCGTAACCTTGAGGAATTGAGCTGTCAAAAAACATCCCTTTATCTAAATCTAAATTTAATTTTTCAAAATCAAATTCAACTGTAGTTATTTCAATTTTTAATAAATAATCCCTAAACTTTTTTAAATTTAAATTGGATTCCTTCTCAATTAATTCACTCATATCTCCAATCCTTAATCCGCCCTTAAAAAAATTAAAAGGAATTGATAGTCCTTTGGAGTCTTCTATTATGCCATATTCTCCAAATAACAAAATTTTAGAATAAAATAAAGGGGCTTTCATATTTTAAAATTATAATTTATTTGGTCCATTACCAACTTGATCATTTATAAATTCATTATTCTGACAATATTGAATTAAGTTATTTTCAATTAAACTTTGAATCTGTCTAAACTCGTTTTTCGGATATAGTAAATGAATATTTGCTCCCGCATCCAAGGTAAAACATACTTTTGAACTTGTCCTCTTTCTAAAATTCCAAATTTCATTAATTATATTTAATGTATTTGGTTTTATCAGGAGATAATATGGATCTGAAGTCATCATCATTGCGTGAAGGGTTAGTGCCTCTAATTCAGTAATTTTAATGAATTCATCAAAATCTCCATTACATAAAGCATTATTTAGGGAATTAATATTTTTTTCAACTTGAATTAGCCTGTCTTTTGAAAACGAGTGATGATTCATTAATGAATGACCAAGAGTACTAGACATATGTTTTTTTCCTTTATCGACTAATAAAATAGTGTCGTAATAGTTTTTAAAATTATCATGAATTTTATTCTCATATTTTGTTCCAAATAAATCTGAACTGTTATTGAAACTATTACTTTTTCCCCAAGTAACAAGTGGACCAAAAGTACTTCTACAAGCACTTCCTGAACCTAACCTTGCTAAAAAAGACGCTTTTTTAAAAAAATAATCTGATGATAAACTAGGGTCAATAGTCTTTTCAACGTCCATAATACACAATGATAAAGCACTGTATGCTGAAGCTGAAGAAGCTATACCACTGCTGTGTGGAAAAGAATTATTGGTTTCTACAATAATTTTAAGACTACTTAGATATGGGCAATAAACCTTAATTCTTTCAAAAAACACTTTCATTTTCTTTTCAAAAGAAATCTCCTTTTTACCCTCAAAATACAGTTCAAACTCAGTTTTATTAGAAACATTTGAAGAACTGAACTTTATTTTACAAATCGTAAAACAATTTGATAAAGTAAAACTTAGTGAAGGGTTTTTTGGAATTTGAACATCCTTTTTACCCCAATATTTAACTAAAGCAATATTACTAGGAGACTTCCAGCTAGATTCGCCTTTTAAATCTCCTGTTATTGTTTTATCGAAAATAAATTTATTAGACATTAACTTATTGTCTTGATTATTGAATTTTCAGATTTTTTATTTGTTCCGTCAAAACCCTTTATTCCCGAAACAGTAGTATACTTTAAAATGTTTTTTTTATTAGGATGTATAATTTTGTAGGCTGATTGACACATAAGGGTAGCCTCGTGAAATCCACACAAAATTAATTTAAGTTTACCTGGGTATGTATTTATATCACCAATTGCAAAGACACCAGGTATATTAGTTTGATAATCTAATCCATTGTTTACTATTATAGAATTCTTATCTAAATTAAGTCCCCAATCGGAAATACTACCAAGCCTTGGAACTAAACCAAATAATGGTATAAAAAAGTCTGCATCAATTTGTTTTTTTTCATCATTGTGCTTTATAACAATACTTTTTAAAACCTCGTCTCCTCTAAGCTCTTTTACTTCACTCGGAGTTATAACATCAATCTTCAGACTATTTTTCAATTTTTGTACTTTTTCAACAGAATCAATTGCTCCTCTAAATTCATTTCTTCTGTGAATTAATGTAACTTTTTTTGCAATTTTAGCTAATTCAATAGTCCAATCAAGAGCTGAATCACCACCACCAGCAATAACTATTTTTTTATTTTTAAAATTTTCTGGGTCTTTCACCATATACTCAACCCCTTTACCTTCATATTTTAAAATATTATCAATAGGAGGTTTTCTTGGCTCAAAACTACCAAGTCCTCCAGCAATTGCAACAACTTTAGCATTGTGAACTTTTGAGCTACTTGTTATAACATCAAACGATCCATCTTCTTTTTTTATCAATTTTTCAGCTCTTTCTCCTAATGAATAACCGGGGGCAAAAGGTTTAATTTGTTCCAATAAATTATTAACTAAATCTCCAGCCATAACCTCTGGCATTCCTGGAATATCATATATAGGTTTTTTTGGATAAATTTCTGCACATTGTCCTCCAGGTTGTGCCAATGCATCAATTAAATGGCATTTTAAACCCAAAAGACCTGCTTCAAAAACTGTAAATAAACCAACAGGTCCAGCTCCAATAATTAAAATATCTGTTTTAATTGTGTTCATTATTCAATGCTAACAACTTTTTGAATCTCAGGAGCATGTTTTTTTACAGTCATTTCTACTCCATTTTTCAAAGTCATTTGATTAACAGAACAACTAACACAGTTTCCAAGTAACTTAACACTAACAACATCATCAATAATTGATACTAATTCAATGTTGCCGCCATCAGATTCTAAAAATGGTCTGATTTCATTTAAGGCCTCTTGAACTTTTTTATTTAATGTTTCTTTATTCATAATATTAATTTTAATTAGAGCAGCCTGACATAGTTGTTATTTTTATAACCTCTGTTTTAGGCAATTCTTTATTTCTTTTTAAAAGTTCAGATAACATATTTTTAGAAATTTTGTTAAACGTGTTTTCTGAAATTGTATTTTCTTGCATAGATGCTGGTCTACCATAATCACCAGCTTCCCTTACACTCTGTATTAATGGAATCTCTCCCAAAAAAGGGATTTCTAAATCAGTAGCTAAATTTTTGGCTCCCTCTTTTCCAAATATATAATACTTATTTTCGGGAAGTTCTTTTGGAACAAAAAATGACATGTTTTCAATAATTCCCAATACAGGAACATTTATATTTTCTTTTTTAAACATTGAAACCCCTTTTCTGGCATCGCTTAAAGCAACAGTTTGAGGTGTACTAACAACCACAGCTCCTGAAATAGGTAAAGATTGCATGATACTTAAGTGTATATCACCGGTTCCTGGTGGAAGATCAATTAAAAGAAAATCTAATTTACCCCAGTCGGCATCAAAAATCATTTGATTTAATGCTTTAGAGGCCATTGGTCCTCTCCAAATTACAGCTTCATCATTTTTTGTAAAAAAACCAATAGATAAAATTTTAACACCATAATTTTCAATAGGTTTCATTTTAGATTTGCCTTCAATATTAACAGCTAAAGGTTTTTCATTTTGAACGTCAAACATAAGAGGAATTGAAGGACCATAAATATCGGCATCAAGAATACCTACATTAAACCCCATTTTAGATAATGAGACTGCTAAATTTGAAGTGATTGTTGATTTTCCAACTCCACCTTTACCCGAGGATACAGCAATAATATTAGAAATATTTGTTATTTTTTTAAGAGGATTATATATTTTATTTTCGATTGGTTTACTAGCAATTTGAAAATTAATTTTAAGAGACATTTCAATATTCAATTGCTCTTTTAAATAATTATATAAATTTTCTTTAATTAAATTTTTAGATTTAAGTGTTGGGTTTACTACCTCTAAATCAATAACAATTTCCTTGTCAAAAATCACAATATTTTTTACCGATCCTTTTGAAATAATATCAATCTTTTCATCGTCCAAATAAAAGCTACTTAATTTATCTGATATTATTTTTTTTGTTAACATAAATATTTAAAACGATTCTAAATTGCAAATATACTATTCTAGTTTATAAATCTTATAATTCTTTAGAGGGATCCCAAAAAAAATTATTGAAATTTTTTATTTGATTATTATCAATAATCATTCCTTCATTTTCTAAGAGTTGTTTCATTAAGTTAATTCCAAAAAAATGTTTTTTCCCAGTTAGCAAGCCCACTCTGTTGACCACCCTGTGGGCAGGTATATTTTTTTTTTGATGAGATGCATTCATTGCCCAGCCAACAACTCTAGCACTTTTTTTAGATCCCAAATAATTAGCTATCGCACCATATGTACTCACTCTTCCAAAAGGAATTTGCTTTACTACAGCATAAACTTTTTCAAAGAAGTCAGTCTTACTATTCATTAAATCTAAAGCTTAAATAAGATATTTTTTTTGCTTCCTTCAAATAAATATTCTCATAATGAGTTTGAATTTTAACTACCTCGTCTGGTGCATTAAGATTTTTATAAACATCATGATTGGAAAATATCGGAGTTATCGACATTCCTTGCAAAAGGCCCAGAGTATAGCCATGAAGAAATTCACTATCGGTCTTGAGGTGAACTATTCCATTTAATTTTAATACAGAATTGTAAATAGAAAGAAAATCTGGATTGGTTAACCTGTGTTTTCTTCTTTGATATTTTGTTTGTGGATCTGGAAAAGTAAGCCAAATTTCATCTATTTCATTTTTATCAAAAATATAGCCTAATAACTCAATTTGTGTTCTAATAAAACATACATTTTCAAGATTTTCATCCAAGGCCGTTTTAGCTCCTTTCCAAAATCTCGCACCTTTTATATCTATTCCAATATAATTTTTTTTAGGGTTTAATTTAGCTAGGTTAACTGTATACTCCCCTTTACCACACCCGAGTTCAAGTACAATTGGATTAGTATTTTTAAAAACTAATTCATTCCATTTCCCCAAAAATTTAAAATCGTTATTAATTAGCTCATCTCTTGATGGCTGTATGACATTATGAAAACTTTCGTTTTCAATAAATCTTTTTAGTTTGTTTTTACTTCCCAATCGTTAATGAATTTGAGATGTAAATATAATTAATTGGATTTTTGCAAAGAGAAAGAGAATTCTGAACCTATACCAAAATCGCTTTCTACGTAAATTTTTTCATTGTGAGCATCAATTATATGCTTTACAATCGCCAAACCTAAACCTGAACCTCCGGTAGATCTATTTCCAGAGCGTTCAACTCTATAAAATCTTTCAAACAATCTCTCAAAGTGTTCTTTTTTAATTCCTTTTCCATTATCAGTTATCCTAATAATTAGCTTATCCTCAATTAAATCTTCGATTGAAATTTCGGTAGTCCCATCTTGTTTTCCATACTTTACTGAGTTTTCAATTAAATTTGTAAGAACTTGATGAATTTTTTCTTGATCAGCATTAACATTCACTCTTTTCAATTTACTATCAATTATTAGAGAAATATTCTTTTTTTTGGCTTGAATTTCTAACATTTCAAATACATTATTAATTATTGATATTAAATTAAAATTGGATTTTTCCAAATTCATATTATCAGACTCTAATTTTGTAATTAAGTCTAAGTCTTTTACAATGAATATTAATCTTTCAACAGCCTTTTCAGCAATTTTTAAGTACTTTAAATTTATTTTGTCATCTTTCAAAGCTCCATCAATGAGAGTCAATAGATAACTTTGTGAGGTAAATAATGGTGTTTTTAATTCATGGGCAAGATTTCCAATAAAATTTCTTCTAAAATTTTCTTTTTCTTGCATTGACTTTATTTCAGTTTGACTTTCTATTGAATATGTTTTTAATTGATTAACTAAATCTTCCATATTAGTTGAAATCAACTTATTTGAGCTTATTTTTTTTTGTGGTATTATTGATTTATATATTTCCTTTATTTTATTTTCAATAAATAACTTTAAATAAACATAGGTTAGAATAAAAGAAACTAATAAAACAAGTGAAAATAATATTGTCAACTGAACAAAAGTGTCTAATGACATAGAATATTCAGATGAAAAAAGAAAATAAATTATTGCAGTTAATATAAAACTTAATACTAAAGCAAATACAAAGGATTTTAATTTTATTTTACTTAATGAAGGCATACTAAAACTTATCAAACTTATATCCTACTCCCTTTACAGTTTTGAAATACAAATCTCCAATTTTTTCTCTTAATTTTCTAATGTGTACATCAATAGTTCTATCACCAACGATAACATCTGAACCCCAAACTTTACTCATAATCTCCTCTCTTCTAAATACTTTTCCAGGATCAGAGGATAATAGATGAAGTAATTCAAACTCTTTTCTAGGTAAAGAAATTTTTATATCATTTTTTGTAACTAGATATGAATTTTTATCAATTTTAATTTCTCCAAGATCAATTATTTGGTGATTTTTAGATAAACTATTTATTCTATTGAAAATAGAAGCAATTTTTTTTAATAAAATTTTTGGTTTTATAGGTTTGGTAATGTAATCATCTGCACCTGCATCAAATGCCGAAATTTGAGTGTAATCTTCACTCCTAGCGCTCAAAAAAACAATTCTAGTATCAACAAGAGCTGGTATTTCTTTAATTAAAGAACATGCTTGAATTCCATCCATTTCAGGCATCATAACGTCAAGTAAAATAATTTGTGGAATAAATATTTTTGCTTTCTTTATACCTTCTTTTCCATTTATTGCTGATTTAACATCATAACCAGCCATAGATAAATTATAACGTAAAATTTCAACAATATCAGGATCATCATCAACAACAAGTATTTTTGGAATTTGTGACATTTCTTTAATTTTTTTCAAAATTAATTATTTAAGGCTTTAACTTGCAGTAATTAACAATTACTTAATATTAAGTGAATATAGTTTTTTAATGACAATAGATTTAAAACCATCAATAAACTTTAATGTTGAAGCATTAAAAATCTTCAATTATCAATATAATAACAATAAGGTATATAATAAGTATTGTAATCTTTTGAAAATTAAAAATGTTTCAAAAATTGAAGAAATTCCTTTTCTTCCAATTAAATTTTTTAAAAGCCATGAAGTTATTTGTAGGGATAATTATTCTCATGTTTTTAAAAGTAGTGGTACCAAGGGAATAAAAAGTAAGCATTATATTTCTGATATAAATTTATATATAAAAAGCTTTGTTAAAACATTTAAAATACAATATGGAGAAATTAAAGGAACTGTTTTTCTTGGTCTTCTTCCATCTTATTTAGAACAAGGTAACTCTTCTTTAGTTTTTATGGTAAATCACTTAATTAATTCATCGGAGCAAAAAGAAAGTGGATTTTATCTCAATGATTACAAAAAACTTTTTGATTTAATAAATAATATAAAAAATAAAAAAATTATACTTTTTGGAGTAAGTTACGCTTTATTAGATTTCGTAGAAAAATATCCTGTTAAATCTAAAAATTTAATAATTATTGAAACTGGTGGCATGAAAGGGAGAAGAAAAGAAATAACCAAAGAGGAGCTTTATAGTAAATTGGAAAAAGGATTTCATACGGATTTAATACATTCTGAGTACGGAATGACTGAACTTCTTTCTCAAGCTTATTCAAAAAATAATGGTGTTTTCAAAACTACAAATTGGTTAAAGGTTTTTAATAGAAATATAAATAATCCTTTTGATGTTAATAGTAAAGGTAAAGGAGTACTGAATTTTATTGACTTAGCTAATATTAACTCATGTTCGTTTATAGCAACTGATGATATTGGTGAGGTGTTCTCTAATAATTCTTTTAAAGTATTAGGTAGACTAAATGAATCTGATATAAGGGGTTGTAGTCTTATGTTTAATCAATTGTAATAATGAAGTAATATTTCTTTCCTCTTTGAGCTAGAATATATTTATCACAAATTAAATTTTTCACAGAAATTGAATACGAATCATCAATTTTTTCTTTATTAATTGATATTGAATTTTGTTTTAATGCTCTACTTATTTCAGACTTTGAAGATAAAAACCCTGCATTGTGAAGAAAATCTTGAACCAATGGAAATTTGGTAATATCATTTTTTGATACTGTTACGTTGGGAACACCATCAAAAATATCTAAAAAAGTTTTTTCATCAAGTTTACCAAGGTCCTCTGATGTTGACTTACCAAATAATATATTAGATGCAGTAATTGAATTTTCTAAATCTTCTTTTGAATGAACCAATTCGGTTAAAAATTCTGCTATAAGTTTTTGTAAAACTCTAGTGTGAGGAGCTTCTTCGTGAGACTCAATGAAATTTTCTATTTCTTTACATGTATAAAAAGTAAATATTTTGATGTATTTTTTCGCATCATCGTCAGAAATATTTAACCAGTATTGATAAAACTTGTATGGAGATGTTTTTGTTCTGTCTAACCAAACGTTACCATCCTCAGTCTTTCCGAATTTTGTCCCGTCAGATTTTGTAATTAATGGACATGTTAAAGCAAAAGCTTTTTCTCCAGTCTTTTTTCTGATTAGTTCTACTCCACTTGTAATATTTCCCCACTGATCACTTCCACCCATTTGGATCGAACAATTATTATTGGAAAACAAATGAAAAAAATCATAAGCCTGAATTAGCTGGTAAGTAAACTCAGTAAAAGACATTCCAACGGTAGATTCTTTGCTCAATCTTTTTTTAACAGACTCTTTAGCAACCATGTAATTCACAGTGATATGCTTTCCAATATCTCTAATAAAGTCAATAAGATTAACATCTTTAAACCAATCGTTATTATTACACAAGATTGCAGAATTCTTTTTCTTTGAATCAAAATCTAAAAATTTAGATAACTGATTATGAATCCCTTTTATATTTTTATCTAATTCTTTCTTGCTTAATAAATTTCTTTCATTAGATTTTCCAGAGGGATCCCCTATCATTCCAGTAGCACCACCCACCAAAACAATTGGCCTATGTCCAAATTTTTGAAAATGCATTAAAATTATAATTTGAACTAAACTACCAATGTGCAAAGAGTCAGCTGTTGGGTCAAAACCAATGTATCCAGAACAAGATTTATCTATTAATTGATCTTCAATTCCAGGAACAGAGTCTTGAAGCATTCCTCTCCATCCCAGTTCATTTATAAAATTTGACACAAAATAAGTTTTAACAAATATATATCTCTTGACTGTAAGAAAAAAGTAAAGTAAAAAATAGTACTTTAGTATTATGATATTAGTTACTGGTGGAACAGGTCTTGTAGGCTGTCATTTGCTTTACAATCTTGTATTAGATAATAAAAAAGTAAAAGCATTACACAGAAAGAACAGCAAAATTGAAATCGTAAAACAAGTATTTTCTTTTTACAATAAAGAATATAAAAAACTCTTTGAGAAAATTGAATGGATTGAAGGAGATATAAATGATCTTTCAAGTCTAGATGAAGCTTTTGAAAACGTAAATGAAGTCTATCATTGTGCAGCATTTATTTCATTTAATAATCAAGATTTAAATGCAATGAAAAAAATTAATATTTACGGAACTGCAAATATGATTAATTGTGCACTTGATAAAAAAATTAATAAGTTTTGCTATGTAAGTACTATTGCCGCTGTTGGTGAAATAACAAATTCTTTAATAGATGAGGAATGTGAATGGAAAGAAAATAATAATCCGTATTCAGAAACTAAACATTATGCAGAACTTGAGGTTTGGAGAGGAATTTCTGAGGGATTAAATGCTGTTATTGTTAATCCAGGCGTTATTGTGGGTAGTGGATTTTGGAAAAGGGGAAGTGGAGCATTTATAACTCAAGTTAGCAGAGGAATGAGTTACTATCCAACTGGTGAAACAGGATTTATTTGTGTTAAAGATGTGGTTAAAATAATGATCCAGCTTATGAATAAAAATATTTTTTCCAACAGATTTATTTTAGTTGCCGAAAACTGGACTCAAAGAGATTTTATTAATAGTATTTGTAAATACTTTAATATGATTCCACCAGCAAAAAAGGCGAGTAAAGGAATAATGTATTTTGGACTATTGTTAGATTTTTTGAGAAGTAAACTACTTAATAAAAGAAGAAGACTAAGTAGATCAATTATAAAATCAGGTCAATCTTTAAATAAATATTCCAACAAAAAAATCAAAAACACATTAGATTATAACTTTATCAAAGTTGAAGATTCGATAAAAGAAACTTGCAAAAATTTTAATACTAATTAGTATTGTTTAAAGAATCTTTAATCTTTTGAGTGCTGTTTTGTAACTCTAAGTCAATAGAATCTCTAATAGCAATCATCTTTTTCTGCATTTTTGAATATATCCTCAAATATTGTTTTGGTTTTGAAGAATAATATTTATTGCTGTTTACAAACTGTAGGCTGTCAATATTATGGAGTTTATAAAGAAAGGTATCCTTTATATTGTAGTAATTTAAGTCTGAAATATTTCTAAAAGCTCTACTTGAGTTTATTATGTTGATATCAAACAGAAAATCTACCATTTGATTCTCTGACATCAGATTATCTGGCTTACTATTATCAGAGCAAGAGATAAAAATCAATAAAAAAATCACTAGTTTTTTCATCTTTCAAATAGTATTTTTTCTCCATGTAACTCATTGGAGAAATCTCCTTTATTGTAGGCTAGATTTCCATTTACAAAAGTATGTGTGACTTGAGAATTAAATTTTTGACCCTCAAAAGGAGACCAGTTACATTTATAAAGAATATTTTGTTTATCAACTATCCAGGGTTTATTTAAGTCAACTAATACCAAATCTGCAAAATAACCCTTTCTTATAAAACCTCTATTTTTAATTTGAAAAAGAATTGCGGGGTTGTGACACATCTTAGTAACAATTTTTTCAAGAGAGATTTTATTATTAAAATGATGTTCAATCATTGAAACTAATGCATGCTGAACTAAAGGTCCACCTGAGGGACATTCTAAATATGACTTAGACTTTTCTTTAATAGTATGAGGAGCATGATCTGTAGCTATTACGTCTATTTTATCATTCAATAATGCATCCCAGATCCCACTTCTGTCCTCAGAGGTTTTAATTGAAGGGTTCCATTTAATCAAAGATTGTTTGTTCTTGTAATCGTTATCGGAGAACCACAAGTGGTGTACACAAACTTCTGACGTAATTTTTTTGTCTTTCAGTGGCATACTATTATCGAACAGAAGTGATTCACTTTTGGTTGATAAATGGAATACATGTAGCCTTGCGTTGGTTTCCTTTGCAAGTTTTATTATTTTTTTTGTCGATTTTAAGCAAGCTTCTTCAGATCTAATTTTTGAATGTAATTCAAAAGGAATATTAGACCCATACTTTG
>Ga0213868_10002838_pt1 | contig 16426 bp, 13 predicted proteins | sample PICome_9_FD_160087 | JGI IMG/M metagenome (GOLD analysis project Ga0213868, IMG submission 160087) | Coastal seawater microbial communities near Pivers Island, North Carolina, United States - PICO127 | ecosystem: Environmental > Aquatic > Marine > Coastal | place: USA: North Carolina...
CAGTCAGCAGTCAGCAGTCAGCAGTCAGCAGTCAGCAGAGCGTCCTTAGAGTTCATCTCAGGAAAGCGTACAAAGCTCCAAAAAAACGGACGTATAGTAAGGCTGACATTGATTCACAAAGAAAGATTTAAAAAAAACCATGACTATGATAACTTGCGTCACTCTGAATCAGTTCAAGAATCAACACCAATCAAGTCGAATATTATTCTCTACAAATGCAACCACAACCGAGAAACAAAAGAAGGTGTCAAGAACACTTTATAGACAATTACTTAGGTGGACAAAACGCACAGGATATGAAGTTCCGCTTGATCCTATGCCCCCACTGAATTTAGTCCCTCCCATCGTGCATGAATCGGCTCTGAAATCAGTTTCATCATATTATAATAATGTTGAAGCACCAACCAATCTTACTAAACATGAGAAACATTTGTACAATCTTACCAAAACGTTACCATCCAATTCAATAGTAAATGAAAATAATATGATTATACCACTTCAGAACGTGACTGAAATAAAAAATGCTATTCAAATGATATTTAATATGAACCATGCGGATGAAGATCCAGTTTACACCAAGCAACGAATATCTCTTGCATTTGAATTTCTCAAATCACTAAATGAGTTGAGTGGAGTATTAGACGAACGCAAGAAAAAGCACTTGGAAAATATAGACAGAACAGGAGTTATTTTCCATATAGGGCAAGTGGTTCGACACAAGACGGCTGGATGGAGAGCAGTTGTATATGGATGGAAACGAATACCCAAAGCGAAGAATGACATTTCCAAAAAGACATCATTAACTTGCAAAGACTACTCGATGGATGATAATACTAATGAAACTCTGCATCATGTGCAATATCAAGTTCAACTTGATGAAGGAGATGCAGTATTTGCAAGGCTGCGTGTCCTTGGGTCCATGCATGTATCACAAAATGAGTTAGAACCAGTGACTGATACAGACTTGAAGAGAGTTAGAAATAGTCTCATGAAAAAGGAAATCTTCAACTCTCTGACAGGAGACTTTGAGTTAAGCAAAGCATTGCAATACGAATATCCAAATGACGTTTCAGATGAAAAGACGAATGTAGGTGATTCGAAGTTGATTTTGTCAAAACATGAAAATGCAAAGAGGGTAATTAAAGGCATTCATGATGTTGCATCCCAACTACAGCGGATAATTCTAGACACCACGTCGTGTGCTGCCTCAAGGAAAATTGCCATTCTTTCGTATATCGAGGAAAAACTTCAAGCTATAATTGAGGACAAGTTGGATAATGTCGCTGATATATTAAGCTCAGAACATTCATCTCACAAAAAAGCGATACAACACTTACATGCTATAATTAATATTTCATTAGAAATCAACTCGCTCGTATGGCAACGCAGAATACACGAATTGCATAAGGATAATCTGCTTTTCCATCTTGGCTCAGTGGTAAAGCACAAACTTTATGGATTTCGTGGAGTTGTTGTAGAAGTAGATCCGTATCCAAAAACTGACGTATCACATTGGGATGGATTAAAAGACATTGAGGGAGATGTGAATAATATGCCATTTTATCATGTAATTGCTGACTTAGATGATACGGTGGCAGCATTTGGTTCAGAACGATCATTTCGCTACGTATGTCAAGCTAATTTGGAACTATGCCCTGAAAGCGAAAGTAAGACATTAAACATTAATCTTGATAGAGGATGGGTGGATAATAATGGTAAATACATTGCTCCCGATTTCAACAAGTTCTGTCACTTGGAGCCAATTGAAGCTGAAGATGACGTGGTCAGTTGTGTCGATTCTCTTCAAAAGAAATGTAGTGAACTTTTTGTTCAGATCAGAGATAGAAAAGATTCAGCAGAAGAGAAGAATGTGTGCTCATTGGCTTTGACATCCAATGACTTATTTGACCTGTTGAATCATACAAATTGCCTAGAAGATGCTTTTATTGTCGATGAAGCGATCAAGGAACTTGGAAAAGCGCACTGTACACAAAATGTTCGATGGAAACTCGATGACGGCATAGCACAACTACTTCGGGGTGATAAACTCAAGGCACTTGATTTATTTGAGGAAGTATTGGATGAAGATCAACTTTACTCTGAAGCGTGGAACAAGAAATCAACTTGCCATTATTTGCTTGGAGAATTTCCAGCATCAATTGATTCTGCAATCACTTCATGCGAGACTAATCCAACTAACTACCAAGCCTATGCAGGGCTTGGACTTGTTTATTACGACATGAATCTCTTTCAAAAAGCTGCGAAGAATTTTAGGAAATGCTTGGCTTTGAATCCATGGAGCCTGGTTGGTTCCCGATTGAATATTTGTCTGCGTACTCTTAACAAAATGATACTTGACGAAGATAAAGAGACACCTTCAAGTAAATAACAACTTAACTTTTTTAAGTTCTCGTTACGTTTAAAATTCTCGTTTCCATTTCCGTCTACATAGACGTGTCCAAACTTAACTCCATATATCTAGCAGCAATTTGTTCCTTGCCTTCATATCTTCGACAAAAACTCTGGCCTTACTAAGCGAGTCTTGGTCATTAAAGAATTTCTGTTCGGCAACAACAGCAATAATTGCATTCAAAACATCTTTGGCCATTGCATTACCATCACCGCAAATGTAAATGGTCGCACCAAGTCGTATTTGATCCATAATTGATTTACTATCAAGTCTAAGCTTGTCTTGCACGTAACTTTTCTTCAGCGGGTCATCTCGGGAAAATGCAACTTGCAAACTAATAATTCCTGCATGTTGAAGACTTTCCATATCATTCCTGTAAAGCCAGTCATGGTCGCTGTAACGACATCCAAAGTATAATGAAATCGAGCCAATGTTTTGCGCACTTCTAAAGTCAGCACCAAGTATCAAACCGTTTGCATCCTTCTTTGAAAGTGTCAAATCTTCATTCTCGATATCAAACCCTCCACGCCACGTACCCTCACTGACAGTTTTAGCGATATTAGTGGAATCAAGAGCTGATATTTGCGCTTGGCGGTGTTTTAAAAAACCTATGAATGGTGCGACACCAGTACCTGGGCCGATTAAAATGATGGGTGTATTGAGGCTCACTGGTAGACGGAACTCGGCGGAAGGCTTTGGAAAAATACGAAGCCGATCAACTGCAAAAGTTATATCGATACCTATTTGGTTTGCTAAAAATGGCGAGCACATTGCTTCAAGATAAGACGTAGCTAATCCGGTAACTCTTCGATGGAAACTGGACCCATCTTTAGTTCTAAGTAATGGAGTCATGTAGTCTACAACTGAAAAAGTAACTGTGAGGCTATTTTGACAGAGTGGGCTGGAACTAATCGAATAATAACGAGGTGGAATTCCAGGTAAAATGGCGAGAAGTCCTTCCAAAGTAATGCTCTGACATGATGGAAACTGTTGCAAAACGTCGACAACAGTAAGTTTCTGTTCATCAATATATACCTGGAACAAATGTTGGCCTAAAACATCCTTTGATGCTAAAAGTTTTAATGCATCCGCTTCTTCTTTGTCCGTAGCAAATTGAGATAAAGCAAATAAGAGTCTTTTATTTTTGATTGGTGAACATAGATCAATTTGTTCGCTAATGGCCTTTTCTACTGTGATTGGGGTCTTCGAGTTCACAGACAGCTTTTGAGTTGGTTTAATTCCATGTGCCTTACGAAGCATCTCAAGTACATAATCCGTCGACGAAGCTTTATTTGCCACTAAAAGGCCTATAGAGTCCCCAGGTTGATACTCGAGAGTGAAGTCGTCGGGTAAACTCAGGGTAAGCTCAATGACTCGCTTTCCATTAGTTTCCAATTCTTTTGGGTCGCGATTTTTTGCTTCAAGCGGAAAACTGTCTCTGATCACATTCATAGCGGCCGTAAGCCTTTCACTTGGAGGTTTATCGTCTGAACAGGTAAGAATCATACTTGCCGATTCAGCACCATCCAATTTAGTTTGCGTAAGATACCTCGCGCCTAAAATTGAACTTTCAAATGGATGATCAGCAGTGTAATGTAAGCTACTTGAACTTCCAGATGAAACAGTCAATCTATCTATTTCAGATAGAGACATTCCTCGAGAGCTTTTTCTCGCACTTTCATCACCTTCATGCAAAAGCAATTCACACGAAGACAGGCTTGACCCTAGAGACGGTAGTAAGTCGATAGAAACACTTGGAATGTCTGATACGCCGATAGGTAGAAGGTTTTTTAGAATTGACACTCCTGGGCAACTCATGACGCATTTTGTACCTTCTCCATTGCCTGTGCTTTCGATTTCTTTTCGTTTATATGGTTCAGTTACATTTAATGTTGGAATGGTTTGAGATTGTTCTAGTATAGGTTCGTTCGTTGATGGGGAAATATCTGATGTATCACCCCTGCATCTCTTACTCAATACAGTAAAAATGGTTTCAACCCAAGGATCGACAACTTGCTCTAACCCTGTCCCTTCATCCGCACAAGCCACATCTTGTACCCGAGTCCCTCCAAGTTCTTTAACTTTCTTGTCTATGACTTTCCCAGTCTCACAAAACTGATCGTAATTCGTGTCTCCGAGGCCCAGTACAGCGTACGCTACGTGTCGAAATATTTGTTCCGTTGATTTGCGCTTAAGAAGACGCACAAACCTAGAGGCATTTTCAGGCGGATCACCGTTTCCAGTTGTAGATGAAATAAAGAGAACGCCGTGTTTCTGGCCACTGGAACTATCCAGACCTTCATCGTCTTCCCACCGAGAGAGACATTTCTTTTTATACTGATCTATTTCACAACAGATAACTCCAGGGAAATAGCAATGATCATTAGATTTCAATAGCAGTTGATTGTATTTGTTTTCGAGGTCTTTTGCAATATGCTCTGCATTGCCCGTTGCTGAACCGTAGAGAATGTAAAGAGGAGAAGGACTTTTCACAGACTTCTTTGTGTTGACTGGACTGCTTGATTCGGAACTCTCAATTGGTTGTGGTGTTGCTGGAAACATTTCTTCTACTAAGCAACGCCTGAACATTTGGGCGAGATCCTGCCATCGCACCCGGATCAGTGGAAGTAGGTTGGGTACTTCTAGGAACCAATCCCATTCTCTGATTTAATATAGATTGAACACTTGGTCTTGAACCAACTGCGACATTCATGGGAGTATCATCTATTTTTTTCTCTTCTTCTTCGATTCGAATATTAGATGGAGCACATGCTTTCTCAAGTAAAGGTACAATATTTTCCACCCAAGCTTCAACTACTTCTTCCAATCCAGTTGCTTCATCAGCTTTACCGAGCTCGACTACTCTTTCTCCGCCGTTATCTTGCAGTTTTTTATCTGCGACTATTCCATTTGCACAAAATATGTCATAGTTTGAGTCTCCAAGTCCCAAGACGCCATATGCGACATGTTTCAATGGTAGAGATTCAGCAGTAGTGGTTCGTTTCAAATACCGTATGAACCTTGATGCGTTCTCAGGGCAATCTCCATTACCGGTAGTACTTGTCACAAATACTAAACCATATTTCTTGGCAATATGCTGCGGAGGGGCATGTTCCCAAACGGGAAGACACCTTTTTTTGAAGTCATTTGCTGGACAAATCACAACTTTATTGAAGGGTGACGGTACATTGTTTTCATACTTTGCAGCCAGATCTTTGGCAATCGATTCTGCATTGCCTGTGGCAGATCCATAAAGAATGAACAGCGGTATATCGGTCATGACTAAACTTTATAATCGTCTATAGAGAGATTATTCTCGTGAAAGTGTTGCTATGGATGCAGAAGAACGGTTCTACGCGTGTGATTTTACATGCACGTTCTTCGTTCGCGTTGTTCGTTGCTCGTTCCTCCTCTTGGTCATCGTTGATGAACAAGAAAGAACAAGACTCATAACCTATTGTGAAACCAGTCAACAGTCGCCGTTGTGTAAACTTTTTCTCTGTCTTATTTCTCCTGTTTTCTACACTAACAGCATTTAGCAGTCCTCTATTCTATAGAATTTCATCAATTTGAGATAAGGAACAGATATTTGTCCAGAATGACTCTTAGCAAACAATCATCAGGTTCAAAGAATAGACAAGGAAATACAGTCATTTCCCTTACTAAATTTGCTCACGCCAAGTCCAGGGGTACAAGAAGGGCCATTGAAAAGTATAGACAGAAGAAACAGTCCAAGTTCAACTATAATGCAGGACTTCTTCGTGAATATAAAAAGGTAATGAAAAACGAAGGGTACGAAGCCGGGAAAGGAGCTAGTAGAAAACGTCAAGACACAGACGTCATTGTGAATGAGGATGCCGCTGCCGGAGCAGTCAAAGAAAAACGGAAAAAAGCGGATCCATTTGCGAAAGCAAGGCAGCAGGCGGAGAAAAGTAAACTTGAAAAAGCTCAGAGAGAAGAGGATTTAAAACAAAGGTTGAAAGAAAATGAATTAAAGGAAAAGCAAAATAAGTTGAAAGCGAGAAAAATGGCTCAAAGAACAAAGAAAGGTCAACCTATTATGAAAAACGTAGTAGAAGATCTTCTGGATAAGATCAAGAGCAGTGTAGACAAGTAAAAGAAAGGTTACTGTGACAAATACTAGATACTACCACCAGAAAATGAAACATGACGCCTTATGTAAAATAGAATATAGAATACTGTGTTACGTGTCACGACTCGCGACTTATAAAAATGTTTGTGTTAATTAACTTGACAGTAGAAATCATCTTTTCATAGCTTGATCCAAAACCTTGAACCAACGAGAATTGTCATCCATGTGTACGAGGATCGATACTTCTCTTCTTTTTATTCTGCTCGATTGCATTCGTAAGATCATTTGTTGCTTTATCTACCGGTAGCTGTGGAACATTGGATGCATCTCCATCAAATAATCCTCCTCTGTAGTCGTTACTGCTGTTGAATTTCATAGACGTTAAATCTCTCCCAAAAGATGCCAAGGGATCCTCGTTCGAAGAAGAAGAAGAATCTTGTGAATTGTCAACAATTTTAGTATCTTGTGTTATTAGAGTAGATATGAAAAACCAATCACGCCGCGAAAACGCATGCCCACTCCAAGCATTCGAAAAGATCATTTGCGTAGAAAGCAGTGTCCATGAAAGCGCCTTCATCTTATAAAATTCTTTCTTTTATCTGGCAATTATTAAATGTTCGTTTGTAACTTCATACTTCATATTTGATGTGTAGATTGAATGGTACATGTTAGTACTAACCAACGTGCTTCGTGCTTTCAATGGATTTCCCTGTTCCTTTCATTTGAAACCCTTTTGCACTCAGGTATAAGATGCTATACTCTACTATATTATTTATCGTTGCTGGTCTCGTGGAGTCGTTCAGTGTACTTTGTATCAAACAACGGCAAACGTCTCCACACAAACTTTCTATCAATATGGCAACAACCGTAGAATCACATGATATTGAACCATATATTGGTCCTTCTGCCAGTATCTCTGACATGATTGGTGGCATCGTAGTTGACGAACTTGCACTTCAAATTCTCGTGGGGCCATCGCAAGTTGCATCTGGGTTAGGCCTTTATTTATGTATAGACGATTACGACGATGAAAATGCTATTGAAGAAGTTATTATACCACAAGGGACGCCTCTTTGTGGATATGCTAGGGGGTACTTTACTGACGAAGCATCTGGTGATAAATCAGTCGGATTTCGGTTTGGAGAAGGGTCAGTAGAGGATAAAGCCGTTTTTTATAACAAAGAACTGGTGAGCTTGGGCGATGTATTACGAGGTATCATCAAGGAAAGAAATCAAGATACACTTTTATCAAGCACGTGGACACCTGATATATTATGGGCACATCTAGTGAAGATTGAAAATGACGAGATTCATGTCAAACCAGACACAGAGTTCATTTCTCGAATATTTATCCCGGACATTGACGAAGATAATCCTTTTGTGGCCACGAGCCTTGGTGTATATTCAAACGATTTAGCGTTTGATCCTGATTCTAGTGAGGTGGAATATGATGCAGTGTCTTCAGAAAACAATATTCTACAATTAGTATGGAGACTATCGAAAGAAGAGAATGGGGATGTTCTTGTTCCTACATGGCCTGTAGTGATCGCAAAAAAGGACTGTAGGTTTTTGAATTCGGTACCCATGGAAGTTGGACTGCAATATGGATATAATTATTGGAAAGCAGTCGAGGAAGAAGGGGTATCAAAGTATATCATTGAATAAGCAAAGCTTCTTAGGCAATTATCAGTTTATTTCTTTCTAGAATTATGAGACTTGGACCGTGACGTTGATGACCGCTCCGAGTTTCTGCGTTTGTATTCTCGTCCTCTTTCATGAGTAGGATCGATGTCATCGCGTCCTCGCTTCTGTCCAATTCTACCATATGTTGAGGTTTGATGTTGAGGTTTGAAGCGGGATGGAGGTTGACTTTTTGCTCGAGATCGATTCTCATTTCGCGATTGATCTTGTGTTTCTTCTCTACTTGCATTTGCTTGTTTTTGACGCTGTTCTTCAAGTTCTTCTGCTCTGTAGCGTGTTGAAAAAGTGAGACACAAGAGCTTTTGAACAAACATAAAGTATTATCACGTCATGATTTAATTTTCACTTACAATGAAATAGCTTCAGCTCGATCAAGTTCCTTCGTTAGAATGTCACTGTTCCTAAGACATTCATCCACTTTTGGACGTTCACACTTTGAGCCATGATGACCGGCTTGACCACAATTGAAACAAGACAGTCCATTCAGGCCGAAAAACCATCTCATCTGACTACACATGAAGTGCCCGCTGCGACCACATTCAAGGCATGTTGCCTTGTAAGACGGTATATCCTGATATCTTTCCCTACATTCCCATCGATGATGTCCACTGATAAAACAGTTACCACACACAAGTCTTCTTGGCATACCTCTTCTTTCTTTGCATTCTCGATTGATATGACCTGGCACTCCACAATTGAAGCATATTTTTGAAAGTGGACAAGAATAAGAGTCATGTCCAACTTTGGCGCATAAAGGGCATGGTTTAGGCATTGCTTCATTCGGACACATGTCCACCATATGACCTATACCCCCACATCTAAAACACTTTGTTGTAATATCTTTCTCCCAATATCTAGAGAGCGCACTGCCCCCGAGTCTTCCCCCCAAGCTATCTCTACCCCTCTTGGGTCTGTCTTCCGCCATTGTAACGCGTAAGATTCTTCCCTCAAACGATTTTTCGTTTCGCGCTTTAATGAATTGTTCCCCATCTTCACTCGCTTCAAACGTAACATATGCTCTTCCTTTTGAACGATTGGCGTTCATTTCATCCATTGGCATTATTATATCTGTCACAGGACCAAACTTTTCACATGCTTTCAGTATAGATTCTTTTGTTGTGGTAAATGCCAAGTTGGCTATCTTCACTTTGAACCCATCGTCTTTCGGGGTTTTTTCATTGATACTACTCAAGTCAAGTTTTGAATCATCATCGTTTACATCTACATCATCAATGGCATGTTCAATATCAATATCTCTTCCTGTAACAATATCTAGATTCTTTTCTCGGTTCCCAAATTCTTTCAAAAATTCATCATTGAGTGGTATAACTTCGGGTGCTTCAACCAATCCTCTTGGTCTATTAGGATCAAACAATCTTGTGGCCCACTTGGACATGCGCGATTTCGCCATTTCCAACAATTTTTCCTTTTCACTGAGAGTTGCATCTTTGTTATTGACAATCGAGTTTGTATCGTTGATTTCTTCATCTTCATCACAAATCTTCCGCCGTTTCTTTGCGGGTTGCAAGTCATGAAATTCTGATGTATCATCATTACTATCATATCCAAATAATTCAATTCTATCCTGTTCACTGTCATCTGAATTATCGTTACTTTCGTCCATGTCATCCTCTTTCTCTCTATGATTTTGTGAAGGATCATGTTGATCAAATGACTCAACATGGATGAGTTCATCCTCTGGAAAATCAGCCAGTAGTTGACGTTTTTCAGCAGCAGTGAGAGTATCTTCGCTGTGATCAGTATTTGCGCGTGGTCTGCGAGTGGTCAAATCATTATCGTGGTTGGTGGCATTTGAAGTTGGTTCATTATTAGATGACACTGACCACCCTCTTTGTCTCAATTGATCCATGTGTCAAATGTGTAGCGTGCAGTGTTGAAGATCTACGATCTACGATTGTGTTGTAAGTTGTACTTTATGTGTAAATGTCGGGTTTGGGTTTGGGGCTTGATTGGGGTGCTTGGTTTCTTGTTTGTAAAAAATGCGGGAACGGTGCCGTCGGCGTCGCTGGTCGATGAAACGGCGAAGAAGAGAAGACCGTTTTCGTCCAATCTCTCTATATCCCCGATTGGTTCTTTCATTTTGGTAATCCACGTTACCCTCCTTCACTGAAATACACATCGAACCATGGACCTACTTAATAAGATTGCCGCTAATGTCAGTGTGGATAAAATTCGAAACTTGGCCGAAGATGCGTAAGTTCAAATGCACAAAATATTTATTTGTGTACATACAAATATATACACAATGAGAGAACCTCGATGAATCTCCCACGAAATTCCCAAATCATGTTTGAATGATGTGTCTATTCTCTTGGACTTGATATATTTATAATTCACTTAAAATCATCATCCCAATTCAATTTATAGGATAAATCAGGCAAAACCAAAAACAGATGTAGAAGCAAGAGTATATGAAGCGCTCTCTCATAAGAACTGGGGTTCATCCTCTACGCTCATGAACGAAATCGCACGTGATACGTTTGATTATGATAGATTTTCAGTCGTCACTATGATCTTGTGGGAATCCCTCAGTAATCCCAGACCAGCAGCATGGCGTGTGGTATTTAAAGGTTTAAGTCTCTTGGAACACCTCATTAAGAATGGATCTGAGAGGTGTGTAGATGACTCTAGAAATCATTCTCATATTTTGAGACATTTGCACAATTTCAACTATTATGAAGGAACTATTGATCGAGGAGTTGGAGTGAGAGAAAAGTCGAAGCAGCTTGTTGAGCTTTTAGCTGACGATGAGAGAATCAGAGAAGAAAGGCTCAAAGCCAAACAGTTGAGAGAAAAATTTGGTGGAAACCTTGGTGGAGTCAGTAATACGGGCTCTATGCAAGGAATTGGAGGCGGAGGCTCCGGTGGTGGATCTTCTTATGCTGGTTATGGAAACAATTCCAATGATAGTAATTATGGTGGATATCATGGGAGTGGAAGTTATGGAAATAGTGGCATCGGTTCATCTGGTGGTTTCCAAGACAGTGACGACAAGGGATACAGTGGAAGATACTCTGAAGAAAACAACAATACTGTATCACCAACTTTTGCGACTCTTCCTGAGAAAAAGACGAAAAAGAAAAGTAGTAAAAAGACGAAAAAGAAGGACAAAACTGATTCATCGGGTAAGTTTAGAACATGTTCATTTTGGCACCAGCTTTTGCGCTCACTAAACATGACCTTACACTGTTTTCTTTGAAATACTTTTGTGTCTCTCCACCTCTAGCCCCAGACATTGATTTACTTGCATTGGATGATGATATTCTTCCTGCAGCTTCAAATTCAGACAGTTTTGATGCATTTCAAAGTGCTGGAGGCGATGAGGATAATGGATTTGATGCTTTCCAGAGTGCACCCACGCAAAACGTATCTGGTAATTTTGATGCATTTGGTTCGATGCAACAACCTCAGCAGCAAGTGTTTGACGCATTTGGAGCAAATCCACCTCCTTCTCAGCCTTCCTTTGATGCTTTCGGAACAACAAATGCTATTGCTGGAGATATGACTGATATGTTTGGAAATATGAGTGTAGGTGGTATGAACAGTAGCAATAGTACGACTAGGCCTATAATGGGAGGAAATGTTGCGGTGATGAGCCGTGGATTGAAAGCAATAGATAATTCAAACGAAGATGATGAGTTTGGTGATTTTGACGATGGAACTAGTGGGAAAAACATTAACAAGTCTTCAGATCCCTTGGCCAATTTGATTTCACTAGATTCACTTACCAAGAACACGAAGAAACAAGACAAAACCAATGAGCCGATTGCTTTTAATGATGCAGCTAAGGAATTTATCGAGAAAGGGCCATCAGTCAAACCAGTGACCATGTCCAAAGAAGCTGCAAATATGGCCTTTTCAGGAGTTGATGGTCTCCCGAAGCATCATGCTGCTCCGATGATGCAAATGAATACCATGAACGCAGGAAATAAACCCTCGGTCATGATGTCTGGAGGTGGATCGAACGCAAATGCTATTGATAGTGTGTTTCCGGACATGGTAGCTCAAAAGGCTGAACAACAACGACAAATTATGATGATGCAACAGCAACAACAGCAACAAATGATGATGCAACAACAGCAACAAATGATGATGCAACAACAGTATCAAATGCGTAGCATGCCAACAAGCATGGGAAGCATTGGAAATAATACCATGAGTAACAATCGCGACCAGCAAGAACAAAGTACTAGTATGGGAGGATCCCAATTCAGCATGAATAGTGGAATGAGTCCTATGGGCGGCCAAGGTATGGGAACTTCAGGAATTGGCGGCCAATCCATGCAAGGTTGGCGTTAAGTGTTTTAATATAAGGCACTACTATATTTGCATTTATCAAGCATTAATACAATAGATTCACTGCAGCACGGGCGCATCCTACAAATGTCGTCCAGCCACTTCCGCCGTGCCCATAGCAATGTACAATTTTGGGACCATTAACCGCCGGGCTGTTCTTATCCAATTCAAGTCGAACCTCCTCTCTACACGGTCTCATACCTGCCCACTCTCCAACGGGTTTCGCATTTGGACTTATACCCATCAAAAGAGCATTATCTTGTAATGTCATGCGTTCTTTATCACGTAAATTATCCTCTGTGTCACCTTCATAGTAGCTACCTCCAATAAGGAGTTTATCTCCTCGTGGAATGATGTATACCGGTTCATTGCTAGTTCCCCAACCCTCTTCTGTAAGTATAGCGGCATCGTTTACTAATTCATCGTCATTTTCATTCAATCTAGGACAATTGCGATCATATAGCAGTAAGACTCCACGTCCACTAAAGAGTTGCTTATCATTACACAAATTGGCTGCTCCGAGCCCAGTGCAATTGATAATGGAATCGCATCCATGTTTTATGGCATCTGCAATTACCTCTTCCATAGAGTCATACGGGCTTTCCATTTCAACATTAACATCATTTGTCAATGGATTCGACTCGATCTCTTGAAGCATATCACTCAACATACGAGGAGCGTCAACAATAGGGGGGTTGAAGAACCACGCGTTTGAGTACCCGGCTTTCAGTAGCACTTCTTGTGATGGGATTCGCATCTTGAAAACACTGTTCTGCCATGATAACATCTCTATTGAAAGGTGCTGAAAAGAAATTCTTGGATCTTTGGACCATTCGGGAAGAACGGATTTTGTATTCGTTCCATCTTTGTAATCATCCTTGTTAAAATGAGCAAAACTTTCAACAGTGTCGCCAGTGTGCTTTTTTGTCAGAAAAATTGTTGGTACAATTTCAACGGCTTTGCTACGTTTGGATTCATCAAGAAGTTCATCAAGAGTCTCTTTAGCCCACGCATCCACACGTACATCATTACACTTATAGGGCATCCATAATCCCCCAGCTCCCATCGAACACGTCTTTGGATTAAGAGGATGGTGCTTTGATCTTAAAACAACGGGGATCTTTCGTTTCAGTAGTTCGAGAGATGTCCTGAGACCAATTGCCCCTGATCCCACTACGAGCGCCTTATTTGCCATAGTTTTCTTTTATAATTGAAGCAATAAGCATTTCACCTCAGTCATCTGTTGTCTGTTGTCTGTTGCCTGTTGCAACTTGAAACTTGCTCGAGAATCCTGACTAACCCTAAGAGCTAACCCACCCACTCTGACCTCTGACTCCTGACTCCTTAATGGATAAGGATAAGATTGCGCGCCAAAAGTGACACCCTTTGGACCATAAACTTGCGAAGTTGTCATAGTTCATAGTAACGAATAAATATAAACCACAAATCCAACAACATTGGATTCATTCAATTACATTGCTAAGTACAATAAATTATCATCATGACTCTTTCTCTCGAATGCGCCAAAGCTGTTTCTACCACTTTTGGAACTTATTGCATTGCTGATTTCCTCTCAAATTTTATTCTTCACCCTGCGCAGAAGGTGCGTCATTGAGAAACTGAGTATGTTCTAACAATAAGGTTATCGCTAATAATAAATCTTTTGTAATTGTAAATCTTTCTTTCTATTCAGATGGATTATGGGGTTCTCAATTCTTCCCTTGGAAGAAAGGTCGGAGGAAAGTTTTGGGGTACGCGTCTTGAGCACATCATTGGTGTTGCTGCCGCTCTTGCTGTAAGTTTTTAAATCTTCTACTAATAAATGTGTCGATTGGTTAGACGAAGAAGTCAAATCATTATCTCACCATAATTACAACTTTCAGTTGACAGACCATGGAAGTGCTGCTTTATTCCAAAAGTTTCTAGGAAAGGCCATTTCATTTGCTGATACTCCGGCTGCGTTTGTTGCTCATACATTCTTCTTTATCTTTGTTGGAGTTGTACTATACGCTGGAGTTGATAGCCTTTTGAACCCTGCTCATGCTGGAAAGAAGTTGGATAACTTCAAGGAGGAGGTTTACAACACCTACGTTGGAACTAACTCTGCATGGTTTGAACCTTTTGTTGCACCGGTTATTGGTAAGCTTCTTGGTAAATCCGTCAAGGATGATTGGTTTTGGTCTTCTTTGGTGCCTGCCACCCTTGCCTACTCCAGCGTAAAAGGAACTGGGTGGAAAGACTGGGGAAAGAACGGCTTGAATGACTTGGAAAAGCAGATGAATGGTCTTCCTTTGTAAATATCTTTATCAAAAGGCAATCAGTAAAACAAGCACCATTTTTAAAAACAGTACAGACCGATTTCATCGATTTTTTTTATATATTATGGAACTACGATACCTCATCCAATGTCTTTTCAGACCGAATCGCCCACCTCAACTTGCAACAGGAGCTTCGTGGGTTATTTCGTCTTTCTTCTTTAGTTGGGCGAACTACATCGTCGCTCCACGCACTGTAAATTCCACTCTTGAATCCACTTTTGAATGATTTTTTTACTCGTCGATCCTCTCCACTATGAAATGTAAGGAACACAGCTCTTCCACCAGGAGCAAGGACACTTGGAATGTCATCTAAAAGTTTATCTAACGCTCTGAATTCTCCATTTACTTCGATCCTAATGGCCTGCATCACTCTGGCAACGGTTGAGTCCAATTGTTTTTTAATTTCGGCCGATTCCTTTTTATTGATCTTTCCATTTTCCTTTTGAAGAAGGGGTATTACTGTATCTCTTACTCTTTCGGCTAATTCAATCGTTGTATCAGGAATTTTGGCAACATTCCCAATGAGTGCCATTGCAATTTCAGCTGCATATTGCTCGTCGCTATTTTCTTTCAACAAAGACTTTAGCTGTCGTACTCGTAGACGTCGAAGAAGATCGTACGCAGTTTCTGTACTCTCATCGGGATTCATTCGCATATCCAACGGCCCTTCTCTCTTGTACGTAAATCCTCTAGTATTATCGTCTATTTGCATAGAACTTAAACCGAGGTCTGCGAGTAAGCTTGTAACTTTTCCAATTTGGTTCGAAAATGATAAGTAAGAACCGAGTGATTGAAAGTTTTGGTTGACAGTGGTGAATATCTGATCATGATATATTTTAGATTTGATCATAGGCTCATCGTTTTCGTGTAAACTAGGAAGATTATTTTCTTTTAATGCGGCCCGTAGTCTTTCTTCAGTCCTTTTAATTTCAATGGGATCTTGATCGAATGAAATTAGCCGAGAAACATCATTTCTATCAGAGAGATATTTGAGAATATACGACGAATGACCTCCATATCCTAAAGTGCAGTCAATAACCAAAAGTTCTTTAGAAAATGCATTCGTCGTTGATCCGTCCAAACCCATGAAGTGAAGACACTCTTTGACCATGATTGGGACGTGAGTACCTGCTGGAGTCATTCCTTTGGACAAAACCTTTTGGACTGTACTCTCATCGCCTCGTTGTTCTTTGTACTTTTCATCAAAGTTACGTGGATACCTCCCCGAATATCTTTTACGTCGCTGATGGGGTGATTGTGCTTTCGACCCTACAATATTATCGTTTGATGCAAATACTTTCGGACAGTGCGACCTACGATGATTCTGTTGATGAAAGAATGTTATCGTAGAAAAAGAAATTGCAGGTAGCACTCCTCTTAGTAAAACGAGTATGATTGCATACTGATTTCTTTTTATCATATCATAAATTTTGTAAATATCAATTGAAGTAATGATCAGAGTTTGGTAACAATCTCGAAAAAGGCACAAAAAATGAATGGCGTTTGTACGCGAGGGAGAAAAAAGGTAAAATACGGGGAGTCCCCGTACGGGGGAATACGGGGGAAAAAGGGATGTCTTTCTTTCTC
>Ga0213868_10002842_pt1 | contig 16414 bp, 14 predicted proteins | sample PICome_9_FD_160087 | JGI IMG/M metagenome (GOLD analysis project Ga0213868, IMG submission 160087) | Coastal seawater microbial communities near Pivers Island, North Carolina, United States - PICO127 | ecosystem: Environmental > Aquatic > Marine > Coastal | place: USA: North Carolina...
CCAGAGGGCTACGTGTCTGACTTGGTTCTCTTCTACTTGGGTTACGAGTGCATCCACACTGCGATTTGCTGCGAGTGCGATGAGTTCAATCCTGTCTGGAATGTCGCGTGCTACCTTGAGGGTACTTGTGCCGATGGATCCTGTGGAACCGAGCAGAACGACTTTCTTCCGCAAACTCATGTGAAGAGTGCCAGGTAGAGATACAGGATCGGAGCGGTAAAGCAGAGACTATCAATCAGGTCAAGCGCTCCCCCAATACCAGGTAGCATGTGGCCAGAGTCTTTCACATCGAGACAGCGTTTAAGCACGGACTCCGCAAGATCACCCACAATCGTTGCTAGTGCTAGGATAAACGGAAGTATGAGTAGAAGGTGATTCGATTCGACGAAAAACTGACTCTTAAATGGCAAATAGATCAACCCGCCAGCTACATAAGCTCCGAGGATGGCGCCGCCAAATCCCTGCCAGGTCTTTCCGGGGCTAATGTGAGGGATCATCTTGTGTTTCCCAATGAGAGAACCCACTACGTAGGCTCCCATGTCCGTAAACTTAGTCACGGCAACGACATACAAGACGAGGTAGAACTGGGGAGTATTGTTCCCGACCAGAAGACGATTGAGGAAGCTGAGGAGAATGACAGTGTAGAAGAGGCCGAAGAAGCTACCGGTCAGGAGTTTCAATGTCTTTTCACCTTCAAGCGGACGGAGAAGGGTCAGTGTGAACAAGCCAAATAGGTGGAGGCTCAGGTAAAAGAAATCGAGATGGTCCCAAGCAGCCCTCGCTGGACCGGGCGCGGTCGAAGCGAAATGCTCGTAGGTGGTGCCGAGGTAGGCCAAAGCAATGAGCAGTGTCCACACGTAATAGCGTTTGTTGCTATCCACTCCAAACATCTTGAGGACTTCCACGAGCGCAAGGAAGCCAAGCAACCCGACGACGGCAAAGAAGAGCCAAGGAAGCTTGAGGACGACACCAACAGTCACAATGCCCCACAGCACTAGCGTGCTGCTCAGTCTTGCAACAAAGACTTGGCGTTTGGATGGAGGATCTTCAGGCATGGGAAAGGGCTGAACTCTGGTTATGGGCGGCTCTTGGAAGAGTGACAATCATTTCTTGACCGAAACTCAGTGAATCCAGCGAAACCCAAGCGTTAATAGGGTTGGAATTGCCACGAGACCGACTAACGAAGTGGCGATGACGATTTGCCCTGCGGTTGAGGCATGCCCACCGTAGTGTCGGGCCAGCACGACGACAAAGGCTCCTGCGGGCATGGTGCCTTGGATGATGAGATTGCGCTGGAGTTCAATATTGATGGGCAACATCAATGCTGCAGCAAGAAAGATACCAGGAAAGACGAGGAATCGGAGCCCACACGCCGCAAGTGGCGTCTTCCAGGTGTTTCGCCATTCGGTTTCACCGTGGACAGAATAGAGGCTAGCGCCAACGAGGAAGAGACTGATCGGAATAGCAGCGTTCCCCAGCAGGTCGAAGGCGCCATGGAATGGAGCCGGAATGAGTTGGGTGGTCTCGGTCAAGGTCAGAACAGTGCAGACGACGATCGTGACAATGGGTGTATTGACGAGGTGATTGCAAGGGTTGCCTATGTTGCCGCGGAGGAGAGCAACTCCGATCGTCCAGACGGCGATCTCTAAACCAAGGTTGTGCATAAATAGAATACCTAGCAATCGGGTCGCTTCTTCACCGGTGAACAAGGCAGCGATGATGGGGATTGGGAGAAAGCCATAATTCTGAATACCACTAGATACGGCAAACGTGTGAGCACCTGAACCACGTTTTAAGCCTAGCAAGCGTGCCACAAGAAGGCCGATCGCGAAGCAGACTAACGGGATCGTGAAGCCGACACCTGCCGACCAAGCGAGGTTACCCATATCCTTTAGGATAGGATTCCCAAGAACATGGTGGGTAATGAGACAGGGATAGAAGGCATTGATCACCAGTCGAATCAGTGGGCGGTCGGCTTCCTCTGGCCACCAGCCAATGTTGCGAAACCACGCACCTAGACCGATGATGAAGAAGACCGGAAGAGTAGCGACAAGGATCGCAGGAAACGATCCCATAAGCCTAGGAGCCTTGAGGTTTGGCGATGCGCTGCACAGGCTTCTTTGTGACCTGAAGCCCAACAACGCCGCGCGCTTTCGTCTCCAATGAGCCGAAATCGAAGTCGGTCGACAAATTGCGCAACCGGAGGCCTTCAGCTTTGAAGTGCGCCCGTACTACAAAGTTGGTATCGTCCTCCGTTTTGTGCACTCCAAACCAGAGCAAACGACTACTCGATTTGCCACGTGTCAGGTCGTAGATCTTGTCACGGGTGACTCCTGAGACGGTGAACTTCTTTGCATAGCAGGCACCACCACGGCCATCACGGTAGATCATGGTATAAAACACTGGCGTGTCCTTGCGATAGATGGCGACATGCTGAGGGTTCTTTCCCACGAACACTTTGGCAGCCACTCTGGACACCGTCATGGTTCCGTCTGAGCGAAAGACAATGAAGTCATTGAGACTTGAGCAAGGCCCCACCAGATCGTCTTTCTTCAGCGTCGTGCCGACAAAGCCGTCAGACTTGTTTAGGAAGAGCTTCTCGTTCGCGATAACAACCTTGGACGCCTGCACTTTTGAAAAAGTGGTGATCTCCGTGCGGCGCTCGCGACCTTTGCTATACTTCTTCTGAAGGTTCTTGAACCAGGCGACGGCGTAACGAGTCAGTTGCTTGAGGTGTTTATTGACCTGAGCAATTTCGTCTTCGAGGGCCTTGAGTTGTTCATTCGCTTTGAACTTGTTGTACTTCGAGATGCGTTTAATCTTGATCTCGGTTAGTCGAACAATGTCTTCTTCCGTAACTATACGGCGCAGATTCTTGACGTGAGGCTTTAAGCCCTTATCGATCGCCTTGATTACCGCTTTCCAGGTTTCACTCTCCTCAATGTCGCGGTAGATCCGTTTCTCGATAAAGATCTTCTCGAGCGAGGCAAAGTGCCACTTCTCTTCGAGTTCGCCCAATCGAATCTCAAGTTCTTGGCGCAGCAACTCCTTGGTGTGAAACGCAGATGCCTTGATCAAGTCGTTGACTGAAAGGAACCTTGGTTTGTTGTCGTCAATGACACAAGAGTTGGGCGATATGGAAACCTCGCAATCAGAGAAGGCAAAGAGGCCTTGAATGGCTTGATCAGCATCTGTACCTGAAGGGAGAGTGACTTGAATCTCGACGTTCTCGGCGGTCAGATCATCGACTTTGGAGATCTTGATCTTCCCTTTGTCGTTGGCAGCAAGGATGCTCGCTTTGAGCCCGACGGTGGTCGTGCCGTAGGGAATTTCACGAATAATCAGAAGATTCCTCTTGGCCTTTTCGATGCGTGCACGGACACGAATCTTTCCGCCGCGGAGACCTTCGTTGTATTCGGTGGCGTCCATCAAGCCTCCCGAGAAGAAGTCCGGAAGTACATTCACTTTCTTTCCTCGCAGAGTATCGATCGAGGCCTCGATCAACTCAATAAAGTTGTGTGAGAGAATCTTGCAAGCTAGCCCCACGGCGATGCCTTCGATACCTTGTGCGAGGACGAGGGGAAACTTCACCGGAAGCGTGACAGGCTCCTTGTTTCGCCCATCATACGAAGCTTGCCACTCGGTGATCTTCGGACTGAAGCCGACTTCTAGTGCAAATGCCGAAAGCTTACATTCGATGTAACGTGCGGCTGCCGGAGGATCGCCGGTTAAGGGATCGCCCCAATTCCCCTGCGTATCGACGAGGAGCCCCTTCTGTCCTAACTGAATCAACGCATCCTCAATCGCGACATTGCCGTGTGGATGAAAGGCGGTGGCGCGGCCTGCAACATTGGCCACTTTGTGGAGGCGCCCATCATCCATGCTCTTGAGCACGTGAAGAATGCGGCGTTGCACTGGTTTGAGACCATCATTGATGTGTGGAACCGCCCTTTCAAGGATGACGTATGAAGCGTAATCCAAGAACCAGTTTCCATACATGTCATCGACATGTGATAGTGATGTTTCTAAGCCTGCCATGGACTAAACGGCCTCCTCCATGGCCTCTTCGTCCTCTTCTTCGGCGTCCAAGCTCTCTTCAACACGGAGGTTGTCGATGATGTACTTCTGCCTATCTGCTGTGTTTTTGCCCATGTAAAAAGTGAGCATTTCGTTGATCGAAGAACCTGCCTCAACGATGACTGGGTCAAGACGGATGTTAGAACCGATGAAATCACTCATCTCCTTGCCATCGATCTCGCCGAGACCCTTAAAACGCGTGATTTCAGCAGTCTTGCCGCACTCTTTCATCGCGGCCACGCGGTCTTCCTCCGAGTAGCAATAGCGAGTGATCTTCTTGTTCCGCACGCGGAAGAGTGGCGTTTGTAAAATATAGACGTGCCCCTGCTTGATCAGATCGGAGAAGAACTGAAGAAAAAAGGTCACTAACAACAAGCGAATGTGCATGCCATCGACATCGGCATCCGTGGCGAGAACAACGCGATTATAGCGGAGTCCCTCGAGGCCGTCCTCGATGTTCAAGGCGTGCTGCAGAAGATTGAATTCTTCGTTCTCGTAAACCACTTTCTTGGACAGGCCAAAGCAATTCAACGGTTTCCCCTTTAGGCTAAAGACCGCCTGAGTATCGACACTGCGGGCTTTGCCGATCGTGCCACTGGCAGAGTTGCCCTCGGTAATGAAGACGGTCGTCTGTTCGGCAAGTTTGTGCTTCGTATTAAAATGGACACGACAGTCGCGGAGCTTACTGTTGTTGATCTTGGCCTTCCGCGCCCGTTCTCGAGCCATCTTCTGAATGCCTTTGAGTTCCTTCCGCTCCAGCTCTGCTTGCTGGATTCGATTCTCAAGTGCCTTGGCAACTTCAGGGTGTTTGTGCAGGTAGTTGTCGAGTTCCTTCGCGACGAAATTGCCGATAAACGTACGGATGGTGGCGCCGCCAGGAGCAATGTGGGTCGAGCCTAACTTTGTCTTAGTCTGCGACTCGAAAACAGGCTCTTGCACTTTAATGCTGATGGCCGCGATAATGGAACCCCGGATGTCGGCCGCCTCATACTTCTTCTTGTAGAAGTCACGCACTGTCTTGGCAAAGGCTTCACGAAAAGCGGCGAGATGCGTGCCACCTTGTGTCGTGTGTTGGCCATTGACGAAGCTGTAATACTCTTCGCCGTATTGAGGTCCGTGGGTGAACGCGATCTCAATATCGTGTCCACTGAGATGGGCAACGGGATAGCGTGGCTCATCACTGAGCGTTTCATTTAAGAGATCGAGCAGGCCATTCTTGGAACGGAAAGACTTGCCATTGAATTTGATCGTGAGCCCCGTATTCAAGTACGAATAGAATCGGAACATCTTCTCAAGATACTCCGTTTGGAACTGGTAGTTTTTAAAGATCTTCTCGTCTGGGCGAAATCCTAACTCTGTTCCGTCCTGCTCAACAGTTTTGTAGGATCGCTTGCAGTCCTTCTTAAGGATGCCACGACTGAACTCGAGATCACGAGTCTTGCCCTCACGGAAGGCTTGGATATTGAACTGAGATGACAGTGCATTGACAGCTTTGATACCAACCCCATTCAGCCCAACAGACTTTTTGAAAGCTTCTGAATCGTATTTGGCGCCTGTATTGATCTTGGCCGCACAATCTTCCAATTTGCCTAACGGAATCCCGCGGCCGTAATCGCGCACCCACATGGCTCCGTCATCCAGCGTCACTTCGATGAGCTTGCCATTTCCCATGACAAATTCGTCGATCGAGTTGTCGATGACTTCTTTGGCGAGGACGTAGATACCGTCATCTGGAGTACTTCCGTCACCAAGTTTCCCGATGTACATGCCGGGACGCAGGCGGATGTGTTCCTGCCAGTCGAGGGTCCGGATGCTGTCTTCGTTGTACTTCGCCATGGGCTATTTCAAATGCGTCTTCACCCAATCGACGGCAGGTTCCGTCATTTGATCGGCATGTTCTGAGAAACTATGATCAGCGCCCTCGATCGTGATAAACTTGTGCTCACAAGCGGCCTTGGCCTCGATATCGATTGAGTCCTGGATCAGAACGACGTCATCTTCAGTGCCGTGAAGTAGGAGCCAAGGAACCTTAATCTCACTGCCACGATCCACGATGGTACCGATGGAGGCCATATCATCCATGTAAGTGGTAGAAAGCGGACAATCCTCGTCTTCCCACATGAAACCTGATTTCTCTTCGCCAAACTCAGTTTGTGCAAACTTGTGGCAGTCGACCATGCCCGCGAGTGAGAGGAGGACTTTGATTCGATCATCGCCGGAGGCGCGTAAGACTCCGACAGCACCACCCATGGAGTGCCCGCCATATGCGAGGACACGCCCGTCACCACTCACAGCGTCGAGAATGGCCCCGAGATCGGCCACTTCTTTCGTCACCGTGCAATCGGTGAACTGGCCTTCGGAGCCACCGTTCCCAGCAAATGAAAAGGTGAGGCTCGCAATACCGGTTTGTTGAAGAACCGCAGCCAATCCCTTCACGACCGGCCTGTCCTTGTTTCCAGTGACACCGTGGCCCAAGACCACAAGACGGGCATCGCCCTCCGCGCCCTTTAGGTAATCGTATTCTAACAGTTCGCCCTGAGGATTCCGAATTTCGCCAAACATATAGCCGTTATATGAATCCCACGGGCGCGATTACGCAAGACGAGGACCACGTGAAACTCGGCTGTGGATTGCTAAACTTTATAAAACTTTAGCAAACTCCTGACGACTCAAAGCAGAAACGAAAGAGGCTCTGAGCCTTCGCCCAGAGCCTCTTCGCTTCTTAAAATGAACTGGCGCGACTACTTGGAGGAAGCCGCCTCTTCTTCGGCAGTCTCTTCAGGGGTCACTTCGAGGCGCAACTTGGAGCTGATTTCCGGATGAAGCTTCACGGGAATCTCGAACTTGCCGGTCGTCTTGATCGCTTTATCCAACACGATTTGGTGACGATCGATCGTCGTTTTCACACGATCAGAAAGTGTTTCCGCAAGTTGCTGAGTGGTGATGGAGCCAAAAGCTTTGCCTCCCTGGCCAAGAGCAATCGTCAACTTCATGCGGACTTTCGCCACCTTCGCGGCGATCGCCTGGGCTTCGTCAAGCTCTTTGGCCTCGCGCTGTGCACGGGAACGCTTGAGGTTCTCAAGCTGAGATTTGTTGGCAGTGGTCGCCTCCATGGCTTTGCCGGTGGGGATGAGAAAGTTACGAGCGTAACCGCGACGAACGCCGACGACGTCCGCTTCAGCTCCTAGTCCGTCAATCTTCTCGCGCAGAATAATATCAATCGTAGCCATGGTCTTCTATAGTTGCTGTTGTGTTGGGAGGCGTTCTCTACGGGCGAGCCGCAAGTCTGTCAAGCGCCCCGGTCCCGGTTTCTATTCACTAGCTTGATACAGCTTATAAAGACCCTGGGTTCCCAGGTCTTCGCCTCCAGAGGCGGCCAGTTTCTCGTAGGCCTCTCTCGCGGCAGTGAGCCCTGGAAAGTCGAGCCCCATGTCGTCCGCTTCCTGGAGAGCGATGGTCATGTCCTTGATAAAGTGTTTCACGAAGAAGCCAGGATTGAAGTCGCCTTTAATGATCCGAGGGGCGAGGTTGCTGAGCGACCAGCTTCCTGCAGCCCCTGAGGAGATGCTTTCGAGAACGCGATTGGCGTCCAAGCCTGAGCGTTCTGCGTAAGCCACAGCCTCGCAGACACCGAGCATGCCGGAGGCGATGGCGACCTGATTGGCCATCTTCGTGTGTTGCCCACTGCCAGCGGGCCCCTGATAGACGATATTCTTGCCCATCACCTCAAAGATCGGTTTCACCTGATCAAAAGTAGATTCCTCGCCGCCAACCATGATCGACAGTCGCGCCTCGCGAGCGCCAAGATCTCCGCCCGATACCGGTGCATCAAGCGCCTGAAGCTGAAGAGCACTTGCAGCCTCGGCGATCTGTTGAGCAAGCTTTGGACTGGATGTCGTCATGTCGATTAGGATGCTCCCAGGCTTGGCATTCGCGATGATGCCTTCCGGCCCTAAATAGGCAGCTTCCACGTCGGTGGGGAATCCAATGATCGTAATGACAATGTCAGAAGCCTTGGCCACGTCGGCCGAAGAGTCTTGCCAACGGGCCCCTTGAGATACAAGGGCATCAGCTTTGGAACGGGTGCGATTGTAAATGTGAAGAGGGTATCCAGCTTCCAGAAGATGACCGGCCATGGACCGGCCCATGACGCCAATGCCAACAAAGCCGAGGGTGGGAAGTCGATTGCTAGTCATGCTTGATTCTCCAATTCACTTTCGACTTTCGCAAAGGCTTTTGAATGAGACGCATACGATGGGTAGGTAATCTGGCGATCCTTCGGCAGGTAACGCCAATGCTTGTACATCCACATCCAGGGCGCAGGATTATCTCGGATGGTATGCTCAAAAACGTCCCAGCATTGCTGGGCAATCTCTTGAGGCGTTGCGTCCTCCCCGATAGCTAATCTGCGGTGAAAGTGGAAGTGATAGGTCCCATCGCTCTGAGGCAAACAGATCACAGGAATGACTGGAGCCCCCGTCTGTTTCGCCAAGAAGGCATGAAGAATGGTCACGCTGGTCTTGAATCCAAAGCACTCAATGATCGTGGAAGCCTTGCTCGGCTTAACCCGCAGATCAGTTAGAAAGGCGGTCTGTCCTCCACGCTTCACGTGTTTGAGAAGCCGCATCATCGCGCGCTCTTGGGGGATGATTGTAATGCCCGAATACTCGCGAATCTTAGTGAATATTGGAGTCAGGGCAGGGTTCCGGAAATCCTCGGCCACGATCAATGGCTTTTTGTCGTGATGCAGTGACCAATCCATGGAGAGCCACTCGAATGTCCCGTAATGAGGGGTCACCCAGATGGCAGCATCATCGCCGATCGTCTCAAAGTCCTGCCGATCTTCGAATGTGTACTTCACCAGATTAGCAGAGCTACTAGCAGAAAGGTTGCGTGGTGCCCACATCAGATCGAGAGCGCTCTTTGTCTGATGAAAATAGGAGCCCTTGACCAGTTGAGTGCGTGTCGCTGCATCTTTGTCAGGAAAAACGATCCGTAGGTTCTCGTTTGCAATGCCCCGGCCTCGTCGATCGATGCGGTAGGCGAGGAAACTCAGGCCATGCGCGAGATGAAGGAGTCCCTTCCGAGGGAGGACTGGAAGGATTCGTGCCATGGCACGAACACCGAGCGCTTCGATGCGGAATCGAAGTCGTTTCCAGAGGCTGATTGAGGAGGCCACGCCGTCATTTCGTCAGGAATGTAGTCACTGACAAGTGCTTTCTCTATTCGTGGCAAATGTCATGGATTTGTCATGGTCCTGTCATCAAGCTGTGGAATTCTTGAATCTACATCTCGATCCTCATGAACTTTCTCCAACGTACTCTCGCTCTATTTGTGCTGCTACTCGTGTCTGCTTCTGCTCAGGGGCCTCCTAGATTCGGTGGTGAAGGACCACCGAGACGTCCGGGTGACGATTCTGCAGCACCTGAAGGACGGGGTGGGGGGCGCGGCGGCATGCGCGGAATGATGATGATGCGGATGGCACCCGTGATGCGGGCTCTGGATAAGGATGAGGATGGCGAGATCTCTGCCGAGGAAATCGCGGCAGCACCCACCCAGCTTGCGACCTTGGACGAAGACGAGAATGGTATCTTGGAGGGTGGCGAACTTGCACCTCGGTTTCCAGGAAGAGGAGGGCGTGGTCGCGGTGAAGTCGAAGGCGAACCTGTAAAGCCTGAGGATCTAGAGTTTGAGGATGGAACTGCTAGTATTCCCAACCGCGAGACATTTAAGAAGCTCTCTTATCAAGGGGCCGAGGTGCTGGTCGATACCCATCTCAGCGGCATGGAGTTCGTGAAGTTTCAGATTGAAAAGGCGGATACCGACCATCCTGATCTCTACTTCATCAATACGAAAACCCACCGTGGTCATCCGATGTTTATGGGAGCCGTCAATATTGAAATGCTTGGACGAGGTGACGAGCGAGAAAGCCAGATGCGCGGGGTGCTCATTTACCGACCAATGGCGAAAGCTCCTAACGGAGAACCAGGCGTCTATACGTTCGAGTATGAGCCGAATGACGACTACGCGTTCGAAGCTATCAACATGTCTCGCAACCTGCTTGTGGATAAGATGCCCCTCTTGAAAGGTCGCGTGGGCTACTGTCCGCTTTCACGAGACTCAGTGGCACGTTATGTCGAGGAAACGAAGCAGTACGAAGACGCCGATCTCTCAGTCTACTTTGAAGAAGACCTTCTCGGAGACATCGCGTTCTTACCGCTGAATCCAGCAGAGTCTTACGGGAGACTCCGCATCCTTGCTGAAGACACGTTACCCTCAGCGCGAGACATCGTTCTCTGTAAAGTCTTGCCTAACGAAATGCCTAGAACAGCTGGCGTGGTCAGCGCGGTACGCCAGACGCCGTTGTCTCACGTCAACCTTCGGGCCATTCAGGACAAGGTGCCGAACGCATTCATCGCAGGAATTGCCGAGAATCCTGAAGTGCAGGCGCTCTTGGACAAGAACGTCTATTACAGAGTCTCGGCCGATGGTTATGAGCTCCGTGAAGCCACAGTTGCCGAGATGGAAGCTCATTTGTCCGCACGGCGTCCAAAGGAGATTCAGGTGCTTCCATCTGATCTGACAAAGACCTCGATTCGTCCGTTGAAGGATCTCAACTTTAGCGATTCGCACAGTATCGGAGTGAAAGCTGCTAATCTCGCGGCGATGCACCAGTTAGGCTTGCCTTCGAACATGATACCTAAGGGGCATGCCATACCGTTTTACTTCTATGTCACTTTCATGCAACACAATGGCTTTGATGTGAAAGCGAAGAAGTTGATAGCGGATGTCTCGTTGGCCGACGATCGAGAAGCTCTACAGGATGAGCTGAAAGATTTCCGCAAGAAGATCAAGAAGGGAGATTTCCCAGACACCTTGAGAGCAGCTCTGACGGAGCTGCAGAATGTCTTCGATGAGGGGACTTCGATCCGTTGTCGGTCTAGTACCAACAATGAAGATCTTCAGGGATTCAGCGGGGCCGGCCTCTACGATTCGTATACGCATCATCCAGATGAAGGGCATCTGTCAAAGTCGATCCGGCAGGTCTACGCGAGTATCTGGAATCTCCGCGCGTTTGAGGAACGGGCCTTCTATCGTATCGATCATCTCTCTGCGGCAATGGGCGTCCTCCTGCATCCCAACTTCTCTGATGAGATTGCTAATGGCGTCGCGGTCACTGACGATATCCTCTATCAAACGGACGGAAGTTACTATGTGAACACCCAGATTGGCGAAGATTTGGTTACGAATCCGGAACAAGCATCCGCCCCAGAAGAGTATTTGTTAGATTGGCGTAGGTCTGACAAGGATCGGCTCATGCGTGTGTCGAATCGCGTCTCGTCAGATAAGGAGATTTTGTCTGAATCAAAACGAGATGAGTTACGTGACGCTTTGGGAACCGTTCATGCTGAGTTTGCAAAACTCTATCAAAAAAAGATAGATGATCCGAAGTTCGCCATGGAGATCGAATTCAAACTGACCAAGGAAGGCGAGCTCGCGGTGAAACAGGCACGTCCTTGGGTTTACTAGTCGGTTCGGAGTCGGAGAAATTGCTGCTGGCCGATGGGTTGCCAGGTTATGTGGACGTCTTCAACCGGATCTGATGTGCGCTGGCGTATGGATCCGTAGGTTTTGAGGCGTTCGCCAGTCCAGCAGGTCATTTGAGACCTCGTAGCGGTAAAGGATGTCTTCCGGACGACTCCAGCGCCGATGTGACAACGTGACATTTCCAAACTGATCTTCCCTGTCAGGAAAGCAGTGGGTTCTGTGAGCGCATAGACGAGTGTGTCAGTCTCGCCCGTGAGGAGTGACCACGTTTCGAAGCGAACAGGTGGAGGCGTTGGCAGGAGCTTGATGGACAAGTTTTCCAACTGACCGGTGCCGGAAGTTTGCATGCCATCGGTGATTTGTAGACGCCAATCCCCACTAGCGGGTATACCGACGAGTTGGCGCAAGCTTCCTTCTTCCACTGAATAGGTTCCCAAGAATGGTGCGATTCCATCTCTCAGTAGTTCTGGAGCAGCATCGTCAAATCTCGTGTTGTCTAAGAGTCTGCCGGCTCCATTCTTACTGGGACGGTCAAAGAGCAGCACAGGAACTGGATTCCCCGGGGCATAAAGTTCTGCTGTCAATTGGTCGACGGCAGTGTGGGTGATGGTGATCGCTACCGTCATACGATCGACCACAAAGTCATCGTTCACGACTATGGCAGACTCTAGAACTTGTCCGATCTTGTTTGGAATCTCTTCACCCGAGTTCCCGCGACTGTATTCAGCGGACTGCGGTGCAAATGGTGAAGTATCTTTAACGATCGCGGGAAATGACAACGTTTTTGAAATTCCAAAGGCATTCTTTGCGGTGACTTGATAGAGTCCATTGTCTTGCATAAGGAAGAGCGCTAGATGGAGATGGGAACTCTTCTGGTTAGTCTGTTGTGTTCCGTTGAATTGCCACACGTATTCCGCTGGAGGATGGGCGCTGACATTTACACCAAGGGCGAGGCAGCAATGGCGTCTTCTATTAGAGCTCAGTCGTTATCAAGCCACGGAACACGCCGTGACGCTCTGTCGAAAGCGGCCCTTTCTTTGAAACGAGAAGGTCGAGCGGAAGGTGTCTTGCAAGACTTCATGGTTTGCCAGTATCTTGAAGGCGTAGCTGTAAAGAGGTCCTGCATAGCACTGATAGAGTTCACTAAGAGCACGTGAATCCCTCTGGCCAAAGAGACCTTTCTTCGTCCGCACGGGGTGCTGCAGGCTTTATGAGATCATTGGAGTTCACGTAGACGGAAGAACACTTAGTTTTGGCTCTGGCGCGGCGTGTGGAAGTCAAATTCGATGCCAGGTATCGGGCTGTGTAACGTTTCCCAGCCTTCTGCCCGCACGGTGGTTGAGGTTTCCAACACCGAAGGCCGGAGCGTCGCGGGGACGGCGTGAATGCTGATTTCTTTGCTGTTGATTGAGATGGTGATACCGGGAGCACCATTTGGGCGCATTGGTGTCGGTGGCGTTACCCGGAATTCTGAAGTGTTTTCGACGCTCGCGTAGGCAGTGTTAGCAGGAAGTGCGGGAACGTTGATGGCTTCAACTAATTCCATGACACCACTTAATCTTGTATGCGTTAGAAATCTTTTTGGTTGAGAATGCTAACATCAGCAAAGTGACGATTAACCACAGCCAGATCGACGAATGCGTCGCCGTTGAAATCACCCGCGACAGTAACACGAGGGCTCACTCCGAGGACCGATTCCGAGATGAGGGAAAAACTTGCTCTCATGGTTTGCATGGACGGCTAGTAAGTGGGCATCCCGGAGGACGATCGCAAGATGGTTCTGGCCGTCGCCAGTGACATCCGTCAAAACGACGTCACGTGCACGCCCCTCCGCTTGAATGGTCGCCGCTGGCTCCGCTTCGAAGTATGGGCAGTCTCGATACCCTCGTAAATTTGGACAACTCCAAGACTATGCGAGACGGCCACGACGGAAGACTCGTTTAGCGTTTCAATGATCTGCTCCTCGGCGAACCACGGGAGCGTAGGTGCTGTCTCAAGGCTAGGCCGGTAGCGAACCGTGCCTTTGTTAGGTCCCGCAACGATCAACTCAGCTCAGCCGTGGCAGTCGAAATCTCCAGTGATAAGATCGCGCGCCTCCTCTCACGTGTTGGTGTGAGCGCCAGCTCCGAACGATCTGGAGCCCAGATTCTCAAAGGTGAAGACAACGCCGACAAAGGGGTCAGCAGCCATAATGTCAGGCCGTTCGTCAAAGGTAAAAGTTCCCACAGTGACGCCTCGAAGCGATCTGCCGCCAGTATGCAAATGTTTCACCGTGGGAAAACTGCCCGTCCCATCGCCAAACAGCAGCGTGATGGTCGCATCGAGATTGCCCACCACGAGATCGAGATGCCCATCGGCATCCAGGTCGACCGTGGTCATGCCTTTCGGACCTTCACGTTTGAAATGGGCATCGATTGCCGGATCACCCATGGGAATGCGGTTCAGGGCCTCATCAAGATCGTCCAGGACGTCTTCACTTGAAATCCCCGCGCCGCAAAGCCACACGACCCCTCCCAGAACCGTGGGCAGGATTTTTTAGGGTTGAAGGTGCGCGACGAGAGATCATCGAGGGGAGGAGGTACCCACTTCTCCGCAGGTTGCCTATGAATGGATGCCGGAATCCGCGTCGCATTGGCGACGCTGGCATGAGGCTCGTTATCAGTTCTGAGAGGTGGTTTGGCCGAGCACAAGGCATTCTGCAATGTAAGGCTTCCTTTGTGGATCTTGACCAAGCAAGATGCATCGTTCGAGCCAGCCCATGATCACTCGTCTACTCGTCCCGCTTGTCGTTTCTGGCCTCATTTCATCCACCTTGTTGGCGGAACTCGAAACGAAGGCCGAAAGTAGCCACTACGAGGCGACGAGTTCACACGCGGAAGTCGTCGCATTCTGTAACGCGCTCGCCGAAGAGAGTCCGCGAGTGGTTCATACAAACTTTGGTCAATCGGGCGAGAAACGAGATCTTCCGCTACTCATTCTAAGCGACGACGGGATCACAGAGCCTAACGACCGTCTCACAATACTTTGCCTAGGAAACATCCATGCCGGCGAAGTGTGTGGCAAGGAGGCGCTCCTGATGCTTGCTCGTGACCTCGCTAGGGCCGAGAAACCGGGGCTGCTCAAGAACATCAACCTACTGGTCGCTCCCATCTACAACGCTGATGGAAATGAACAGATGGCACACGACAATCGCCCTGGTCAGGATGGCCCAAAGGATGGGATGGGGGAGCGGCACAACAGTCAAGGGCTCGATCTGAACCGGGACTATGTTAAGGCGCAGGCCCCTGAAACTCGGGCATTGCTCAAACTGCTTCGGGATTGGGATCCTGAAGTCATTATCGATACACACACGACGAATGGCTCGCACCATCGATACACATTGACCTATGGAGGTCCTCGCCATCCGAATACCGATCCCCGTTTGGTTGATTATGTAAGAGAAACATTCCTTCCCAAGGTGGGCGATAAACTTCGCGATCGCTCAGGCTACGACTCTTTCTTCTACGGGAACTTCGAGGACAATCACCAGCGCTGGATGACCTACCCAGCCTTGCCCAGATACGGTGCCCACTATGCCGGAATGCGACAACGGATCGGAATCCTGTCAGAAGCCTACGCCTACGCGCCCTACAAGGATCGTGTCTTGGTTACACGAGACTTCGTGCACGAATGCTTGATTCTAGCGGAGAAACAGCGGGACAAGATTTCGAAGCTTCTCACCAAAGCGAGTAAGCCGGTAAAGGAAGTTGTCCTTAAGCATCGCCTCACCTCATTTGAGGAGAAGTGGGTGGCGAAAGGCGTGGTTGAGAAAGACGGGAAACTGACTGACGAAGCCAAAGACTATTTGATCGAATATTGGGGCAAGTCCGCCCCCACGCTTTCAGTCACCTTGCCGGAAGCCTATCTGATTCCGGCTGGAAAAACTAAGGTTATTGAGCTGTTACAATGTCATGGGGTCGAAGTGCAGGAACTGCGTGAAGACCTGGATCTCACCGTGACCGAGCAGACGTTGATCGATCCGCAAACAGCAACAGAAAGCTTTCAGGGCCATTATTTAGTGAGTGTGCCGGTGGTGGGTTTGTCCGAACAGACTCGTCGAATGAGTGCCGGTACTGCGGTCGTTTACACGGATCAAGACCTCGGTCGGCTTGCGGGATTTCTGCTAGAGCCGCAGGCGGAAGACGGTCTCACGACATGGGGGCTACTGTCAGCTAACGAACAGGGTAATTATCCTGTTCTCCGATTAGAGAAGCGTCACGCGCAAACATTGCTGACAGGCGACGTGCGGCCTCTCGATGAAGATCGAAAGATGGATCAGAAGATCACCTTCGAGACCTTGCATGGCGAGGATTTGGTAGATTTTAACGGAAACACAACAAAAGTGACGTGGCTTGACGATAGTCAAAGTTTCCTCCAGCAACGCGATGGCAACTTAGAGCGTGTCGATGCTATTAGCGGACGTGCCGAGCGCTATTTCTCGCCTCAAGCTCTTGCCAAGTCTCTAGAAGCGATTCCTGCACTAACGGAAGACGAGGTGGAAAGATTCTCGGAAAGAACGTCGTGGTCCATGAACGATCAGCGAACGGGCGGACTCCTGACTTACAAAGATGATCTCTATCACGTCTCGTTCGTTGGAGAACCTGCACGCAGGCTCACGTCGTCTCCCGGAGATGAAGAGTTGGGCACGTTTAGCCCTGATGGCGAGTATGTTGCTTTTGTTAGAAATGGAAACCTTTATGTGGTCGACGTTCTCACCGCCACGGAACGGGCCTTGACCACGGATGAAGGT
>Ga0213868_10002844_pt1 | contig 16413 bp, 18 predicted proteins | sample PICome_9_FD_160087 | JGI IMG/M metagenome (GOLD analysis project Ga0213868, IMG submission 160087) | Coastal seawater microbial communities near Pivers Island, North Carolina, United States - PICO127 | ecosystem: Environmental > Aquatic > Marine > Coastal | place: USA: North Carolina...
ATCATGATTTCAAAAGACGGAAAATAAAATGACTGATTATTTATTACTTGATGGATGGCTGTTATTAAATGCGCTTTACTTTGAGTATTTTGAACAAAGCCATCTTTTGTGTGACGAATTGGAGAAACTGTAAAGACCACTAAAACATCATTATTAACACTTCTAATCAAGCTCAAAATATTTTTTAATGAATTTGTAATTTCCTGAACCGACAACAATTCTTTCTTAAATAGCTTTTGTGGAACTTTATGGCAGTTGGCAACAATACTATCTGTTTTTATATCCCGATATACCCAAGCTGTTCCTAAAGTAATAATAATGTGAGAAGCTCTTTTTAATTTTGAAGCTGTTAAATCAATTTGCTCGTTTAGTTGATTTATTAAATGGTCTTTTGAAGTATTACTTAATTTTGAGTGTGCATCATAACAGTGCCATTGTTCATTATTTAGAAAAACATCGTCCTCAGAATATGTCTTATTTCCAACCGCATTTGACATGAGAGTTTCAATGGCTTTAGGATGAAATAGAATACCGTAAGGATTTTGAATATTTTGAAATTTAAAATAGTCGAGTTTCTTTCCTATGTTTTCTGAAAAGCACGAACCAAATAATAGTACATTAGAATTATAGTCTATTTGATTTTTAGACTGTTTCTTTAATGGTATTTTGGTTTGAAGGTTCATCTTTAAAAGATATTTTTTCGCGCAAAGGCGCTAAGACGCAAAGTTTAGAAACATAAAATCCTATTCTAATCCATTTACCAATCTTGTGATTCCAGTTTTTATTAAAGGACTATTGAAATTAACCAATAACCCCAATTTCAATCCAGATAACTTTAAATATGTCATAAGTTGTTTTTTATAAACAGGGTGTATTTCTAAAACTGACTTTATCTCAATAATTACTTTGTTCTCAACTATTAAATCAGTTCTGAATCCTAAATCTAAAGTTTTATCCTTCCAAATAACAGGCAATTGTTTTTGCCGTTCTACTTTTAATCCTTTTTCCGTTAATTCAGTAAATAAAATCTCTTCATATACTGACTCTAATAAACCAGGACCTAATCCAACATGGATTTGATAACAGCAATCAACAATTATTTTAGATAAATAATTCTCAAAATGTTCTTCCATCTTATCATCCATAAATCTTTGCGTCCTTTTTCTGCATCACAACTTTGCGCCTTAGCGCCTTTGCGCGACCAATTTATTTCGCACAACTAAACCAAGTATTTTTTAGCATTATCTAAAGCTTCATCAATCCCATCAGGCTTCTTACCTCCTGCAGTAGCAAAAAACGGTTGTCCACCACCACCACCATGGATGTATTTACCAAGTTCCCTAACCACCTGCCCAGCATTTAAACCTTTACTAACAACCAACTCTTTTGAAATATAACAGGATAATAACGCTTTCCCGTTTTGCTCTGTGGCAAATAATAAAAACAGATTATCAAATTGACTTCCTAATTCAAAAGCCACATCTTTTAACCCACCAGCATCCAAATCTAATTTTTTAGCTAAGAACTTAACACCGTTTATATCTTCTAACTCATTTTTAAGCTCTCCTTTAATAGCCGCAGCTTTATCTTTAAGCAGCGTTTCAATTTGTTTTTTAAGCCCCGTATTTTCTTCTTGTAAACTCTGAAGTGCTTTGACAGGTTCTTTAGCATTATTAAGTAGGTCTTTCATTTCAAAATAAGCTCTATTATTTTCAAAATAAAAATCCTTTACCGCATCATTAGTAATTGCTTCAATTCTTCTAATTCCAGCAGCAACTGCACCTTCTGAAACAATTTTAAAATGCCAAATATCAGAAGTATTCTTTACATGTGTACCACCGCAAAGCTCAATCGATTTGCCAAAACGAATTGCACGAACCGTATCACCATACTTTTCACCAAACAAACTCATAGCACCTTCGGCAATCGCTTCTTCTTTTGGAATATTTCGTTTTTCTTCTAATTCTAATTTGCCTTCAATTCTTCGATTTACAAAATTTTCAATATCTCGTAATTCTTCAACTGTTAATTTTGAAAAATGAGAAAAATCAAAACGCAAATATTTAGAATGCACTGCACTTCCCTTTTGCTCTACATGAGTTCCTAAAACTTCTCTTAATGCCTGATGCAGCAAATGTGTTGCCGTATGATTACATTCGGTTCTGTGACGTTGTTTACCATCAACAACAGCTTTAAAAGATTGATCAATATGCTTTGGTAAATTTTTAGCAAAATGGATAATAACGTTGTTTTCTTTTTTAGTATCCAAGATATAAACCACGTCACCACGTGTGTCTTCCAAATACCCTTTATCGCCAACTTGTCCCCCACCTTCCGGATAAAATGGTGTTAAATTAAACACCAATTGATACATATCTCCATCTTTCTTGGAAGATACTTTTCTGTATCTCGTCAATTTCACATTAGTTTCTAACGTATCATAACCAACAAATTCTTCTTCAGCATCATCAACAAGAATGGTCCAATCATCCGTAGACATTTCACTCGCAGCTCGAGAACGTTTTTTTTGCTGTTGTAATTCTTCGTTAAAACCTTTTTCATCAAGCTTTAAACCTTTTTCAGAAAGAATTAAAGCTGTCAAGTCAATTGGAAAACCATAAGTATCATAAAGTTCAAAGGCTTTTTCTCCTGAAACCGTATCGCCTTTTGTTTCGTCTACAATTCTATTTAACAACACTAATCCTTGGTCTAATGTTCTAGAAAATGATTGTTCTTCTTCCTTTATAACATTTTCAATAAGTTGTTTTTGAGCTTTCAACTCTGGGAATGCCTCTCCCATGCGATTACTCAACACATCGACCAGCCTGTATATAAACGGCTCTTTCTTGTCAAGAAATGTAAATCCATAACGCACAGCACGACGTAAAATTCTTCTAATAACGTATCCTGCACCAGTATTGCTCGGTAATTGCCCATCAGCTATTGAAAATGCAACAGCACGCACATGATCAGAAATTACTCGAATAGCAACATCTGCCTTTTCATCCTTTCCGTAGCTTTTATTAGTTATGGTTTCAATTTCACGAATAATAGGCGTAAAAACATCAGTATCATAATTAGATTGCACATTTTGCAATACCATACACAAACGCTCGAACCCCATACCAGTATCGATATGTTTATTTGGCAAGGATTCTAGTGAACCATTTGCTTTTCGGTTGTATTGCATGAATACTAAATTCCAAATTTCAACAACCTGTGGATGATCTTCATTAACCAAGTCTTTACCAGAAACTTTAGCTTTTTCTTCAGCAGAGCGAATATCTACATGTATTTCACTACAAGGTCCACAAGGTCCTTGATCACCCATTTCCCAAAAATTATCCTTTTTATCACCTTTTAGAATGCGGTCTTCAGAGATGTACTGTTTCCAAATATCATAAGCTTCGGTATCCATTTCTAAATTATCAGCATCATCACTTCCTTCAAAAACAGTAACATAAAATATGTCTTTATCAATACCGTAAACTTCAGTTAGTAACTCCCATGCCCAAGCAATAGCTTCCTTTTTAAAGTAATCACCAAAACTCCAATTTCCCAACATTTCAAATAAGGTATGATGATACGTATCATAGCCTACTTCCTCTAAATCATTATGCTTCCCAGAAACACGCAAACATTTTTGCGAGTCTGCAATACGATTATTTTTAGGCTTTGCATTGCCTAAGAAATACTCCTTAAAAGGCGCCATACCAGAATTTACAAACATTAAGGTTGGGTCATCTTTTAAGACCATGGGTGCAGATTGCACTATACTATGCTTCTTTTCTTCAAAAAAACTTAAAAACTTTGATCGTATTTCCTGTGAGTTCATCTCTTGTTATTATGCATCTTGTCTCTATTAAATTATTTTTAATAAGAAACAATTTTTATATTTACTCTCCAAAAATATTTAAAATTAAGGAGATGGTGAACCTACAATTAAATTATCATCTAATTATTATAATAATAATTTTGTAGGTTTGTTCGTTTACGTACTTGAAACAACACTTTTAGTTGTTCTAATTTAGCTGCAAAAATAGTATAATTTAAGAAATGAGTAAGGTAAAATATTACTACGATAAAGAATCGCTTTCTTACCGCAAAATAGAACGCAAAAAGCGAACTACATTTAAGTATGCTGGCATATTTATTTTAGCAGCTGCTTTTTTCGCATTTATATTTATTTTTATAGCTAGTCAGTATGTTGAATCTCCCAAAGAACGGGCTTTTAAAAGAGAACTTCAGAATGCCCAATTACAGTTTGACTTGCTCAATAAAAAAATGGAACACGCCGAAGCGGTTTTAGCCAATGTTGCCGATAGAGATAATAATATTTACCGCGTTTATTTTGAAGCTAACCCAATTCCTGATGAGCAACGTAAAGCCGGATTTGGTGGAATTAATAGATACAAAAGTTTAGAAGGTTTTGATAATTCCAAATTGATTATAGAAAGCAATAAGCGTTTAGATATTTTACAAAAACAGATTGTTGTACAATCAAAATCTCTTGATGAAATTAAATTACTTGCTGAAGAAAAGGAAAAACTTTTAGTAGCAATTCCTGCTATACAACCTGTTAGTAATGAAGATTTAACCCGTATGGCTTCTGGTTATGGTATGCGATCTGACCCCTTTACCAAGGTTAGAAAAATGCATTGGGGTATGGACTTTACTGCTCCAAGAGGCACTCCCGTTTATGCTAGTGGTGATGGCGTTGTAGCTCGGGCAGACAGTAATTCCTCTGGCTACGGAAAACATATAAGAATTAAGCATGGTTATGGCTATACAAGTTTGTACGCACATTTGTATAAGTACAATGTTAGAAGAAATCAAAAAGTAAAACGAGGCGATTTAATAGGTTTTGTTGGAAGTACAGGACGTTCTGAAGCACCTCATTTACATTACGAAATATTTAAAGACGGTAACCGCATTAACCCAATAAACTTCTATTATGGAAGTTTAACTGCGGAAGAATTTAACAAGCTATTGGAGCATGCTTCTTTAGAAAATCAATCCCTCGATTAATGCATATAGATTTACCTGAAAAAAGATATTATGCTATTGGCGAAGTTGCCAAAGCATTTGGCGTTAAAACATCTTTGATTCGTTTCTGGGAAAAAGAGTTCGATGTTCTCAAACCTAAAAAAAACGCAAAAGGTAACCGTAAGTTTACACCAGAGGATATAAAAAATCTTAAATTTATCTATCACCTTGTTAAAGAACGCGGATTTACACTTGAGGGTGCGAAAACACATTTAAAAGAAGAAAAAAAGCAAGCCCTTAATAATTTTGAAATTATCAATAAGCTAGAAGATGTGAAAAATCAGCTTATCAAAATAAAAGAACACCTTTAATATTAAGGCTGATGTAACTTTTTATAAAAAGAAGTGTCTTATAAATAACAATTAACAAAATTATATTAAACTAATTTATCATGAAGAAATTTTTACCATTGATTATAATTGCCATTTTGGTATTAGGTATCTATTCTTGGGCAAAAGGATTTAACAATACAGCTGTAGAACATGAAGCTGATGCTAAAACTGCTTGGTCTAATGTGGAAAGTGCTTATCAGCGTCGTGCAGATTTAATTCCAAACTTAGTTGCTACCGTAAAAGGTTACGCTGCTCACGAAAAAGAAACTTTAGAAGGTGTTATCAAGGCGCGTTCTGAAGCTACAAAAACAACCATTGATGCTGGAGATTTAACACCTGAAAAAATGGCTCAATTTCAAAAGGCTCAACAAGGCTTAAGTGGCGCATTATCAAGATTATTAGTAACAGTAGAAAGATATCCTGATTTAAAAGCAGACAAAAGTTTTCTTGAACTTCAATCACAATTAGAAGGTACTGAAAATAGAATTAACGTAACTAGAGACCGTTTTAATGAAGCTGTAAATATTTATGACAAATTCACCACAAAATTCCCTGGCAAATTATTAGCTGGCTTATTTGGATTTGAAGAAATGGCTCGATTTAAAAGTGCTCCTGGTAGTGAAAACGCTCCTAAAGTAGAATTTTAAAATGTCAAATAAGGTTGAAGATTTTCTAACTGCAGACGAAGAACAAGACATTGTTGAGGCTATTCGTGTTGCAGAATTAAATACTTCGGGAGAAATTCGTGTGCATATAGAAAAAACATGCAAAGACGATGCTACAAATCGTGCTTTAGAACTTTTTCATACCTTAAAAATGGATAACACCAAACTTCAAAATGCGGTGTTAATTTATGTTGCCATTGAAGATAAAACCTTCGTTATTTTTGGAGACAAAGGGATTAATGATGTGGTTGAAGATGATTTTTGGGACAGCACTAAAAACATCATGCAAGCACATTTCAAAAAAGGTGATTTTAAACAAGGCTTAATTGAAGGTGTTTTAAAATCTGGTGAACAACTTAAAACCTATTTTCCATATTCAGATTCTGACTCAAACGAACTAACTAACGATATTTCTAAAGGATAAAATGCAGTATTCAGTGTGCAGTATTCAGTTGCAGTCACAGTATAACTTAAAAAACAAAGTTATACCTACCTTACTGCTTGCTATATTATCTTTTAGCTTTTCTTTTGCCCAATATGATATCCCTAAGAAGCCCGAGCTTCAAACCAGTGTTTATGATTATGTAAATTTACTTTCTGCTCATCAAAAAAGTAATTTAGAACGAAAACTTATTAGGTATTCTGACACGACCTCAACTCAAATAGTTATTGCTGTTATCAATTCTACAAATGGTGAAAACATTAACTATTTAGGAGCAAAATGGGGGCAAGAATGGGGTATTGGTCAAGAAAAAGAAGATAATGGTATTTTAATACTATTGGCAAAAGGAGATAGAAGAATAGCTCTAAATACGGGCTACGGCGTAGAACATTTATTAACCGATGCCATGTCTAAAAGAATTATAGAACGAGACATCATCCCTTATTTTAAACAGAATGATTACCCTGGAGGGCTAAACAGAGGTGCTGATGCTATTTTTGAAGTTCTCAATGGTGAGTATGAAGGCTCCCGACAATCAAATGGTAGTGAGTTTCCCATTGGGCTTATATTTGTTCTTATTTTCATATTTATCATTATCCTGATTTCAATTTCCAAAAACAGACGTGGCGGTGGTGGAAATAGAGGACGTCGATCTGCTGGAAGTGGTTTATTAGAAGCTATTATTTTGAGCAATATGGGCCGTGGCAATTACCGAAAAGGTTCATCTAGCGGTTGGGGCGGAAGTTCAGGCAGTGGCGGTGGTTTTGGAGGCGGATTTGGTGGTGGCGGATTTGGTGGCGGTGGCGCTTCTGGAGGATGGTAATTTCAATACTAAATAAAATCAATCCATATAATAATGCCCATTTCCTCTTGTTTCACCTTTTGCTCCTAAACTATTAAACTTCCAACTGAAATTAAGCATAAAATATTGACGCAGAACGACACTTTGCGTATCTTCTATATAATCTTGTGTTGCACTTCGTCTAGCATTAGTATTTTGATTCAGCAAGTCATATACTTTTAAGCTGATAGTACCCTTCTCTTTCAATACAGAATACGCTAAACTTGCATTCCAAAACCAGGCACTTTTTTGAAAACCATCTGCTATATTTGAGTTATAATTGTACGTAATATCATTACGCCATTCAAAACCTTTTGGCAAAAAGAATGCGGTATTTAAGTCTAAATTGTGTGATGTAAAATTTCTATCTTCAAAAGCATCAATATCATATTTATTGTTTGTCAAAGAAATTCTATACCTTGGTTTAAATTCAAAAACATCTTTCAAAACATAATCTATTCCTATATTTGGGTTTATTGATACGCTTTTACTTGCATACTGAACAGCATTATTGAAATTAATATTTCTAGAGAAATTTAACCAACTACCAACCTTCAATCTTATGGAGTTTAACGAATCTAATTTGATTCTTTTACTAAAATCTATTCCAGTATATCCATTCTGATTTCCATCTACATTATCATAAGTTGTTGTACGTTTAAGTGTTTCTGGGTCAACAATTGTTTTTGAAACTACAGCGTTATTATTTGTAGTTATATTAGCATATATGTAAAACCCTGTACGCTCTTGCCAATTATAAGCATTGAAATTTAAATAAAATCTATTTTCGTTTGTAGGCTCTAAATTTGGATTACCAACCACTGTATTCAAAGGATTTGAAACATCTTCAAAGGCTTGTAACTGATTTAAAGAAGGTGGTATATTTGACAATCTGTAACTTGCATAAAATGAAGCCTTTTTACTAAATTGGTATTTGAAATTAGATTTTATTTCCACTGCATTAAAATCTCTTTCTATGTCAAATTGAGGTCTTAATCCATCTTTATTTGTCAACGTTCTAAATATATAAGCCCACCCAAATCTTGCTGAAAATTTTTCTTTTTTATAACTTAGTTGAACACCTGGAGCACTTTTTTTATCAGTATATTCAAAGTCTGTACTTAAATCTTCATTGAACGTATTATATGTGTTTGCTACCCCATCAAAATCATAAGTGCTTTTTCTATTCTCATCCTTATTATATTGGTATTCGTACTCAAAATTAATAAAGAATTCATTCGCTTTTATTGGTAATTTATATCTAACATCTGTTGAAAAGTCATTACTTTTTCTACTATCATCAGTAAACTGATTTCTTACAATAGTTTCAGGAGATGTTCCAAAAACCTCTGAGATAGAGTTTATAAAATCATCACTTTCATTTTTAGTAATACGATTATCCATACCAAATCTTAAAAAAGCGCCTTTAGATCCAAACTTCTTAGTGGCACTAATTTCATTTGAAAAATTATTAAGCTCACTATCTACAAAGGAGTTTAATGATGATTGATTTGTAAGCGTCAAGTTTTCGTTTAAAGTTTCATCTTCACTTACATAATCTGTTGTTATTTTTGATGATGTAAATGAAGGTTTAACGTTTATCATGAATGTGGTATCAATTTTGATTTCAAAATCAGTGTTGACGGAATGACTTTCTGTATCGTTATTAGAATTTGAACGTGAATTTGAAAAATACCTTGAATCAGACAAAATAGTTTCTCTTTGGGAAGATTTATCGTTTTCTGAATTACTTTTTGAATAAAAATAATCTGCTGCGATTTCAGTTTTTTCACCAATATTATCAGCATAATTTGCTCCTGACAATCTTGAGGTTGTAATACCCTCACCGCCTCCAAATTGCCTTCCATTAATGCTAAAAGCCCCATTACTATTGAAAGAAGTGCTCCCTCCTCTACCAAACATTTTTTGGATTTCACCAAAACTAAATCCGGGAGAATTTGTATTATTCCCACCAATTAAAACACTTACGCGCTGATCGTTATTAAAACGGTTAAACATACCCGCGAACTCATAGCGTTTATCTGTTCCAACACCTGCCGCAACACGTCCAAAATCACCTTTATTGTTTTCTTCTTTTATAGTTAAGTTTATGGTTTTATTTTCTGTATCACCTTCTTCTCCTGTAAAAGCCTCACTTTTAGTTTTAGTATCTACAACTTGAATTTTTTCAATAATCTCTTTAGTTAGGTTTTTTGTAGTGATTGACGGGTCGCTACCAAAAAAGGGTTTTCCATTAACTAATATTTTATTTACCTCTTTTCCATTAACCTTTATCTTACCTTCTTCATCAATCTCAACACCAGGTAATTGCTTTAACAGATCTTCAACACTGGCATCCTTTTTCGTTTTAAAGGAACTCACATTAAACTCTAAAGTGTCTTTTTTGATAGTTACCGGAGGTGATGATTTAATTAAAATTTCATCTAAAGCGTTCGAACTAATTTTAAGTTTAATATGCTCTAAATTAATTTTAGCTTGATCTATTCTTATTTCCTTTTTATAAGTTTGATAACCTACATAAGACACTAAAAGATTTAAACTAGCATCTGAAATTTTATCTTCTAGTTCAAAACCACCATTTTTATCTGAGATTGTGTAAGTAACTAAGCTGCTGTCTTTTTTGCGTTCAAGATAAACAGTAGCAGCTTCTAGAGGTGTTTGATCCTCTTCTGAAATAATTATACCAGTAACTTTAAAATTCTTTGATTGGCTATAAGAAAAGGTGCAACACAAAAAAATTACTAAAACAAAGAGTTTGCGCATTCGTTATTTTCTGATTGATTAATCATGCTTAAGTAAAGCACTTAAACATATAACGAAAATAAGATTTTGGTCGTATTAATGCTCTTAATAAACTCCTAAAGTTTAAACTATTTCTTACGCATGTAAATGCTAATAGGCACGCCATTAAATCCGAAATGTTCTCTCAATTTGTTTTCTAAAAACCTTTTATATGGGTCTTTTACATACTGCGGTAAATTACAGAAAAACGCAAATTGAGGTTGCGGTGTTGGCAACTGCATCACGTATTTAATCTTGACATACTTTGCCTTATACGCTGGCGGTGGGTAATTTTCTATAATGGGCAACATCACCTCATTAAGCTTACTAGTTTTAATTTTCTTAGTTCGGTTTTGGTAAACCTCGACAGCCGTTTCAATGGCTTTAAAAATACGTTGTTTTGTTAATGTAGATATAAAAACAATTGGAACATCAGTAAAAGGTTCCATTTGTTGTCTTATTACTTTTTCAAATTCCTTAACAGACTTATGGTCTTTCTCTACTAAATCCCATTTATTTACTAAAACTACAATACCTTTTCGGTTACGTTCTGCTAACCAAAAAATGTTTTGTACTTGTCCGTCAAAACCACGAGTAGCATCTAAAACGATAAGACATACATCACTATGTTCTATGGCTCTTACACTTCGCATAACAGAATAGAACTCTAAATCTTCTTTGACTTTGGATTTTCTTCGAATCCCTGCAGTATCTACTAAATTAAATTCAAATCCAAAACGATTATATTTTGTATCAATAGAGTCTCTTGTTGTACCTGCAATATCCGTTACTATATATCTATCTTTACCAATAAGGGCGTTTATAAATGATGATTTCCCAGCATTTGGACGACCAACCACAGCAAAACGAGGTAGTTCTTCTTCAATAACCTCTTCCTTTTCTGGTAAGGCTTCGATTAAAGCATCTAAAAGTTCGCCTGTACCACTTCCATTAATACTAGCAACGGTATAATAATCACCTAAACCTAATGAATAAAACTCAACCGCATCTTCTGCACGCTTTCCATTATCAACTTTATTGACTACTAAAAAAACAGGTTTACTTATTTTACGAAGTAGTTTAGCAACATCTACATCCATTCCAGTAACCCCAGATTCCACATCTACCATAAAAATAATAGCATCAGCTTCATCAATAGCTAACTCTACTTGTTTATCTATTTCAGCTTCAAAAATATCATCACTTCCTAATACATACCCTCCAGTATCAATTAAAGAAAATTCTTTTCCATTCCAATCACTTTTGCCGTAATGACGGTCTCTTGTAACGCCACTTACAGCATCAACAATAGCTTCTCTTCGTTGTATTAAACGGTTGAAAAGCGTTGATTTTCCAACATTTGGTCTCCCTACTATGGCTACTATATTACTCATAATCATTAAATTGTATGCTACACCTTATCTGATGCCGTTATTATTTCTATCCGAAATATTTTGCAAAAGTAGGGAATATAGACGAAGTAAAGTTCTTTTTTAATAAAGATTGAATGTATTTAAAGTTTAAAGAAAAAAACAGTAATTTACTATGCTAAACTTAATATGAATGCCGCTAAATAATGACATTGTATTGCGCCCGAGGTTTAAAATGGAAATCCAGAGGTATCATGAAGCCATTTTGAGTGATTTTGAAAATGAAAAAACAACTCAATCTGAATTTATTATCACCAGAGTTGATGACCATGTTTTTATTAAATTCCCCAAGGATAAGCAACATTTCTGGTCACCACAATTACATCTTGAAATAAATAAAGTTGATGATAATTCTAGCACACTGCATGGTTTATTTGGTCCCAACCCCACAGTTTGGACGCTTTTTATGTTTCTCCATTTTCTAGTTGCAGTAATATTTATTGCCTTTGCCATTTGGACTTATACCAATTGGACTTTAAACCAAAGCTATGCCGTTCAAGCCAGTATAACGTTATTGATGATTTTAGTATGGGTTACTTTATATTTTGCGGGAAGTATTGGCAAAGCATCAAGCACTAATGACATGCGATTACTAAATGATTTCATGACTAACACACTAAGTCTAGACCCAAAAAAAACACCTTAATTATAACCAAAACGTTTAAGTTGGTTTTGATTACTACGCCAATTCTTGTTCACTTTAACGTATAATTCAATATGAATTTGTTTACCGAAAAACTTCTCTAAGTCTTTTCTAGCTTCAACTCCTACTCGTTTTAGCGCACTCCCCTTATGCCCTATAATAATCCCTTTCTGGGTTTCTCGCTCTACCATAATCACAGAACGCACTCTAATAATAGTCTCTTCTTCAAAAAATTCTTCAGTATCTACTTCAACAGCATAAGGAATTTCTTTTTTGTAATGCATTAGAATTTTTTCTCGAATCGTTTCATTAATAAAAAATCGTTCTGGCTTATCCGTTAATTGATCTTTAGGGTAAAACGGTGGCGATTCTGGAAGCAATTCTAAAATACGAGTAAAGACTTCTTTTACGTTGAAACCCTCAAGTGCTGACACTGGAAAGATCTCTGCATTTGGCACTTTTTCAGCCCAAGTTTGAACTTGTTCTTCCAACTGCCCTTGATCTGACTTATCTATTTTATTTAATAATAACAAAACAGGAATTTTTGAATTGGTAATTTTATTAAAGAATGCTTCGTCTTTTAATTCCTTTTCTCCAATTTCTACCATATAAAGAAGTACATCGGCATCTTCAAAAGCAGATTTAACAAAACCCATCATAGACTCTTGAAGCTCATAGGCTGGTTTTATAATGCCGGGGGTATCACTTAAAACGACTTGGAAATCTTCACCATTTACAATACCTAAAATTCGGTGTCTTGTAGTTTGTGCTTTTGACGTTATTATTGAAAGTTTTTCTCCAATAAATGCGTTCATTAATGTTGATTTTCCAACATTAGGATTCCCTATAATATTTACAAAACCTGCTTTATGGCTCATCTTATTTTTCATTTAATCTACTGCAAAGTTACAATTTGAAAATTCAATACATCATAAAAAATTAGAAACAAAAAAAACAGGAAGTAAAACTTCCTGTTTTTTTATAAGAATATATAATAAACTATTACTTTACAATTTCTAACAATTCTACATCAAATATTAATGTTGCGTTAGGTTTAATTACTCCACCTGGTCTTGGGTTAGCACCGTAAGCCAAACTACTAGGTACAAAAAATTTGTATTTAGCACCTACATTCATTAATTGTAAACCTTCAGTCCAACCTTTTATAACTTGTGTTACTCCAAATTCTGCAGGTTCTCCTTTATCAACTGAACTATCGAATACAGTACCATCAATTAAAGTTCCATGATAATGCACCTTTACTTTAGATGCTGTTGTTGGCTTTTCACCTGTTCCTTCTTTTAACACAGAATACTGCAAACCACTTGCAGTAGTTTGAACACCTTCTTTAGTTTTATTTTCAGCTAAGAATTTCTCTCCTGCTTCCTTATTTTCGGCAGCTAATTCTTGACTCTTAACGGCATCTTCTTTCTGTTTATTCTGGAAATATGTTCTAACAACTTGTTGCGCTATAGTGGCATCAATTAATATGTCTGTAGAATCCAAAACATTTGTAAATCCTTGAATAAACAATTCATTATCAAAATCATCAAAACTAGCTTTTACATTTTTAGCAACATCCATTCCGATAGCATAACTAACTGAATCTAATTCTGTCTTTATGGGTTTTTGTGCTGCTCCATTATTATTGCATGACACTAGTAGAATTACCATTGCTGCAAGACTTAAACATTTCATTATTTTCATTTTTAATATTTTTTTTAGTACGACGCCAAATGTAATAAATTTTTTAGTGAGTAAAAAAGAAAAATAGCATTACGAGAAAAAGTTTGAGTCCTATTTACATATCTATTTTATGTCTTTCAATTCATAAAGTAAGCTTCTGAATTTGATCCACAAAAAAACAGACACTTTCATGTTTGGTTTTGTAGAAGATAACTCTATTGAAATATCGAACATAAATTTCAAACCAAAGGAATTTATAGATACCTATAGATTGATTGAAATTTTAATTTACATTAATTGTCCAATAGGTTAATTTAAATTTCCAGCTATTAATTCAGCGGTGATAAATTTTGAATCTAACATGTCTATCTGATGGATTATTTTATCATTTTCCCATTGAATCCATACATTAATTGGGATTGCATAATCTTCTTTTGAGAATTTCCCTTTCGCATATAATTCACCAAAATAAGAGGACCATACCTCTCCATTATTTAATTCAAAAGTTTGGAGTCTACCTTCTGAAAATGAAATGTCTTCATAAATCGAATGAATGCCATTCCAATATGCGATAGCACTTTCACGTCCAGTAGCAACAACTGCTGTATCTCCTGCAGTATTGAGCGTGAAATCTTCTGTCAAAAGCTCATTGACATAGGAGAAATCCGCATTCGCAAAAAAGTTCATGTTTCTTTGTAATGTCTGTGCTTTCGTATCACGAGATGTAAACACACCACTATATGGGTCCTTACTTTCTTTATTAGAAATTTCTTTTGATGTTTGATTACAAGAGGAAATAAGTGCTGATGTAAATAAAAGAAATAATATTTTTTTCATTTTTAATAGTTTTAATAGTTAAATAAAATATTCATAGTTGTAAAATAAATACACATGTGTTATTCCATGAAACCAAGCTGCTTTAGAAAAACATTATTGTCAAAATAATCTTTCTCTTGGAAAATTTTCCCATCTTTCATGACTACCAGTGTCACACCATAAATATCTACTTTATTATTTGTTGCCGGAATTCCAAACAAATCTCCGTCATGAGTTCCTTGAAAGCGCCAATGCTTTGTCATTAAATCACCTTGTCCATACAAATCAACTATAGTCATTTTGGCGTCGGAAAAACCCGTAAGATAGCTGTTATAATAGGCTTTAAAACCTTCAATGCCTGTTATTAGCCCTGTTGCAGTGATAACGCTAACCTCAGGATCAAAACTATCCGTGTTAATTAAATCAATATCGCGGTCATTCATAATCTTACCCCAAACAGCTGAATACATACCTACATTGGTATCTATATTGACCTTAGCTTGTTGCAAAATTTCACATTCTGAATTAAGTGTTTGATTACAGCTATACAAGCTTACTGCAATCAGAACTACGTAGAGTCTTTTCATAATAATAGTTTAAAAATTAATTACTTTTGTTTTTAACAAATATATTATATTACTTTCAAAACAATAGTAATAATTAAAATTTTATGAACTCTGAAAATTTTCGTTGCAACTGCCCCATAACTTCTGCTCTCGATGTAGTAGGAGACAAATGGAGCTTGGTCATAATTAAGCAAATGTTATTACAAGACTGTCTAACCTTTAAAGATTTTTCAGAAAGTACAGAGGCTATTGCATCAAATATACTATCCGCCAGATTAAAGACATTAGAAAAACTAAAGTTTATTGAAAAAAAGAAAATCCCTCAAAATAAGAAAACTAATATTTACATTTTAACACAGAATGGGCTCTCATTAACCGCAATAATAGTAGAGTTGGCATTGTGGAGTGATCACAATTTGAGGCCACTACATCCGAAAATGGATCTTCATCCAATTTTGGATGCTATGAATCAAAATAAAAAGGAAGTTATTAAGAGACTACAGAAGGAATATAAAATAAAAACGGCTACACTATAATAGTATAATCGTTTTATTGTTTTATTGTTTTAGTAGATAACTCTATGGAAATATCGAATATTAGTTTTACTCCAAAAGATTTTGAATTAACAAACTATTTGATCAAGATATTTGTGACTAAAGATTATTTATAATCCCAGGATTTATTTTTTGTAAATCTTCAACAAATTTAGTTTTGTATTTTGGAGAGATTATTAATTCGTCAAACTTACCATGTGTGATTTCTATTCTGTCAAATGAAGCCGCAGGAGAGGAAATGATATTTGATGATTTAGAAACTTTTTTCATCTCCCCAATATTTACAGGATTATAGTTAAAAAATCCACATTTTATATAAAGTTTTCCCTTCTCAATCTTGTAGGTGGTATTGAAAAACATATGTGAAATAAATCCATATAAGACAACCATAGCTAAAAAAAGTATAGTTGTATTGCCATTAAAACCGTTACTTATGAATGTTGGAACCAATGGTCCAAAAAAAACTAAAAACACAACAATCAATAGCGTATAAGATACTTTCGAATAATAAATCATCTAATAAAATTAAACGTAAATATAAAAAAACGGCTACACTTTATAAAAGTATAACCGTTTTATTGTTTTAGTAG
>Ga0213868_10002845_pt1 | contig 16411 bp, 14 predicted proteins | sample PICome_9_FD_160087 | JGI IMG/M metagenome (GOLD analysis project Ga0213868, IMG submission 160087) | Coastal seawater microbial communities near Pivers Island, North Carolina, United States - PICO127 | ecosystem: Environmental > Aquatic > Marine > Coastal | place: USA: North Carolina...
AACCATAGTGCAGCAGCAGCATACTCAAACACGAGGTATTACCAGAACGATGGTACTAGCGATTATATAAACTGTACTACTAGTACATCACCGTTTAGTATTAACACTACGCAAGACTTATCATTTTCGGTATGGGTGCGCAACACGGGTAGTTTGCAGAACCAATTGCTTTGGAACTTTGGTAACACAAATGCAAACGGTAACAACAGATTTATGTTGACATATAGCCAAAGTCTAAACAGACTTATTGCGAGAGTAAGAACTAATAGCGTAAACTTTGATAGGCAGTTCCCCTTGCATGATAATAACTCAGCAACAGGAATCAATCTCAGTGCAAAATGGAAAAGCTCTGCTAGAGGTAATGTAAATAGTGATGGGTTCTGTATGATAACAGTAACCTACGATGCCTCACAAACCAACGCATCTAATGCATTTAAACTGTACTGGAATGCTACAGAATGCACTACTCAATCAAATGCTAATAACGGAACACGAACTGGTATTAACGCTACTAAGGGTCGTATAGGAGAAAACCTACAGGCTACAAATAGTGCGGGTAACGCCACACTAGACTATGATGAAATTAAGATATACAATAAGGTGCTTTCTTCAAGTGAGGTAACAACCTTATATAACAGTGGTGTTATAGCGGACAGCAGTCAGACCGTTTCAAGTGGTCTTATAACAGAGTGGACATTTGATAATAATAACGCTAACGACAGTAATAGTAAATACACAAACTCTATTGTTGGTGGTAATATAGCAACATACTAATGGCATACGAGATTTCACCATACGATGAAGAAGCAACTGTTTTTGAAGTATTAAACGATGGCACACCAGAATTCTACGGAACGGTAGAAGAGTGTCAATCATATATAGACAATTTGTCAGAATAGGCTTATTTGTATTATATTTGTAATAGTTGAATTCAATTAAACAAAATTATTATGGCTAAAAAAGCTAAAAAACTTACCAAAGACGAATTAGAAGCAGTGCGTAAAGCAGTGCAAATGGCTAACACGTTAATTTCTCAATTAGGTCAAATAGAAATCCAGAAAACAAATTTGGTTTCTCAGGCTTTAACAGCTCAGGCTCAAGTTGCTGAAGAGCAAAAGATTCTTGAAGAAAAATACGGCTCTGTTTCCGTTAATTTAGAAACAGGAGAAATTACTGAAACAGTAGAAGAGTAGGACTCGCTTACACTATACTGATTACGAGGGGGTTACGTTTAACGTACCCCCTTTTTTTATACCTTTGTATCTATGAAAGCGAAGAAAAAGGACTCACGTTTAGAAAGAGCAGGGGTATCTGGCTATAACAAGCCAAAACGCACACCTAATCACCCTAAAAAGTCTCACATCGTTGTAGCTAAGTCTGGCTCTACGATTAAGACTATTCGCTTTGGCGAGCAAGGGGCATCTACTGCTGGTAAACCTAAGTCTGGAGAATCCGCTAAAATGAAAGCAAAAAGAAAATCATTCAAAGCTCGTCACGGCAGAAACATCGCTAAAGGTGTTTTAAGTGCTGCGTACTGGGCAAACAAAGTAAAGTGGTAAAATGGCAAAAGAGATATCTGAAGATACGATAGTAGGTCTATCATTAAAGACAATAGGTGTAATCATTGCGGGAGTCGGTGTGGTTACGCTAGGCTACTTTGACTTACAAGCAGGTATTGATGAAGCTAAGGAACTTCCTGTGCCTGTTATCAGCAGAACAGAATACGACCTTAAGGATGAATTGATTCGTGAGACTATTATGAACACACAGACTGATGTAGGCGATATCAAAAAGCAACTAGATAAAATAGAGAATCGTCTCTTTGAAATGAAGTAGTATGAAACCATTTTTAACCATTGTATTTATTTTATCATCTCTTTCTTTAACAATAAAGACAGAAGATTACGTTAAGCAATGGGGTGATGGTATAGCTGTCGTTCAATACAACGCTGCATTTAATAAAACAAACAGCGTAAAAAATCTAGGGCGTGTATCTGACGCTCGTGTATTCAATGCTTGGATTGACGAACATCCAAAGCTTAAGGAAATAGGACGAATCAAGTCTGTCCCTACCGTAGTGTTATATAAAGACGGAGAAGAAATACGCAGATGGGAAGCAGGTATATCAATGAAACTAGAACTCAGCTATAGAGACGTACAGACTTACGTTGATGAGATGACTGGTGCAAATCAATACTAAATGAAGAAGTTAATATTCGTAACACTATTTATGCTGTGTCAACCATTGTATGGTCAAAATGCAGTAAAGGATTTCTTTAAGTATTCTACTATCTATACAAGTGGTGTTGCTTCTAATCCTATGTATGCCCAAGAGTTCTGGTATACCACACAGGGTGGTGACTTGTTTAACTACACAGAGGAATATCCATTTGACTATACTGCTACATTAGGTATTCGTAAAGTTGCTCGCTTCAAGTACGAGAACAGACAAAACCGCTTCTACGATGGGCAGAGAGAACCGACTACAGCTTTATCAGCTACTGTAGGTTCTGTAAAAGGATTTGAGTATTTAGCTCAGTACGATTTAGGTCGTCAGCAGGGACGTGCTTACGCTAACCAAAGGTACTTTCTTAGATATCTAGGAAAGAACTTTATGTTTAAAGGAGAGTATCGTTATCAAGGATTAGCACGTTTAGACTACACACAGATAGAGTCAAGGCTAAGACTACACATAGGTGAGTTAGACTTCTCAGCAGGTGTCGCTGGGCGTTTACACAAGCCATACGGTTACAACCCTATAGCTGACTTCTTAGCGCACAACGCTTGGTGGGACTTAGTGCGTAATATGGGCTACGAAGACGTTTACTACGGCATTGACTATGACAATGATGATGAGGTAGAAAACTTTGACTGGTACTGGCTAGACCCTAACGGAGAAAGAGTAGCGGATACTGATGAAGACTTCCGTAGATATATTTATCCTGGCGTAGTAAACGAGTTCAACAGACTAAGTATTGATAGCGTTGGATTTATTCAGTCTGTATCTGCTATACTTGGTGTAGACTACTATCATTATGCAGACAACTTCTGGATACACACTTGGTTAAACATCCTTCCCTACCACATACACGTAGGAGACAAAGAAGAGTTTTCTTACAGCAACTACGTAGATGGAGAACAATGGATTGACCACTCTGGTGGATTCGTATTAGGATGGAAACTCGGTAAAAACTGGGGCGTATTCACAGAGTCAGAGTATATGAGATACTGGGACAAAAACATATTTAGTGTAAGGGCGGGTTTGAATTATCAGTTTAGATAATTACTACCTTAGCAGTTCGTTTTTTTACTAACCCTTACAACAAATAATATGAGCGACAGTTTCGCAGATTTCGTCAACGAATTAGAGACAGCAGAACAGCCAACCTGTTCAATGGAAAACCCCGAAGATTGTGAAGCCTGTGGCAGCTAAATAAAGACTATGAGTTCCGCTAAAAAATCTAACCCAGCAAAATGGAAACGCATTGTTGCAGCTGTAAAAGCTGGTACTAAAGGTGGACGTGCAGGGCAATGGAGTGCTAGAAAAGCACAAATTGCCACGGCTAGATACAAGAAGTCTGGCGGTGGTTATAGCGGAGCTAAAAAGAAGTCTAACAGCCTAAGCAAATGGAGTAAGCAAAAATGGAGAACCTCAGACGGAAAACCGTCTAAAGGAAAGAAGCGTTACTTACCAGATGCGGCATGGAAGGCACTTAGTCCAGCAGAGAAAAGAGCTACAAACAGAGCTAAAGCAAAGGGTAACAAAAAGGGTAAGCAATTCGTTAAGCAGCCTAAGCGTATCGCAAAAAAAGTAAGACGATACAGAAAGTAACTTAACAATTTGATTATTAGAGGGGTACACAATGTGTATCCCTTTTTTATTTAATTTTGTATCATAATTGAATTTATTTTATAATGAGTGATTTAAACAACGACTTAGAAGCATTAGTAGGTGATATGGGTATGTCCGTATCTAGCGAAGTGCCAGAGAATTTAGAGCAACCTGCAACACAGCCTGAGGAGACTCCAGCAGAATCTGTACAAGATGAGCCGCAACCAATAGCGGAATCGGTTCAAGAGGTGCAACAGTCTACACAGTCTGAGCAGGATACACAACAGCAAGAGGCGGCTGTAGAAACACAGCCCGAAAGTTCTTTACAAGAAGATGAAGTTTCTGAAGAAGAAATGGAGGCTGTAATGTTTGAGTACTTAAGCGAAAGGCTTGGTAGACAAATAAACAGTCTTGATGAAATTAAAGAAACTCAGAATACGCCTGTAGAACTAGACGAAAGAGTTGAGTCTTTAAATAGATTCATTAAAGAAACTGGTCGCAATGTTGAAGATTGGTTAGCGTATCAAACACTTAATCCATCCGAAATGGATGACATGAGTGTTATACGAACGCAACTTAAAAATCAATATGGCGGTGAAGCTTCAGATGAAGATATCCAACTTCTGATTGAAAACAAATACAGTCTTGACGAAGACTTATATGATGAATCAGAAATAAGACTATCGCAACTCCAACTGAAAGTTGATGCAGGCAAAGCTAGACAAGAGATTGAAGGCTTGCGCTCTCAGTATGCAACACCTGTTAAAAAACAGACTGAACAGACTGAAGAGTTTCAAGGTATCGTAAACGAAGAATGGATAGGCAACATGTCTGCTGAGGTTGATGCACTAGATGGCATTGAGTTTCAAGTGTCAAAAGACAAGGCGTTTACATTTGGACTAGAAGATTCTTACAAGTCTGAACTTAAGTCTAAAAACGAGAACATTGAAGATTTTTTCTCTACGTATGTAGGCAAAGAAGGACAGTGGGACTTTGAAAAGTGGAATATGCACCAAACGGTTCTTGATAATATCGAAACGATAGTAAAGACCGCTTATCAGCAAGGACTTGGAGAAGGACAGCGAGGTTTAGTTGATAAGGCTGCCAATGTGCAGTATCAACCTAATCAAGTTACAGATACTGGAAAATCAGATGCGCCTAGTGTAGAAGACCAACTTCGTCAAGCTCTCGGAATGAATGACAACGGATTAACGTTTAAGATTTAAAAAAAATAAATTATGGCTACCCAAGGTAACGTAACGTATGGACTAGCTGGCGGCAACGCTGCTGGAAACCAGTTTGACATACAAAAATTAGACGCAGCGAAATACATTTCGTTGTACGATTTGGTTAACAAACCAGACAACCGTGATGCTCTTATCAAGACATACGGAAACCAAGGAATCACAGGATTCCTACAATTAGTTGGTGCAACAAAAGCTGTAGCAACAAATGACGAAGTACAATACTGGGAAGAAGAGCGTTTGCACAAAGCACAAGGTGCTACTCCGTCTGGAGCTGTAGCTGCTGCTAAAAAGCAAACTGTAACTTTAGGTGCTTCTACTGCTATTGTACGTGTTAACGACATTATCTTAATGTCTGACGGTTCAAGCCGTGGTATCGTATTGAAAGTAACTGGAGATACTTCTTTTGTAGTAGCAAACTTAGCTGACGCTAACTTGCCTGCATTAGCTTCTGGTACAACTTACAGCTTCCCAATCATTGGTAACTTGTACGCACAAGGTACTGACCAGCCTACTTCTTTCATCGAATCTGGTATCACTAAGCGTACCAACAAGTTCATGATTATGAAAGAGGTATACAGTGTAACTGGTTCTCAAGCTACCAACATCGGTTGGATTAACTTGGGTAACGGTGACTACCGCTGGTACTTGAAGTCTGAGTCTGACACTCGTCAGCGTTTCATGGACAAGCGTGAAATGATGATGTTATTAGGACAGACTATTGGAAACGCAACTGCTGCTGCGACTGGTGAATTAGACTACACTGCTATTGATGGCTCTGAAGGTTACTTCGCTGCAATCGAAGACCGTGGTATGGTTCAATCTGGTCTAATCAACACTATTGCTGAGGTTGATGATATCGTTAAGGTATTTGACAAAGAAGGTGCTGCATCTGAGTACGCTATGTACGTAAACCGTGCGCAAGACTTAGCTATCGATGATATGCTTGCTGCTGGTCAATTGGCTTCTGGTACTGCTGCAACAACTGTTGGTGCTGCTGCATTCGGTAGCTTTAGCAACAGTGCAGATACAGCTTTAAACCTAGGCTTCCGTTCTTTCGCTCGTGGTGGTTACACTTTCCACAAGCATGACTGGAAACTATTGAATGACCCAACATTGTTGGCTGGTTCAGATTTCTTAGGTGTTGCTGTACCAATGGCTCAGGTTGCTGATGCTAAGACTGGTGAGAAAGCACCTGCTTTGGAAATGAACTACAAAGCTGCTAATGGTTACTCTCGTGAAATGGAACACTGGATGATTGGTTCTGTTCTTGGAGCGTCTAACGCAACTAAGGACAACGTAGAATTCCACTACCGTTCTGAGGCTAACTTAATTACTCGTGCGGCTAACCGTCACTTGTTGATTAAAGCGTAAGCTTAACACTTTGAGGAGAGGGGTTCGCCCCTCTCTTCTTTTTTTTAATTCTATTTAATACATAATAAAATGGCAAATACTGCTAACAAGCCTGTTGGTCGTCCAAAGGCTGCGCCTAAAACTGCTCCGAAAGCAGCACCTCTAGCGCAAAAAGTAAAAAGAGACCTTGTTGAAGAGGCTCGTCAAAACAAATTATACCGAATCACAAACGGTGGTGGAATCTGGTATAAACTCAAGCAAACAAATCTTACTGTATTCGATGAGGAAACTCAGCAAGTAAGACAGCTTCGTTACTCTCCTAATGAAAACTCAGTTTTTGCTGACGAACAAGGAGAAAACATTATTCGTGAACAGATTATCTTTAATAGTAAAGAGCTTTACGTTCCTTTTACTAAGCCTAATCTAATGAAGTATTTAGATTTGCACCCAGATAACTATGCAAACGGAGGAAGCCGCTTTGAATTGGTTAACAATGAAGCAAAAGCTGAGGTAGAAATTGAGCAAGAATTTGCTATGGTTGATGCTGTAGGGATGGTTCGTGATAAATCTATTGAAGAGTTGTTACCTGTCGCTTTATATCTAGGTATTGATATTAATCAAAAAAACATGGAGATTAAGCGTGAACTGCTTCAATCTGCTAAGTCCAGCCCAAGCGGTTTTATTAAAATGTTTGATAACCCGCAAGTTACTACTCGCAGCACTGTAATGAATGCTATTGATTTTCAGATTTTAAAGGCTGACAACGATGGTTTGAAGTGGTATGATACTAACAAACTTATTGTATCTACACCAGCAGGTCAGGAAACACTGGATGTTGCGACACGATTTTGTCTTACAGAAAAAGGCGCGCCAGTCTTTGAAGAAATAGAAAGACAGCTTTCTAAAATATAAGACAACTTATAAGTTACTATTAACGAAGGGGTTACAGAAATGTAGCCCCTTCTTTTTTGTATCTTTGCTTATAGAACAGAATAATTATGGCATCTGTAAACGAAGTTTATTCAGCACTTAAAAATCTAGCAAATAAAGATGAACGTGGATTTATAACACCAAAGGTGTTTAACACGTTTACTACAATTGCTCAGAACAAAATATTTAACGACTTATTCAACGAAATGTCTAAGGCTAAAACATTGCGTATGCGTAATGTTGATGCTAAAGAGTATTTGTCGTTTAACAAAAGGCTTCAAGAAGACTTAGCTTACTTTTCCAAAGAAAGCAGTCTTAGTCAAGTTTCTGGAGTATTTTCTAAACCAGAAGATTTGGCAAGAGTTATATCAATGAAAACATCAGGAGCTTATGTTTTTGGTACTTCTACATCAACTCCTATTGATGTCGTATACGATGAATCTAAAATTGAATACATTCTTCAGTCAGACCTTTCTGCTCCTTCTGCAACACATCCTGTCGCAATACTGGGAGAAGACATCGAGGTTTTTCCAACGAGTGTAAAAAAAATTAAGGTTAGATACTATAAATATCCAGAAGGAAGAAGCGTAAGCACAGGAGCTAGAAGCGCGTTATCACCAAGATATAACGCAACTAATTTAGGAGCGTCTAATGAGGTTTTTAATGTAGCTACTTCTGTAGATTTTGAACTTCCTGACCACTATGTCCCTAATTTAGTTTTAGAGATTGGTAAAATGATAGGAATCAATCTTCGCGATAACGATGTGTTTGCTTACACTAGTGGCGAAGAACAAAAACAAAAGCAGTAAAAGATGGCTAGAGATACAGTTTCAGTAGAACAAATAGTCAATGACTTTATGCTCACCTTAGATGGTGATGACTATGCCAACAACGCAAACGGAATGCTAATGCGCAACTATGCGCTACGCGGAATCCGTGAAATGAACTTTGACATTCAAAAAAGAATAAAGTCTCTTAAACTGTCTGTAAACGCTACTAACGACACAGTGGAGCTTCCAGATGACTTTGTGGACTACACTAAAATTGGTGTTATAGGTGGAGACGGTCTTATATACGTTTTTGCAGAAAACAAAAATCAATCTGCACCAATGAAGTATAAAACCGATGCATCAGGAAATAATATAGATTCCGACAGTGATGGTGTATTTGACCGTGTAGACGCTAAAGGTGATGGAGGGGCAAGAGCCTCTTTGTCTGATTACGAAAGCTATACATTTAGAAACTTTCTTTATGAAGGCAACGTAGGCAGAGCATACGGTATAGGTGGCGGAAAATACTCTGGTGAGTTTCGTATTAATAACGAGCAAAACAGAATAGAGCTTTTTAGCACTTCTGGATATAGCGAAATTGTTATAGAGTACATAGCTGACGAAGCGAGAAGTATAAATCCAAGTATACACATATATGCTGAAAATGCTCTTCGCTCTTATATGTACTACAGACTTATTGAAAGAAAAGCTAATGTGCCAAATGTAGAAAAGTCTAGAGCAAGACAAGAATATTACAATGAACGCAGACTAGCTAACGCACGTTTAAAATCATTTACAAAAGAAGAGGCGTTTAAAACAATTAGAAAGAATTTCAAGCAAAGCCCTAAAGGTTAATCTATGGCTATTGATAAACTTATACCTCAGTACCTAAATTCAGATACTGACCAGAAACTTGTAAAGTCTGTTGAAATGACAGACAACCTAAACGTACGTGTGTCTAATGATGCTGAAGGTACTTCAGGAGTAATAAAAAACATAAAAGGAAACCAAGTTGTCGCAGCTAAATCATCTAGTGACGCATTTCCTTCTGGCGAAAATCGAGTTATAGGCTCTATAGCTAACGAAAAAAATAAAGAAATTTTATTTCTTATTTGGAACAGCTCTTCAAATCATGGCATTTACAGGTTTGACATGACCAGCGAAAAATATTCAAAGCTGTATCAAGATGGTGTTCTTAACTTTAAGAAATTTAGCTATGCGGATTGCGATGTTGTGATAAATGAAAACGGTGAAACTTTGTTTTACTGGACGGACAATGTTAACCCGCCAATGAAAGTTAATGTTCAAAGATTAATTAATGGAGGGTATCCAGCAAGTTTAACTAGCGGCACAAACGAAGAAAAGCTTCTTAGTCTTACTGTAGCGAAACAACCTCCCTTAAAAGCGCCTAGCTATAACGTAGTAAACAACCCCTCATTAAAAGGTGATAGTAGAATAAAATCAGAAAACTATCAATTTGCTTACAGGTATATTTATACGGACGGAGAATCAACAGCTTTGTCTCCTTATTCGTCTTTGTCTTTAGCTAACTCTCAATTGGTTGATGGGTTTAACACAAATAATCAAAAGAATTTTTTTAACCAAATAAACGTATCTGTAAAAAACACAGTAGCTGATGTGAGCAAAATAATTGTTTACGCTAAAAGAATAAATGGTCAGTTTTTTGAAATAAAAGAACTTGACAATTTAAACAGCACTTCTTTAACTGTAGTAGAATTTACAGACAATACTTTAGGTAGTTTTTTATCCGACACAGATAGAAAAAAAATATACGACAATGTTCCTCAATTAGCTCGCGCACAAAGCATAGCAGGTAATAGACTAATGTATGGTAATTATACCGAAGGATATGAAAACATAGATACTGACACTGAAATCAGTCCTAATTATCATGCTTCTCCTGAGGTTTACAATCTTGAGGTACAGTTAGAAGATTCTGTATCTGCAAGGTTTAAAGACTTTACGATAGACTACACGAATATACCTTCTGTTATTCCAGATGGTTCAAAAATTGCTTTAAACATTTTTATTGATGTTGAAAATGTAATGATAGGTGGCGGAAGCGCTGAACATGTTAGTCTTTCTGGCAATGAACTTGAAATATTTTTTAAACACAAGTCGGATAATACTGACAGTAGAATAAAACACCATGAGATTAGCTCAATAAGGGGAGTTGGCTCGGTATCTAACTTTTTTAACAATATATGGGCGGGCTTTCTTGGCGTTCCTGCAAATTTTGACCCAGGGTTAACTTTTTCTTCTGAGGGTATTCAAATAAAAGAAATTATAGAAATACCATCTGGTAGCTCTAAATCTGATGTTCAAGATTTAGTTTCAAGTAAACTAACATCTAAAGAGTATTCCACCTTTTTAAATCCTGCTGATAACGAAAGAAGGTTCTCTACTTTAAACACTGGTGGCTCTACTCCTTTTAACGTTGAATCAGCTTCGTTTAAAGGAACTATGTTGTCTACAATTAATTATATCGGAACAACTGGTGAACTTCAAGAATTTAGAATATATCCAGAGACAGCAGAGCTACAGATTTATGAATTTACAGATGATGCAGGTCGCGTAACTGAAATAGTAAGAACCAAAAAGTTTAAACTTCATCAAACTGGACGAAACGGAATTGTTACTGGAGAAAATATTTATCTCGTTAAAGCAACATTGCTGAATGGTACTTGTGGTCTTTTTGCTAATTTGGTAGGAGACACTTCTTTTAAGTCTGGAGCTTCTCATAAATTAGGGATTGTTTATTATGATGATAGAGGAAGAAGCTCAGGTGTTCAAGAACTAGGTAGTTTTTATGCTAATCATTTAAATGACAGGTCTTTAGAAAATGGCTTGGACGGAAAAGTTTCTGCTGTATTAAAAGTAAAACACAGTGCGCCTAGCTGGGCTAAAAGATGGTCTCCTGTTTACGTGGGTAAAGGAAACATTGAACTTAAATTTCAATACGGGGTTAAAGGAGCTTTTGCGCCGACAAACAACATTGAAAGGTCAACTGTTTTTGCAAGCGATGAAAACATATATGTATCTTTAAATTCTTTGTTTAATAAAGATTCTAGCTATACGAAATCTTCAAAAGCCTTAATAAATTACAACTTTGAAGACGGAGATAAACTTAGAATTATTAAATATGGAGACAATCAAAGAACTAAAGAAGAGTTTTCAATTGTTGATTACGTTACTCTATCAGATGACGAAAGCACTAACCCGATTTTAGAGAGAATAACGGAAAAATCTACAGACACAACAACAGGGGATTTTTTAGTTTTAAAAGACAATCCTAATGCAACTTTGTTTAATTATTCTTCGATAATAGAAAATGAAAGTAAATGGTTTCAAAACTGTGTTATTGAGGTTTACAGAGATTCAAAAGAAGTAGAGGAGAATGTTTATTACGAAATAGGAAAATCTTATAGTGTAACAAACGGCTCTCATGAAAACGAAAGAACAGCTAATAGTTTTGGTGGCACTTTAGCGACTGTTGGAACGGTTAAAACAATAACAAGCACGGTTCAGGCATTTAAAGGAGACACACTGCAGCAAGGCTCTAGCTTTTTGCTGGTAGGCAATGTTTATAAAAAAGACTCTAACTATATCATTCACGTTACCGATAGCGGGGGTGTATCTTTATCAGACGGAGTACACGTATTTACTGTAGTGAGACCAGAGCCTGTTGTAAATATTTCTTTAGGAGATGTCTACTATAGGGTTAGGGGCTGTGTAGTGTCTACCGACCAAATAAACACACTCACATATAACAATTTAAATAGTCAAAACACTTTAATAGAGTTTATAGAGGACTACTCTGTAAGTGACTTTTTTAGCTCTAAAGCAACATCTATAGGAAGACCATTTGCTTACATACCAGAAGCAAAAACTATTCGCAGACGTGCTAGCGTTACATATTCAGAGCCTTACGTTGCGGATACTGACAGGCTGGGTCTCGCTTCATTTAATTTATCATTAGCTAACTGGACAGACTTAGAACTTGTAAACGGTTCTATTCAGTCTATGCTAAATAGAAACGAAGCGTTGACAGTTGTTCAAGAGAGTAAATCTTGTCAAGTCCCTATTAACAGAAACCTTATTCAGTTTTCTAACGGAAGCTCAAACGTTACAGCTTCCTCTAATGTCTTGTCTACTCCTAATTATTACGCTGGAGATTTTGGAACTTCTAACCCTGAGTCTGTTGTAGAAAGATTTGGAGTGGTTTATTATGTAGACGCTAAAGCTGGAAAGATAATCAGACTATCTGCAGACGGGATTACACCAATTAGCGAAAAAGGAATGGACAGCTTTTTTGAAGAAAGGTTTAAATCTTTGTATTCCTCTACGGATAGCCCTCGTGTAGTTGGAGGTTTTGACCCAGATAATAACGAATATTTAGTTACTGTAGAACCTCTTGAAGAGTCTGTAGTTAGCATTGGCTCAGATGAATATTCAATCCCTGTAGACGACAATAATAACTTTATTGTTCAAGGGTATGTGTTTACCCCTAGCACTGTTTTATGGAATATTTGGGGTAATCTTTGGAATACGTTTTGCGGCAACTGGAACGATATAGGCAACGGGATTGTCATATTAGATAATATTTACGGAACTCAGAGTGTTTTAATTGATGATGAATTTACAGGAAGCACTGGTACAATAAATGTATTAGTAACAGACTCTACATATAGCTTTAGCATTATAGCCACGCTAAACCTAGCAACGGGTGTAATTACATTGCCTTCTGCAACTTGTGAGGGAACAAGCATTACAGTAGGCTCTGCTACATCTGTCGAAAACGGATTTACAGTATCGTATAAACACAAAGATGGTCGATGGGGCAGCAAGTACAGCTTCAAGCCGACTTCTTATGTTAATATTAATAATGAGCTGTATAGTTTCTTTAAAACAAGCTCTGGTATTATGTGGAAACACAATGTAAATAGTACAAGAAACAATTTTTATGGAACTCAATACACCTCTGTAATTGAAGTGGTTTCTAATCCCAATCCATCTATGATTAAGGTGTTTGAGTCTGTAGGTGTTGAGGGTGATGGTAGCTGGTCTGCAACTTTGTCTAATACAGACCAAAGCACAACCATATCTACATCAGACTTTGACATTCGTGAAGGACATAGATACGCTATGATTCCTCGTGATACACTTAAGTCTACCAGTCATCAAATATACATAGGTAAGGTTGCTTCTAGCGGTGTTAGCGGAGACAAAGTTACGTTTACTACACCTATCAATAAAATACCATTTGTTGTCGGAGACGAGCTAAAAACAGCGTCTGGGACAAATTTAGTAGCAACTAACGAAATTATAAGCGGAATTACAGACAAAAAAACAATACAATGTACCAACTCTATTACTGGTATAGCTGACGGAGCTAATGTTTTTGCAGAACACTCATCAAGAATAGATGGAGACCCAATGCGAGGTGTTTTCTTAAAACTAAAACTAACCAGTACTGACACAACAGCCTTTGAAGTACACGCCTTATCTTTAAGTTACGACAGGTCAAGGTTGCACAATGACAGAGTCAACTAAAAAAAGATTAAATTTGCATTATGAAGATAAAGAAGTTTAACGAAGGCGGCGGCATGGGTGAGTTCTTGAAAGAGGGCGGCGCAGGTGCTGATATTATTACTGGAGGTTTATCAGCTATTTACGGGGCTACACAGCTTAGAAAAGCTAACAGAGAATTTGAAGCAGCAAGAGCAGCAGCTCCATCCTTAGAGACTCCATCGCAATATTACGAAAACTATAGAAACGCATACGACTCAGAAATAACGCGCATGGAGCAAGACTCAATGCAGTCTAATCTAGCTTCTTCTATTCAGGCTTTACAGGGGGCGGGAGGCAGAGCGTTAGTTGGCGGTCTTTCTAACACTGTAGCGCAGCAGCAAGCAGCTCAGAATAAAATGCTTTCTCAAGAAAGAGCCGTAAGATTAAAAGCAGGTTCAGACTTAGCTAGAGCTGAAGAAAGAACAATAGGAAGAAAATACAAAGAAAACGTCAGACAACAAGGTATGGCGCAGCAAGCAGCTTCAGCCGCTCGCCAAAATGTTGCTTCTGGTCTTAGCAACGTTGCTACAGGCGTAATGTTTGGCGGATTAGGTCAGATAGGTGACGCGGCTAAAAAAGGCGCTCAGGGTTTAGCTCAAGGCGTTAAAAAAGGCGCTCAAGGTATTAAAGGTGCTTATCAGATGGCTAGACTTAATATGGCTGGCGATGGTGCGCCTTTAGGTGAGGCTGGGAACATGGATGAATTTGTACGCAACTTCCGTGAAAATTATTTTCTGGGGGATTTTAATATAGACAACACTCCTCAAGAAATGACTCGTAACATTCAAAAAGGATTGCTTGGAAGTCAAAAACAATTCAGACCAGAGTTTTCTATTACCCCAGAGACAGTAGACCGTAACGCTGTAGCTGCAAAACAAAAAGAAGAGTTTGTTGGATTTAATCAAGCGCAAGGACTTGCCAGGCAAAAATCAACAAGAGTAAGTGGATTTGGAGGAACAGGTGAGCCAACAAAAACTCAACAATATATTTTAGATAATAATCAAAGTTTTACAGGCGAGGGTGTAGACCCTTATTATGGAACTAATGATTTTGGAGTTCCCTCTTATCCAATGAATAAGCAAGGTGGTATGATGACTAAAGGAGCTTTTAATCACGAAACAAACCCTATAGATATAGTTCAGAATGGCATCAAAGTAGCAGAGGCTACAGGTAATGAATACATTTTGAATCCAGAACAAGCCGCAGCAATCGCTAAAGAAAGTTCTTTGGCGAGAAAACTGTTTAGACAGTTTGAGAAAAACGCAAAAAAGAATAAGTAATGTCTACACTCGATACCAACGTATATAAGCTGCCAAGTTTTTCTAAGCAAGCCTTTAAGCTTCAACAAGAAGAAAAAAAAGAACGCGGCACAGAGGTAAGCGCAACTCGCGCTGAAGACACCTATATGCAGAATAAACATCTGTTGAATGGTGATTTTGCACGTGACGCAAGCGGTGCTTTTGGTGCTTTTCAAGAAGCTGGTGTTAGATATAAAAAAACAGGTTCAGAGTCAGATAAACTAGCAATGAAAGAGGCTTCATCGCAGTTGAATTTGGTTATTGGCGCTGCTAAGACTCAGGCTAAAATTGCTGGAGACCAATACACTGCTGCTGCTGCTAATCAGTTTGATGGATACGCTATTCCTAAAGAGCAAATTGAAAAGTCATATACAGATTTCAACAATAGAAGCTGGGAAACAAAGTTTGAAAACGGTAAAATGATGGTTAAGGAAGGAGACGCTTTTGTCCCTATTAATCAATCAAGTATTTATTCATCAACTCCAAACCCTTCAAATACGTACATGATACCTAAAGCTGTACGGCAAGGCAAGTATGTTTTGGCTGACTCTTTTGCTAGAGAGTTTAGAAGTGTTTCTGGAGCTTCAACGGAAGAGAAATTATCTAAGCTTAACGCAAACATAGATTACAGATTTAACGAGGGTAATGACCCTGCTTTTATTAGTGATGCGGCTATGCATTACGAAATCAAAGACTTAGGTAAATTTAAAAATGGCTACAGTGCAGACGATAGAAGAGCTGCTGAAAAAAGATATTCTGAAGACCCAGAATATGCTCTTGCGGTTCAAGAGTCTTATAAGCAAGACGTAGCCGCTAAATTTGAAATGTACTCAGGCTCTTCGTCTGGAGGATTTAGCTCTACACCATCTTTAATAAAATACGGAAAGAAGGGCGAGGAAATAGATGTAGCGTTATTTACACTTGATAAAAAAGTAGGTAGTATTGTAGCTTTAGGTCAGGACGGTGAAGGAAACTATTACAAAGTAGTTGATATGGGTAGCGGTATAACTCAAACCCAACCCGCAGCGGATATAGACATAGCTCTTGTGCGCGGCAAAGCGGGTGATATACCAAACATATTTAAAGGTCAAGAAGAAGCTGTTATAGAGGAATCAACAGCTCAGACTGCAGAGCAGACTCCAAAAGAGCCAACTGAAGAAATGCCTGGTCAAGAAACGCCTGAACAAGAGGGTCAGACTACTGGTTTTGGAGCTTTAGACTTAGACCTACCTAGCATGAGAGACAAGCCAAACCCAGTTACGGGTAGAGCCGCTCCAGCTGACGCAAAAGCAGCAGCTGCACTTCCGGAATGGTATTATGATAACTTAATTAAGTTTGAAGGCGGTGTCTCTACAGACAAAGACGATAATGCTTGGGCGTTAAATCCTGATG
>Ga0213868_10002847_pt1 | contig 16408 bp, 8 predicted proteins | sample PICome_9_FD_160087 | JGI IMG/M metagenome (GOLD analysis project Ga0213868, IMG submission 160087) | Coastal seawater microbial communities near Pivers Island, North Carolina, United States - PICO127 | ecosystem: Environmental > Aquatic > Marine > Coastal | place: USA: North Carolina | collected...
ATACTGGAAGGGTCCACCTTGGCCATTGACGGCAACGGGTTAGCCTATCACATGTACGATCAAGCCTACCAATCCTTCTACCACCATATTCTTCAGTCATTCCATGAAAACAAACAAAAAACTTCACATGCAGCTCTAATTTCTTCTCTCTTGCCTTGTATGATGCCACTAGAGTTTCTAACCAAGGCCTGTCAGACACTCATGAACGATTGGGTCTGTCGTGCCAAGTTGCATCTATCCATTTACCTAGACAGCACCCAATACTATAACCCCTTGAAACAAGCAACGTTGGAAAGCCGACAAGAACAGAGACAACTAGAAGAAGATCAACTAGAACAGTTCCTATTGTTCTCGTCCTTGCCCTGGGATAGAATCCCATCGGCGCAAGAATTACTCCAATCCTTCCCCAGATCGAGTATATCTACTTGGTTCCATCCGTTACTCCACGAGATGGAAATATTTCAACTACAATACTCGGATCATGTTTTCATCTACGAATCGTCCGATGAAGCGGATTGGGATGTAGCCTTTCAAGCTGCCGGTGATGTGTCGGGGAATACCTTGGCGGTGGGACAAGATTCCGACTACTTTATTTTTGGGGGAGATGTCCATCAGCTTACTCCTGTACCATATATACCCTTGGACTCGATTCAATGGAAAGATGGACATTTAGTGGGTAGAGTATGGACACGATCGATGGTTCAAGAAATACTAGATTTACCCGATGAAGCCTCTGTGGTGGAATACTCTATTTTATTGGGAAATGATTTTACGAAATCGTTCTTACGTGGTATCACCGACATTCAATCGAAGACGGACTTGTTTGCAGATTCAGACATGGCCTCTTACCTATCCCATCTTTCGTGGAGAGATCAGATCCGGGTACAATTACTACACAGAGGTGCAGGGTATCGAGTCTCCTCTCATCATGTAGAGTTGGAACAAGCCATTCAATACAGTAGAGATTTCTATACCCTTCAAGACCTATCCGTGTATAGTCTTTGTCGAATCGAAGATGATGATGATGATCTAGGGTGTTCATTAGCTGTGAAAAACTTGATCCAAAGAATGGGATTTGATACATTTCGTGTAGATGATCATGCTCCTCTAACACCCGCCACTCGTGCCTTATTTTCTCACTCATTACGAGACAGGATTCTAAGTTCACTACAAAACTACTATCATAATCAAACACATCGAAATGAAGAGAATGAAAGTGAGCTTCCTTCGTCGGCGGTAGATCCTCATGGACCATGTGCGACGAGGCAATATATTTGGAATCAATGGACAGATTACATGACAGCTTTGGATCAATCTCTATCTCTTCTCCCCAGTGCGACACCAAACGCAAATACAATCATCTCGAATGGTGGTACCAAGTATCCAGCTGCACCACATGCCACTCATACGCTAATCTTACCGGGAAAAATTCATTGGTCTGATTATTGCATGATGACATTGGTATACACGCTTATACATGATTGCGTTTCCAGTATGAGACAGGATTCATCCGACTTGGATATCGATTCGCATACTATCCATGATGCTGTCCCAAACTGTAGAAAGTCTAAACGTGTTACAGGAAGAAGTACCCCCAATTATTATGGACTTTTCGATAAACACAAGTTTCTGAATATCATGATGAGTCAAAGGCAGATGAAACCATCCTTGTTGAAATCCAGTCATATGGAGGTGGGGTCTATCGTAACTTTGAGCCCTCCCATCGCAGAACAGCGATGTTTGCCCATTGATGAACATAGAGACATTATTCTTCAATCTATTCAAAATCACCGTGTGACAGTCATTCAGGGCGAGACGGGATGTGGAAAGTCCACTCGGGTACCTGTGATGATTCTAAATTCACCACCACCGGATCCATCGATACCACGTGTCAAAATGTTTATCACACAACCGCGTAGGATTGCCGCCAAGGGATTAGTGGAGCATGTTCGAGCTTCGGAACCCAACTTGAAACATAAATTTGCGTTGCGTCTAGGTCATGGGGTCCGAGAGTATGAGTCAGATTCAGTTCAAGCTTGGTTTTGTACCACGGGATATCTCGTTCGATATCTAGCTAGATATCCTGAAAAATTTAAAACCGTATCTCATTTAATCATTGATGAAGTTCACGAACGATCTGTGGAAACCGATTTACTCTGTCTGTTGTCAAAACGACTCTTGACCTTCTTTCCACGTTTACGTCTGGTTCTCATGTCCGCAACGATTGCTGCAGATATGTACACAGATTATTTCGAGGTACCCCAAAGTCCTATACGTGTCAGTGCCAGACGCTTCCCTATTCGAGAATATTATTTGGACGATTTATCTACAGTTGTAAGCTTGAGTGCTAAAGAGAAGAAAATGATCGATGAGCTCATGGTAAAGGCACAAAAGGTCAAAGGTCCGGTCGTACCATCCCATTTTGAAGTAGAGCAGCTGTACCACCTTGCTGTATATCTAACAAAGACGATTGGAAGTACTGGATCGTCGGTTCTTATTTTTGTCGCTGGAATGAATGATATTGTTAGTATAACCGAGCTCATTGAGAAAATTGTAATTCCCGGGATAAGTTTTATTTGTCTCCCAGTTCATAGCGACGTGCCAATGGAGGATCAACTATCTGTATTTCAACCACCAGGTCCGAACCAAGTGAAAGTAATTATTGCAACCAACGCTGCGGAATCATCCATAACATTACCAGATATTGATCGTAAGTGCCTCGATAACACGTATTTTGTCATTTATTTTCGCCACCGGCCTTACAATTATTGGACTAGACGTCATATGCTTGGGTCTTTGTAAGCAGATAATGTATAACGAGCAGAGTCATCGGCAGATGCTGAGTTCTAGTAGAATTTCTAAAGCTAGTGCGATACAGCGTGCGGGTAGGACGGGTAGGGTCCGTGAGGGGTCTGTGTACAGATTGTATCCAAGAAAAACATTTGAATTACAAATGCATGCATTTGAGATAGGAGAAATACTTAGAATGCCTCTTGATTCGGTTATTTTATCAATCAAAGACATGATTCCTGATGAGAGTATTTCTGAACTTTTGAGTCTTCTTATAGAACCACCAGAAGAACTGAATGTCACTCGGTCTCTTCAGGCACTTCATAGAATGAGATTTCTAACCGAGGCCAGTGAAAACTCACATTTGACGTCTCTCGGTTCCTTTGTTGTCTCGATCGGTATCGATTTATGCTTGGGGACTTTGATCGGGTGGGGTTTTAAGTTGGGATTACCGACAGAAGCGATTACTTTCGCTGCGGTCCTTTCTTTCCCGAAATCCCCGTGGTTGATAGCGAACGCCTCTTTTCATGAGCCGGAGCATTATAATGGTATGTATCGTGTACTTATCAGCTTTATTCTCGTAGACCATCGTACTTTTTGAACTTCCGCTCATGGTATAAACCCTGTACAGATATTATAGTGAAGACATATTTCTCTAAAAATTTCTTTGATAGTGGGTTGTACTCCGACGTGTTTGCTACAATGAATATGCTGTATGACTACGGCCGAGCGAAGAATAAGGCTGTTTTCGTGCATAAACATTCACTGTCAAATGCTCGTATTAAGCAATTGTATAATACCGTCCAACATTTACAATCAAGAGTTGCAACTGTATTAGGCCAATCAGATTGCAAAATCTTCAGGATGACGACTCCACCACGTAATTTGCCCTATGCAAAAATTATGGTGTTACGTCTTTTACAAATTTTTACCTTTCCCGACTTCATCATCGTCTCGAAAAATCGACGAAATCTTCGGAATGACGGGCAGTATTCATTAACCTGTACACACACTGGAAGCTTTGAGAATGAGATGATTAATAAGCTCCTTAATCCGAAAGATTTTGAATATTCTATACGTCGTAAGAAGAGGGTAATCTACAACGGGCTTGCTCAGTTTGAGTGTAAATTGGGACCATCTGAAGAAAGATTGATATCATACGGATTAGAAAATGATATGGATATCATCTTGACACTCCGAGATGATTTCGTTCAACTCTATATTCCCAATGGCTCAATGAAGCAACTACATGATTATCTAGGGAAAGATTTCAATCATACGATGACTTTTACTTGTCAATATCACGACCAAAAGAATACAAGGGGTGTTCGGGGACGAGCTTGTGGACTCTGGTCTGTGAAGCGACAACACGATGATTTGTCGTTCTCAGAGTCAAAAAACTCACGCATTGTAAATGAATACACCGTTGTGCATGCAAACACGAAAAAGCTGTTTAAGGATTTGATCAAAACATTGGGGCGGAACGATGTGACATTACTTGCACTTTCCGTAACAAATTTGGTGGATAACGCAAGAGGATTCTCAATCACAACTTACGGTGATTTGAAGAGTTTTACCCACCAAGATGCTACGGATTTATTCCTTACATCAGACATTAAGATGACTGCGCAGAGTGACGGATCACAAGAAAAGATTGATATTGTATTCAGTAAATTGGATCAGGTCACTGTCAATATGTCGTCAAACGATAAACGTATGGTCGATAATATTCCTGTAGGAGCTCGTGTTTTAGAAGCATTAGCGTGTGGTCACCATAAAAAGCACATCATTCTCCTTTCACAAGATTCTGATGAAAAACAAGTTCTCGTTGAATTGAAACTTCCGCGAGAAACGAGGTTCGTTGACTATTGGAAAAATGTGTTTACTAACTGTAAGATGTTCGTAGACAGCAGTTCTATTCCGGCATCGGTATGCGATATGAATGGTGACGTTTCATACGCCTCATGCGCCAACTATCTCGAACTAAAAGGAGGTAGTGCCAGGGTTGATGGACTGACAATAATTCCATCAGACTGCAACTTCGTGGCCTTAGCATTAACATGTTGCATAGGTTTATCTATTGATCCCCAGTTAAGACGTTTGTGTGAACTGAGTGAACCAGCGGACAGCTTGTCCTACTTTGAACGGGTCGATGACGCGATCCTGTTCCACAATGCAGTAGTGGCAAACGGGGATTCTCTTATTTACGATGAGAGCTTGGCCAATCATATTTGCAGGATTTTTAATTTGAGTCCTTGGATTGCTCATCAGATTCCAATCTTGCCCCGGTCATGAGTCTGAGCGTGGTGGAAACATTATCATGGACAGAAAGTGGTCATGGCTTCGTTCAGTACATAGTATATGGTAACTACTTTTCATCACAGTTATTGGATAGTTGGGGGAGTAGGATAAAAATAAGGATCAATGATCTCTATGACATATTTAACATAGTAAAAGGAAGCGAATCGAAATGTTGATATTTCCCAAAGCGAGGGCCATGGCCCAAAAAGGAACCATCTACACGGCGCCTTAAGAAAACTAGGGATTGATTTTTCCAACCCGATCGAATAGCCCTTTTCCTGCATGCATTTCATTATCTGAACCAAGTAAAAGAGTAGTCTTGATGGACTCAGGAGGAATTTCGTTCGATACAAATCCAAAAAAATGACCCTTACGGGATCAAAAATCCGTCTCCAGTTGGGACTAAAGACACACGACACAGAAATGTGATGTCTCATGCAAAATGAGAAGTTATCTCATAATGCAATGTTTGTTGGACATCACACAATCTTTGCTACTTTACCTTTTGTATTGCAGTCAGTGGCTTCTTTCATTCCACCTCAAATTAGGTTCTCCAAGCAGATGACCATATTGAATATGATGGACGCGTCAAGTAGTAGTAATTATCACCATTTTGGGAAAGATCTGGAAGAAGAAAAAGGATTTGTTCCTAAAATACCAACAATGGACAATTCCTTGTATGCATTTCTTCAAGATAATGAACTATTCCTTTTGGGAAACGCCAAAGTGCAATATGTTCTGCATTTGCACAGAGACACGGGGAAAATAACATTCTTGCATTGGGGTCCGCCACTGTCAAGTTTGCATCCTCTACCTTATGACAATCTTGTGTCTGGAGGTGATGAGTATTCTTCTATTTACTCCGATTATCCAATATATGGTGACGGAGATGATCGTGAACCAGCATTAAAAATATCTTCTTTGACTACTGGTATTTCCTCCTTCGACTTTAGGTATGTTTCACATGAGGTCATTGACGGGAAAGTGGGGGAGATCGGAAACACGAAAATGCCATGTACATACACAGAAAGTGATGATGAAGCCAAGACATTAGTTATTAAGCTCATGGACTACAATCTCAATATTGAAATTTGCCTATTTTATACAGTGTTCAAAAACTATAGAGCAATTGCAAGGCACACTGAAATATATAATCATGGCACTGAAACCATATCGATCGATCGCATAGCATCTTGGAGTTTGGATCTCCCTCCTTCTCCGCATGAAAGCGGGTATAGTTTTCTACAATTGGCGGGAGCTTGGGGAAGGGAAGGACAAGAAGTATGGAATACGATACACCAAGGAAAGTATGTCGTTGGGGATATGGAAGGTTCACAAGTCCATCGATCGAATCCTTTTGTAGCTGTTGCAGATGGTGATGTCAATGAAGACACAGGAACCGTGTTTGCATTTTCTTTTATTTACAGTGGTGCTTTTCAATCAGTGCTACAAATGAATCAAATGGGATTGTTACGAGTAAATATGGGTATGAATCCAGACATGTTCCGATGGAAGTTAGAAAGTGGAGAATCGTTCGTTTCTCCCGAATGCGTTGCAGTGTTCTCAAACAACGGTCTTGGGGCAATATCAAGAGATTATCATAGTTTATATCGCACACGCTTAGCAAGAGGACAATGGCGGGATCGTCTTAGACCTATTCTTCTCAATACCTGGGAACCGTTTGGTTTTGATTTTACGCATGACAAATTAATGAGTCTTGCACAATCAGCTAAAGCGGTTGGTGTGGAATTGTTTGTATTGGATGATGGATGGTTTGGTTCAAGGAATTCAGATAGGTCGGGGCTAGGTGACTGGTTTCCAAATCCAAAGAAGCTTCCCTCTGGTCTTGTCGGGTTGGCGAATGATGTAAATCGTATCGGGTTAGATTTTGGTATATGGTAAGATTGAATATGTGGTGAAAAGATAAAAAAACACGTATATCGCCATTTCTAACATTTTATTGTACACAGGATAGAACCCGAAAGCATAAATCGTGATAGTGAGTTATATAAAGTTCATTCAGATTGGGCAGTTGAAGTTCCAGGTAAAGAAGGAGTCCTCATGCGGAACCAATTGCTATTGGATTTGGTAAATGAAGATGTTCAGAATCATCTTCTTCATGTATTGAAAAATCTTTTAGCTAATGCAAACATATCCTATGTGAAGTGGGATCACAATAGGTTCATTTCTAATCCATACAGTAAAGCGTTACCTCCTGACCGACAGGGAGAATTCAGCCATCGTTATATGCTTGCTCTCTATGGGATTATACATAAAATCACTAATTCATTTCCGCACATTCTCTTCGAAAGCTGTGCCGGCGGTGGAGGGCGTTTTGATCCGGCAAGTCTAGCTTACATGCCACAATCCTGGGGGAGCGACAATACTGATGCAGATGAGCGCGTGAAAATACAATGGGGATATAGCTACGTTTATCCTCTTTCAATGGTTGGATCACATGTATCTGCAGTTCCAAATCAACAAGTTAAGCGAGTAACATCTTGGGAATCTCGTGTTTCTGTTTCACATTTTGGAACTTTTGGATATGAACTGAACTTAATGGAACTATCAGAAGTTGAGAAGCAATGTTCCGTCGTGGATTCTAGAATTCACAAAGCCATTCGCCACTTGGTGCAATACGGTGTTTTTCATCGTTTACGAAATCCTAATAAATCAAATTGGCCAGGTTGGATGTGTGTTTCAGAAGAGAAAGATTTAGAAGCTATTGTCTTTTGCTACCAGAGATTAAGGCGTACTCGAGAAACTATCCCACCATTTGTCTTGAAAGGATTAGATTCAAAGAAGGAGTATATTGTGATCCAGTTACCAAATGCTCAGGCGAAGCGAAGATATAGTGGAGATGAACTGATGACAAGAGGCATGACCATTCCATTCTCTCATGATTTTGAAGGATCTCTTTATTATGTGAGAGAAATTGAAAATGTGTAGCTAAAGAAGATATGTAGAATCGTATTGTCTTCTTATGTATTTAGATAATCTACTTTTACAATAATATTACACATGTCTCGATGTCTGAAGCGAACGTGGAAAATTCAGACAGCTTCCTACTCGTGCTATTTCTTGACAAGTATTGTTTTAGTAGCAACAACTCTACCACCCGCACTTTCAGTATCAATATCCTTGTCATTCTTTTGTGTACCACCGAGATAACTTAGACTTGACCCCCTTACACCCATTTTTATGCTTTCGTCTTTCAAAGCCCATAGAATAGTAGACTTCAGAGAAGAATCAAGTAATGGCTGACTCAATGGAATCAAATCAATGATGCTCCTACTAAACTGGCGCCTTAATACTCCACCTCCAGGTTGTAACGGATTTGGTTCTGACAATGTCCATAAAATAGTCGGGAGAATGGCATCGTGCATAGTTTTAGATGGTATAAACCAACTTGCTATATCATTAAGTTGCTGTTTGCCGAGTGACTCATTTATCAATAATGGCATAGATTGGATGATATCATTGTTGGGTTTCACCTCCATAGCTGGAAGCGACTGTGTATTTTGGCGTTTTATTCGGTTCTTATCAGCGGTTTCCTTCCCCATGATATACATATCTCGTTGATATTTAAGAGTTGACAGCACATTTTGATATAGCTTCATATCTCTCACATTGATACCAGTTTGATTTGGTATCGTCCCTGTTTTACTCTGACTACTTTCAAGTTTCTTCAAATCACTCTTTAAGTCATCCAATTGAGGGTCGCTTCGACTATACACAAAATCTTTAGCAGCACTTGCAACGAGCGAACCCAGTCTAAATCCAGTGACTTCAGCAGACTCTTTTCTTTTCTCGGGTGGCAATTTCGCATTTTCTGCTTCGTGCTTCGCTCGGTATTGTTCGAGTAAATGTCGAAATTTATCATCGTCCCAACCGATTAGTTTGGGTCCGTTGGAGACAACGTACGTATAAATACTTGCTGGACGATAGTCTTTGAGCTCTGAAGAGCTGCTGTTCTCTTGTTTGGCATTTTTATTATTTGGTTGCATTTGTGTGAGAAATTTAGGTGGAGCATTACATTGACAATAACCGCAACGCGATGCTGTCGCCATATGATTGAATTTACTCTAACCAGTACTATACTGCTCGTTTTTCTTCATTTTCTAAAAATGACGATAGATTCATTCTAATCACACAAATCAAAGTACACATTACACGATTATAGTTCCATCTAATTTAACATTTGGTTAGGAATAAAGAAATTCATCGCGATCAACATCTATTGTCAGAAGTAAAGTTCTATAAAAGTCGACCATGTTTTCCAAGTCTACGGTTCTGATCTTTTCATTGATACCATGAAACATTTTAGTTTCTTCCATGGTCAATGGAACTGGGGAGAATCGGAAAATATTCTCACTAAGTTCCCAGTACCATCTAGTATCAGTGTTTCCTACCATAAGCGATGGAGTTGATTCAAATCCAAACACAACTTTCACACATTTGGAGATATGTTTGAAAGCCTCAGAGTTACAATGCGATATAGGCGATGGGGGAAATGAATCCATCACCAGCATTTGCACTCTTTGGTCATTGACTACTTTTCTATCATATTCTAGCACTTTATTATGTGTATCAAATGGATGAACTCGGTGATTGACATATGCCCTTGCAACAGTCGGAAGAGCATTAATCTTTTCCCCACCAGTGAATTTGGTGACAGAAGTCGTAGTTCGCATTGATGCTGCAACACCATTACTCGATCGAACAAGTACAGTCTCCAAGATTTTTCCAAAGAACCATAAATTACTGAGAATTATATTGAATGGAAAGCTCAATTTACCAGAAATATATTCGAGACTCAAACGGAAAGGACTTCCACGTTGAAAATGAGGAGACAGTGGTTTCGATTCCAAGGCTACGATTGCTTGACTCAACACCTTGATTACATTATCCTCTTTTATCGATGGTACAGAGGAATGACCACCCTGCCCCTGGACAGAGAGTTCCAAATTCATGGAACCTTTTTCAGCAATACCTATCAGAGCAACATTTTCCTTCGTTCCCGGGATAGCACCCGAGATCATCATAGTTCCTTCGTCAAGGATAAACTCAAAACTATAGTGATATTCTTGCAGATATTTTGCGATGTTCCTAGCACCTTCATAACCGCCAATTTCTTCATCATGACCAATACTAATGACAACTCTGCGTTGCGGCTTCATATTCAGTTGGAGAATTTCTTCAACCGCACCCAATTGCGAGACGACGTTATGTTTGTTATCGATGGATCCTCTACCCCAAATAACTCCATTGATAATGTCACCAGAAAATGGATCTCGTGACCAATCATCACTTTCAGGAGCAGGTACTACATCTAAGTGAGAGCACAACATGATTGGTTTCAATTTGTCATTTTGACCGGGGATTTCAAAGACCAATGAGTATTCATTGATGATTTTTGGTGGGTATAGTTTGTAAAGGAGGGGAAAATTCGTTCGTAAAACCTTATGCAACTTGACCAGTTCAATATCTCTTAGAGCATTTTGTTCCACTTCGTCATGAGAAACGGTCTTACATTGTATAGCCTGGGACAATATGATCCCATAATCGCGTCGTCTCTGTCTGACATCATCTGACATTTTACAATATCTATTTCGAATATATTCCAGTTCATCTTGTTGAAAGCGATTTGCGTTTCTGGTCGCATTAATGGTTTTCGCCGTGAAGAGAATGACAATAATAGATGATACTGTAGAGACGACAAGTGAAATATTTGCTTTCCATTGAGGAATTTCAGAATAAGTTTCGGAATCTTCTTCTAATTTCGCACCTTGTACTTTATAAACAGACCCTATACAAGTACCCCACGCCAGAAATAGAGCCGTCTTAAAAAATATCTGGTGCGAATGACTTATTTTTCCTGTGTAGAAGAATATGGATTGAACCATTCTACCGAAAAAGGTCAACTCTTCTATCTTTTGCTCGTCACGCCAAGCACATGCATAGCAACAATGAGGTTTCTTTTGGCTGTCAATAAACGAGCACAACATGGGGTTGCCATCATCATTCATCATTAAATGATTTGTATTAGAAAGAAATAATCGAGAAGGAAATCATTCGCGTTGTAGACATCAAGGTGTATTGACTTGTTGATTCTCAATTGAGAATTGAGAAGGGGCTTCTGGCTACTGTTTTTTACTTCATTTTTCTAAAAAATGATCTTTTAGTGTAGCGCTAGTACTCAATAGTGTTCCCTCCTTGTTCTCCGACAACCGACAAGCTCCCTGCATCTAACTTTCTCTCTTACTCTAGAGAGAGAAAATCAGCGAAGGATTGAAATAAAAGGAAACAAAAACATATGTCGTAAACATATTTTACTTAGTTATCATTATCATTGTCCCCATCATAGAATTCAGCAGAGTTTACGCTGCGGATTCCATCTCCTTTTCCCTTACTGGTTCTACCATTGCTAGTATCACGAACATCATCTTCCTCTCCACCATCATTCATACCTTCAGCATAGAGCTCTTCTTTCTTCAAATCAAATTCAGGAGGAACCTGTTGCATCTGTACGCTCGGAGCTCCTTGAAGTTCCTGCAATTGCTGTAACAACTCAACTCGGATTGCCTCAAGGCTTGCCTCGGTGTTCATATTTTCTTTCGGTTCAGGTGTCAGATGCAGTTCATAATCTGGTGCATAGTATTCAAAATAATCATTGTATGGGATTTCATTTGGAATTTCCTTGTCTAAAAGAACAGATGTTTCGTATGCCCAACAGCGAGCAACGTTGCGTATAGTATATCCTCCTCCTCCAAGTACCAAAGTAGGTACACCGAAACTTTTCACATACTTGACGCATTCGGCATGCCCTTTCAGACTCAAGTTGAAACAACCTAAACGATCTCCTGTCAGAGAATCTGCTCCACATTGTAATACTATTGCACCGGGTCTAAAAACTTCCATAATTTTATCCAGAATAGGTTTGAAAAGATCCTCGTAAGCCTTATCTGTAATTCCACTTGTTAGAGGTGCATTTACACTATAGCCCGTTCCCTCTTTCGCTCCTACATCTTTGATATGACCGGTACCTGGGAAGAAATCTCCATACTTGTGTAAACTCAGAGTCATGACACGGTCGGTACAATAAAAGGCTTCTTCCACACCGTCTCCGTGATGAACATCAATATCAATGTATAGTACACGGGCATGAACCTTGAGCAGTTCCAGAATAGCCAATACGATATCGTTAATGTAACAAAATCCAGAAGCTTCTGATTTCTTTGCATGATGCAGTCCTCCACTCCAATTAATCGCAATATCACTTTCGTTATTGTTCAACTTGATTGCTCCATCAATGGAGGCACCCGTGTATAGCTGTGCAAATTCGAACAGCCCGTCAAAGACGGGACAATCGGTCATATCTCCAGCATTAAACCGTTGCATTTGAGTGGTAAACTGACGAGAGTTATCGGGTGTGATTCGCGAAAGAAAGTTAACGTAATCCTCAGAGTGAAAGGCGGCAATTTCACCTGGAGTAGCAGGATGAGGACGGTAGCATTCCATATCTTTATATAGACCATAAGACAGGACTAGATGATGAGCAAGCTTAAGTCTGTGGGGTTTCATAGGATGTGCTGGTCCATAGTAAAAGTGACCCACTTCAGGGTGGTAAAAGTAGGAAACGCGCTGCTTAGTAGACATTTTTGTTGTGGCGTCTCACGTCTTGTGCTGTTGGGTGTACTCGTATCGTGTATCTATATTCAAATCAATCTTACAACGTGATTTCGATCAATATCAATCAGTACTGATTCAATCTATCCAATACTGATTCAAACTAACACGTTCTTGATTGTAAGTAATTTGTCAAAGCAGCTGGTTTTGAGAGTACTTGCTCTTCAAAATCAATGGCACGAAGCACGAAGCACGAAACATAAAATAGAGTGTGAAGACTCTGTGTGTACTGTGTGAGTGAAACATAAAAAGTAAAAAAGAGTTTGGATGAGGGAAAGATAACATACACTTTACTGGTCACTCGAATTTCTTCCTCAAACTCACACGTGACTAAAATTTGAAATATTTAGTGTCTTGCACAGATTTTTGGTCCGCCTCTGTACCATTCCACATAAACCTTTGTGCCTTTCCCACAAAATTGAAGCTATCATACGAAAGAGCTCACGAAAGAGAAGTGTTGTAGACTTTTGAATATCTTCCGAACCGCCGAAGTACAGTTGCTCCAATCTAACGACTTTGTTTTCTTCATCAAAACCATCACACTTAGAAATAGAGAAAAATCGAACCAATCTCTCTGAAAAAAGTATGAATTCCAGTTCTGGTGCAACGACACTTCAACAAATTTTCTTTCAAGGAAGCAACATTGAAGCTATCAAAGACATCAAAGAATCATCCATGACATTAACAAGTCCACAGACGGCATGTACTGCTAACAGCGAATATTCAAATTCTTTTGAAAATGAATCTGATAACGAATCCATTGATCCAATCTGTAAAGCATACGAAGATGACTCGAGTGACGACGAGGAGGAAGAAATGCCTCATATTTCCAGCTTGTACATTTCTCAACAGCATTCACGCATTGGAATCTCAAGACCTGCCTATTCTTCTTTGTCCCCTGATGACAATACTGCTTTGAATGTAAATCCCATTCTTGAACAACGCAGCAAATCACCCTCCGATGGCAAAATTCTTCATCCTTCGGAACAGACATTGACATTCGTCGACGAAGATTCCGATGAAGACGATACCGAGGATGAGGATGAAGACGAGGACAACAATTTTTCAACGTACAATACTCCGTCCACTCCTTCACCAACCAAATTGCAAGGTATCATGTTTTCATCTGCCTCTGCTTTACAAGATACAACTATTGCTAAAGCTCTCGGTAATGAGCGATTTGTGTCTCCAGGTCAAGGGTCCAAGCGAAATGGTCTTTTGGTGAATTTGTCGACACCTTCCAAATCACGTTCTGGACTAGGAATCGCAGCCCCTCCCAAAAGTCCCAACAGTAATAGACTCCTCGTTCCATCTGTCAACCCGCCTTCACCTGATCTATTCACTATTTTTATCCTTGTCATTCATGCTACAAAGAAGATTTATGAACTAATCCGTGTGAATTATAACCCAGCCACATCGACCATCAGAGAACTTATTGATTACATGAAGGAGAACATATCAGAGGATCGTCTCAAGGAGCAAAGTTATATTGGACTGTGTCGTCCTCGTGGTTCCAGTCCATCCTGTCGATCTATTACAGATATGCAAATGACAGCTAGTGTCATGACAAGAGATGGGTCTGATGCCAGAATTCATTGCGGGGAAGTGCTCTCTGCAATTCCAGATGGGTATTCTGGGAAAGAGATACAATTATTGACTCAGCATATTTTGAAGTTGCCCATGATGAAGAAACTTTTGAAAAGAGCAGATCCACTTTCAAATTCAAGCAAACGTAAAGAAACGAGTATTGTAGATCAAAAAGAGCTTGACTATTCAGTCATGCTAGGTATCCAACAAGCTAAATATGATGGACATTATTGTGAGCAAAATGAGACGGATGTAGTTATGAACGTCGGTGCTTTTTCGTCTCAAATTATATTTTCATCCATTTCTCCGTCATCGAGCCAAAGTACGAATAGAAACTCCGTTTTGAGTGGAAGTGAAAAGAAAGGACAAGGTTACCATATCGAAAGAACGAACAATATACAAGATTATGTGAAAAACTCAGTTTCGTCACCCACGACTTTAAATCGTTTTGGCCCTTCTCGTTCCGCTTGCATCAGTGGCAACGAAGTTGCACAAATACAACAAACAAAACAAACTCTATCATCACCAGAACTCGAAAAACTGAAATACGAGGCTGCTTTAGCCGCTCGTCAAGCAGCAGAAGAGGCATTTCTGACCAAAATGGAACAATTGGCAGATTCACTTCAATGCACGACTGACGAGAGGGCGCGACTGATGGAGATGTCTGCCGATTTCGCATATCCTAATCCAGGTACCCCTGGAAGTTTCCCGTCGAAAGTTCATATTCGAGACAATTCTGCATCGCCCGAAATAAGCATTCTTTCAGGTGAAACCCCATCAATTCCATCTACTCCACTAGCCAAAGATATTGTTGGAAATATGGCGCAACCGTCATGCAGCCCATATCCTTACTCTCCCATCTGCAGCGTAAATGCGAGTGGAACAGTGAAAAATAATGTGGACGACCAATTGAAAAATCACTCAGACAAAAAGACAAAGGGAAAAAAGCGTTGGGGAATTTTAGGAGGATTTCGAAGCAATAGATAATTCAATGATAAAGTTTCATGAATAAGATATATAAGTTCCAAAGAGGGAGAACCACAAACATATCAAATTGTTTTACTACTTTATACGGCCCTTTATGAGTGAAACAAACGATGACAATTCGAAATTTCGAATGCCCAACCAGCCACCATGCCGATCTTTTTTCGTCTCTTTTTTTGTATTTCAGTAATCTTCCTGTTGACAATAGTCACGACTTACAACAATACAATAAAAAGTCATATTATGTAAATGCATGAGTGACCTTCGTCCTTATGATCAACAATGACCAATGACTGGTAAGAGATATTGATTTTCAGATTATCAAGTGTCAAAAACAATTTCTACACCTCTTTTCAAGAGATAACAAAGTGACTACATTGACGGAGCTAGAACTGCATTAATGAAAGAAGATAACCAGTTTTCGTTGTTTGTGTATCGCATATCGCAGATCTTTTGCAACTCGCTTCTTGGACATTTTTATCGTACTTTTTATGAAGTAGTTAGAGATTCTAGAGGCCTGGATAGTACTTTTTAAAAGTTTTTGCGGACTGTGATGTTTTGTTCTTTCGAAGCGGCATCCATCTAATTTGTCGGGAGGTTCATTTGAATGCACCCGACTGCACTGTTCCGTTATGTACAAAAGCATTGATATTAACGTTGAAATGATATCTAACGGTGACATCAGTGAGAATGAAGTCACTAACGAAAAGCGAAAGCCGTACGATTGGAAACTCTTTGTACCAAAAGGATACAACATAAGTCAGTGTCTGAAATGGCTTCTGAATGGGATATCCGAGGAATCGAAGATGAGCAATTCTCAATTAACGTCGAACATGATGAAATTGGCAAGAATGTTGTCTCTTCTTCAAGAATATGAGGACCGGTAAGATTTCAGTGTTATGAGTCAGTCCCTAACAAATTATATTCTGTGTATCCTTCAAACTCATACTTCTTTTTTCTAGATTTGGTATTCCTGAACGAGGAGGTGAACGTGATCAAATATGGGCGATGAAAGAAATATGTGCTCAACTATATGCAAGTGGCACTCCGATGTGGA
>Ga0213868_10002852_pt1 | contig 16385 bp, 14 predicted proteins | sample PICome_9_FD_160087 | JGI IMG/M metagenome (GOLD analysis project Ga0213868, IMG submission 160087) | Coastal seawater microbial communities near Pivers Island, North Carolina, United States - PICO127 | ecosystem: Environmental > Aquatic > Marine > Coastal | place: USA: North Carolina...
GCTCTGAAAATCAGTGTTGATAATGGCACAGCTGGTGAACAGCGCGATGCTAAGCCTGGTTATAAGGGTAAAGAGAGCAAGAGAGAAGGCGGCAGAGAAGACCGAAGAGACCGCGGTGCACCGGCCCGTAAAAAGCCAGCATTCAAAGGTAAATCCAGCGGCGATTCAGAGCCGAGAAAACCCCGCAAACGTCCAGCTACTGATCGCAAATAAACGCATCTATTGCGGCAAGGTGCCGAATAAGTGATATTGCATCCACTTGTTCGGCCTTGTAAAACTCTTCAGCCATAGGCGCTACACTGCAGTTCTCAGGTAGCGCTGATGCGGCTTCAACAATCCCCGCCATCCTCGGCAAGAAAATAAACTGTAACCACTGATTAAAACTCAGCTTATCTATGGCAAAGGGTTCAGTACTGGCTAACGCCTCTGCTGATGGCCTCTGCTGATCCCACAGCTGCATTGCACGAAGCTCTTGCTCTACGGCCAGTAACAGACTGTTCAATTGCTGGTGCAGGCTATGCATTCTTATCTAACCGATTTCGCGACGGAACGGTGGCAGAGCATTTAGCAACTGACCGCCATAACGTTTAGTAACTAGACGCTTATCCAAAATAGTCACTGTGCCTGTATCCGATTCTGTACGCAGCAATCGCCCGCAGGCCTGAATCAATCGCAGGGAGGCGATTGGCAACGAAATATCAAAAAATGAGTTGCCGCCCTGCTCTTCTACCCATTCCGAAAGTGCTTCATGGAGTGGATCATCCGGCACGGCAAAAGGCAGCTTGGCGATCACCACATGTTTGCAATAGTCACCGGGCAGATCCACACCTTCGGCAAAACTAGCCAAGCCCATCAGCACACTGGTGCGCCCCTGATCAATTCGCTCTTTGTGCAGGCGAACCATTTCTCGATTGGAAAATTGGCCCTGCATAATAATTTCTTTCTGCAGATCCTTATCCAACTCTTCAAAGACCTGTTCCATCTGGCGCTTGGATGAAAACAGCACTAGAGTTCCGCAACGTTTTTCTACCAGACCGGGAAAGTTATCGACTATATAACTGCTGTGCGCATCGACCGAGTTGCCTTCCACGGCATCGGCAGGCACGCGAATTACTGCCGCTTCGCCATAGTTAAAGGCGCCGGCCACGGACATAAAGCTGGCGAAATCCGGAACACCGGTCTCGCGCTTTAGGGTTTCAAAATTGCCCAGCGCTTTTAAGGTGGCCGAGGTCAAGACTGCCCCATAGCAGCTACCCCAAAGACGGTCTGCAAGCAGTTCGGCAGCTTGAATAGGACTGGCATTAACTGAAATATCGATATTGCCGCCACTATCGTCGAGACGCAGCCAGCAGGCCATGGGCATTTCGCCCTTTTTAAGTTCACGGTGCAGTCGATCCCAGAGTGCCAATAGCTGCTCCGCTCGCGACTGCCAGCTTCCGGCCTGCTGATAGAACATTTCTATATCGGGAATCGGTACCGGATACTGTTTGTCGCCCAGAGCGTCATTAAGGGTATCGACCAAGACTTCCAGGCGACCCAGCCAGCCGCTGGTTTTATGGGCGAGCTGTTTGGCGATATCGCGAATACCTGCGCCAACATCACCATGGGCATATCTGTAGCGGCCATCTTCCGGATAATCGGCAGATTCTAAACTCTGCTGTAACAGTGGGTATGCGACACTGAGCAACTCAATAATATTGCCCGCTTCTTTTTCAATACGTGGCAACTGTTCAGTCAGGGCGCTGTCTTTTTCAAACAGTGGGCCCTGGCCTTTAATCTGTTTTTGCAGGCGCTCGAGAAAGCTGATGCTGTTGTTGACCCGGCACTCGGCACCAAAGTGACGGATGGCGGTATCGCCGAGGCGGTGACCTTCATCGAAGATATAAATGCAGTCTTCCGGCGGCGGCAATATGGCGCCACCCCCCAGGGCTAAATCGGCCATCACCAGATCGTGGTTGGCGACAATACATTCGCTCTCTTCGAGTTCATTGCGGGCATTAAAGAAGGCGCATTGATTGACAAAGCGACAACGCCTGCCGGTACATTGTCGGCGGTCGATGGTCAGGGCGCGCCATTCGACATCCTGAATGCGAGTCTCCCATGAGTCGCGATCGCCATCCCAAGTTCCCTCAGCTAAGGCTTCTGACATCTCTTTATAGAGACCCTCGGTGTGCTGATTGGGATTAAAGGCGACTTCATCTTCAAATAGAAACAGGCCGGCCTCCTTTGACTTTATGGCGTCGAGACACTGCTCCATCTTGAGATTACAGGCGTAGCGCCCGCGGCCTTTTACCAGCGCGCAGCTATGATCCCAGCCGCAGGCTTCAAGCAGTTCTGGAAGGTCTTTGTGAATAAGCTGTTCTTGCAGGGCGATGGTGCCGGTGGCGACCACCACGGTCTTTTTTAAGGCTCTGGCAATCGGCAGCGCGGCTATGAGATAGCCAACGGTTTTGCCGGTACCTGTCCCCGCTTCAACAACTGCAACGCGCTTATCGGGGTCGCTATTGGTCAGCGCATTGGCCACCGCGGCGATCATCTGCTTTTGCCCCAGGCGCGGGCTGAGTTCGCGGCTCTTTAAAAACTGACGGTAACCCTGCTGTATGGTTTCTCTAACTTCTGGGTCTAGCAAAAGTTTAACTTCCTTGTTTTTTGGCTGATTGTACTTTCAAATAATTTAACACCGGTGCGGCATAGCCTTCGGTAATAATTTTTCGGTACAGGCTCGGCGATCGGTTTAAATAATCTTTAAAGCGCAACTCTGCATCCTGCCAATCCTGATCTGGCCACTGGCGTTTAACCAGATCCAAATCCTGGGTATAGCCGAGAATCTGGCAGGCGACAATATTGCTCGGAAACAGTTTGTAGTTAGTGTAGACCTGACGGTCTATCGCTTCTGCCAAACTGTCTGCATTCAAATCATCCTCTTTGTCGGCAGCTTGGGTTACAGGTTCACCAAAGGCGATATGAACACGGCCTTTGTAACCGACAAAGCCTTTCTGAATGGTATCCAGATCTTCAAACTCTTGTTTAATGTAGTCTTCGCCCTGCTCTTTGGCATAGAGCTCGCGTCCTTTATCTACATCGCAGGGATCGTATTCGTAGGATATGGCCACAGGCACTAGATTGATCTCCCCTATGGCCTCGGCAAAGCTCTGCTCTTTGTCGCGGGACAGGGTGAGCATTTTCAGCAGTGCAGTTTCAGTGCGGTCATGGCCATCTTTGGCGCGACCCTCGCGCTGGGCAATCCACACTGAGACACCATCGTCGATAATTGATTTGCGGATATAGCGGGATAGTTTCTTGAGTGCTTCGAGTTTTTCGCGGCGGCCGGTTATGGAGCGCTTAACAATAAAGCTGCGATTGACCCTTATCAGGTCTGAGGCAAAGGGTTTGCTAAGCAGATTATCACCAATCGCAATACGCACGGTTTCCATACCCGCATCTGACAAGGCCAAGTTGACCATGGCTGGATCCAGGGCGATATCCCGGTGGTTGCTTAAAAACAGGTAAGCTTTATTGGGATCGAGTTTTTCCAGACCGCTGACTGAATAGCCATCGGTGGTTTTGTCGATAAGGGCTTTAAGGGAGCCGGTGATATAGCGTTGCAGATCATCAACGCTGTTAATGTTCTCAGCGGCTTGCGATAGAGATCGACGCAGCAATGGTCGCAATAGGGGGCGCAATAACCAGGGGCAGATTTTTGCCAACAGCGGCAGCCTGCGGGATAGCAGCAGATCAATAAATTCAGGGTCGGCAATCAGGCGCGCAATAACTGCGGGCACTTCACTGTCGTTATAGGGACGAATATCGTCAAATTCACTCATTGGAACCTCTAAAAAGCACTTTCCCTGCGCTTTAGATCAAAAGCTGCATAACCGAGCAAGAAAGGGGAAAGCTCGGTTAACAGATTATTATCTGTTTTAATTTTGCCGGGAATTATACCAGCGCACGTCGTGGGAATATTCATCGACTTTGTCTACCACATCCAGAACCAGCGCGAACAGCGCCATACGCACCAACAGGCCATTATCGGTCTGGCGGAAAATTGCCAAGTTGGGATTGCTGTCGAGATCAGAGTCCAGTTCGTTGGCATCACTGCGTGAGTCTCTGGGCAGCGGATGCATAATCACTGTGTTGGGTTCGCAGTACTGGGTGTAAATCGCCTGGTTTAAGCGGAATTTGCCGCGGTAGAGATCCGCTTCTTCCTTGCTGGTAAAGCGCTCTTCCTGAATACGGGTCGAATAGACTATATCCACGTTGGCGATGCTATTATTCAGCTCGTCGGAGATGCTGACATCAACCCCGGCGCTGCGCATATCTTCAACAATAGAGTCAGGCAGGGCCAGCTCTTTTGGTGAGACCAAAGTGACCTGCACATTGTCGTAGAGGCTGAGCAACTTGCTCAGAGAGTGCACGGTGCGGCCATGGCGAAGATCGCCGATCATCGCTATTCTCAGGCCGTCGATATCGCGACCCTTGGCCTGCAACTCTCGCGCAATCGTGTATAAATCCAACAGCGCCTGGGTGGGATGTTCGTTGGCACCATCACCGCCATTCATCACTGGCACTCGACTGGCGGCGGCAAAGTCTGCTACCGATCCCTCTTGGGGATGGCGCATACAGATAACATCGCTAAAGCCGGACAGTACTCGCGCTGTATCCTGCAGTGATTCACCTTTGACCAGTGCCGAGCTTTCAAAGCCGGCAGTCTCGCGTACTTCGCCGCCGAGCAGATTAAACGCCGAGCCAAAGCTGACTCGCGTTCTGGTACTGGCTTCGAAAAACATATTGCCGAGAATGGCACCTTCGAGAACACGGGTGACCCGCTTGCGAAGGGCGTAGGGTTCCATTCGATCCGCTACCGAGAATATCTGCTCAACATCCTGTCGCTGAAATTGGCTGATGGAAAGAATGTGCGCGCCGGTGAAATTCACGCGATACCTCGGGGGTAATTGAGTTGGCGGATTCTAGCCTGTTTGGCGGTTGTTCTCAATTAGAAACACAGCACTGTGGTTACAGGGAAAACCGTTTGGCAACATCCTGACTCCAGCTCTGCAGCGCCGCAACCACCTCGCGCTTTTTCTCGCTAAGGCTGTTATCAGTGAGTAATTGCGCTAACTCCTGATTATTTTTCTCCATGGTCAGGTAGCCGGATTGCTCATTGGTCAAGCGCCAGCGACAGCTCTCAAACCAAGTCTGCTGCTCGGTTTCTGAGAGTGATTCGGGAAAGTAGCGGGCGCGATAACTAAACAGCAGTTGGTTATAGCGGTCGTCGGCAAAATAATACTGCTGTTGTTTAAAGTCAGATGCGCTGGCACGGCGAATATCGTCGAGCAGCCCGCGATCCTGATTGGGTAAAAAACCTGCGTAGAGCTGCTGCTCTGCCTCTGGCTTGGCGGGAAATTCCTGTTCGGCAAAGACATCGGCAACTTTTTTACTGAGATCCACGGCCATCAGTCGCTGCCAGTGCTTTTCGCAGCGTTCGAGGTCTATATCCAGTCTTTCAGCGGCCTGTTTATCAATCAGTTTTGGGGTGGTGACCACTGGCGCTTTGTTGATATGGATAACTTTCAGTGGAATTCTATCCTCGCCTTCGGCCAGTTTTTCACCGGCGGTAAAGACACGCCTGCGAATCTGTTCATCATTCAGGCTTATCAGGGCCTCTGGGTCAGCCGACAGATCAACACAGATAATGCCATTGCTATTGGTTGGATGCACAGCCAGGGGCATCATTATTGCGCCGTACATATGCGCTTTGGAGAGCATACCGGAGATATGGAAAAACGGTTTGCGCTCTTTCAGGTTGAGCATTGCGGCTATCTGTTTTTTGCCGCGATTTTGCAGCAGATAGTCAAACAGTCGCGGCTGTTTCTCCTTGATCAGTTTGACCATGGCAATGGTTGCCGTCACATCCGATAGCGCATCATGGGCAGCTTCGTGGGCCAGACCATTGGCGGCGGTGAGATCTTCGAGCTTAAAGCTCGGGCGGCCGGGCTCGTGGTCTGGCCACTCTATGCCCTCCGGTCGCAGCGCTCGGGTAAGCCGCATCATATCGATAACATCCCAGCGCGAGTTGCCGTTTTTCCACTCGCGCTGATAGGGATCGTAGAAGTTTCTGTACAGGGTGTAACGGGAAACCTCATCGTCAAAACGAATGCTGTTGTAACCGACACCGCAGGTTTTAGGCTGTGAAAGCTGCTGATGAATTGCCTGAATAAATTGCGGCTCGGGCAGCCCTTCTCGCTGGGCCAGCTGCGGGGTAATACCGGTGATTAAACAGGCCTGGGGAGCGGGCAGAATATCTAACTGCGGCTGACAATAGATAACCAGTGGCTCGCCAATCGGATTGAGATCGAAGTCGGTGCGCAGCCCGGCAAACTGGCTCGGCCTATCGACAGCCGGATTGACGCCAAAGGTCTCGTAATCATGCCAATAGAATGTGTTTTCCATTTTCCGCTCTCCAAGCTGCTGATTAAACCCAATTAAAACATCTATAAAACTATCTATAAAAAAACGGCGCCTACTGGTGAGTAAAGCGCCGTTTTGATACTGCTTGCAAAGCTATATTTAGTCAAACGAAAGCTTAGTCAAATAAAAGCTCAATCAAACTATAGCCAAACTTATTACATCTTAAAAAGAATAGACTTCAGAGAAAGACAGCTCACCTACCACGCGGCGGTTGCGCGCCCGACCTTCATCAGTCGCATTACTTGCCACTGGCTGGGTCTCGCCGTACCCCATGGCTGAAATTCGCTCAGCAGGAATACCGTAATCGCTGACCAGCTTGGCTTGCACAGCTTTGGCGCGACGGTCAGACAGGCTCAAGTTATAGTCGTCAGAGCCACGGCTATCGGTGTGTCCTTCGAGAACCAGATCTATATCTTCATGAGCTTTCATAGCTGCAGCAATCGCATCCAGTTGATCGCCGTAAATTGCCAGAACAACATCTTTGTTAAATTCGAACTCAACATTCAGGCGTACGGTAATTGTGCGAACTTCAGGCTCTGGAGTTGGCTCAGGCTCAGCTACCACTGGCGCAGCTACAGGTGCAGGTGCAGGTGCAGGTGCAGGTGCAGACTTTTTACCGAATAGTTTGTTCAATGAAATCTGCAGACCATAGTCTTGAGCATTAGTATCATCAAGATCAGCCATGCCGCGGATATCAGCACGGAATTCCATGGCACCATCAAGCTGCGTACCCAAACCCAAACCGAACATCATCTGGTCAGACTTATCATCATGCCCCGGCACCAGATTGGCAGTGTCGCTAAAATCGTACTGGTTAAAGCCACCCAGCAGATAAGGACGCCAACTGGCGGCATCATCACCAAACCATATCAATGCGTTTAATGAAGTAACAGTAAAATCATCGTAGCCTGCATTGGCGCCGTAGCCCAACTCAATAGCGATATCGTCCGCAATATACTTACCCACTTGAAGACCTATGGTTGCGGCCTTGTGGTCGTCAACAATAGCTCGATCACTGTCCAGATTGTAATGACCGGCGGTGGCACCCAGATACCATTGATCATTTGCAAAAGAAGCACCGGCAATAGCAAAGGCAACAGCTCCGACAATTAAATTAATGCGTTTCATAATTATTATTCCTTTTAAAAATCACGCTCCCCCGAGGAGCCATTAATACTACTAATTACTACGTGTTTTGGTAATATTTATTCAAACAGTGCTCAGCCTGACCCCTGCTCTCTGCACCGCACTTATTACAATCAACCTACTTAACTTAGCCTAGTTTCAGCGTTTTTTCTTCAATTTTTGCCTGCCAAATTTGCGGGCCAATTCTATGCACTGATTCACCCTGGGTATCCACAGCGACGGTTACCGGCATATCGTTCACCTCAAACTCATAGATAGCCTCCATTCCCAGCTCTGGGAAGGCGACAACCTCAGCTTGAGTAATCGCTTTGGAGACCAGGTATGCTGCCCCACCAACAGCGATTAAATAGACCGCCTGATTATCTTTAATGGCATCTATACCAATCTGACCGCGCTCTGCTTTGCCGATCATACCCATCAGGCCGGTCTCTTCAAGCATGGTGCGGGTAAATTTATCCATTCGTGTTGCCGTGGTTGGGCCCGCAGGACCGACCACTTCGCCAGCAACCGGGTCTACCGGGCCGACGTAGTAGATAAAACGCCCGGTTAAATCCACTGGCAACTGTTCGCCACGAGCCAGTATTTCGGTCATCTTTTTGTGAGCGGCATCGCGGCCAGTTAACATTTTCCCTGACAGCAGCAATGTGTCACCGGGCTTCCACTCGGCGATATCCTGCTGGGTCACTGTATCCAGATTGACCCGTCGAACCGACTCATCCGCTTCCCAGGTAATCTCTGGCCAGTCTTCCAGATTTGGTGGGTCCAGCTGCGCTGGGCCCGAGCCATCGAGGATAAAGTGCACATGACGAGTTGCCGCACAGTTGGGAATAATGGCGACTGCTTTGTTAGCCGCGTGTGAAGGATAGTCTTTAATTTTAATATCCAGCACTGTGGTTAAACCGCCTAGACCCTGGGCACCTATACCCAGTGCATTGACCTTTTCAAACAATTCGAGACGCAGCTCTTCATTGCGATTTTCCGCACCTTTAGCCTGCAGTTCATTGATATCAATATGATCAAGCAGCGCTTCCTTAGCCATAATCATGGCTTTTTCAGCAGTGCCACCAATACCAATACCGAGAATGCCCGGCGGACACCAGCCGGCACCCATGGTCGGCACCATCTTCAGCACCCAGTCGACAACCGAGTCGGAGGGGTTGAGCATGGCAAATTTTGATTTCGCTTCGGAACCACCGCCCTTGGCGGCAACATCAATGGAAACTGTATTGCCGGGAACGATTTCATAATGAATAACCGCCGGCGTGTTATCACCGGTATTTTTGCGCTCGCCATCCGGGTCGGCGAGTATTGAGGCGCGCAAGATATTGTCTGGGTGAGTATAGGCGCGACGCACACCTTCATTGACCATATCGGTGAGGCTCATCTCAGCCTGCCACTGCACATCCATACCGACGCGCACAAACACCGTAACTATGCCGGTGTCCTGACAGATCGGTCGATGGCCCATGGCACACATACGCGAATTGACCAGTATCTGCGCCATGGCATCTTTGGCTGCTTTGGATTCTTCGCGGTCATAGGCGGCTTTAACCGCCTGTATAAAATCTACCGGGTGATAATAGGAAATGTATTGCAGTGCATCTGCAACGCTCTCGATTACATCTTCTTGGCGAATAATTGTCATTAGAGTTGATCTGTTCCAGTTGATGTGACGCTGGCCGGAACTGCAGTCAATGGCTCCGAGCTCTGAATAGCTGCTTGAGGTTTATTCTCAAGGTTATAAATTTTCTGGTTGGTCTGGCGGCGGAATGCATCCATAGACTCTATCGCCTCGGCATTGCTCTTCAGCTGTCGGTCGATTTTACCCAGCGCTGCCTCAAGGCTGGCAATCTTGTCAGACTGGTTGCGGGCGGTTGTATTGATGCCATCGATATCAGCCGTAATCGCCAAATAGTTGCCACTGAGATTAGTCAGGCTGCGATTCTCTTTATCAACCCGCGCGCTGAGATCACCAATAGACTTTTCAATGGCCGTACGCTTGGTGGCTAAAAATGCGATATCTTTTTTATTTTTATCAATTTTACCCTTGTTGATGTCATTGGTAACACCCCAGAGTTTTTTGATTTCTGCCCAGTGTCTCTCCAGAGACTCACCCTGCTTGCTGATTTTTAACTGCAGGGCTGCGCCTGACTGGTTCATGGATTCATCAGTGCTGCTAAGACGAGACTCCAGTGCATTGAAGCGCTGCTGAAGATCAGCATGATTTTTGGATAAGGCATTAAATTGATACCAGCCAAATCCAACGACTCCCAACAGACCGATAAATAACAGGGCGATTAAAAGCTTCCAAAAACTACCTGATGAGCCGCCGGAGCCATTAGCAGATAATCTGCTGCCATCAGATTTCGCTGAGTTGTTCTTGCCGGAGGATCCGGCGGAGCTGGAAGAGCGCCCAATCATATCGTCCCGCTCTGGGACTATGGGGTTTATACGGTTTTTATCCGCAGTCATTTTAAAATCCTGTTTTAGGGGGCTGTACTAATTTTTATTATACGCCAATTGGGATAGTCCTCCATCCCGAAATGACTAGTTATTTAAAGCAACTCAGTCATTTTATCCGCCCATAAAAAAACCGACACGAGGTCGGCTTTTTTAAAACTGTCACAAGGGCTTGTTATAACCGCCCGGGGCCGCTTGTTATAAATAGTTAAGAACAGCAACCATAACAGCAGTCAGGCCAAGGCTTGAGTGAATCACGCCCTTAACAGTGGTCATTGGACCCTGCTTGCCGACCAGTGCGTTAACTTCTAGCAGCGCAACGATAGCCAACATTACGATCAGACCAGTACCACCAACTCCAGTGCCATAACCGTGGCCAGGATAGTGTGCGCCAGCCAGCATGCCGAGAGCCATAGGTGCAGAGAACAGTACGTTAGTACGTGAAGCCAGCAGTGCTTTACCAGCCGCAGCAGCTTTATCGCCACCCTCAACAAGACCCAATGCGATTTTCTGTGCTGGCCAGATTACCGTCCAGACATTCAAGAACATCAGCGTACCCATTGCAGCACCAACAACAATGTAGTTGTTCAGCTGTCCGAGGCCAGTAGCAACGTGCAGCAGATACAAACCAGTGATAAAGGTGAACATAGCGCCCCAACGGAACCACCAGAGTGCGCTCGGTGCCAATTTAGCTTTGGCATCTGAGAGTGCTTCAGGAGTAGCTGACTTAAAGTAACCGCCCTGGATAAAGTTAAAATAGTAAAGCATACCGATCCAGGTAATACCGAACAGCAAATGGCCCCAACGGACTAGGAAATTGATGAATTCGACGGTCATAGCAGACTCCTCTTATCTTTTATTGATTGATACAACCCATATGGGCCATTGATTTGATAGGACTCAATTGTTCGGCAATACAGACCAAATAGCAATCACCTTTGCTCTGGTTGCGGCTTTTTTTTGAGGATTGGGTGTATTTGTCGAGGATTCGGGTCGAGATCCCAGCATTCGCTGGGATGACGGTAGTTTCTTTATCATGTCGAACGAATGTGAAATATCCCAGAGTTCTCCAACATTAAGGCTTACCTACCCTAACCCCCTTTCAAAACCGTGGCCAGCAGGGATGCTGGCCTCGAGACTACAAGGATGTATTCACGTCGTGTTTTGAAAGGGGGTTAGGGTAGGTAAGCCGGTTCAGTACTCCAAACCAAAAGATCCCTCGCCACTGCGCTCTGGCGCGATGACAACTTCGCTGCCATTTCACCGGCAAAAAAAAGCCCCGCAACCAGTGCGGGGCTCAGCGTCACAGAGACAGCAGTTACATCATGCCGCCCATACCACCCATTCCGCCCATGCCACCCATATCGGGCATAGCAGGTGCAGCACCTTCAGCAGCAGGCGCATCGGCAACCATGGCTTCAGTGGTGATCATCAGGCCGGCAATAGAGGCCGCCGCCTGAAGCGCTGTGCGAGCTACCTTGGCTGGATCGAGAATACCCATTTCGATCATATCGCCGTACTCATTAGTCGCAGCGTTGTAACCGAAGTTACCTTTACCTGCCTTGACCTTGTCAACAACCACAGAGCCTTCACCGCCAGCATTCTCAACGATTTGACGCAGTGGTGCTTCCATCGCGCGAAGTGCAATTCCAACACCGACTGTCTGATCATTGTTGTCGCCGGTAAGGTCTGCAATCTTTTGCAGTACACGAACAAGAGCAACACCGCCACCAGGTACCACGCCCTCTTCAACCGCTGCACGAGTTGCGTGCAGTGCATCTTCAACGCGAGCTTTCTTCTCTTTCATTTCCATTTCAGTGGTTGCACCAACCTTGATCACTGCAACACCGCCTGCCAACTTGGCAACACGCTCTTGAAGTTTCTCACGATCGTACTCTGAATTACTGTCTTCGATCTGTGCACGAATCTGGCTAACGCGAGCTTCGATGGCTTTTGGATCGCCAGCACCATCAACAATAGTGGTGGCTTCTTTGTTCATGGTTATGCGCTTGGCCGTACCCAGATGATCAAGAGTTGCTGTCTCGAGATCGAGACCCACCTCTTCAGAGATCACAGTACCGCCAGTCAGGATGGCGATATCTTCAAGCATGGCTTTGCGACGATCACCAAAACCCGGGGCCTTACAGGCAGCCACTTTAACAATGCCGCGCAGGTTGTTAACTACCAGAGTCGCCAGCGCTTCGCCTTCAACATCTTCGGCAATAATCATCAACGGCTTGCCAGCTTTGGCAACATTTTCCAGCAGCGGCAACAGCTCACGAATATTGGAGATCTTTTTGTCCACCAGCAGAATAAATGGGCTCTCCTGCTCGGCGCTCATCGCTTCCTGGTTGTTGATAAAGTAGGGCGAAAGATAGCCGCGATCAAACTGCATACCTTCAACCACGTCCAGTTCATTTTCCAAACCAGAACCCTCTTCAACAGTGATAACGCCCTCTTTGCCAACCTTGTCCATCGCCTCGGCAATCATGTCACCAATATGTGAATCACTGTTTGCAGAGATAGTACCGACCTGGGCAACTTCTTTAGACTCGGAACATGGCTTGGCAATGTCAGCGATCTCGGCAACCGCTGCAACAACAGCTTTATCGATGCCGCGCTTTAGATCCATAGGGTTCATGCCCGCAGCTACTGACTTCAGGCCTTCGATAATAATCGACTGCGCTAGAACAGTAGCTGTTGTAGTGCCATCACCTGCATCATCAGATGCTTTAGAGGCGACTTCCTTGACCATCTGGGCACCCATGTTTTCAAACTTGTCACTGAGCTCAATCTCTTTGGCCACTGAAACACCATCTTTGGTAACAGTAGGCGCGCCAAATGATTTCTCAAGCACAACATTGCGGCCTTTAGGGCCCAGGGTAACTTTTACTGCGTTGGCGAGTATATTTACTCCATCCAACATACCTTGGCGAGCGTTGCCGCCAAATTTAACTTCTTTTGCTGACATGATTATTTCCTTTCAAAAACTTGGTTATCACAAAAATTCTTTTTAAACCTGATTCAATTTAGGCTTCTACTACAGCCTTGATATCAGTTTCACTGAGGATGATTAGCTCTTCACCGTCGACATCAATGGTGTCCTGTCCGGCGTACTTGCCAAACACAACGATATCACCGACATTTACGTCAACCGGACGCAGGTCACCGTTATCGAGAATACGACCTATGCCGACAGCAACAACTTCACCCTTGTTGGGCTTTTCCTGAGCTGAGCCGGGCAGCAAAATGCCACCAGCTGTTTTGGCTTCTTCTTCCTCGCGACGGACGATCACTCGGTCATGTAATGGGCGAATCTTCATATTTTGTATCTCCAATTTATCTATCTGCAACTTTCGAACAATCTTGCGGAATTCCGCAACTGAACCTCATATGGTGGTGCCGCAATTCTTTTTCAAGGGATCACAGCAGTTTTTTTTGTTACTAATTTTTACTCTCCCTGTTTTTACATTCTCTAAGGCTCCTTTAATATTTCACAACCTGTCACTTTCATCCCAGGATTCACCCTCAATGACATCACCATTGGCTTTAGCTCTGTGATTTGCGGATGATCCTGAGGCGTTAAATGCCGAACCATGTTCACTGGTAGATACGCTGGCAACCACCATTCTACTCAGTACAAATTGCGCAATAATTCGCCGAATGGGGGGGATCAAGCCAGAAAACCCTATGACATCAGTGATAAAGCCAGGGGTTAGCAACAGGGCACCGCAAACCGCGAGGATAATTCCCTCGGCAATCTCCTGAGCTGGCAGCTGGCCCTCTTCAAACTTGCGACGGCCGCGCCACAAGGTTTCAAAGCCCTGAGCGCGCAGCAGGTTGACCCCTATAAATGCGGTTAACAGCACCAGACCAATGGTCGGCAGCGCGCCGAGATAGCTGCCAACGGTAATCAGCAGCCACATCTCCAGCACCGGAGTGAGTACAAAGATTAAAAACAGGTAGCGCACAATAAGCTTCTCTTTTCGCAATTTCTCTTTTGCATTGAGTATCAGATTGGGGTGGTTTTGACTATTTCAACAGCAGACCGAATAGCGTAGTCTTACGCCATGAAAAATAACGGCTTGGAACAGTCTTCTCCCAATGAGACTACTCCAGAACAGCCCTCTCTGGAACAAAGAGTTTATACAGTTTTGGCAGCCGTGCCTCCAGGTAGCGTTGTAACCTATGGGCAGGTAGCTGAACTGGCTGGATTGCCAAGAGCGGCGAGAATGGTCGGGCGCATTCTCGGCAACCTGCCCAAGGGAACGGAATTGCCCTGGCACAGAGTGGTAAATGCTGCGGGGAAGATCAGCCTTGCAGAGGATAGCCCCAGCTTTAAATTACAAAAGGCACGGCTTCAGGAAGAGGGCGTGGTGCTAAACAACAATCGGATCAACCTGAAAAAATTTAACTGGCAGCCATAAAATTTGCCTAATAACAAATTGTTCCTACTAAAAAACCAAGGATTCCAATGAACTCAGCAACCATCAGGCAAGCGCTATTAAACAAGCGTATGTTGATCTGTATCTTTACCGGCTTTGCCTCTGGTATGCCGCTGTATCTGCTGATTTCACTGGTGCCCGCATGGTTGCGCACCGAAGGTGTCGGCCTTAAGGAAATTGGTTTCTTTGCCTTAATAGGCCTGCCCTACACTTGGAAATTTCTCTGGTCGCCGCTGCTCGATCGCTACCAGCTATCGTTCTTTTCCCACAAATTTGGCCTGCGCCGCAGCTGGATGTTTGCCACGCAGATTTTATTATTTGCCGCGATTGCCGCGCTGGGATTTTTTGATCCAAGTACGCAGATTTGGAGCATCGCCTGGCTGTGCCTGGCAATCGCCTTTCTCAGCGCCACCCAGGATATAGTGCTCGACGCCTACCGCCGACAGATACTGCCGGATCAGGAGTTGGGCCTGGGCAATTCGATTCATGTAAATGCCTACCGTATTGCCGGACTGGTACCTGGATCGCTGTCGCTGATACTGGCGGATACCCTGCCCTGGCAGCAGGTGTTCTTTATCACTGCGGCCTTTATGTTTGTAGGGATTGCCCTAACCATAAGTATTACTGAACCCAGAGCCCATGACCGTCACCCGACGACACTACAGAAAGCCATTGTAGACCCCTTTAAAGAGTTCTTTAGCCGTCAGGGAGTAAAGCAGGCATCGCTGATACTGGCCTTTATGCTGCTCTACAAACTTGGCGACAGTATGGCCACTGCGCTGGCGACACCGTTTTATTTGGATCTTGGCTTTAGCATGACCCAGATCGGCCTTATCGCAAAACACGCCGCGCTGTGGCCAATGATTTTCGGCGGTATTCTCGGCGGTATTCTGATGCTTAAGATAGGCATCAATCGCGCGCTTTGGCTATTTGGATTGGTGCAGATTATCTCTATTCTCGGCTTTGCAGTTCTGGCCCGCGTCGGTGAGGGGCTGTGGTTGCTGGGTCTGGTTATCAGCTTTGAATATTTGGGTGTCGGTCTTGGCACCGCTGCCTTTGTGGCGTTTATCGCACGTTCGACTCACCCCGCCTTTGCCGCCACGCAGTTAGCTCTGTTTACAGCTCTAACCGCTGTGCCGCGGACAATAGCAAGCTCTGTGACCGGGATTATTGTTGAAGGCGTTGGCTGGGAGAACTTTTTCTACCTGTGCACCGCGCTGGCGATTCCGGGGATGTTATTGCTGTTTAAGGTTGCGCCTTGGACCAATGATCAGGAGTAAAGCTCTTAACCTTTAAATTAAAGTCTAAATTAAAGTCTAAATTAAAGTCTAAATTAATTTCTAGCTAAGCATTACCAACAGGGCAATCACCACCAGCCAACCCATCATTGCTCGGGTAAACAGCGCTACCATCTCGCCGATCAACGCCAATCCAGCGGCTGCATCTTCGGGGGCACTCTCAGCACTAGCAGCATCAGCCTGAGGTCGCTGAATATCACCCAGCGCGCCAGTAACACAACGCCGCAAGAAGTCTGCAGTTGAAGTTCGCGGACATAAAATCAATTCTTTAAGGGGCCCGGTCGCATAGGCAAAGCTGCCTACCAGACCCAGAGTTAGCGCCAAAAAGCGGACTGGAATCCACTCTAACAGCCAGAGTGCCGTATTGGCTTTTTGACTGCAGTCTGATTGAACTTCGACGGCAGCTGCGTCCTCTGCATCAAGCTGACTGTCATCGTCCTGACCATCAAACAGCTTCTCACCAAGAGCCATATCGCCGTGCAGTGCCAGCAGACGGTAGGCCAGTGCCACCGGCGCACCGAGAAGGAAAAACCAGAAAACCGCAGCAAATCTGCGCTCAAAAATTCTG
>Ga0213868_10002855_pt1 | contig 16373 bp, 15 predicted proteins | sample PICome_9_FD_160087 | JGI IMG/M metagenome (GOLD analysis project Ga0213868, IMG submission 160087) | Coastal seawater microbial communities near Pivers Island, North Carolina, United States - PICO127 | ecosystem: Environmental > Aquatic > Marine > Coastal | place: USA: North Carolina...
GAAATCAAAATTGCTGAAGCCGAAATGCCAGGACTTATGGCACTCCGCGAGGAGTTCGGTGCTAGTAAGCCTTTGAAAGGGGCACGCGTCGCAGGATGTTTGCACATGACCATTCAGACGGCTGTTTTGATTGAGACGCTAGTAGAATTAGGAGCCGACGTGACTTGGTCTTCGTGTAACATTTTCTCTACGCAGGACCATGCTGCTGCTGCCATTGCTGCTGCAGGTATTCCAGTGTATGCGTGGAAGGGGATGAATGAGGATGAGTTCAACTGGTGTATCGAGCAAACGCTACACTTTGGTGAAGACCGTCAGCCGTTGAATATGATCTTAGACGATGGTGGTGATTTGACCAACATGGTTTTTGACGAATTCCCTGAATTGGTTGCGGGCATCAAAGGCTTGTCTGAAGAAACCACCACGGGTGTACACCGTCTTTACGAGCGTGAGATCAATGGAACGTTGGTACTTCCAGCAATCAACGTGAACGATTCGGTAACGAAATCGAAGTTTGATAATAAATACGGTTGTCAAGAATCGGCAGTGGATGCGATCCGTCGTGCTACTGATGTGATGATGGCAGGTAAAGTTGCTGTTGTTGCCGGTTACGGTGACGTAGGTAAGGGTACTGCGGCTTCATTGCGCGGTGCAGGTGCACGTGTTATTGTAACAGAAATTGAGCCAATGTGTGCCTTACAAGCAGCTATGGACGGTTTTGAGGTAAAGCGTATGTCTACGGCTATTCCACGTGCTCAGATCATCGTTACTGCTACGGGTAATAAAGACATCATCCAGGAGGAGCACTTCAAATTGATGAACGATAAGACCATTCTTTGTAATATCGGTCACTTCGATAATGAGATTGACATGGCGTGGTTAAACAAGACCTACGGCGATACTAAAAAGGTGATCAAGCCTCAGGTAGATCTATACAACGTTGACGGCAACGAAATCATCGTATTGGCGGAAGGCCGATTGGTAAATCTTGGTTGTGCTACAGGTCACCCGTCGTTTGTCATGTCGAACAGCTTCACGAACCAAGTATTGGCTCAGTTAGAGCTTTGGTTGCGCAGCGATCAGTACGAGAACAAAGTATACGTCTTGCCGAAGCATTTGGACGAGAAAGTAGCAGCCTTGCACCTTGAGAAGATCGGTGTAGAGCTTGAAACCCTTCGCACAGATCAAGCCGATTACATCGGTGTGAAGGTTGAAGGACCGTTCAAGCCAGAACATTATAGATATTAATAACGAAAATAATATGAAAATGAAAACAAGATATTTTCACGATAAAAAGGTTCACAACCTCAAGTCCCCTGATAAAATAGTGCCACTTTTGTGCGAGTTGTTCTCTCCTACTTCGGTAGTTGACTTTGGCTGTGGACTTGGTACTTGGCTTAAGTCATTCCAAGATAATGGAATTCGAACATTATTGGGTTTGGATGGAGAATGGTTAGACAAAAGTAAATTCGAAAAGGATGTCTTAAAGATGCTTCAAATCGTAGATCTCGAACAGTCAATCAAGTTAGACTTGAAGTATGACTTAGCCATAAGTTTAGAGGTTGCTGAACACTTAAGCCCTGCTGCTGCACAATTATTTGTAAAAAACCTCACGGCTGCAGCCGATACAATAGTTTTTTCGGCTGCTATTCCTTTTCAAGGGGGTCAAAATCATATCAACGAAAAGCCATTGTCCTTTTGGATAAAATTGTTTCAAGAACAGGGTTTTTATTTTTATGATGTTATACGAGGAAGAATTTGGAATGATGACCAGGTGTTTTGGTGGTATAAGCAAAATATGGTGGTCTTTTCAAGTAAAAACCTAAATATTGATTACGTTAATCCAATTGATATTGTTCACCCTGAGTTATTATCACAGTACTATCACTCCAAGTATAATTTACGTAGAATCATTCGAAAATGAAATTTTCGTTTTGCATAATTACTTACAAACGACAAAAGGATTGCATCGAGGCAATAGAGTCAATAAAAAGCTTAGAAAATATCCAGAATTATACATATGAGATACTTGTATTAAATAACGATACTAAGAGTAAATATTTATCAGAATATTATCTGTCCGACAACCTTGTTAATGTGTTCAATTCGACTGAAAATCTAGGTGTTGCTTTAGGAAGAAATAGAGTTGTTAACCTATCAACTGGGGAGTTTTTAGTGTTTCTGGATGATGACGCTGTTTTTGCCAATGATTGCTCGGGAGTCTTAAAGTTTATTGACTCTGAATTTAGCCGAAATGATGCTTTGGCTGCCATAGCGTTTAGCTCGTTCTCCTATTTTAACCCAAAAGTCAAAATGCCCAAGGAAACACCAAAATTCCATCCAAAGACTAAATTTTGTAGTCACTATGTTGGAGTTGGCCATGCAATCAAACGAACCTGTTTTGTAAATCTCCAGGGGTACTCCAAAAAAATCTTCTATGGCTCGGAGGAGCATGATATGGCCTACAAAATCTTTAAAGATCAAAAACGCATAAAGTATTCCGAAAACATTAAAGTTCTTCATAAAAAGACCTTAAACGGACGCCTTCCCGATGATGAAGTAAAGCTGTCAATTGCGCGCAATCGCTTAATTGTTGCTAAAACTCATTTGCCTAAAATATTCTATTACAGCCATATAGTTTTTTGGTGCTTTTATTGTTTCCGTTTTAGGTTAGATTGGAGGGAGATGCTTCGTTACATATTTTCCCTTCAGTTAGAACACGAAGATAAAGCCACCGTTATTCAAGCACTTAGTTATTACATTCAATTTAGAAGAAATATTTTGTATTAATGGAGAGGTTAGCAGTTGTTTTTTTAACATACAATAACGAAGCGCATATTTTGAATAGTATTGCCTCAGTAAGTTGTTTTGAAATTCCAATTTTTGTTATCGATAGTGGCAGCTATGATCGTACAATTGAAATAGTAAAGCCTTATTGTGAAGAAATATTCATACGAAAATTAGATCCTTGGGACGCGGGCAACCAGAGGAATTTCGCATACCTAAAATTAAAGGATAAATTTGAGTATATATTGTTTCTAGATAGTGACGAAATATTCACTGCTGAACTTCTAAAAGAAATTAATGTTTTTAATGGGACTGCCGCCGCTATACGTTCGCTCTATACTATTTTGGGAAGACCCTTACATTCAATAAGTATTAACACTTATCACGACAGACTTTTACATAGGAGTATTGATGCGAATCCTTTTTCCAAGTCTCCAGGTGAAGTATTTCAGTTAAAGCGAAGTGATGTAAACTTGTTAAAATCATATTATATTCACCATGTCGATGCAAAAGGAATTAGGAATTGGCTTTTCCGTATTTTGGAATATTCATACTCTAATGGCAGGTTAGACTGTAGGGCTTTATTTAACAATTCCAAGCGAAGCTCGAAAAACTATTTCTACATTCGACGTTTGAGAATAGTTTTTGGGTTTTTTCTACCAGTCGTTTATTTTCTTTATTATGTGGTGGTGAGAAAGTGTTACAAGGACGGGATCATTGGAATTTACTTTAGTTTATGTATGTCTTTTGCTTATTTGGCTTATCCAATCGGGTTTTTAAGTTTATTGTGGAGTAAGGGTAATGACTGATATTTTGTATATCCTTGGCGCCTCAAGGAGTGGGTCCTCATTATTTGAATATTGGTTAGGTGAAGAATACAGTTATAGTACTTATGGTGAGTTACGCTGGGTTTTTGAGAGAGGTATACTTCATAATGAAATTTGTTCATGTACAGAGAATTTCGAGGATTGCATTTTTTGGAAGTCCATTAAATCTTTAAACATCATACGTGAGAAAGCCATTAATTTTTCGTCATTAAGACTTTTTTTTGATAAGCCTCAAAACTTATTGCCAATTTATTTTCCATGGTTACGAACTAAGTCATGGAATAAGAAATGGTCTCAGTATTCAACAGAGTTAAAGAGCTTGTATAATGAACTTTATGATGTTTCGGGACAATTTATAGATAACTCGAAAAGTCCTTTTTATCTTTTAGTATTAAAAGAAGCATTGGATTTAAATATAAGAGTTGTATGGTTTAGGAGGTCTATAAAGGGAGTTGTTCATAGTTATTCAAAAACAAAAAGACGAATAGAATCTCCTGTTCCGGACACTTTCATGCGAAAGAAAGGTTTTCTCCATGCCAGTTTGTATTGGTTCGTAATAGAATGGGTAAGTTTTACGATATGCAGGAGACACAAGGACTCAAGCACAATCAAATATGAAGATTTTATTAAAAATCAATCTATTTGTGCGGCCTATTTTATCAATAATATAGCTAATAAACAGAATCACTCAATCAGTGGTAACCCAGACAGACTGTCAGGAGGACTATCTAAAATCAAAAGCCCTACTCTACCACGTATGACTTTGGCGAAAGAAGCCATACTTAACATTCTTCAATATTTAGCGCCAAAAAATGTATAGCTTTGATCGAATATTCTATATGTTGATATGGCTTTGGACTATGATATTTTCTGGTTTTGGAATTATCGCTTCTCATTCAAAATTAAAATTGCCAGTTATTATCTTTAGTCTGTTATTTTTTTTCATGTCGATTTTTTTTGGTAGCAGAAAAAAAATTTTACAGAACTATTCTGAAATTTTACCGGAGAAAAAAGTTAAAAGAGTATTGTTATTTATTTTTTTATTATTAGTAATAAAGCTAGCAGTATTAGGTATCCCGCTCATTTCAAATAATCCTAATGTGGATCGTGTCATATTCATGAATAAAAATAAGTTCTTTTATGATAATCTTAATTTAATGATTTATATAGGACTTACCCACCTTGCGATTGTTAAGGGTAAAAACATATACTTATATGCATTTATTGTGGCGCTGTTTGGGCTTTTGAGTGGCTTTAGAAGTATTATGGTCTTCCCATTCGTTTATGTGTTTGTAGCACAAGGCCTAGATGCGGGAAGAATTAGGATTAACTTAATAAACTACAAGATTTATATTTACTTGTTGATTGTATCAATTCCTATGGTTTATCTGACATATGTGAGGTTTGGTGCTTCAAATGTATGGACAGCAATTAATCTATTGTTCTATCGAATTTTTGGGATGAATGTATTGAATGTCGAAAATATTGTAGAGTTGTACTCAACGGCGAGTCATCCAAATCCTCTTTTGTTAGATTTATATTCAATTTTTACTGATAAACCCGGATTTTCGGGATATGTAACTGAGCAGTTTAATAAGGAAACATTTGATTTATTTCAACTAACCCCTACCGTATTTGGCGAGGGGTATGCTCTTCTAGGTTATAGTTTTAGTTATATTTATCCCGTAGTCTTATTTATTGTAGTTTGGAGTCTCTTTCGTATTTATAGACGTTCGAATTATTTGTTCATAAAATTATCGGTATCTATATCCTTAAGTATGCTGTTGTTGACTTTAAACCAAGGATTTGGTACCTATTTATTTCTTATGGTACCTAAGCTATTAATAGCATTAATAAGTTACATAGGGTTGTCTAATTTAAGGTTGCGATAATGTATTTGACTTTCGTGATAAGGATACTTGGAGTCTTGGGAACGTTCGGATTTCTATTTGTTCTATCGAAAGAATATTCATTCGAGATAGTTGGCCAGTTTACGAGATTGACAGTATCCTCAGCTTTTACATCCATGATTTCGAGGTATTCTAGTGAGTTTTTAATGGAACGGTATAGAAGTGAAAGCATGTTCTCTATTCCGAACACACTATTGAGAAATTTGGTAGCTTATCACCTGTTATTTCTTTTTCTTGGAACGTACGTTTTATCCACGTTTATGCATGAACATACTCATCTTAATACGATAAACTATTTTATTTTGACAGTTGGATTATCACTCATAAGCTATAACTTTCAGATTTATTCATTATGTGATCAATCTGAAATGGCGGCCGCGATAAATTTATCAACGTTACAGCTATTACTGATTCCGTTTTTATTAATGAAAATTGAATACAGTTATATCATCACGTTATTTAGTTTTCTCGCATTACTGCTCCCACTATTAATGTTGATGGGTAAGGTAGATTTTATTAGAGAAGATGATATCTCATGGACTTGGCTTTCTGGAATAAGTATTACTGTAGTGCCGTATATTTTGGGGAGCGGTATTCTTTTTTACTTAATGTGGATTTTGGAGAATAATATGTTGGGTCAACTAAGTATAGTTCATAAGTTTTTCACATTTTTTCTAATTGTTTCTCAGTTATTCTATTCGCGATCTCTCAGGGTTTCTGCAGGTAACTGGTCCATGGAATACGATAAGATTTCAAGAAAGCCCGCATTGGCCTTATTGGTTTGTTTATTTATCTCATATCCGCTATTACGCAGGGTGTTTGATTTTGACGAAGGCGTTTTTACTTGGTACATTATCAGTATAGTTTTTGGGTTTTGTTACGCTATAGTAGGTCCATCTGCGAGCTTCACCGTTCTTAGTAAAAAAGAGAACCAAATGGTACGGATAAATTGGCTGGCAATTCTACTTGTTGTGATTATCTCTTTTTGTTATCCCATCCTTAGTAGCTTAATGCTCTACACATCATTGTTATTATTAGGTTTAGTTTATCGTTTGGCGCTAAAAAAATTATACTTATGATTTTGGTCATTGGAGGAATGGGTTTTGTAGGATCTAATCTACTTATGAGACAACAAGGGCACTTTGAAGTAGTGGATTTAAAGGGAAGAGATGGTGCATATTTAGATATTCGGAATTCACGTTCATTTGAGAGCAAATTTCTCAAGGCAGATTCTATAGTATTGTTAGCTGCTGAACATCGTGATGATGTCTCCCCAATATCTAAATATTACGACACAAATGTTCAAGGAACACAGAATGTTCTTGATGAAATGGATCGCGTTGGCTGCAAGCACCTGGTGTTTACTAGTTCAGTAGCGGTGTATGGTTTGAATAAGGTAAATCCTGACGAAAATCATCCTGTTGATCCATTTAATCATTACGGAAAAAGTAAGTGGGAGGCCGAGAAAGTTATTAAGGCTTGGTATGATAAAGATCCTGAAGGGAAGTCTGTGACTATTATTCGTCCTACTGTGATTTTTGGAGAAAAAAATCGAGGGAATGTCTATAACCTACTTAGGCAAATCGCTTCAGGCAAATTTTTGATGATTGGCAAGGGACAGAATAGAAAGTCTATGGCTTATGTTGGGAATGTAGTTGCTTTTATTAAGCACCGTTTGGAATTGGCAGAGGAAGGACATCATGTGTTCAATTACATTGATAAACCAGACCTCACTATGACATCCTTACTTGGAGTTATAGAAAAGAGTCTCAATAAGGAAATACCATCTGTCCGTATTCCAGTATGGTTAGGATATTTAGCCGGATTTGGATTCGATGTGTTAGCATTTGTAACAAGAAAGAAACTTGCCATTAGTTCAGTACGTGTAAAGAAGTTTGTCGCAATCACCCAGTTTGACGCAACGAAGGTTCATTCAAGCGGGTTCAAAGCTCCTTATACCTTAGAAGAAGGTTTAGATCGAACCCTCAATTACGAGTTTGTTCAACAACGTTCTCAAGACGACGAGGTATTCTACACGGAATAATTAAGCTTACCTTTGGATTTTAAAAAGCCGACTCCACGAGTCGGCTTTTCTTTTATGTCAACTTGAGAATTGACATGAACACGACATCTAGTGTTAAATTGATATAGCCATATTCTATGTTAAATCATGATATTTTAACATGATACAAGGTATTACCATGTATACTGAATGACTGCGGGCTGCAGGCATTTTTACGGCATAAAAAAACCCGGCTTTAGTTAGCTGGGTTTTTTTGTTGAATTGACAGTGTATTTAACGAATCATCCCCGCAGCAACCGTTTCGTTGGTTGCTTCATCTACTAGTATCAATGATCCTGTCACACGGTTTTGATTGTACTCATCCGCGAAGATGGGCTTGGTAGAACGGATCTTGACTCTGGCGATGTCGTTCATCTTAATGTCCTTGTCCTCTTCTAACCTATGAAGGGTATTGATGTCCATCTTGTACTGAATTTCAGTAATCATCGCACGGGCATCCGCGGTGGTTTGCTTCAGGACGTATTTCGCACGTGGACGCGGCGGAGTGGCATTGAGCCAGCAAAGCATTACATCCAGGTCTTGCTGCCCTTCTGGTCGGTTTTCACTGCGCACGAGCATGTCTCCACGACTGATGTCGATATCATCTTCTAATGTGATGGTCACAGACATGGGCGGGAAGGCTTCTTCTAGTTCCCCGGTCAAGGTGTGAATACCTGAGATTTTACTCTCCAATCCGGACGGGAGGGCAACCACCTTATCGCCTTTTTTAAAGATACCACCAGCAACACGGCCGGCATAGCCACGGAAGTCGTGGTATTCGTCTGTGTGTGGGCGGATGACGGTTTGTACAGGGAAGCGGCAATCGCGAAGGTTGTAATCTGCGGAGATGTGCACGGTTTCAAGGTTGTGGAGCAGGGTGCCACCTTCGTACCAACCCATCTTTTCACTGCGGGTGACTACGTTGTCGCCGTGTAGGGCTGACATGGGGATGAATCGGACATCCTGAACATTGAGTTTTGCGGCGAAGTCGGTATATTCCTTAACCACTCTATCGTAGGCTTCTTGGCTGTAATCTACGAGGTCCATCTTATTGATACACACGAAGACGTGAGGGATCTGAAGGAGGGAAGCAATGAACGTGTGGCGTTTGGTTTGTTCGATCACGCCTTTGCGCGCATCTACAAGAATGAGGGCAAGGTTGGCGGTTGAAGCACCGGTGACCATATTACGGGTGTACTGAACGTGTCCAGGGGTATCTGCAATGATGAACTTGCGCTTTGGCGTGGCAAAGTAGCGGTAGGCCACATCAATGGTGATGCCTTGCTCGCGTTCGTCCTTAAGACCGTCTGTGAAGAGGCTGAGGTCAACGTGGTCGAGCCCTCTTTTGGTAGAGGTAGCTTCAATTTGGGCGACTTGGTCCTCGAAGATGCTTTTGCTGTCGTAAAGGAGTCGGCCGATCAATGTTGATTTTCCATCGTCAACACTACCGGCAGTAGTGAAGCGAAGGAGTTCCATATTGAGGTAGGAATTGGTATCGAATGTGTTTTCCATCTGGGTTTTTAGTGCTTTGATGGTTAGAAGTATCCCTGACGTTTGCGGTCTTCCATGGCGCTTTCACTGCGCTTGTCGTCCTCGCGGTTACCGCGCTCCGTTTGACGAGAAGAGGCCACTTCCTGAACGATTTTTTCTAGAGTATCCGCGTCGCTTTCTTGTCCGCCGGTAATGGTGATGTCACCAAGGGTGCGGAAGCGCACCATTTTCGTTTGTGGCTCGTCGCCCTCACGAAGGGTGATGAATTCACTCATGGGAAGCCAGGAACCGTGTCTCCAGATCACGTTGCGCTCTTTGGCAAAGTAGAGTTCTGGAATGGCGATATTTTCCTGGAGGATGTATTGCCAGACGTCCATCTCCGTCCAGTTGGAGATAGGGAACACGCGGAAGTTTTCTCCCATGCGCTTTTTACCGTTGAACAGGTTCCAAAGCTCGGGACGCTGGTTTTTTGGATCCCACTGACCAAAGTCGTCGCGGTGCGAGAAGAAGCGCTCTTTGGCTCGGGCTTTCTCTTCATCACGGCGTGCACCACCCATACAGGCATCAAAGTTGTTGCGCTCTATGGTATCTAGAAGGGTCGTGGTCTGAAGGGCGTTTCTGGAGGCGTTGATGCCGGTCTCTTCTGCTACGGCGCCTTCATCTATGGATTCTTGGACGGAACCAACGACCAATTGGACCCCGAGGTCCTTGATCAGCTGGTTTCTAAAAGCCATGGTCTCCGGGAAGTTATGCCCCGTATCGATATGCACGAAAGGGAATGGAATCTTCGCCGGGAAGAAGGCTTTCCGCGCCAAATGGGCAACGACAATGCTGTCCTTACCGCCAGAGAAAAGGATGGCTGGGTTGTCAAATTGGGCGTAGACTTCTCTAATGACGTAGATGGCCTCTGCCTCGAGTTCTTGCAAATGTGTTAGCGAATAGCTACTCATCTTCACCTGTTATTTTAGGTATTATATATGTTACGACCATCGCGGCCGCCTCTTCTATACTCATCGTATGGGTGGGTACGTCCAATTCTGGATTCCCCGGTGCCTCAAACGGCGCACTGATTCCCGTAAAGTTGGTGATCTCTCCAGCCCTTGCTTTCGCATACAGCCCTTTTACATCGCGCTGCTCACAAACTTCTAGCGGCGTACTAATAAAGATCTCTGAGAAATCTTCTGCGGCACATGCTCTGACGAAATCACGGTCTTTCTGGTAAGGACTTACGAAAGCACTCAGCACCACAAGACCTGCATCTTTCATTAGTGCACTGACGTGTGCAATGCGTCGGATGTTTTCTTCTCTTGAGGCAGCGCTAAAGTCGAGATCACTGTTCAGTCCAGTGCGTACGTTATCCCCGTCCAGAATGTAGGTTCTAATGCCCCGCTCGTGCAATTCGCGTTCAACCGCTGAAGCAACGGTGCTCTTTCCACTACCACTCAAACCGGTGAACCACAAAACATGACCTTTATGGCCGTTTTGGCGCTCACGATCTGCGGCAGAAATCGCGTGCTGGTGTGGTATGATGTGTAGTTTTTCGCCCACGAGGTGCTGTAATCGCTTGGTTTGAAGGCGCAATTTCCAATTTCTGTAGACTAATTCCTAATTCTAGAACAAATGCTTAGAACAATACATTTTAAAAGTTACTGATGAATTTTGAAGCTTTCTAGAATTGGCTTCATTTCGCAAATCCTAGACTCATAACCTTCTCCATAATCAGTCGTAAGATTTAAGGTATAGTTGCTTCTATTGAGCGTATCGATGATACTAATGTAAAAGGAGATTGTCTGAGGCGAATCAATTTGGAAATGAACAATATTTAATGGTCTTGACTGACCTAAAAGATGGACTTCTCCAGTTTCAATGACATTAAAGTCGTTTTCAACATTTGCCTGCTCTTTCTCCCAATCCCATTCACCGGTGTAGAATGCATGGCTTGCATTGAAGACGTAAAAATGCCCGTCGGAAGAAACATCTCCAATAGTTAACCCGGAAGTGTTTTCCCCTACGTATCGTTTTGGCATCCAGCTAGAGTCAGCCATCATTAAACTAAAGTATCCGAGTGAATCATATACTCGAATTCCATTAGAAAGGTCCAGTGAAGATTCGGTACAATGGTCAAAAAAGTCCTTAGAACTCTTATCCATCGCACATGAAAGGAAAGTGACAAGAATTATAGATAAGTTTAAAAGTCGCATGATTTTAAGTTACAATAAAACCCATAACGCAACCGCGCTATATACGACCAATACAGGCAGTCCCAACTTCATGAAATCTTTGTTGGTATAATTGCCCGGACCCATGATCATAAGGTGGGTTTGGTAGCTGGAGGGCGTGAGGAAACTACCGCTGGCTCCAAAGGCGACGGGAAGGAAGACTTCGAGGTGACTTAACTGGTAGTGTTGCATCATCGCTGCAGCGATCGGGAAGGCGATGGCGACGGCGGAGACGTTCGTCATGAAATTGGTCAACAGCAATGTTAGAAGGAATAATAGGACTATTCCCGCAGAAGCCTCAGCGGGGAGGGCCATTTGTTCGATGAAGTATTGCGCATGGCCTCCTTCGACGATGGCGCTGCCAAAGGCGACGGATAGGATGAGTAGGGCGTAGAGTTCGAGGTTGAATTCGCGCTTTAATTTTTCGGCATGGGTGATGCCGCAGGCAATGCCTAACAGAAGCATAAGACCGACAGAGAGCAGGAGTGACCATTGTAAAACGAGGGCACCCCCAACAATCATCAGTAGTCCAGGCAGGAAGTATTGTGCTCTGCCTACAGCAGCTGTTGCCGTGCGTTTGTGTTGGTTGATGGCGATCAGTGGCGTTTCACGTTCGTTGCGGGCGGTGAAATTCGCTCCAGCAGATAAGAGGAGGAGGTCTCCGGCTTGCAGGGCAATGCGGCCAATCTTGCCTTTAAGGGGCTGTCCTCCGCGTTGAACACCTACGATAACCGCATCGTATCGAGCTCGGAAATTCGTTTGTTTGAGGGGTCGGCCTATGAGGTCACTGTTGTTGGGGACAATGACTTCTAGAAGGTCGTGACGGGCATTGACTTCGAACTTTTCTTCGACGGTTTTAAGCCCTTTTGGGAAGAGGTCGAGGAGTTCGTTGACCTGGTCTAGGGCACCGGTGAAAAAGAGGGTGTCATTAGCTTCTAAGGTCATCTTCGGAGTAACCGGGGAGATGAACGCACCATTGCGGTAGATTTCTGCGAGGAAGAGGTCGTTCAGGTTTCTTAGTCCGGCAGATTTTACGGTTTTCCCGTCCATGGTTCCCCCAGGAATGACTTTAAGTTCGGTCGTATACTGCCGCTCTTCATTTTTGGCAGCTTCCGCACCATCTGTGGTCTTTTTTAACACCATTGGTGCAATAAGCACAGTCGTGAGCAGTACCGCGCCGGTCACACAAAGTCCAGGAACTAGGAAGTCCCAAAATTTGAACCCCTCAATCCCGTTTTCAATCATCAGTCCGTTGAGGACGAGGTTGGTGGAAGTACCAATGAGTGTGATGGTACCCCCAGCAACGGCGGCGAAGGAAAGCGGCATGAGGTAGTTCCCTATGGGCCAATTGTGCGCTTTTGCTTTTGACTTTAAAATGGGAATCAAAAGTGCCACCACCGGCGTATTGTTGACGAATCCACTTAATGCAGCAGTGACTAGTCCGGTACGGACCATAAACCCTTTGGACGATTTTCCCAACAAATCACCAATTCTATGAAACGGCAACGTCTTTTTCAATACACCCGTGAGTGCAATAAGTGCCATCACAGTCAGGATGGACGGGTTCACTGCCGTGGCGTAAATGTGTTTGATACCCATAAATCCAGAGAGAATCAGGGCCATAACCACAGCGGCGAATACGTGCATCGCTTTGAACCGGCCCCAAAGAAGGCCCAGTACAATCAAGAAAAAAGCCACTACATAGATGTAATGGCTCAGTTCTGTGGTATGTTCAAAGAGTTGTGTCAATTTAATCGGCCACGAATTTGTTCCATACTTTTTTCACGGGGTTAAAAACCGCACGTGAGAACGAGCGCCAAAAAATACGCAATTGGGCTGAACGATGACGAACAAAAAGGTGAATAAGTAAGATTCCTAGAATATTTATTAGAATTACGAGATGACTGTCCAATCTCGGGCCTAATAATTTATTGCCCAATACTAACCCCGCCATAACCGTCATAATGAATGTAGTCGTACCAAAGTGACTGAAGCCCTTGTCTAACAAAACGTGATGCATGTGTCTGCGATCTGCGTTAAAGGGGCTTAGGCCTAGACTAATTCTAATAGCGAAAACCCGTATGGTATCAGCAACGGGATACCCAAGAATTAAAATGGCCACCATGACGGGATTGAGATTCAAATGTACGTGGTGTGCATTTCCGCTGTGAAGGAATTCCATGGCGAAGGTAGCTATGATGAAACCTAAGCTGAGAGAACCTGCATCGCCTAAGAAAATCTTTCGTTTTTCGGAATAATTGAACCCCATAAAAACGATAAGACCTAGGCCGATGAATGCTAATGTTATTAAATGTTCACCAGTTGCCATAAGTATGCTGAACAGGTAAAGGGCTAACAAACTGATTCCCGCGGCAAGCCCATCTACACCGTCAATAAGATTCAATGCATTGATTAGGTAGACGACAGTAATAATACTCAAACCAATTCCTAGCCAAGAAGGAAGAGCACCCACGCCAAACAATCCGTACAAGTTGTCTACATAGTTGCCGGTTGATAGAACGTAATAGGCTGCGATTGCGAATTGCACAAAGAATTTGAGGTAGGAGCTGAGGTCTAATCTGTCATCTAGTGTGCCTAACGCCACGATTACGCCTAACCCAATCCAATACCCGCTATTAAGTTGTAGGTAGTCGTAACCAGTAAGAAAAAAGCCTAATCCAAGGACTAAATACGGGAGGAAAATGGCCAAACCGCCAACTCTAGGAACGATTTTAGTGTGCGATGAACGCTCGTTCGGCTGATCTACTAAACCCAGCGTGTAGCCGAAGTCCATCAGTAGCCGCGCTAGCAGAATCACCACTGCCACAAAGGGTGGCACCAGAGGGTAGAGTGCTGAGCTCATGAGTAAAAGGCTTTTGGTTGGTATAGCAAATGTAGTTATTTCTTCGGAGATGTTGATTTCTCTATGTTTTTAACCGACTTTTAGTATCAATCGAGACACAAATTTCGTGCCGATGGTTGATGATTGAGGTTTCTGTCTATTTTTGGGCAACCAACTCCATTAAATAGCTGCATGAACATCTTTGAAACTACCCGAATCAAGCTGAGCAACCAAGGCCTGCGTATAGAGCGTTACGACTTGAATCGTCCGTGGGGCGGGTTTTTTGTCTTGGACGAAAACCAAGCGCAGCAGTTTGCCGATATTTATTTTGAAGGGTTGGACGTAGGTCCATTGCGCATCGCCGGAAAACTGAGCCCTAAGATACTATTGGTCAAACCTGAGGCACGTTTAAGCTGGCAATACCACCACCGTCGTGCGGAGACGTGGCGCGTCGTGGAAGGGCCTGTGGGCATCGTGCGCAGTGCTACGGACGACGAAGGAGAATTGGTTTCTTTTGGTGCTGGTGAGACCGCGGTCTTGCAGCAAGGGGAGCGTCACAGGCTGATAGGACTTGAAGGTTGGGGCGTTGTTGCAGAGTTTTGGCAGCATACCGACCCGGATCACCCCTCAGATGAAGAGGACATCGTTCGTGTTCAGGACGATTATTCGAGAAAATAAGATGCGGCCGACGCAGCGCTGTCTTTTTTAAAGTCGCTTATCTACGTTTTGGCGCGGGAGAACTCCTTTAAGGTCATAAACCACACATTGAGGTGATGTTTGAATAGTCAGCGAATGGAAAGATTCGTGGGGTACTGCAAGTAGGATGGCTTGGTAGTTTTCTAATACGACTCCCTTGATTAAGGTTATTCCGTATTCGCTCATGGCCTGCTCTGGGTTGGCCAATGGATCATGAACATCCACCTCCATCCCAAAACTCTTCAATTCTTGGTATACATCCACCACTTTCGAATTCCGTACATCACCCGTATTTTCCTTAAAGGCCAGCCCTAGGATAAGGGCTTTGCTCCCTTTTACCGGAAGGTCTTTTTGGTGCAATAGCTTGACGATGCTGCTGGCGACGTGGAGCCCCATACCGTCGTTGATACGACGGCCGGATAAAATGACTTGAGGGTCGTGACCTACTTCTTTGGCTTTATGGGCGAGGTAGTAGGGGTCGACGCTAATGCAGTGGCCGCCTACGAGGCCCGGCTTGAAGGGCAGGAAGTTCCATTTGGTTTGGGCGGCGGCGAGGACGTCGCCGGTGTCGATATCGAGTTTTTCGAAGATAAGGGCGAGCTCATTGATGAAACTTATGTTAACGTCTCTTTGCGCATTCTCAATGGCTTTGGCCGCCTCTGCAACTTTTATGCTTGGGGCAAGGTGCGTTCCCGCGGTAATTATGGAATTATATAGTGCATCCACTTCTTTTGCTGCTTCTTTCGTGGATCCCGAAGTCACTTTGAGTATGTTGGTAACGTTGCGTTGTTTGTCTCCTGGGTTGATGCGCTCAGGGCTGTAGCCTACGGTGAAATCTTGGTTGTAGGTGAGGCCGCTGGTTTGTTCGAGGATGGGGACGCAAACTTCTTCGGTGCATCCGGGGTAGGTGGTGCTTTCGTAGATCACTAGGTCGCCGGGGTGGAGGTGTTGACCTATGGTTCTGCTCGCTTGGATGAGCGGATCGAGGTTGGGGCTCTTGTCCGCGTTGATGTCGGTGGGGACAGTGATGATGAAGGTGTTGTAGGCGCTGAGGTCGGCGGGGTTGGACGAGATGCGAAGGCGGGTGGTGAGGGCGTGAGATAATTGGTCCCCGTCCAACTCATTCGTAGGATCAATACCACTGGCAATGCGAAGGGCCTTTTCGGCATTCGTATCGAACCCGAGGACGTCATAATGCTCGGCGAACGCGACGGCGAGGGGCAGGCCTACGTAGCCCAATCCTAATAGGGCAATCTTATGTTCTTTGGGTGTGGACATCGGGTTCAAATGTACGATAACGGGAGGTTAACGCCTTTGTGGTGGGATTGATTATCTCTTGAGTATGAAAACCCATCCTTTTTCTGGCCGGTAAAAACATCAATTAAGTCTTAACTGCTACGTCAAGATAAGAAGCCTGACATTGTATGTTATTGGTTATCTGTAAAATAAGGTCAAAATGAAACTCGGAATCCCTTTAAATTTTATAATTTCCATGCTCAACTAACAAAACAAAACCATGAAAAAAGTATTATTTCTGCTCTT
>Ga0213868_10002857_pt1 | contig 16363 bp, 28 predicted proteins | sample PICome_9_FD_160087 | JGI IMG/M metagenome (GOLD analysis project Ga0213868, IMG submission 160087) | Coastal seawater microbial communities near Pivers Island, North Carolina, United States - PICO127 | ecosystem: Environmental > Aquatic > Marine > Coastal | place: USA: North Carolina...
CTTTCTGTCAGGACTGGGTGTCCCAGCTGCGGGAACAAGTCGAGGACGGACTCATGAAGCCTCGAACTTTTAATCGCAGGATCGCTGCCATCAGTTCCATGTACCGATGGGCTGCTGGACCAAGCCGTTCAGCGGTTACTGGTGTGCCGCGTAATCCGATGCCGCTACGCTCCCTTCTCCACACGGAGAAAACCACAAAACCGCTGAATGAGGAGCAGATCGGTCTGTTGTTCGCAGCCATCACCAGGGCAGTTCATCTCGATCGCAATGCCGTCAGGGATTACACCTTGATCAAGGGCGCCTACTTGTTGGGTTGCAGAGTTTCAGAGATCGCGACTGTTCGCTGGAAAGATATTGAAGCTCTTAATGATGGAGGCCAAATTCACCTATTCGGTAAGGGATCAAAGCGACGTACTGTCCGAGTATCTCCACCAACGCTCGAACTCTTTGAGGGCCTAGGTCGCGGTGCTGATGAAGAGTTTGTTTTCCCTAGTCCAAGGCGAGATGGGCATCTCACGCGTCAAGCAATTGGGGATGTCTGCCGGAAATGGGGGAGAGCCGCTGGATTCCATGTTCACCCACATCAACTGAGGCACAGCCATGCCACGCAGGCGATTCGCCGCGGGGTGGATGTTTTCACGCTGCAATCCACATTGGGTCACTCGTCATCGGCAACCACTGCTCATTACGTTGCAGCAAACCCTAAAGACAGCAGCTCGTTGAGACTCGGATAACAATTGTGCATTTTGAATTAAGCCCTCGCCATAGACATTTTCCGCCTTTGTCTCTATCGCGACAGATATACTCCTTGCGCTAATTCATGCTTGCCACAGCAGTGAAGGCTGCTCACGCAAGACACACGGCCTAGGAGCGGAGTGATAAACCGCTCTTTTTTTATGAGTAGACAAAAGAAAACCCCGCCAAAGGCAGGGTTTCTCGGCTTCTCGTTGGGCGTGTTGCCTAGTTTCCACTCCGAGAAGAAGCTCTCCTCACAAGTCAATAATGCCTCAGAAATCTCGCTGAGCAAGTCCCTTCGTATCAGTTGATTGACTGTTCTGTGGATTCTTCTCAGGATGTGCTCGGCCAACTCCTCACAAGGTTTGGCTCCTCACACCCCCCGAAGAAGGCTTAGTCGCCTTCTTTTTTTATGCTTTGACTCATCTTTTCAAGTGAGTGGGTATCAACCCAACGGGCAATCTCGCCAAACTGCACTGATGTGGCAGCAGCAGCCTGATTACGCCAAATACAAAGAGAAGTCCAACGGTGAGGGCTGGCTGGTGAACAGACAAGAGGGGATGCTCATGCAGATCAAGCCCGATGCAGCAACACAACACGCTCAGTTCGTTTTGGTGAGCTACTACCGCTTGTCACCACGGCTTGGGAAATCCATCAGGCAACAGCGAATGCTCAGACACCTAGGCATCGAGATGTGGATCAATCTGCAGAAGATCGGTTGGAAACGCTTGACGCCGCTTAACTGATTACCCGCTTAGGGGATAGAGCACCAGCAAAGACCACTCGAATAGGGGATTCGGATTCGTTTCGTTTCGTTTCAGAGAAGGTGAGTGAGAAGGTCCAGGAGGGGTGAAAGGGTGACCTCTACACACTTTCAAAACATGAAACTCTCTTTTCAATACTTAATAATGCTGACAAATCGATCGGTTCTAGCTATGCAATGAGAAACAATATTGCAGTCATGGTGCGTACCTTCTTGCTTGCATCGGCGTTAACTTTGACAGGATTCATGCCAATGCAAGCTGGCGGTCATCACGGAGGCGGTCATCACGGAGGCGGTCATCACGGAGGCGGTTGGCATCACAATAATTGGGGTTGGTATCCAGATAGAAGTGCTGCATGGGGAATTGCAGGCTTAGCAACTGGCGCCATAATCTCATCTGCAATTGCTAATTCTCGTGCCCAAAATTCCCCCACGATAGTCGTACCCGAAACTAATCGAAGGCTTAATTATGACCTCGATCAATCATCTCCGCAGATTGGAAACGTTGATTTTACTTATACCATTAATGGTACAAGAGTGAATGCTCAAGCAGATTGTCAACAAGGTCTAATCAACGGCAATCAGCCTGCAAGTGCAGCAGATGTTCATACACTTAATGCTGTCTGCCATGCTGCAAGTAATTAGTCGGCATTGAGCCTCACGGCTAATTTCTGTTGGGTACTATTATAGATTTTGTCGTGAACACTGCGTATCAAGTATCGGTGTTGCTCAAAAGTATTTCTATTCAATGCCACAGCAGGTTGAACAATAATGATTTCGACCGCCCCGCCACGAGCAGGGTTTTCTCATTAGCTAAGGAGCTTAAATGTGGTAAATAGCCATATGTGCTTATTGGTCATTTTGCCCATTGATTAAACACGTCAGCACACTTTGGGAATTGTTGTACAGTTTGGAAAATTTCAAACTTCCCCGAATCAGATATATCCTGATTCAGCCCAAGTTTTGAAAAAGTATTTGACAGCCTGGATGCGGGCAGAAAGTTGGCCCGATAAGCTGCACATTCGGCGAGTACAAATCCAAGATAAAATTGCTTATCCATTATCACTCCATATTCTTGTGCAGTTTCAGAAAGTGAGGGAGGAGCGTGTCCCAAAAGGGCAGCGGTGACGAAGAAAACAAGAGAGAAGGACTTTTTCATATCGTTCCTAACATTCTGATTGAAAACTGCTTTTTTGACGCATATCAACCGTACGACATGATGTTGATTAATAGTCGGCTTTTAACAATTGGTTAACTCCCGAGTCCCAATCAGCGATCTGGAAGAGGTTGGGGATTTATCGGTCACGAGTCCCTCGCTACTAACGGGGTTTTGTATGGCTGCGGGGAATGCTCCAGTTAGTTGCCCTTAACCAATGACCCTCGACACACAGATGACACTGGCTCTGCGTCAAGAGCTGCTGATGGCACTAAGGGCTAATGACGCCGATGGCTACAAGTCTTGGCTTGCCGTTGGCATTGAGCAGCTTGGAAGGGATGTAGCTGCTGAGGTCGAGTCTGAGTGGATGGTGCCGCTGTTGGTTGAAGAGGAGGAAGACAGGCTTGTGGCTTGGTCGCTGGGTGTGAGCCTCTAGTCCTTTTGGGTGATTATGCAGGTATTACATTCACCCGAACGGGTGATTCGGATTCCGTCTGTTTCAATTACAATTTAGGGGTCCAGAAGGGCTGACCTCGACATACGTTTCACCATGAAACTATTATTTACAGTTGTAGCAATCACGGGCACAACACTTCTGTCAGCAGGAAATGTCAAAGCCAGACCACAAATTTATATGACTTCGTATAGCCATGGAAACACTCACCAAAAGTGCATGACTCAAGCAAAAACCGTATTACAAGAAAATGGTTTTGGAAATTTTGTCGAACGCCAATATCTAGAGGAACGAATGTCAGTATAACGGGCTATCACAAAAGCGAATCATTAACAGCTGAAATTGAATGTAATCAAAAGCTAGGAATAACAGTCTTGGCAATAAGCGACTAAGACAACGAACTCACCTACAAAATGTATAAAATATTGCACAAAGCGAAGTGGTAAAAGTTGAAAACGTGTAACCAGAGACCTTGAAACTATAAACAAGTAGTATTTAAAGCTATACAAAACCCGCAAGGGGAAAAGCAGGGGGCGTAGGTGCTGCTTTTGATCCCCAGACTGAATATTCACTAGCCCCGCCACAAGTGGGTTTTTTATTGCCTGCTGAATAGCAGCAAATCTGAAACTGCCTACTGCAGCGGGCATCAGCGGCACAAGCGAGACATTCTTACTGCACTGAATTAACGCCCCATGCTGCGTCGTCTCTCCCTGGGGCTATTGGCTTCTGCCATTTCCATTGCTTCCCTTCCTGCCATTGCTCAAGAGGGGACTGCTGATGACCTTGGTGTGATGAGCATCAACCTGAAGGATGTGGTCAAACCCACTATTGGCTTTCAAGGGGCATTGCAAGGAGCAGGCACTCCAAACCAAGCAGGCATTGGTGGTTACTTGCCCCTTTCTGTTGGCGAGAACAGTGTGTTCTTTGCTGATGTTCAGGCGAACGCCAACTTTGCTGATTACGGCAACTACAGCAGCATCATCAACACCGATGTCGCTGGTACGACGATCAGCACCTCATCACGGCTTGGTTATCGCTGGCTGAATAGTGACCGCTCTTGGATGTATGGGCTGAATGCTGGTTATGACAGCCGCCCGATGGCTACAGGTGATGCCGATACAGGTGTATCTGTCACAGACAAGAGCAGCGTCTTCTTCCAGCAGGTGGCAGTCAATGTAGAAGCGGTCTCTGATAGCTGGAATTTCAATGCCTATGCCTTAGTTCCTGTCGGTGAGAAAGAAGCTCAACTCAACAGCGTTTATCAAGGCGGTTCACTCAACACCTATGGGCTTGATGTGGGTTACTTCGTCACTCCAGTGGTGAATGCTTCTGTTGGGTATTACTACCAAAATGGTGACCTAGGAGCAGCTGATGGTTCTGGTGTGCTCGGACGAATTGCTTATGAAGTCAGTAATGGCTTAACAGCTGGGGTGAACATCTCCTACGACGAGGCGTTCGACAAAAGAGTTTCAGCTGATATTAAAGTTCGCTTTGGTGGTGCAGCTACAACAGCGCAACGCAAAGAAGTTCAACAACTACCTGTGATCAATGCCTTAACATCAACACCAAGCAACCGAGATGTGAGGGTGCACGACACCGACTATGTTTGTACCTTTAGCGATAATTCCGGTGACTTTGTTTGCACCTTTGGGGATACCTAGCACCCTATATGAGATAATTTATATATGGAATTAGATTGCAGTTGATGGGTAGGTCTGTATAACCCTAACAACTCCAAAGCTCCTACCATCACAGGGGCTTTTTATTTCTTTATTCGCTCTAATAACAGCCCATATCGCCATTCAATACCTGGCACTGATTAATGCCTAGACTCATGACGGACGGATTTTTTGCTGTTCGGAGGAGTGCCGCCAGTAGGGGATGGAGCTATCCTCCATAATCTCTCGTACGGATGATGACATAGTCCAGGCGAAACCCCACTCTGTATTTACGGGGCGAGAGCTTCACACATCACAAGAATCAGATGAAACTCTTCTACGCAATCACAGCCACTACTGCGGTCGGTGCTTCTTTTTTTGCGGCTTCTCCTGTTCAGGCTGTTGATTTTCCCTTTAGGACGCTTGGATTTGACTATGAACAGGATTATCCTTGTACATTAATCGTTTTGAGCAATCAGCCTTCTGAAAACCAAGATGACTTGGGTCTTTGGCTGTCTCTTCCGAATTCTCAGGGCTTGGTGAGGTACCCAGCTGAATGTGTTAACGAATACGAGTGAAGCAGTGAGAGTATGCCCACAGATTTGCAAGTTGATTGTACAAATAAGCGCATGGGTTCAAGTTCTTGGGCTGCAGTCAATGTCTTTTATGACGAAGACGAGAAAGTATTTACAACGAATTATTCAGGCTCGGATTTGTCGATCAAAGGGAAGAACCATGAGTCCTATTTGCATAATGTTATCTATTGGCCGATATACCAAGCAATTTGTCAAAGCTAGATTGCCGCGTTGATAGGAGTCAATTCTGAGGTTTCATTTAAGCAGTATGAAATTATGTCAGGATATTGATCTTTAGACAAAAGATTCACTCCGATGCAAGGCGGGGTTTTATTTGCAGGGTGAATACTTGAAGCAGTTGCCTCCTACCAATGACCCTCGACACTCAGATGGCGCTGGCTCTGCTGCAGGAGCTACTGATGGCACTGAGGGCTAATGACGCTGATGGCTACAAGGCATGGCTGGCACTCGGCATTGAACAGCTTGGAAGGGATGTATCTGGTGAGGTGGAATCAGACTGGATGGTGCCCTTGTGTGTTGAGGAGGGTCAGTACTTGAAGCGATTTACCACGCGCACAGAAAGAGGTTGACTGAGCATGTTTTCTTCCGAAATTTCAGACTGACTCTCTATTCCTAGAAATTGGTTTGTGTCAGCTTCTTTAAGACAGAGTCTCGTGCCCTTTTTCGCTTCTCCCTTCCATTCCTGACAGGCAATCTCAGCTTCCATCACAGAAGGATGGGTGCCTCGATGCATGACGGCCATGGAGGAGGCACCCACTGCCGCTCCTGCGAGAGGGCCGCACAATAAGTAAAAAGTCTTCTCAGTCCAAAATGATGTCATTGAGATTGATGATCTAAGCATCAGTTTTGTTGGTCATTAGTTTACCAAAGATGGTTAAAGCTAGAGCCACTGCATGTTTATGATTTAAGAAGAGAGGGACAGGCTGATGGCTTGGACGCTTGGCGTGAGCTTTTAATCCGTTTGAGGATCAGAGCAGCAAAGCTGAAACCGGCTACTGCCGCGATCATCAGCGGCACAAGCGAGGCATCCTTACTGCACTGAATTAACGCCCCATGCTGCGTCGTCTATCCCTAGGGCTTTTGGCTTCTGCCATCTCGATTGCTTCTCTTCCTGCCATTGCTCAAGAGGACGGCAGTGCTGATGAGCTTGGTGTGATGAGCATCAGCCTGAAGGATGTGGTCAAGCCAACTCTTCGTTTTCAAGGTGCACTGCAAGGAGCAGGAACACCGAATCAAGCAGGTATTGGTGGGGGTTCTTGCCCCTCTCTGTCGGCGACAACAGCGTCTTCTTTGCTGACGTTCAGGCGAACGTCAACTTTGCTGATTACGGCAATGACAGCAGCATCATCAACACCAAGGTCGCTGGCACCACGATCAGCACCTCATCAAGGCTTGGTTATCGCTGGCTGAATGGCGATCGCTCCTGGATGTACGGGCTGAATGCTGGTTATGACAGCCGCCCGATGAATACAGGCGGAACCGATACAGGCATCAATGTGAGCGGCACAGAGGAGAGTGCTTTCTTCCAGCAGGTGGCAGTCAATGCTGAGGCTGTTTCCAATGACTGGAACTTCAACGCTTATGCCTTAGTTCCGATTGGTGATACGGAACAGCAACTGAACTGGTTTTATCAGGGCGGTGCACTCAATACCTATGGGCTTGATGTTGGTTATTTCATCACGCCTGAGCTGAATGCCTCTGTTGGTTACTACTACCAAGATGGTGATGGAACAGAAGCTGATAGTTCTGGTGTGCTCGGTCGCGTCGCCTACGACATAAGTAGTGGCTTAGTAGCAGGAGTGAACATCTCCTATGACGAGGCATTTGAAACCAGAGTTTCAGCTGATCTAAAAGTTCGCTTTGGTGGTGCATCTACAACAGCGAAACGCAAAGAAGTTCAACAACTACCTGTGATCAATGCCTTAACATCAACACCAAGCAATCGGGATGTGAGGGTGCATGATGGATGTGGCATTGGCGCCCTTCAAGTCGGTCTTTTATTTGTTCCAGTTGTAAGCTTTTTTGAACAAGCTGATGTAATTTCTTGCGCGATAACCGCTGCACAACAGGGTAAACCTTTTGAGCAGGGGAAAGCATTAGAAGATCTAGGGGAAAGCATGATAAAAATAAAGAACTAGATAGCAATGCCTAGTTTTAAGATGTAAGGCTAGAAGCTTGCATTTGATTTTGGCGTATGTAATTAAAGCCGACTATATCCTTATACCTCCTCTTCGACCAATAGGCGCGCAATCCAATAGGACTCGACTTCGCCAGCTAAATCTCTTCCAAGCTGTTCAATGCCGAGTGCCAGCCATGCCTTGTAGCCATCAGCGCCATTAGCCCTGAGTGCAATCAGCAGCTCCTGCAGCAAAGCCAAGGTCATCTGAGTGCGAGGGTTATTGGTTGAGAGCTACTACGTAAAGCATCCCCCAACTTCAAAAAGCCCCACTCATGTAGTGCGGCAATTTCCTAGCTGACATCATTGTTTGAGCGATCTCATTTTACTAATTTTTGTTCAAACATGGCAGGGAGGACATCAATTTAACTGGATGAATAGTCTTCTAGCCATTCGCTGCCAGGTCAAGCAAGATGATAAAAAACATCACTAAAGCAAGCGCTTATTTAGGTATCGAATTCACTGGCTTGTTTAGAATGTAAAAATCACGATTTAAATGCATCATTCCGCCAGATTGATTTACACAAGTAAGTCCAATTTTCTCTGACTTGCAGGCAATAGGACCAAACTTGATACTGTCTCCATAATTCAAAACATTACCTCCTGTAATCGAGTCAGAACTTCTGATCGCTTGCGCAAGCCCTTGCACTGGAAGCATAAATCGAGTCCCAATCGAACCCCACTGCTGGCCCATTCCCCAATCTTTCCAAGCATGATCATGAACATCGCAGAGCAATCTTTTGTTGTAATAAACGCATGAAATGTTGTTTTCCTTATCTCCGTTCCAAGTCGGCGATAGCGATGGCATAGCAAAACCCGGAAAACCAGTTCCTTCCGCATTGGCCTGAGCAATCATCGCTGCATCAACTCCAATCAAAAGGAAAAATAGAATGCATGAATTCTTCATCATATCGGCACAAGGCGAGGCCTCAAACAACTTCTAAAACCAATCTAATTGATTCAATATCAGCCTGTCTCGCTCAGCTTCAACCAATAAAGGCACCATCCAGTCCGACTCGACTTCGCCAGCTACATCCCTTCCAAGCTCTTCGATGCCTAGTGCTAGCCAAGACTTGTACCCATCAGCGTCATTAGCCCTCAGTGCCATCAGCAGCTATTGCAGCAGAGCCAGCGTCATCTGAGTGTCGAGGATTATTGGGAAGAATCAACTGCTTAAACCATACCCCGCTACAACAAAAACCCCATTTGTGGTGGGAGAATTGCTAAGAGTTAGCTTGAAAGATTCACCCGAACTGGAGTGAACGCAGAAGCCAAAAATTAAAGATTGAGATAGTCAAACTCTACTCTCTGCCTGAAATCTATAAGCGAGTCAATACACGCAATTCTTTTTCTGCTTTCATAGACAGCTAGCAAGAATCTAGGAAAACTTAAGGCAAAGAAAAATCAATCGTCAATACACCATCCATTCCATCCTCAATCAGCGGAATCATGATTGGCGACAATTCCAAATGCGGCAATGCCATATCATAATTTTGCCGTGACAGCTTATCTTCAAATACAATATAGAGCGCGTGATTGTAACCACGGGCAAGATTCGATAAATCTGAAGAAATTCCAAACGAATCAACGATATCCTTTGGCAGATCGAAGCTTTCTAGAGGCCCAGCATGTGCAACAACTATTCCAGGTATTTTAGTTTTAAATGATTGCACCAATTTATCTACCCTTACAACTTCACCAGGTTCGACATCTGTTTTTATTTTCCACAAGGCAACATGAATAATTCTTGGTGAACTCATTTTAACTTTTGCATTTTATATTCATAGTATACAGCTCTTGATAATTCTCATAGATTTCTTCGCCATCTCCTCAGAAATCCTATCCACACATAACCCATCCGAATGGTCTGCTCTCCTGAGCTATCTCTCCATGCGAATTAAAGAGTCACGCCGAGCCACCAACCAATCAATCTGTCCCTCTCCGCTTCAACCAATAAAGGCACCATCCACTCAAACTCGACCTCACCAGCTACATCCCTTCCAAGCTGTTCAATGCCAAGGGTTAGCCAAGACTTGTAGCTATCAGCGTCATTAGCCCTCAGTGCCATCAGTAGCTCCTGCAGCAGAGCCAGCGCCATCTGAGTGTCGAGTGTCATTGCAGGTAGGTGACTGCTTGGAGTATTCCCCCGCCAAGTTCAAAACTTGTCTCGCAACTCCTCATTCACTTTTCTATTGCGGCAAAGTGTGTTGTCGGGTGATGATTTGGCTCATGGCGAAAGCAGGTTGGAGCGTTGCTGTCGTCGGAGCACTGGTGCTTGGTATCTGGGTTGCCAATACCTCTTGGCGTTCACGAAAGCAGATATGGCAGATACAAAGCGCACTTATTGGTGGCTCAGTCGGATTTGTCGCAGGACGTTTGACAAGTAAAAACGGCTAGGTCTTAAGCCAGAACATCCGCGTCTGGCGATCTCGTTGCTTCCCCATTCGGTGGGTGCCGGCAGCTTCAAGATGAACGGCAGCTGAGAATTATACTATTAGCGGCAAAGAAACTCAGACATTCAAAATCTAAAAAGATGAACTCATTCCTAAGAGCTCGTGATGCCTGCGTCAGTTTTTTAACAAGAGCATTTGACTTCACCGGAAGGACTAATAGATACGACTTTTGGATTGTTGTATTGATTTGCACTGTTATAAACATCGCTATTGATCTGGAAAATACACCAAATACGTTTCAGAATGTCTACCTCGCTGTAGTGACAGTTCCATGGTTATCACTGATCACGCGAAGGCTCCGTGATAGTGGCTATAAGTTGAGATGGCTTTGGAAAGCATTAATCCCTTTCTATATTCTATTTCAAATTTGGAATATATTTTTCTGGTTGACGAGACCGTCGCAAGAGGCTCCCTCATTCTCGCAATCAAAGACACTTGACAGTAAATAGTTCGTCTGGTTAAAAGTAGCGTTCATTTCCTTTCTCCTTGCCCCTTGCTTTTCCCTTGCGGATTTTGTATTGCTTTCAGCCCAGAGCGATAGGGCATCAGGCTTCCCGACTGAATACTCATCCTTAGATCATTTATTCAGACCAAATTTTTCGTGATGAACTGCCCCACTTTCATTTCACTTGATTTCATAGGTGTACTCCTTAGGGTCTCTGCCCCCTCCGGCAATTAAATTAATCCTTTTTCACCAATTACACATTGGTCAGTTTTGTCCCATCCCGTTTCATCGACAAGGCAGGCACGGCTAGCGGTAACCTTGTGATCCCACCATTTACCAGTACCAAGTAATTGATCAACAGTATTAGTCTTGTGATAGATACTGACTTGGCTCATATTGGTTTTGACTACAGCTAAAGAAGGATGGCCCTCCCCAGTAGGTACTTCCTCCTCCAAGTTTGACTTTGTACTCAGTAGAACTGACTGGATTAGCTGCTAAAAATGAAGCACCTATAATAGCAGCGGTAGCGATTGCGTTGAAGAGTTTCATTTGATTGATGTGATGCATGAGGCTCTCGCCCCGTGAACACACCATCGCCAGTATTAATCAGAACCACATCAACCGTTTGGGGGAATCTCCAACAAAAAACCCCAGCCTCAGCCAGGGTCTATCGCAATTGAGTCTGGGATTTTCACAGTGACGGCAGGCTTGATGGTGATAAGTCCGATCAAAATGGTTTATCACTACGACCTAAACACAAAGAAGCGTAATCCTCGCTCATATCGCAGGGACGACAGCCATCACAATGCAGAAGGTAATGTATCTGAGTTCTTTGCAGGTTTGCTTGGGGTACCACTAGCTCTGGGCGGAACTGCTGGCGTTTTGTTCGGAGGTTCTGTTGTAACGGCTGGAGCTGTCAGACAATACCAATGCAATAGTGGCGAATTCAAAAGTACATCAAGCATGTGCACCGATACTGGCCCAATCGTGATTCTTGGCCTCATTTCATCAGGCGTAAGTCTTGGGGGATTGTGTATTGTTGCAGCTATTTTTAATGACTACACCAGCTGATTGAATTGTCGGGAAGCCTGACGCCTACCTATTGGCTGAAAACAATACAAAATCCGCAATGCAAAAGCAAGGTGCGTTGATTGTCGCCATCGATCTACCGACAAAAAATTTACCTCGCCACGATCGGTTTTGTTCAATAGCCTCGCAATTCAAATAACTTATGAGACCAAACCCATAACTAAGCCATGAATTACATTTACTATCTTCATGCATAAAGCAACTTCGAAAATCCAAATAACAGCATTGGCAATTAAAATATCTTTATCATTTTTGCAGAATGGGAATTTAATAAACCAGTGCGAGCTTCTTTGGTATTTGTATCCATTCTTTTTCTTGGCAACTCTGAGATATTCAATGCGGATAAACCTCTTTGTTTCTACTCTCCTAGTGCCAGCATCCCCTGAACCAAAAGGCTCTAGAAACATCCACCATGGCTGGGGACCCCATTCATATTGATCGAAAGGAACTTCTCCTTTCTTGTATCCACCAGAACCTGTTGAAAAGATTGAAAAGAATGAGAACATAAGGGAACTAATCTCACTTTTAGTTACATAGTAAGTTGGCGGAAAGGAGCAGAGGTTGTCTCACGCCAATTATCACAGGGTGGCGCTGACATCACTAAAATGTATTAAGGATTTCTAGTGATTCCAATTACTGCTGTGCTTGATCCAGCATCGGGCGTCCATGAGGAGCTCATTCAGCAATCAAGGATTCAACCTCTGGTTTATCCTCTTTGACCAGCTCAATACAGCTGTTTAGACGGGCGCGGATGTTGTCGCCATCGATCTCCCGACCAAACCTCATACACTCCACCCGATCAGCAATTGCAGGTATACAATTACAATACCAATGCTTATAGTCAACAGAATGTTATTTGAATACTGAGAAGCGGTTCGGTTACAAAGACAAGAGTCATCAGGGCAACGGATACAAACACCTTCGAACATCTTAAGTTTAATCAGTCCATCAATCCTTACGGAGAGTTATTGTCAAAGACAAAGATACGCACGAATAGAAAAGGGAGAAGTTTTGCCAAATTTATCAGGACACTGATTTCGACGGAAAGGTTTCGAGGCAAGAATTAATTTTCTGCGGGAAAATTCACTCAGAAGATTACTCCGGTCAGCTTATTAATTTTACCGGCTTTGTCCGTTTAAAAAAAACGATGCATAAGTGCGAGCGCCTTTTAGTGAAATGTCCAGGTAAACCTTTAATGCGCACCAAGGAATATATCCCAACTGAACATGAGCTTACTCTTATCTCAAATAGTGAAGTAAAACATAAAATTTGAAAGTATAGGAAAATTTAAAAACGATTTTTTTTTGCAGTTTTATGATTCCTAATACAAAGAGTAACAAGCTCACCTTCCGACAAAAATAAAACCATACACACACTTCACCCCGTCGCAAGGCGGGGTTTTGTAATGCAGCGACGAAGACTTCTGGCAGTTACCCATCTGCAATGGCACTCGTCAATCAGATGACCTTGGCTCTGCTTCAGCAGCTATTGATGGTGCTTAGGGCTGGCGCGTTAGCACGCGGCATTGAACAGCTTTGGCAAGAACTAGCAGCTGTGGTGGAAACTGACTGGATGATTCCCTTGCTGATTGAAGTGGAGAGGGACAGACTGATGGCTTGGCAGCTGGGTGTGAGCTGCGGGATAGAGCAATAGAGAAGCCAGAGCCAAGGCTGCTGCATCCTTTATTTCTGTGTGATGCTGATGGTTCTGCCATCGATTGGAATCTGCAGGCAAGTCTTCAGATAGGCGAGCAATTGCCACTATTGAATTGTGAGGGTGATGGCGCTCAGGCGTTGAATACCCACCTTCGCCGCCGTGAGGTTTGGAACTCAATTCGTGGAGAAGCCGAGCATCTAGGCGAGCCGGTGACGACTTAATCATTCAGGCATCGCAACGCCAAGGGGATGCATTCTGCGAATGTACCTATTGCCGACATCAGCGAAGCCATGGGACAAACGATTGAGGTAGATCTCGGTAGCTGCGCCAGGTACAAACCCAATGCGAAGGCTGACATTATTGCTGCGGCCAATGCTTAATGGCTGAATCAACAGATAAGGAGTTAGCGGTTGAGTACCGTTTGACTTTCACACCCGCTTGTGATGGCGGTGGATTCAGGGGTAGTGAGGGCGAAGAGAATTTCAGCTGCAGGTGTGACGGCTTCATCGTTCACGCCGCAAGCGGTGACTAATGGAGCAGGGATTGTCCAAAAGGGCGATGTGTTTTTCCCTGTCGTGTGAATGGCTCTCAACCCATTTCCTGTTGCTGGGTGTGGTTCAAGGGAGACCCTCTAAAGGATGAGGGATGTTGGAAGGGAGGTTGAGAACCCCATCGTGTGATGACAGGACTGACGATTAACACTGGTTCTTCACCCACCCAGTAGCATCTTTATTACCAAGTGATGATGCTTCTTTCCAGTCAGAGCATGCACCTTTAAGATCTCCAATTAATTCCTTGGTAATCCCACGCCATCTGTAGGCATTGTCATATTCCGGTTCAACCTCTATTACCTTATTGTAATCAGCGATTGCTCCTTGATAATCCTTTAAATCAAATTTAACAAGACCACGGTTATAAAAGACAAACACAGACGGTGGGCCTATCTCTATTGATTTATCGAAATCAGCAATCGCTCCTTGAGAATCTTGTAATGCAAGCTTGGCATTGCCGCGGTTCATATAGGCATGGGCATCTTCTGGATTAATTTCGATTGCCCTATTAGTATCAGAAATCCCTCCTTGATAATCTTTTAGTTCATTCTTGACACCACCACGATTGGAATAGGCAAGGGCAAACTCCGGATTAATTTCTATTGCCTTGTTGAAATCAGCAATTGCTCCTTGATAATCTTTTAAGCTATTCTTGGCAAAGCCGCGGTTCACATAGGCAAAGGCATCTTCTGAATTAATTTCTATTGCCTTATTGTGATCAGCAATTGCTCCTTGATAATTTTTTAAATAACTCTTACAAAGACCACGATTGGTGTAGGCATCTACAGACTGTGGATCAATCTCTATTGCCTTATCGTAATCAGCAATTGCTCCTTTATAATCTTTTAAATAACTCCTTGAAAGCCCTCGATTATAATAGCTAATTGCAGACTGTGGATCAATCTCTATTGCCTTATCGTAATCAGCAATCGCTCCTTGATAATCGCCTTGTTCGTGTTTCTTTACTCCACTATTATAAGAATTGGTCGCCAAGGGATTTGCACAAGCAGTTATCAACGGAGACCCAAGAGCAAGCATAGACAGTGCTGCAGCGATGGCAATAGTCCTTCGAGACATTGATTTAGTGTTCTGCTTCCACCATGGTAATAAGTGAGTATTGGCAAAGCAACCAAAGTTGTATCAGGCAAGAAGCAGTGGGATCCCTTCTATCCCTAATCAGGGAACTTGGGTTGGTCGTTCTTCTTTGCCAACATCTTCTCTCTCACAAAACTCTTATAGGCAGTCGGATGGTGCTTGCTGTTTGAGGAAGGTTGGTATGGAGCTCCCTCAGTACTTGCTGGGGTCGTGCTCTTGCAAGGCAGGATAAGGGATAGCAAATCAGTGATATTGATGCTATTTGTCTTGCAGCCGTTGGTAACGGTGGGATTGCCGGTTCCTGTTGAAAGTCCACCGTCCGCGGAACTGGCCATGACGGCAGCTCAATGTATCGATGCGTTGTCTTAAACGGTCGCAAGTGAAATTCCGTCAAAAAAGTGGGAAGGTTGTTTATGCCTTCCCGCAGTATTTTTAGTGCCATTAACATTGCTATCGACTTATAGAATACACCCGTTGTCTTTCAAAATTCATATTTAGACATTGTTTTAATTCTCAGGCTGTCAATAACCCCTCGGAGGCTTCGTGATCGTGGATATCGACTTGCCTGGCTATGTATTGATTCCAATCTGGAACATATTTTTTGGGTTGACGAGGCCCTCTCAGCAAGCTCCATCCTTTTCGGAATTTCAGGCAGATGGTCCTGCTCCGAAGCTCTAAAGTTGTTTGGCTCACCCCCAGGGTGAACATGATGTTCAAGGTCTTCGATGTCGATGACCCTGGTCCACTGGGTTAGCGGCGATGAGGTCACCTAGATGCTGACTACTTCGGATAAAAGCAGTTAACCAGACTCCACAAGGACCTTGTCTCATATTGGTTCTTTATGAATAAAGTAAAAATAAAATTCGACAACCTGAAAATTGTGTTGAAATAACTTCAAGGATGATTCAAAGCTATGCGGAAATTTTTTGATCGCAGAACCCTCGAAGACCCTGTCGCCCTTAAAACGTGCTGGGATCCTCTTGTAATAGGTGGATGGAATTTCTGCACTCACCGCCTGTTATCAAGTCAGGGCAGAGCACAAATGCAAGTAGCACCCATAGCTCATCTTTTTTGTTTTTTTTGTATAGGACTTGGAATTGTCATTTCAGGTTATACGGTGAATTTCCTTAATGACCCTGACCCATCTGTAGTCACTAGCGGAAACATTCCCATTTGGCTAGTTCCGTACCTCCCTCTTACTTTCTCGGTCTTCGGGAGTGGACTTCTTTGGTGGTTATATCGTAAAAATGTTCTTTTTGATAAAAAAAAAGGAATCTATGTCCGCCAAGGGAGAAGGTTCTCTCTCAACGAAGTCCATGCGGTTCAGCTTATCAAGGAATACTGTGCGGGCAATAATAGTACCTACTTCAGTTATGAGCTAAACCTTGTTCTTAAAACCGGAGAACGATGTAACGTCACAGATCATGCCTCTCTTAGAGCCATCCGTGCTGATGGCATAAGGCTTGCCGAATATCTCGGCGTCCCAAACTGGGATGCGATTGATTACGAAATATGAGCAGCAATGCACTCATAAGC
>Ga0213868_10002858_pt1 | contig 16358 bp, 18 predicted proteins | sample PICome_9_FD_160087 | JGI IMG/M metagenome (GOLD analysis project Ga0213868, IMG submission 160087) | Coastal seawater microbial communities near Pivers Island, North Carolina, United States - PICO127 | ecosystem: Environmental > Aquatic > Marine > Coastal | place: USA: North Carolina...
TATTATGGCATTAGATACAAGATTAATTGGTAAAGCGCTTGGATTAGCAGACCCTGTAGATGTAGCGGGAGCATTAGAGCCAGCTATACAAAAAGGCGAAAAAATATTTGCAGAACAAAGAGCTAGACGTGAACGAGAGCAAGTGCGTGCAAGACAAGAGCAAATACGCCAAGAAAATAATACAGCTAAAGCTGCGGGGTTATTACAGAACATAGATGAATCAGGTGTTGCTGCAAATCTTAGACCATATATTATGAAAAATGCTTTAAATATAAGAAATGAAGCATTAGAAAAAATTAAAGCTGCTAAAACTCCTGCTGAAAAACTAGCTGCTACAATGGAAGCAAACCAAAAAATAGGCGCGCTTGCGGCTCAGTCTTCTGATTTTAATAAGTATTTAGCTAATTTTGCGGATTTAAAACCGGACGATATTAGTAAATTAAATCAAGAAGGATTAGGGGAACAAGTAACCGCTATATTAGATGGAAAATATAAAGTTACGCCTGATGGAAAATTTAATTTTGGTAATGGAAGAATTACAGATTTTAATCAAGTTGTAAATACTAATTATATAAATAAAAGATCTGATAAATATTTAGAGCTATTAAAAATAGCAGACAATGTAGGTACTAAATATGGATTAGCAGGTACTACTGATACATTTTTTAAAGATAAATTAAAAAATTCATTAAGCACAGTTGAAATGTCTGATTTAGATTTAATGAGTGTAGCGGTAGATCATTTTGGTATTGAAGATTTTAAAGGAGCTGAAGCTAATTTATTAGAAAGAGTTAAAGAGGATTTTGACGAAGACGGTGATATTGACGATGTAAATTTACGTACACAATTAAGAGAAGCTATTAATAGCAGAATACAGGCAGCATCACAAAAAGCATTTGGTAATGCAAAAATAGAATATAATAAAAAAGTTAGTATTGAAAACAAAAAAGAAGATTCATTTATTAAAAATGAAGCTGATAAAATATATAAAACATTAATAAAAGCTACAGGTCCTGCTCAGACAGGTACAGGAGATTTAGATAAAGGTCTATTTGTAAATAAAAAATTATTTGGTGGCTATGTAATTGACTCTAAAGATGCTCCAATAAAACAAGATGGAAATATACTTGCATTACCACTTGCAGTTGGTAAGGAAAACGCTGAATATAAAGAAATTGATTTATCAAATTATAATGAGGTAGATAATTTAATGCGTGAGCTTTTAGTTCAAAAATATGGAGCTGACGCTAATACAGATGCTATTTTAAGAATAATGCCTCAAGTTATTGGAGAATTTGATCCTAATTGGCAAATGGGTGGCGGAACAGTAATGCCTAAAAGCAATGAAAATTCTTTAGATTTAAATCAATACGAAATAATTGATTCAAATGATGAATTATATACAAGCGATGAGTTTCAAGAAATTATTAATTCTGGTACTCCAGAAGCTAGAAGAAAAAGAATACAAGAGCAAAAAAATAAAGACGCAAAACAAAAAGAAATTGATACTTTAAAAAGACAGTTTGAGACGGGTAATATTACAAATGAGTATTTAAAAGGACCGGGTAAACCTATACTTGATAATTACAAAAAAACAGGAGAGATTGATTTATCACTTCGTTCAAACTAATAAATTTAATTAACTATGCCTATTTACACCTTACCTAACGGAAAAAAATATAATATTCCTAAAGAAAAAGAAAGTCAATTTATTAGTGAATATCCTAATGCAATAATTGAACAAAAAGTAAAGCTGTCTCCCATAGTTCAGGGTGCGATTGTGGGCAGCGATATAGCACCCGTAAATATGGATTTAGCTTTGGGAATACCTTCTTCGGATTCACTTGGCAATCTAAACAATAATTTATTAGATTTAAGCATTTCATATAACAACCCAAAAAAAGAAGATATTTCTTTTTCTGAAAGTGTTGCAAACTCTTTAAGCAATATGGTTGAACGCATAAAACAAATATCCCCTAAAATTAATCTAACATCAGGAATGATATATAGAAAAATATTTGGAGATGAAAATGTAGATAAATTTGTAGAGTATGCTGGAGATGATTCGTTTTGGACTGAAGGTTTGTCTAAAAAAGACAAAATTGAAGCAATAAATAAAATTAGAGAGTCTCAAGCAAAATCAAAAGAAACAGGTGAAATTATTCAAGGTTTTAAAGAAGGCGATATAAGCGATATTGCTGGAGGTATTTTTAATGCAGCTACCTCTTTTGTACCCTCCTTAATTGAAGGAGGTGCAGGTTTTTTATTAGGAGGTAAAGTTGGGGCAGGCTTAATGATTGGAACTGATTTTTTTGGTGATTCATATATATCTATAAATAAAGAAAAAGCTGAAAAGCTAAATATGTCATTAGAAAATTTAGTAAACAGTGGTAATGACGAAGTTTTAAGTCCTCTAATATTTTCTTCAGCAATGTCGGCTGCAGAAACAATAGGGCTTGGAAAAGTAGCTGGAGCGGCTAGTAAACAACTTACTGGGGCTGCAATGAAAAAATTAAGTAATTTTATTTTAGCGGGTGCAGCTGAAAGCGGAACTGAAATAATTCAAACGGCATTAGAAAAAGCTCAACAAGAATATGGTAAAACAGATGACATTGGAAAAACAGCGGCTAGATTTGCTGAAGCTTTTACTGAGCAGGATACGTGGGAAGCTGGTATACAAGGCTTTTTAGGAGGTGCTGGATTTAGTGGTTTAGGAAATAAAAATGTTAGAAATGCTATTTCTTTGGGAAGAGCTTCGGAAGACATCAAAGGCATAGAAAATGATATTGATGAGCTTTCGGATCTTAATACTAGGCTAAGAGGTGTTAAAGATGCTACAGCTAAAACAGGTATTGAAAACAAAATATCAGAAGTACAAGAACGTCTTAAAAATAGAATAATTAAGGGAAATGCAATTTTTGATTTTGCATCTGATAAAGATATAAATGAAATTAATAATCTTGATGATTTAGCTAAATTACAAGTTAAAAGATTTAATGATCTTAAAGAAAAGAAAAATAAAAATAAAATTACCCAAGAAGAATATTCTTTAGCTGCAGAAGGGTATAAAGCTGAATATATAAAGGCTAAAAACAGAATACAAGGTATTAAAGAAAATTTACAAGATAAAAGCAATAAACAAGCTCAAGAAGTAAATAAAATATACGAAGAAAAGGGTAAAGAAGGCATTGCTGAAATACTAGAGCTGTATAGACCAATGGCTAAGCGTATAGCTTCAAAGTATAGAATGGTTCCTGGTTTTGAAATGAAAATAATGACTGATGAAATACTTACCGGGGAGCGTGGTATTCTTGATTTAATTAATTCATATAAACCCGACACTAAAGTTCCGTTATCTGCTTATATAAATAAATTTGCAGCAACTAGAGGAATTGAAGCTGCAAAAAGAAACCTTAAAGACAGTTTTGAGTTGGATGTTACTGAAGCTAAAGGTGTTACTGATACAGTTGAAGCTGATACTAAAATTGAAACAAAAGAAAATGCTCAACAAGAAGTTAAAAAAGCACTAGCGCAAGATTTAAATCTTTCAGAAGACACACAAAACGAAATTGTAACCGCTGTAGAAAAAACTTTAGGTACAAAATTACCTGCTGTTACTGACAAAGGATTTAAGCCTGCACTTACAAAAGGGTTTAGAACAGAATTGACAAATACGCTTAAAAAAGTATTTGGGCGCACAGCATCTTATGAGCAGTTTTTAAGAGATAACTTTGAAAAAATATATCCAGCAATACCGCAAGAAACTATAAATAAAAAGTTTAAAGAATTTAACGAAGCTGTTGTTGATCCTAAAACCGGCAAGCAATTAAGAGAACGTACGGCTGAAGGTAAAAAAGTATTTAAGAAAAGAGATATTGCAAAAGCTGAATTTATAAAATACTTTTTAGATGCACCTGGTAATGTTAAAGGTGCCCGTAAAACTTCTTTAGCGGAAGTGATTGCGGATGAGGTTGGATTAGATAATGTATTAGGGGCATTAGCAAGACCTGAAGTTGTTGAAAAATTTAAAGCTATTCAAGAATTACAAGGGCAAGAGGTTCCAAGTAATTTTATTGAAATTATATCTGAAAAAATAGATCGAGCAATAGACTATTTAGATAAATTACAAAATAATAATAATCAACTTTATGTTTCCTTAGGATTTCCTGAAATAAGTATTGCGGCAGCAAAAGCATTTTTAAAAGCGGCCAAATTAGTAATAAAAGCGGGCGGTAATTTTGCAAATGCATTAAAAGCAGGAATTGAAGCTTTACAACAATATGTGCAAAGTGAGCGTGCTAAAAAAGAAATAGCACAAAAAGTTCCTACTATAATAAAAAATGTAGAAGACTTTGCTAATCAGGAAAAAGCAGAACAGGTTACAAATATAGTTGACACTATAGTAACAAAGGATAAAGCTTTTGCAGTATTAAATAATTCTATAAATAGTTTAAAAGAAACAATTAAAAATTCAAAAGATTTATCTCAAAAAGAAAAAGCAATATTTGAATTTTTAAAATACGAATTAGCCGGCTTAGTAAAAATTAATGTTGGAGGAAAGAAAAAAGTATATTTATTTAAAGAAGACTCCGTAGCTGTTGAGTATGCGTGGGAATGGTTTAGTAATCAAAATGTTTTAGATAAAGAAACATCGAAGCTTTTTAAATTAAAAAATGTAAGACAAGGAAAGTCAATAGTATATCGGGATCAAAATATAAATGATTTTAGAGGTAAGCATAGACCTAGTTCTTCAGCTATAAAAATAACAAAATCTTGGGAGGAAACGTATAAAACACTTTCAAGCAAAGTAGATGCGCAGAATATAATGAATGATGCTTATGCTGAATATGCTGCAAAAAAAATAGCTATCTACGTTTCAAATAATGAAATTGATTTATTAGACAAATATTTAGAAATTAGTGGATTAGCTAGTGACAGCGCTATTAGAACAGCTGCTAAATTTGGAGGTATTGAAAAAGGTAAAAAAGGAGATAAACTTGTTTATGAACACACTCCTCCTATTAAGCAAACTCGAAATGATATAAAAAATATTGTTAATACAAATAATACATATTTACAAAATTATGAAAATGTATTAAATATTTTAAAGAAAACAAGAGTTGATTTTATTACAGAAAAAACTGCAAATAAATTAAACTCAACAAAAAAAGGAAAAGAAAGCGGCAGATTTCCTAAAAGATTTAAAAATATACTTGATGTTGAAAACAATTTAGTTTCATTAAGAAAAGAAATACCTTCTGAAAATTTTAAAGGATCTTTAAATAAACAATTTAATGAATTATTGCAAAAAACTACAGGTACACCATTTTATGAAACATTCTCACCTGTTAAAGCCGCAATGATTGGCAAAGGTAAAGGTAAAAAGTTTTTTATACCTTATTCAGCAGATGACTTTGTAGGTTTATTATATGCAACTCTTGCTAAAGGTAAAGCAGGAGACCAGCAAATGGCTTGGTATGAACAAAATTTGCTTAGACCATTTTCTCGCGGTATACAACAATATGAAGCTGCTAAACAAAATGCTTTACGTAATTGGCAAGCATTAAAAAAAGAAGCTAAAAAAGATGTACCTGGAGGTTTAAACAAAGTAAACTCTACTGGTTTTACAAATCAAAATTCAGTTAGAGTATACATATGGCAAAAGCAAGGTGAAGAAATTAACGGTGTTACAGGAGAAGAAATTAAAGATAATGTAAGTGCTGTAAAAAATAATCCTAAGCTTTTAGCTTTTGCAGAAAGACTTATAGCATTAAATCCTGAGGGTTACCCACCACCATCTCCTGAATGGAACGCAGGGGATATAACTACAGATTTAGTTTCATATATAAATGGCGTAAAACGTAGTGAGTTTTTAACTCAATGGAAAGAAAACGCTAATGAAATATTTAATGAAGAAAATAAAAATAAGTTAAAAGCTTTATACGGGGAAGGATATATTAAAGCATTGGAAAATATGCTTTACCGTATGGAAAAAGGTAGAAATAAATTTAAAGATGCTAGTGATATTGAAAGAAAGTTTCAGACTTGGGTAAACAATTCAGTAGGGGCTATTATGTTCTTTAACGCTAGATCTGCCGTACTACAAACATTATCTGCTGTTAACTTTATAAACTTTTCAGATAACAATCCAATTGCCGCAGGATTAGCATTAGCTAATTTTCCGCAGTACGTTAAAGACTTTTCAACATTATTTAATTCAGATTTTCTAAAACAAAGACGTACCGGATTGCAAACAGATGTTAACGCAGACGAAATTGCAAAAGCAGCGGCTACGGCTAAAAATAAAGCTCAAGCAATGATGTCAGCTGTGCTTAAATTTGGTTTTACACCAACACAAATGGCTGATTCATTTGCAATTGCATCTGGGGGCGCTACATTTTATCGCAATAGAATAAATAAATATAAAAAAGAAGGTTTAGAACAAGCAGAAGCAAAAGCAAAAGCATTTACTGATTTTCAAGAAATTGCAGAAGAAACTCAGCAATCCGCAAGGCCTGATAGAATATCAATGCAGCAAGCGGGATCATTAGGGCGTCTTATACTAGCTTTTGGTAATACGCCTATGCAATACGCCCGGTTAACTAAAAAAGCTACCTTAGATTTAATCAATGGACGTGGAGATTGGAAAACAAATGTAAGTAAGATTGCTTATTATAGTGTAATACAGAATATTATATTTTCTGCTTTACAACAAGGATTATTTGCATTACTATTTGATGATGAAGAAGATGAAGAAAAGAAATCTAGATTTTTTAGAATAGGTAACAGTAGTGCAGATACTTTATTAAGAGGGGCTGGTGTTTATGGCGCAGCAGCAGCAACCGTTAAAAATATGATAATTAAAATTATAGAAGAGTCAGAAAAATCTAGGCCCGACTATAAAAAATTAGCAATAGAGGCAACTTCAATATCGCCGCCAATCAACTCTAAATTAAGAAAACTAGAATCAGCTGGTAAAACATTTACTTATAAGCAATCAAAAGAAAAAGTATTTACAGAAGGATTTAGTTTAGAAAATCCAGCTTTTTTAGCTGCTGGTAAAATTATATCTGCCGGTACTAATTTACCTGCTGATCGTGTTGTTCAAAAAATGGATCATATTTATACAGCTATGCAACCTGAAACAGAATTATGGCAGGGTATAGCATTATCACTCGGATGGGGTGAATGGGAACTTGGTATGATAGAAAAGCAAACTAAAAAATCTGAAGGTAGAAAAGTTATTAAAAGAAGTAATTTACGCAGAAAAAAAATAAATAGAAAAGTAAATTAAAAATATTAACATGGGAAACTGCTCAGGACTTAAAATGTCACCACTTACTAAAAAAGATCGTTGTTATTATAAAGCAAAAGCAAAATACAGAGTATTTCCTTCGGCTTATGCATCAGGTTATATTGCTAAATGCCGTAAAAAAGGTGGTAATATAGGATAATGAGTGTAAGAAAAACAGCAAAAGGTGCTTCTCTTAAAAGATGGTTTAAAGAAGAATGGACAGACGTAAAAACTGGTAAACCATGTGGTCGCCGCAAAGGTGAAAAAAGAGGTACACCTTATTGCAGACCTAAAAAAAGAATATCAAGTAAAACACCAAAGACAGCAGGAGAAATGTCTGCATCTGAAAAAAGAAGTAAAATTAGAGAGAAAACATCTTTAGGACAGCCAGCTGGTAAGCCGCGTAGAGTAAGTCCCGTTACGATGAAAAGTTCTTGCAAATATTAATATGATGGAATCATTAAAAGTATACGGATTAAACATTACAGCATTATTTACAACCATGGCACCACTAAACCAATATTTACAAACACTTGTATTGTCGTTAACTGCGATATATACCCTTATGCAAATTTACAAACAAACAAAAAAATAAAGTATGGCCCTCCCAAAAAACGGCGTTGCGCGCGAAATTAGACATTATGTTGGATCACTATTTATATTTTTATTTGTTATAGGAATTATCGTAGTACTTATACAATTTCCTGTATTAGATACAAATAAAGAAGTGGTAATGATGCTTATTGGTACAATCTCCGCAAGTATTGGAATTGTAGTAAGCACAATTACTGGTGCTAAACCAGACGATATAAATGCACTTAAAAGCGATCTTGAAAAGAAACAATTACAAATTGATATGCTTACTAGATCAAAAGATGACTTAGAAGGCATGGTAATTAATTTGCAAAAACAAATGCTTGATAATCAAGATGATGTAATGGACAAAATAATTCTTAAAGCTGCACTTGATTATGATGATAGAGACAAGGCTAAAAAAATAATGAAAGAAAAATAAAAATAAAAAAGGGGCTTTGCGGCCCCTTAATTATTTTAAAATATTAATCCAATACCTATTCCAATTAATGGCCCTAATACGGCCCATGCTTCTAAAAACTTTATTTTCTTTAACTCGTTTTTAGTAAAAACATTGTCTTCAGTATTTAAAATTAAATTACTAGCTTTTCGTTTTGTTTCTTCTAATTCACTTTCTAGTTTTTGCACTTTTTCTTTTAAAGTCATAATATAAAATTTAAATTAACCGTCGCAGCTTAAACAATCCGGATTCATTGCTGCTGCTGCAATATCTCCGCGTAGAACTGATTCTGTTCTCATATAATATAAAGTTTTTACACCTCGTTTCCATGCTTCTAAATGAACTTGATTAATCCATTTGGGTGTAGCCACAGATGGGAAAGCTAAATTCAAACTAACAGATTGATCTATATAATCTTGCCTTATGCCTGCTTGATTAATTAATTCTAATTGATTAATTTCTTTAAATGTTTTAAATACATTTTTTATAGGCTCACCCTCTTTTTGGTTAAGTCTTCCGGTGTGATCGTAAAACCATCCATTGAGTTGCTCAATTTCTTGAACGGATCCACCATCTTCCAAAATTTTATCCCAAGTTTCTTTATTATCGATACCAATTTTTCTTAATACTTTTTTAAGTTCTTTATTTTTTCTAATAAAAGTACCTTTTGCTGATTGTTCTGTAAAAACATTTGCAGCCCAAGGTTCTATTCCTGCAGATACATTACCGCTTAATTTGGAATTTGATACAGTAGGTGCAATAGAACGGAGATGAGTATTGCGCATCCCAGTTCCAGCACACCATAAAGGCTCACCATAAACCTCCGCAAGGTTTCTTGATGCTCTTTCAGTTTCAATTTTAATTTTGCTAAATATTTCACGTGTTTTAAATTGTGCTAATAAACTTTCAAAAGCTATCCCATTCTTCTGTAATAGACTGTGCCAACCAAGGACACCTAACCCAAGTGCTCTTCCTTTTTCCGCACTGCGTACAGAGTTCTCGAACCCCTTCATATTCTTCGCTCGCTGGATAAATTCTTCTAGCACACCGTCTAGGAACCATACCGCGTCGTAAATTAAATTCGTATTCTTCCATTCGTCATATTTATCTAAGTTAACAGATGAAAGACAACAAACAAAAGAATGTGATTCATCTGTGTGCAATGTTATTTCGCTACATATATTTGTCATATGGACCTTGAGCCCATTTGATTTGTATGCTTCTGGATTAACTTTGTTTGTATTTCCCTTAAAGAGTATATAAGGTTCTCCAGTTGCTTTACGTTTTTGTAATAGTTTTCCCCATTTTCTTCTAGCATCTTCATCTCCCGATTCAAGTCTTCGCATAAACTTGTCACCGACCACAGCGCACTGGTGGAGATTAAGTGACTGTCTGTTAACGTCCCCTTTTGGTTCTCTGATCTCCAGCCACTCTTCAAAGTCGGGGTGATCAATATTGATATTAACTGACGCAGCTCCTCGCCGGACAGATCCTTGATTAGTGGCAAGTATAGTTGAATCGTATATCTTGCAAAATGGCACCACTCCATCAGATGTTCCATTACCTGTAATTTTAGCTCCAGCGGGTCTTATCATATTTACTCCTACACCAACACCGCCACCATGCTTGGCTAAGAGCATCATTTCTAAATTCTTTTGTCCTATATCTTGTATACTATCTGCAACATCAATACCAAAACAACTTATAGGCAAACCTCTATCTGTACCTGTATTAGACAGCACTGGAGAGGCTAAACACAACCAGCCATCCCATATGTATTGAAAAAACTTTTCAGCCATTTCTGGCTTATATAAACGCTTTGCAACAGCATTAGCCACACGCCAATATGCTTCTTTAGGTGATTCACCTTGATATAAATAACCACCGGATATTGTTTTTTTATAAACTTCTGTATCACCCCAAACAGGATAATCTTCTCCTTTTTTCCAATCGTTATTCCACATTATCTTCTTCTTTATTCTTCAAAAAATCTGTCTTCATACCTTCCAGTGCTTCCTCGTACCCAGGTATTCGTTTTAAGGTCTCTAGCGTCCCAATCGAGAGGTCTTTTAGATTGTTCATTTCTACTATTATTTGTTGTACGTTTTGGCCTAGAATTTCTATCCTGTTCCACATTTCTATTAGTTTGCTTTCTTTCATGTCGCATATAAATAAATAATATATCCTATTGTTACGTTTATATTTACGATTACTAAGTTCCATTGTTTAGCAATCCAAACTTGCGGAATAGCAAGTATTCCTCCTATAATATAAGTTATTGCACCTACATTGCCATAAGGCAAAAGATATGGAGACATCATAATAAATGCCGCCCCCATATATCCTAATCTATTAGATATTCTTTCTAACGGTGTTAACTTACGTTGCTTTACTAAGCTTTTTAGTATTTTTCTTTTTACCATATGTCTTCAAAATCTTCTCCTTCGTTTGCTTTGGAATAATCAGTCGGACGAACAGCAAAAAAATCAGTATGAGTATGCCCCCCGGTAAGATGATAGAACCAGTCAAGATTGCTTGCTCCTTTTTTGTCATAGTTAAAGTGCTGCCCGAGGTTGCTGTAACCAAGCTCGGATAATTTTTCATTAAGTCTTTTTCTAATAAATTGTTTGAGATTGTGGGATTTAAGATTTTCAATGTCTCCTTGTTCAAACATTTTGTCAATATATTTTTCTTCTGCTTCAAGCATTGCTTCGGCTGCTGTAATAACATCTTCTTTACAGTTTTCTAATAAGTTTGGGATTTCACTACACATATGCCTAAATAATTGACAACCCATTTTTGAATGTAAAGATTCATCTCGTACACTCCATTTCATTTGTTGTCCAATGCCTTTAAGCAGGTTTCTAAGCTGAAAAGAATAAAGCACAGCAAAAGCGGAATATAAAGATACTCCTTCAGCAAATGCGCTAAAGATGGCCAATGATCTTCCAATTCCTACAGGATCAGAACCGTCATAGGTAACAAGGTTTTCAAATCGCTCAGCCGTAGCAGGCTCATGCAAAAATGCTTCAAAGTTTTCAAGTCCTAATGTTTCGTTTAAATAGCTGTAAGCAACAGCGTGAATTGTTTCTTGTGATCCAAACATCATTGCCATTTGTTGTATCTCATGCTTTGGAAACCACGATACAACTTTTTGCGTCCAATAATCAGACACTGCACACTCTGTTTGCGCAAAACCCAATAAGATATTTCCAACCAAGTTTTTCTCTGAGGCCGTAAGCTTTTCGTTCCAATCCTTAACGTCACCTGACATTGGGATTTCGGTATGTAACCAGAACGCTTGAGCTTGTTTAAGCCATCCCTCAGTATAGTATTCTGGATATTCAAATGGTTTGTACGGTATTCTTTCATCAAATAAACTCATATTTATTTATCTATTGTTATGCATATATCTATAAATGGTAAATATATAACGTGTTGAACATATTCTTTTTCTATGTAGCTTCTAGCACCTACAAGTATTCCAGGGTATAACCCTATGCTAATCTCCCAGTCCGGTATATTAATCATAACATTTTATATTATATTGATCATGTATCTCAACTAGCTCTTTGTATTTTAAAAATCCTCTATTATTAACCGTCCATTTAATCCATTTTTCAATTTGTCGGTTAGCATAATGACGTCTTGCTATTTCTTTCGCATTTCCTTTATTAGGTCTATTACCCTGTCGCATTCTTTTTGATTTTGTGGTTTAAATAAAACATAATTAGGAAATTGTTCTGAAACTAAGCGCTTAAATAGTTTCCATCTTATTGGAAAAGATTCATTTGCTCTTCCTTTTGTTTCAATAATAAAATCTTCGCCTATGAAATCAGGTGTATATTTTATAGGCAATATTCTTTTGCCGCCTCTATTTACAAATTCACCTTTACCATTTGCTTGTCTTTCGTATGATTCATTAGATAAATGAAAACCATTTATAAGAACAAATGTTTCCCCTTCATATTTAGCTTTAATTTTAGCCTTTCTAAGAGCCATATGCATATATCTTTCTAAACCAGATGCAAAATTAATTCCATCATAAGTTATTCTTTTAGATTGTACTGGTCCCTTTTTCTTTTTATATTTCCTGCGCATCTTTTACATAACATTCTTCAATTTCTTCACGTAATACAGATCGTGCTTTTTCAATATAGTTAACTGCGTCCATAAGCTCTTCTTGTATATGTTTAAGCCATGTATCCAACGTTTGGTCATCATCCGCAAGAGTAACACCATATTTTTTAAAGCCAACGTCAGAACGTGATTTAATTTTATTAATTACTTGTTCAATTATTTTATCTCTCATAACGTATCTTTTACAAATGTTCCATCAATCATTCTGCCAGTTCGATTAGAAATTTCATCATAAGCAGACTGAATACAGCTTTCAATGTCGTAACCGACGAGCTTTGCGAGATTAGTAAGTACAACAACACTATCACCAATAGCGTCAATAATACTTGCTTTATCATCTTTAAGTAACGCAGCGGCGAGTTCTCCTGTTTCTTCATATAATTTAATTAATTGTGTTTTAGGATCACCTTTATCATATATACCTCGCTCATCTGCCCAGCTTCTAATGAGATCAAATAACTCAACCTTGTTGTATGTAGGCTTAGCTAAAAAAGCTTCATAATAAGCTTTATTGTAAATAAAACAGCGGTCATTATTGTACATAGATGGTTTAGCATTAGCTAATATCCATTTTTTTGTTTCATTGTTTATTTCAAATTCTCCAAGACTTGTTTCCCATTTTAATCCATCATTTTGATTTAATACTTTTTCTAAGTCTTGCTTTTCGCAATTGAACGTTGATGTTTGTTCGGTGGGGTTAATTTTCATTGATTTTATTTTTATTAAATTAGTATATAATTGTCTATCAACTTTATAGCCATAAAACTTTTGCAGTTGTCTTTCCATCCATGCTGTTTTATTTACATCTCTAGATGAAAAAAGAACATCATACTCGTTAGATTTATATCCCTGTTCGCTTTCAACGCGTTTATTTAAATTACACGTCATACCAATTTTTTGACCAGGAATATGATAAATATAATAAGTTTTTTTATCCGACTGAAAGCTCTGCTTTAATAGGCTCATGATGCTTATAATTAATTAAATTTATTTTGTTTTTATTTGGAATATAAACAAATTTTTTATCTTCATTTATAATTAAACCACTAGAAACATTTATACGTGGTAATTCGAAGGTAGTTCTTTCTAATTGAATTTTAGCAGCATTTATATGATTATTATATAAATGACAATCACCTAAGCTACAAATTAATTGTTTTGGTTTATATCCACTGCCAACAGAAAGCATTTTTAATAATAAACCATACATAACTATATCATACGGTAAACCTAAAAATATATCTGCTGATCTTTGTTGCCACATTAAACTCATTTCGCCATTATTGATATAGATTTGAAAACCGTAATGACAAGGAGGAAGTACCATATCCATAAGCTCGCCAGCATTCCACGCATTAACCATAAGTCTACGCGAGGACGGGTTGTTTTTAATTTCATAAACAAGGGAGAACAACTGATCAACCCCGCCAAAATCACGCCACTGCTTCCCATATACGGGACCCAATGTACCATCGGTTCTTCCTGATCGCTTATAATCAGCATCCCAATACTTAACATTGTTGTCATGCAAATAAGCAAGGTCTGTACGACCGGATAATATCCATAATAATTCTGTAACAGCTTTTTCAAAATAAATCTTTTTGCTAGTTAATATTGGAAACCCGAGTGCCATATCATGTCTAAGCATTCTACCGAAGACAGCACGCGTCCCTGTTCCTGTTCTATCCGGCTTTTCAGCTCCTCCATGCAATACTGCTGATAATAATCCTCTGTATTCATCTTCTATGTTTATCATAATAATATTTACAAAATTTATAATATTCAATCCATATAGTGTCCTTGTCATAAATATTAGGAGCTACATGCAATTTTTCACCTTTTTTATAAGGTCCTATAGCAATACCTATGTGCCATTTTTTATCTTCATTTTTTATACCTAAAGGAGATATTCTTATATTATTATTTATACAAAAATCTCTATATTTTATTTCATCTTCGGTAGGATCATATGAAGGTAAAAAAGAATTTTTATTTTTACTTTTTAAACCGCTTCCCATGGCATAACCTCATCTTTTACGGTTTCATAATGCGGAATAAAACAACCTGATTTAGGTTCCCATTTAAAATAAGCTTCAGCTCCATTTTCACCTAGGTTTTGAAACTTTACTTTAAGAACCTTTGCTTTAACTGTTTTATTTTCGTAATCCCTGTGAACAAGAAGGCCATGATAAGAAGCATCATACCACTCACCACCTCCTTTGATATTATACATAGTTGGTTCTTCAATTTTTCCATTTGCATCTTTATACATTTTTGTTGGGTGTGCTACAATAATAACTAAAACATCATATTTTTTAGCAAATATTTCAATTTTAGTAAGATATTCCATTGTATATCTATTTACATCTTCTGTTTTAGCATCAACATCCCTCACTTTATTAAATGGATCAATAACTAAGCATTTAATACCTTTTCTTTTAACCAACTCCGCGCCTTTCTTTAAAACTGATTCTAAAGTATAGCGTTCCATATCTATAAAAAAGAAATTGTCATTAACATGCCCAGCTATTGATTTCCATTTATCCCCTCCAATGTCGGATTTGCGTGGCATATCTTGCCACACCTTTCGCATTAGTTTATGGGCGTGTAAAAATGTTGGTGCATTTTCAGGTGATGCAAAAGCTGTTTTCCATCCATAATTAGCATTATAACCTATAACCATTTGGTCAACAAAGTCAGACTTGCCAGAACTAGGGATGCCAGTAACAGTAATAAACTGACCGGTATATGTTGAAAATATTTCATCAAAATTTTCCAGACCAACTTGATAGCCTTTTTTGAATCCATTCTCAACAAAATCAGTAATCTCTCCTTCAATGTCATTAAGCGTTGTAACATTTTCGAGCGGTACTGGTTTTGCTTTGGCAATACACTGTGCCAATTTTTCTTTTCCATATTTTAATAAATAGTCATTAGCGTCTTTACAATCTTCAAAATCTACTATATAACATATTTCAGCACCTAATCTTCTTACAAGCTCAGCTCGCAATGCAATGCCGGGCTCATCCTGATCAACAGCTATAATTATTTTTTCTTTATCAGAAAAATAATCAATACAATTATCTAAATAATCTAAATTATTAGAATTTAATGTTGCCCCATTTGGCACAGAAATTGTGTTAGGTATACCAGATTCATATAAGCTACAAACATCCATCTCGCCTTCCACAATAATACAATATTCATAACCAACAATATTATCAATATTATAAAATATTTTTTCGGCTCCTTTATATAATTTAAAATTCTTTCGAGCATCTCGGTATTTTATATTAATTAATTCACCTCCTGCGTAGTAATTGAAATGTATAGCATTTTCTTGTTGGCCGGTTTGCGGCATATATTCAGGGCCCTCAGTAATTTTTAAATCATTAAGAGTACCCTGAGATATACCACGTGTATCAAACCATTTTACAATCTTACTTCCTAAATCCTCATGCTTTACTTCTGGTTTTACATACACTTTATCCGCGTTACCTTTTCTTTGATAAGAATGTAACTGAAAAGTTGAATTACAATTATGACAAGTACCAAGACCTCGTTCCCAATCATAAGAAGCACATTTACGCTTCTGATTCTCAGGTCTTCTATCAGAAGAACAAAGAGGACAAGTGCCCTCTTTTTTTCCTACCTGTAGATCATATTGATTGAATGTGTCAATCAAAAAACCATTGATCTCCGTATTGTTAACTGTCATATTAGAATGGTAAATCGTCTTCTTGCGGTTGTGTTATTGATTGAGCTTGAGCTGATGCTACCTGTGGTGATTGACCATCTCTAGGCGCTGGTTGTGGAAATTCACCATTTGTCCATACAATTTGTACATTACCTAAATATGTTTTTTCCATTTTAGCATCTCGTTCGTCTTTA
>Ga0213868_10002859_pt1 | contig 16356 bp, 10 predicted proteins | sample PICome_9_FD_160087 | JGI IMG/M metagenome (GOLD analysis project Ga0213868, IMG submission 160087) | Coastal seawater microbial communities near Pivers Island, North Carolina, United States - PICO127 | ecosystem: Environmental > Aquatic > Marine > Coastal | place: USA: North Carolina...
ACCGGCACACCTTTTCCTGGGGTCAAGACCCCCGTCAATGATAGCGGCGCAGACACCAGTTGGGATGGGTTTTCTCGGCTCACGGATACTGAAATTACCAGTCTAGCCACTGAAATCGTCAATCAGGTCAAAGCTCGTGGTCCCTTCATGAGTATTTCTGACTTTGTCAACCGCCAGGTAAGCAGCAATACTACTCTCAACGCCTCAGGAGCCATCCAATCAGCTCTTGATACCTTGGGAGCCACCACCAGTTTGAAAACTGCGGCAGGAGGATTAGTGCCACAAGATCCAGCGGACACCGGCTGGAATGGTGTTCCCATTCTTATGGGGGACGCTGATCTGAGTGATCGTCTTACCACAGAGGGAATTGCTGCGGATATCCGCCAGGCGGAAGTGCTTCGAGCCTTGGCCCCGCGCCTAAGTGCCCGCACGGACACCTTCCGCATACGAGCATACGGTGAGGTTACCGATGCAGATGGCAACGTCATCGCCAAGGCGATGTGTGAGGCAGTCGTGCAACGTTTGCCTGAGTATGTGGATGTCGATACCGACCCCGATGATAACGAACCTTGGGATGAGTATGATCCAGCTGCAGCTCCAGCAGACACCCTCAATACCATGAACCAGGAATACGGTCGCAGGTTTAAAATCATCAGCTTCCGCTGGCTGGATGATAAAGAGGTGTAAAAAGTTTCTTTCTTGAGCTAGCAATCAGCTTGTTATCTTAACGCGATGCGTGTCTCTTTATTTTTTAGTTTTTTACATACATGATCTATACTCTTTTGAACCGTTTTAGCACCACTGCCCTGTGTTGCCTTATTCTTGCCGGTGGTCTTCATGCACAGGAGCAGCCTGAGACGAGTGGACTGGATGCCACGGGCAAAAAGAAACCAGTATTCACCTGCCTCTACTGGGAGGGTCTGCCCAAGGAGACTCTCTATTACCGGGTGGGCGAGGAGTTTTTGAGTATCAATTTTCAAGACTCAATCCGATCTCAGGAATACCCACTAAAGGCAATGAAGAGCTTCCAACTCTATCGTGACGCCAAAGACCCAAAGGATGGAGTGCCTCCCTACGATTTGCTCAGCACTACGGCTATTCCTGCCAACAGTAAACAAGTGTTATTCCTAGTAATCCCGTTTCAGAAAAATGCTGAGATCAGCTATCAGGTTGTGGCTATGGATGATTCCTTAGATGCCTTCCCACGGGGGACGTTTCGTTTTGCTAACTTTACTCGGCAAACGCTGCTGGTGAAATTTGCTGGCGAGATAAAAAAAATACCGGCTAGCAAGATGACGGAGATGAGTTGTAAACCAGGGAAAGGGGGCGGATTCAGACCCTTCATCATTGGTAATGCCGAGGGCAAACAAATCTTCGGTACACGTCTTTTTGGTCAGCCCTCGGGCCGTGAGCTGGTATTTATCAGCCCGCCGCTGCGGCGTGAAAGCAACTCGCCTAGGGTGAAGTTTATCTCGCAGCTGATAGGGAAACCGGTGGTTAAGCCCAGTCAGTAAAAGATTGCACGGCTCTGATGGGGGTTTTAGTATCCACATCTCATCATGATGAATATCCCTCAGTCATTCGGCTTTGCTCTTGTATCGTTGCTGTTGCTTGGCTTGCCGTCCGAGCTGAAGGCGCAGACACACGAGCCAAGCAAGGTTATCGAGTGCACTTACATTTATTGGGATGGTATTCCTGAGGGTGAACTTTATTTCCGCATGGGGGAAGAGTATCATCCGATGGTATTCAGACATGGCTCACGCGCGGCCGCGATATCAGTGGCTCGGATGGAGAGGTTTGAGGTTTTTAGAAAAGTGGACAAGCCACTTGAGGGGGAAGCTCTTTATGAGTTTATTGCAGAGACGGCGGTGCCGCATGACGCTCGGAGGATTTTGTTTATGGTCATGGCGCCCAATCAGGAAGACGGAGATCATCGTGTTTTCGCTTTGGATGATTCGCCGGTGGTGTTCGGGCGGAGGACGTTTCGATTTGTTAATTTAACGCAGCAGATGATCTCGGTGGAGTTTGCAGGGGAGACTCAGCAGGTCGAGGTTGACGATGTTGTTGTGATGGAAAGCAGGGTGGATAAGAAAGGGGGATTCATACCCTGTATTATGAGAGATCCAGAGGGGGAAACGATCTACGGCACCCGCCTTTTCGCTCAGCCAAACGGGCGTGAAGATGTTTTCATCAGGCCTTCCCCGATCAAGGGGCGCAAAGCCCCGAGCATTAAGTTTATTTCCCAGCTCATTGCAGCTGCTCCGGTGGAGAACAAGCAATAGCCTTTTGGCAATATGCCCCGAACATTCCCCGTATATACCCTGAAAAGCTGCGTATTGGGATGTGTTTCATGTGGGCTTGAATGAAGGCCCGAAAAACCTCAATGCTAGTGGTTTTTTATTATGAAAAACGCTGCTCGTCGCCTCCGTATGATGATGGTGATTCATGTGTTTCTAATTGTCTTTTACCGATGAACCCATATGAACCCATATGAATTGGGCGTGTTTAGGCTCCGAGCCTTATCGATGTTCACTGCATTAATCACTTTGCTTACTTTATGATGAAATACTTACTCTTACTTCTTTGCCTTACATCAGCCCTGACGGCTCAGACAAAACCTAATATCCTGTTTATCTTCACGGACGATTGGGGCTGGGGCGATCTTAGTTGCCATGGCCATCCCTATATCAAGACGCCAAACATTGATCGAATCGCCAAGGAGGGCACTGATTTCCAACGCTTCACAGTGGCCAGTGGTGTCTGTTCACCAAGCCGGGCAGCGGTGATGACGGGACATTTCCCGGCGAGGCATAAGATCGATGGTCACTTTGCCTGGCCCGATGACAATGCGAATCGTGGCATGCCAGACTGGCTTAACCCCAAAGCTCCCTTGCTGCCACGTATGCTGCAAGGGGCAGGCTATGCCACGGCTCACTTTGGTAAATGGCATCTTGCCAACAACATGATCCCGGATTCGCCTTTGCCTAGTGCCTATGGTTATGATGAGTATGGTGCGTTCAACTGTGCAGGTGAGCAAATGCCGGTGCACGAAGACGCAGATAATGCGGTGGCCTTTATTGAGAAAAGTCATGCTGCCGAGAAGCCGTTTTTCATCAATCTTTGGATGCACGAGCCTCACACACCGTTCCACACGGTGCCGAAATACCGCTGGCGCTTTAAGGAGCTTCCAGAAGAGGACAATATCTACGCTTCCGTACTTTCCCACGCGGATGATCGCATTGGTGAGGTGCTCGATAAGCTCGATGAACTAGGCATTGCGGACAATACCCTGGTTATTTTTTCCTCAGACAATGGCCCGGCAAGAGCAAGTCAGCCGGGCAAGCTGGGGCTGTTTCATGATACGGCGACAGGTTCAGGCTACGGTATCAACGCAGCCAAGGGTGTCACCGGAGGGCGCAAGGGCTATAAGGGAGCATTATTTGAAGGCGGTATTGGTGTGCCGTTTCTGGTCAGATGGCCGGGCAAGGTGGGCGTCGGAAAAATCGATGAGACCTCATTGATTTCAGCGGTTGATTTATTACCGACTTTTTGTGCGATTGCCGGTGCTGATCTGCCCAAGGGCTATCAGCCAGACGGGCTCAATCAGCTGGATGTGCTGATGGGCAAGGCAAAGACCAAACGTCAAAAACCTCTCTACTGGAAAATCAACGCTGCCTGGCCAGCTGAAGATAAGAAGCCAGACCACTGGGTGGGCTATGTCATTGTCGATCAGCAGTGGAAACTAGTGACCAATAAACAGGGTAGCTACTGTGAGCTCTACGACATTGCTGCGGACCCCTATGAGCAAAACGATCTGAAGGACACTCAAGCTGATGCGGTGGCCAGTCTGAAACAGAAGCTCAGCCAATGGAAAAGCGAGCTGCCTGCAAAACCTGATGAAAGTTGTTTTTCGCGTCATCGTAAGTAAGCGCGTCTTGACATATCTTGCCAAATTATCAGAATCTACGGAATTCCCAATTATACATGAATACTAATATATTTAATATGAAGCCTGTTGCTGCGATGTGCGCACTGGCGCTGATGAGTGGCCCATGCTTGGCCGCCGATGTTGCCAAGGAAGCTGCTAAGGTGGCCGGCAAGTCAGAGAAAATGGATGAGCTGTGGGGTGATTCAGTTGTAAAGCTCAGGGCTTCTGATGCTAAGCGAGGCCAGCTTTTTGATGATGGTAATTATGCGATGTTCATCCACTGGGGTTTATACTCCAATCTTGGCAATAAGGTAAAGGGCAAGACCTACTACGGCATTGGCGAGTGGATTATGAATAGTAACATGGCTGGAATACCCATCCCCGAATACCGGGATCTGGCTAAGGAGTTCAACCCCGTCAATTTTGATGCCATGGCGGTTGCTCAGCTTGCCAAGGATGCGGGCATGAAATACATCATTATCACCAGCAAGCACCACGATGGTTTTGCAATGTATCACTCCAAGTCGAATAAGTTCAATGTAGTTGATGCAACTCCCTACGGACGCGACCCTATGAAGGACCTGGCAGCGGCTTGTAAAAAAGTCGGTATCGGCTTCGGCTTTTACTATTCTCACAATCAGGACTGGACCTTTCCCGGCGGTGGCAAGGGCCCCAAGGTGGATGCAGAGGGTAAACCCGCTACCTTTGACGACTATTACCAAAAGAAGTGTCTGCCACAGGTGAAGGAAATCACCAGCGAGTATGGTCCCATTGAAATCGTCTGGTTCGATACTCCTGGCAACATGCCTAAAAAATACGTGGAGGAACTCATCAGTGTAGTACGTAAAAATCAGCCTAATGCACTTGTCTCAGGCCGAGCTGGCCATGGCCTTGGTGATTACCAGTCCTTGGGTGACATGGAGGTGCCTCATCATAACGTTGAGGGTTTATGGGAATCAGTAGATACCACCAATGACTCATGGGCTTATGCCTGGTATGACGAGAACTGGAAAACTCCTAAGCAGATCCTCGGACTGCTGGTTTCCTGTGTTGGTCGTGGAGGTACTTATATGCTTAATATTGGGCCTCGCGGTGATGGTTCCGTGCCACAGCGCGCAGCAGATGCCTTGCGTGGCTCAGGTGAGTGGATCCGCCGCTACCCTCAGGTGGTCTACGGTGCTGGACCTTCGCCATGGCATCACGGATTGCCATGGGGCGATGTGACTACAAGAGGTAACAAGCTTCATCTGGCGGTCTTTGAATGGCCAACGGGCGGCGAGCTACATCTTCCTGGCCTTAAAAACAAAATCAAATCAGCCAAGTTACTCACAGGCAAAGAAACCTCTGTGGAAATCGATCATAAAAGTGTCTCTGGTTGGACCATATTTGCTCTGCCCGTGGGCGCCCCCGATAAGCTGGTCTCAGTCATTGAGGTGGAGCTCGAAGGCGAGCCTAATGTCGATCCATGCTTCGCTATTGATCCTGTTGTTGATACAGAAATTCTTGCCGAGTTTTCAGAGGTCAGTGGTGCTAAGCTTAAGCGTAACCGCTGGATGGAGAAGTTCGGCGAGTGGAAGCATGTTAATCAAGTTGTGAATTGGCAGCCAGGTGGTGCAGCTACCTGGGAGGTGGATGTGCTCGTGCCAGGTGACTACAAGGTAGCTCTCAACTACACGGGCAAAGGACGACTTGTCTGGAAGGTGGCAATTGAGGGTGGTGAAGCCATTCAAAATCAGCAAAATGCTTCCAGTGTGTTTCATAACTACCGCATTGGCTGGATCAACTTCCCCAAGGCTGGGCGCTACAAAGTTGGAGCTTCATGCATTGATGGCGACACTCAGTCTGCAGCTCTTAAAGGCATCAAGTTCACGCCATTGAAGTAAGCTAAATTGGCAGCCAATAGAGCTGCCATATTCAGATCAAAGACTCTAAAAAAAGGGCACCTCAAGTGAGGTGCCTTTTTTGTTGGGAAATGTTAGCTTGCTCGTCCCGCGCTTATTGAAAGCGATTAAGGAACTTAGGTGGCCAGCTCGCCACGAGCCATGACGACCTTACCGGTGCGCACGGTTTCAATCACCTCGAACTGTGAGAACATGGTGAGGGCTGCATCGATCTTGGTGGTATCACCATTGAGCATGGCGATCATCGAGGTCGGCGTGAGGTCGACGGTTTTTCCACCGTAGTGGTCGATGATTTGCAGGGCCTCGGTACGATCTTTTTTGGCGACGATGAATTTGACCAACAACAACTCCTTGGTGACGGAGTCTGAGCTGGTGTGCTCGATACAGTGAATGACATCGATGAGCTTGGTCACCTGAAGAATGATCTGCTCAAGACCCTCAGGGTCACCGCTGATGCCAATGGTCATGCGTGAAAAGTGTTCGTCACGTCCATGTGATACAACGAGGGAATCGATGTTGTAGCCGCGGCGTGCGAAAACCTGACAGATGCGCATCAGCACACCGGCTTTGTTGTTCACAAAAACGGAGAGGGTGTGCACCGGAGGCGCTTCGGGAGTGCCAGTGATTGATTCAGGTGGATTGTCAGTGGTTACAATAGACATGGGAAATGAGGAATTTGGAATGATGAATTTGGAATGAGAAATGGAGGGTGGTGTTGACAGATGAGCTGCTTTTGTTAGGTCGAGCTTGTCGGGCTTTTAGATGGAACCTGTCGGTCCTAGGTGGAACCTGTCGGTTTGGCCAGCTTGCCTTTGGGGGGTTCGGTGAGCATGTCCTCGAGGGCAGCGCCTGCTGGGATCATCGGGAATACGTTATCGGTCTTAACACACTCAGCATGGATGAGCACGGGACCGTCTGTGATTTCAAAAGCTTTTTCGAGCTGACGTCTAACGTCTGCAGGGCGTTTGATGTTAAAGGAGGGGATACCATAGGCTGCCGCGAGCTTGCAGAAGTCTGGGTTACCTTCAAGGTCAACGCCTGATTGGCGGTCATCGAAGAAAAGTTCCTGCCACTGACGCACCATGCCGAGGTAATGGTTGTTGAGCACAACGATTTTGACGGGGAGTTTGTGCAGGGCGACGGTAGCTAATTCAAAGAGGGTCATCTGGAAGCCGCCGTCTCCTGAGATGGAAATAACCGTTTGATCCGGGCAGGCAAAGGCAGCACCAATGGCGGCAGGGAAGCCGAACCCCATGGTTCCGGCACCACCAGAGGATAGCCATTTCCATGAGGCATTGGTTTTGTAGAACTGAGCAGCCCACATCTGGTGCTGACCAACATCAGTAGAAACAATAGCATCGCCACCAGCAACCTGGTACAGCTCGTCGATAACCTGCTGCATTCTCAGTCCGCCTTGTTTGCGGTAGGATAGGGGGTATTTCTTCTTCCAGCCATCGATTTTATTGAGCCATGGCTCAGTATCGAGGCCTGAGATGCGTTTATTAATTTCAACCAAGGTCGTCTTAGCATCAGCAACGATCTCAATATCCGGGCAAACCATCTTGTTCATCTCTGAGGGATCGATGTCGATGTGGATGATCTTGGCGTCCTTACAGAACTTATCGGCCTGGCCGATGATGCGGTCGTCAAAACGTGAACCGATATTGATGAGCAAGTCACAATCACAGACAGCCTTGTTTGCATAGGCGGTGCCATGCATGCCGAGCATGCCGAGGGCCAGCTCGTGCTCCTCGGGGAAAACCCCTTTGCCCAATAAGGTTGACGTCACCGGGCAACGCAATGTTTCTGCAAGCTCCATAAGCTCAGCGTCCGCACCGGAGATCATGATCCCGTGTCCAGCAAGGATCAATGGCCGCTGGGCTTTATGAATGAGTTGTAGCGCCTCGTCGATCTTATCGGAGTCTACTGTATAGCCTGTTTCGGGCTTGTAACCAGGGAGGTCGAGTTCAGGATCCATGTCACCGGTAAATAAGCCAGAGCTGATGTCTTTGGGCACGTCAACGAGCACGGGGCCAGGACGTCCAGTGGTGGCAATATGGTGTGCCTCACGGATAACACGAGGGATAGAGTTGGTTTCTTTGACCAGGTAGTTGTGTTTTACAACGGGAATGGTAATGCCAAAAATGTCGGCCTCTTGAAAAGCGTCTTTACCCAGCATCCAAGTAACCTGCTGACCACAGATGATGATCATGGGAACGGAGTCCATCTGGGCGGTCATGATGCCGGTGAGGGTATTGCCAGCACCAGGGCCTGATGTAACCAATACGACGGCAGGCTTGCCTGTGGCACGGGCGTAACCATCAGCCATGTGACAGCAGCCTTGCTCGTGACGGGCGAGAACAAACTTAATGTTGGTCTTTACCGTTACGAGGGCGTCAAAAATAGGGATGGCAGCACCTCCCGAGTATCCAAAAATATATTCGATCCCGAGATCGTCGAGGGTCTTGATGAGTGCTTGGGCACCGTCTAATTGATTATTGCTCATGCGAAAATGGTTGTTTCGCATGCAAAATAGGGTCAATTGCGATTAATGTAAAACAAAAACAGCCTTAAAATGACCAAAAATGACACATTTAACCTATGCTTACTATTTAAAAAGGCGTCTTGTGGGTTAAGCGCCCGCTTTTCACATCATGCCCTTGATGAAAACTTCAAGTTTCACAATATCTGCGGAGAAGTTGCGGATTCCCTCGGCTGTTTTCTCAGTAGCCATCGCATCCTCATTGAACATGAAGCGGAAATCCTTCTCATCGAGGTGGATTTTCTCAAGATCCGAAGCCTGGGCATTTTCATCAGTGAGTTTTTGGGTCAGTTCTCCAGGAGTATTCTGAAGCTCTTCAAGCAGTCCGGGGCTGATGGTGAGAAGGTCGCTGCCAGCTAGCTCGGTTATTTGGCCGCAATTACGAAAGGATGCGCCCATGACTTCGGTGCGGTAGCCAAACTTCTTGTAGTAGTTGTAGATTTTCTGAACCGAAAGAACACCCGGATCATCCGCGCCTTGGTAATCAATACCGGTGTCTTTTTTATACCAGTCATAGATTCTACCTACAAACGGTGAGATGAGTTGGACTCCTGCCTCAGCGCAGGCAACAGCTTGAGCAAAGGCGAAAAGCAGTGTGAGGTTGCAGTGAATACCGTCTTTCTCGAGCTGCTCTGCTGCACGGATGCCTTCCCAGGTGGAAGCGATTTTAATGAGGATACGGTCACGGCTGATGCCTTCTGCCTCGTAGAGTGCGATGAGGTGGCGTGCTTTGGTGACGGTGCTTTCGGTATCGAAAGAGAGGCGGGCATCAACTTCAGTGGATACGCGGCCAGGCACGATTTTGAGGATTTCTAATCCAAAAAGGATAAGGATGCGGTCAATGATGCTTTCGATCAGTGCGGCTCCAGTGAGCTCTGAGCTAGAATGCTCGGTAATGGCTTGCTCGACGAGGTGCTTATACTCTGGCTTGGCAGCGGCCTGGAGGATGAGGGACGGGTTGGTGGTGGCGTCCTGAGGTTTGTATTCCTCCATCGAGGCAAAATCGCCGGTGTCAGCGACAACGGTCGTGTATTGCTTTAATTGGTCGAGGTGATTACTTGCGGTAGCTGAACTCATGCCGGATATTTAGACACTGAGTAACTCGCATGCAAGCAGGATGTCTGGCATTTGCCAGATTGATCGAGCTCTCAGGGCTAACTGGATTGCCGACAAAAATCAGGCCGCATCAGCACGCTTTTTACGAAGAATGGGAGGCTTTTTGCCTTCCACGACTGAGCGGTTAATGGTGACGGAAACAATATCGTCTCTGCCGGGAACCTCATACATGACGTCGAGCATGATTTTTTCAAAGATAGCGCGGAGTGCTCGTGCACCAGTACCTCGGCGGAGTGCTTCCTCAGCAAGGGCGGCAAGACCATCTTTAGTTACCTTGAGTTTCACCCCACTCATGGCCAGCAGTTTCGAGTATTGCTTGATGAGTGCGTTTTTAGGCTGAGTAAGTACCTCGATGAGTTCATCGGTGGTGAGTTCACGCAGGGAAGAAATGATGGGTAAGCGGCCAATGAATTCTGGGATAAGACCAAAATGCAGCAAATCTTCAGGCTCGGCTTTGGCAAAGAGGTCGATGGACTCAGGATTTTCTTGGCCCTCCGTTTCTTTGCCTTCGTGGAAACCAAGGACATGCTTGCCAAGGCGGCGACTGATCATGTCGTTGATACCGACAAAAGCGCCACCACAGATAAATAGAATACGCTCGGTATTCACCTGGATGTATTCTTGCTGTGGGTGCTTGCGGCCACCTTGTGGTGGAACGTTGCACACGGCGCCCTCAAGGATCTTGAGCAGGGCTTGCTGAACTCCTTCACCTGAGACGTCACGGGTAATGGAAACATTTTGAGTAGTTCGTCCAATTTTATCAATCTCATCGACATAGATAATACCACGCTCAGCGCGCTCCACATCAAAGTCGGCAGCTTGGAGTAATCTCAGGATGATGTTTTCGACATCGTCTCCCACATAACCAGCTTCGGTGAGCGTTGTGGCATCAACGATGGTGAAGGGGACATCTAAAACCTTGGCAAGGGTTCGAGCTAATAGGGTCTTACCGGATCCCGTCGGCCCCAACATGAGGATGTTGGATTTTTCTATATCTACGTCGGCAAACTCAGAGGAGGTATCGGCGTTGTTTTGACGAAGGCGCATGTAATGGTTGTATACAGCGACGGAGAGGACTTTCTTTGCGCGTTCCTGACCTATGACGAATTCATTGAGCTTCTCAGATAATTCCTCTGGAGTGGGCACCTTTCCTTTGGAGATATGAGCTTCAGCAATCGTGCTTTTGTTTTCGCCGAGTTCTTTTTCTAAAATAGATGAGCAAACTTGAATGCATTCATCACATATATAGACAGCGGGACCTGCGATGAGTTTTTTGACCTCTGAGTGACTTTTGCCGCAGAAGGAGCACATGGTAATATTGGATGATCGGGCCATAAGAGGATTTTGATGAGGCGACTGGGCCTCGTTTGTTGGGTTGTCTGGTCTTTACAAAAGAAAAGGCGTGCATGGTGAAGGAACACCAATAACACGCCCGTATCTTAACCTAGAATAATCCTAATGTCTCATTTTTTTGCGTCATCTGCGTCATCATCAGCAGGCAGTTCCTTGCGGCTTTGAAGAACCTTGTCGACCAAACCGTATTCAACGGATTCCTCAGCAGACATGTAATTATCACGGTCGGCATCATTTTCGACTTGTTCGACAGTTTTGCCAGTGTGCTTGGATAAGATGTCATTGAGTTTCTTTTTCAAATTGAACATGAAGCCGATCGTTCTTTCGACATCAGCAGCTGTTCCTTGAGCACCGCCGGAGACCTGGTGGATCATGACGTGTGAGTTAGGCAGGCAGAAGCGTTTGCCTTTGGTTCCTGCTGTAAGCAGAACAGCCCCCATGGAAGCGGCGATGCCAATACAGTAGGTGTTCACATCACATGTCAAAAACTGCATGGTATCATAAATGGCAAGGCCAGCGGTGACGGAGCCACCAGGTGAGTTGATGTAAATATGGATATCCTTTTTAGGGTCCTGCATCTGCAAAAACAGCATCTGAGCAATGACGGAGTTCGCCACGCCATCATCAATACCGGTGCCGATGAAAATGATACGGTCCTTGAGCAGACGGGAGTAGATGTCGAACGCTCGTTCACCGCGTCCGTCAGATTCGATGACGGTAGGGATGTAGTAGTTGTTTACGGGTGTAGATTCCATGGCGAGTTGGGATGTTGGATTGATGATTTTGTGCATGCTAGTGATGTGCTCGTCTTACGCCTTAGTCGCTTCAACTTCGACCTCAGCTTCTTCAATCTTCGCGTTCTCGATGAGGAAGTCAATAGCCTTGCCGATGAGGATGGAGCTTCTCAGGCTAGAGATACGCCCAGAACGTTGCATCTCTTTTGCGAGTGCCTTCGGGGACTTTTTCTGCTGCCGAGCCATCGCATTAACACGCTGGAAAACTTCTGCGTCATTCACTTCGATATTCTCTGCACGAGCAATTTCCTGAAGGATGAAATTTGTTTTTAAGTTGTTGCGCGCTTGGACTTGAGCTGCGGCAATGATTTCCGCTTGTTGAGTGGCGATATCTTCGTCGCTCATGCCGGCTCGGGCACCACGTGCTACCATGTCGTCTGCGCTACCTTGAGCTTCAGCTGCAACCATTTCCTCAGGAAGAGCGAAATCAATCTTAGCGAGTAGGCTTTCAACAATTTGATTCACCTTGGATTCCTCAGCCTTCTGCTTCTTCTGTTGAGCGATTTGCTCAGAGATGAGACCTTTGAGGTCTTCTAGAGTTTTGTCCGCACCGAATTGAAGTGTCTCTGCTACAAAGGCATCATTGATTTCGGGCAGCTTTTGTTCCTTAATACCTTTGATAGTGACGTCAAAAAGAAGTTCTTTGCCGTGAAGTTTTTCTACCGGGAAGTCATTTCCAACGGTGCATGGCACTTTAAGTTGGTCGCCGCAAGAAGCACCTTCAAGTTGCTTGGTGAAACCTGGCAGGAAAGCCTCATCCTTGATTTGGATCCAGTAGTCTTCTTTGCCACTCAAAATCCCAGCTGATTCACCGAGAGCTTCTTCGAGGGGTTGGCCGTCGAGAGTGGATTTGAAATCAATGACCGCAATGTCATTGGCCTTGACTGCGCGATCTTCGATATCTGCATATTCAGCGTAGCGCTCTGCAACACCGTCTATCTCACGTTGAACTTCCTCCTCGCTGGCGTCGGTGGAGGGGATCTTGATTTCGATGCCCTTGTACTCAGGCAGTTCAAAGCTCGGCGCCAAAATCATGGGCATTACAAAACTAAAGGAACCGTCTTTTGCGTGATCAAGCGTTTCAGGATTTTTGAAGTTGAGCACCTTGAGCTCTTCATCCTGTTTCATCGCTTCGCTACAAGCAGCGCTGATCAGGCGAGATTCAAGTTCTTGTTTAATGTCATTTGCGAATCGCTTCTCGATAACGGCGGTAGGCGTCTTGCCTGGGCGAAACCCGGGGATTTTTGCCTGTGATCCAAAAGCGGTAACGATGCTTTTGCGTTCGCTCTGAACTTTTTCGGCTGGGATTACAGCACTCAGGGTCGCTGTACATTCAGGCTGTTTGTCGACAGTAATGTTCATGGTGGAAATCTAGTTGTAAAATAATGAGTCTTTATGGCTTTGCTGGGATTTTACCCAACTGGTCACCGCCGATATGCGGCTTAAGGCGGCAAGCTAGTAGCCGCAGGGCTTGGAGTCAAGGATCATGACAGGCATAAGCGGTCATAAAAACAGCTCAGACTTTTTAATGATACTGTGCCATATTAACCAACCCAATATTTTCATGTCTATTATTTGATCTTTTGATGACAGATTCCCGAGTTGTCCCATGTATGGCAGGTGTAGAACTTTGCACACCGCATATATATGATTAAACGCACCACCCTTATTGCTCAGACATTTTCAGCTGGCGTCATTTTTTTGACAAGCAGCCATTTTTCACTGTCCAACCCGTCGCCGTCACCAGAAGTCGCTCAGCCTCAGCAGAATCAAGCAATAGAGGCTTCTTCGGTTCGAGATTATACCTTTGGCTACTGGAAGAACGGTATGCGCAAACACAAAGATAACGCATCTCCGGATATCTTGTTTTTGGAATCCGGCCACTTCGGACTGTCGTTGGATATGGCCCAGCTTCATAAAGCCAAATTTGGTTTGTTTGACGTAGCGTTGGATTATTCAGGGGCATTAGCAGCGGGCGCGCTCAGAATGAATCAGCTTGCAGAGGCTCAGCTCAATATCGAATTTGAACAAAACGGTAAGATCTATCGAGCGACACGCTGTGGTGCAGCAGTCGAGAGGCTATCTGAGGGGCGCATGCTCAGCGCTCGCATGTGGGAGTCTGCACGACTTACTCAGCATTATGATTTCTCCGGAGTGGAATTCACGGATGATCAGGGCGAAACCTTAATTGCTGACGCTACGCTTGATGTCGTCGCATGGCCAGATTCACTGACCTTTAATTTAGAAATGGAGCCGGTCATTAAGCTGGCGGATAGCCCCCAACAGGGCATCAACGGCAAGGGGCAGGGGGTGTTAAACGATTCTCAATTAATCCCGCATCAGCCAACGCTCGAACATGAGAAATTTACTGTCGAGACCTGGATCAAGGTGCCTGAGGAAGCTATTCACAAAAATAGGAGTTGGGTGATTTCTAAGAATGGCAACGAAGGAACTGAGGGCTATTTTGGCATTGGTATCATGGGGGATAGTATCACGGCAGCTGTAAACATGGGTGGGGTGGACCGACGCAACCTTCATCAGGTGAAAACAAAGCGGCATTCATTGATCGCTGATAAATGGCACCACGTGGCAATGAGCTATGATGGTAAAACCTTAGTTGTCTATCTGGATGGCCGGCAACAAGAGTCCCTTCAAATTAATAAGAAGAGAGTCCCCGGCAATGGCGGTATGCGCATCGGCAGAAAGGCAAACAATAGCGGGCCATCCGCTCGCATTGTCGTTGATCAGCTGCGGGTATGGAATAAAGCGATCGATCCTAAGATGTTGTTAGAGCATGCGCGTAACCACAGTAAGGTCGGGCCGAGCCCGGACCTCACCTACGTTAATGATTTTGAGGGTGGGGGGGGTCTGACGCTGCCAATCTGGCAGAACACTAAAGTACGTATCTCCCTCAGTGGTAGCGGCAAAAAATGGGCGATGGAAAAATTGATAGCAGAGCCTTGGGGTGTTGCTCAGAAAAAGAAGTTCACGCTTAATTGTCGTCTTGAGGACCGAAATCGCAGCAAGCAAAAAGTAAGCGCTTCGATGCTGCATAATAAGCCGCTTCAGCTGCGCTTCCGAGACGACTTTGATTGCTATGTGGCGTCCATTAATGGGCCGAAGAGAAAGGGTAAATCAGGATATAATGATATCCGTGACTACGATGAGCTTAACATCACGATCGAGTCCGAGATAGAAGGTAAGGTTCCTTTCCTCATGGAAATCATTAACCCGCCTAATATTACCGGGGTTTGTCCGATTCTCTGTGACGAGCAGGGGCGCCCCACAGGTATTCCTGTGCAGCTTAGCAAAAACTGGCACCACAGGGGAATGGGCGCTTATCTACGTGCCTATACCTTACTGCCATCGATCAAAGGCATTAAGAAATATAAGCTGAAATTTGCTTACGGATTTTATGGATCATTACCATCCGCTTCACATGCTCAGCTCTCACTGGTGGGTTACGGTGGTAACGGTCGTTGGGATCAGCTTGCCATTGGCTGCTGGGGAGAAACCTACTGCATGGATATGGATATGAGCTGCACGGATGTTGCAGTGACGGACGTAAGAATGCTAATGGCGAAGAATGGTGCCAATGGTGCGAAGTGGCAATGGACGGATGCAGGCTGGGGTGGCGATTGGCTTGGCCTCAATGACGCTAAAAAGCAGAAGCATTTATTCAATGGTGTTAAGACCGCCTACTTAGCCCACGGGCCATGCCTGACCGAGGTGAAGTATGACGGCGCCTACGGAAGCCAACGCGAAGTCAATTTCGACTCAACGGTCCGCACGCTGCGCACCGACGACTATGCGCGCACATTCACCACGCTGAGTTACACCTTCGACAAAAAGACATCAGCAGAGGGCTGGCTCTTTAAAATGGGGAGAACGGGAGGCTATATAACACCCAAGGTAGCATACGGTAATGTCAACGGACTCATCAAGGAACAGGCGGTGCCTCTTGATTTGAAGCGTGGCGATGCTTACCTAAAGAGAACGACCCTAAGTGGGCAGGGGCCATGGTGGGTATCTTTCCCTGGTGCATACCATGATAGCGATCGTGATTGGGGCACGGGTTATCGTGCGATGGTGATTCGCTCGTATAAGGCCGTCATTGGGGGCAAGGAATATCTAAACCCTAGCATTGAGTGTCCTGTCTACGGGGTTAATCAGGAAAAGAACGCGTCGCTCGACTTCCACCTGACCGCACCTGAAGGGGTGACCGAGTTCGGTCCCGGCGACCAAGTGAGCGTAGACTTAGAGTGGATTACCTTGCACCGCCACATCGATGATTATTACGGACCTAACGAATCATACAGGCAGCATCTGACCGCTTTGCCGTCTTCTTGGCAAACAACTTACCGTGAAGCAAAAGGCAATGACCTCAAGGTTTCTGTCGACGGCGGAGTCGTCAAAAACAACTATCCCATCATCATTCATGCCTCAAAACCAGAAGTGGCGGTGAGCATCAAAGGCGGGGTTGGTTATGTGCCCATACGTTTTGAAGGGCTCGATTCCGCTTATGGCTATGAGCTCTACCAACGCATCAATGGCCAAGATCAAAAGCTCGATCAGGCCGTTCACGGCAACGATTTCTGGCAAACTGATTACGATGCTCAATCTAAGACTTATAAAATCACTTACAATCTGCCTCTGGACGGGCTGGCTGAATCTTCATGGATACTCAAAAAAGCGCCTGTCAAACAGCCTGTCACAGAGATA
>Ga0213868_10002861_pt1 | contig 16345 bp, 12 predicted proteins | sample PICome_9_FD_160087 | JGI IMG/M metagenome (GOLD analysis project Ga0213868, IMG submission 160087) | Coastal seawater microbial communities near Pivers Island, North Carolina, United States - PICO127 | ecosystem: Environmental > Aquatic > Marine > Coastal | place: USA: North Carolina...
AAAAGAAAATCCTCTACATATTATTATTATTATTATTTATTATTATTATTCTCTAGAGAGGGAGTGCTGATCATAGGCAGCCATGCCGCCCCGTCGCAGTAATAAGAATAACAAAAAAAAAGGTCAAAAGCCGCGATCGCAACGCAAAAGCAACCTGTTGTCAGGGCTGTTCTAAGCAGTTAGACAAAGATAACTTTTGTCTACTGCATCTGCACTCAAGTTCGCTTCTGCTCTTCATCGTGTCAGGAGAATCATCCACACAATGGATGCACGGGGACCCCTGAAACTGAATTTAATATGCGCACGATGTTGCGCAATCTTCCCGAGGAGGAACGAGTATCGAGAGAATCAAGGAACGCTCTTGATGTTGAAAATAGAGAGACTGTTCAGAAGCCGCTCATGGACTATGTTCTTAGCAAAGGCATTCAGCAGGGTCTTAATAGCCGTTTTTCGGTTTGGGATTTAGCTAAGTGGGCTGATGAAGGTGATGGACCTGGAAATCAAGCATGTGCATTTATAGCTGGTTCTCGCTTTCGCCATCGTTGGTTGGGTGAGATTGGGTTAGACGGAGCAGTGAGTAATAATGCGGGGCATGACATTCCTGTGCTAGAATCTCAAGAATTGGCGTTTCAATACTTTGAAAAGGCCGCTAAACTTGGCCACGGTCTTGCCATGCAGTCACTCGGCACATGCTTCGATGACGGCGTTGGCGTGAAATCCAATCGCCGCAGGTGCAATCAGTGGTTGTGGCGGTCAGTTTTAACACAAAGTGCAGGAGCCATTGAGTTAATGGATTGCAGAGCACTTCTTCCAATTGAGATTCGTGCAAATGAGGATATGTTGGAACAAGCTATGCGAATGATGCTTCCAGGGCAAACGATGCAACTAGGTGGACCGAATCTTGGTGCTTTGCTTCTGGTGTTTCATGATGTAATACAAAGAGAAAATTTTTCACTACCACCGTTCGCTGGTAATCAGGCGACAGCAATTGTGAATATTCCAGTTCGGCAAATGTCATGTCGTCCTCGCACCCCCCTAATTGGAGGGAAAAATGCAAAGGAGCTTCTGGAAAAAATACAAATGTTAAGAAGGCACCTTGGTGGAGACTTTAAATTTGCGTATCTGAGAAGAGGAGCCGCCAAGCAGGCAACTGCTCAAACTCGCGGTGCAGTTCCTCGTGCAATTGATAATCAAATCTTTTTTGCGCCACCTTTTGCGGTCTGTGATGAGAGAGTTACTGATGATATGATTGACAAATGGCATGATCAGAGCATGAGACTAGCTTATTCTCAGAGAGATAGTAGCCGATGCGCCTATTTTACAATTTGTGTCCACAACGAGAAATCACGGGATAAAGGTGGTTTCTGTAAGAATTGTGAAGCAGATGCCATCGAGCGTCTCGATGCTATTGCAAAGGGACAAGTTGTACTCTCTCTAGACGAGGATTTGCCACATCGAGGACAGGCGGCAATATTCCGTGACAAGAATGGTGCCTTGAAAATTGAGACTTGGAAGACTTACGCAGGTGGGGAAGCGGAGTGTGTTCTGGCAACTCTAGCAGCAAGTGGCATGCCTTCTTATGTGTCTCCGCTTTTCATTGCCCAGGACCCGAATTTTCTTTGGCCAATCATAGCCGATCACGGAAGTGTTCGTGCGGCTGTCGAGTTTGTTGCGCCCCACGTCGATTGGAATGACAAGATTGGTGCAGTAAAAGAAAATGAGCTAGAACAAATTCCTATCGTCCCGGGCTGTCGACCTGGAAAATATCTAAGGAAGTGTGGAAATGGATTTTGTACTAATCTTGAACATTACAGATCAGAGACGTTTCAGTGTTGCAGCCGCTGTAATCGTAGAAAGTATTGCTCGGTAGAATGCCAACGAGTCGATTGGCCTCTTCACAAAGTTGAGTGTATGGTAAATACCAATGAGATAGTTGCAAATCCCCGTCTTGATGATTCTGGAGCAGTTGCTACTGCCATGCCATTGAAGTATGAATTGGAGCTCGAACGTGGGGAAGATTGTGTAGTATATGGCTTAAAAGGCAAACCTCATTACAACGGAAAAGTTGGAGTGGTTGGAGAATCGACGGAAGATGGAAGGATTGTCGTCACGCTCAGATGTGACGGTGGAAATGTGTTATCAATTAAGCCTTCGAATCTTTATTGCATTGGAGTCTTCTGTAGGAAGAGGAAGAAGAAATCAAGAGTATTTGAATGTGTGCATGGCTTGGAAGTGTGCTCAGATTGCTATTTTGATTTCACCACTATCAACAGGCTTGCAAAACTCAAGTATAATGGAAAAGATATGACGAGTGCGGCTGCGATTGAGCAGTGTGAAGAGATGTATTTCTCTTCTTCGTCTCTAGAACCAGGAGAATCCTCTTTCTCATTTGATGAGGGTTGGCCGATGGAATGTGCTGGGATGGCAGATCACCCCCAGCAGCGTTTTATCTTGAAAGCACTGGTCGAAGTTAAGTGTCCCATGCCACTTCTTGCGACAGTGGCACGTACTGCCTTCATCACTTATGGAGGAACGCGCACGAACTTGGTTCTTCGTGGATGCACGAAGCTGGGCGATGTTGCTCAAATGCTCTAGAGAGACGTAGCCATCTAGTTAAGTTACGGGACTCCATAAACAAACAGAAATAAGACAGGATAAGTAAAGATACCTTTTCTCAGAGCGAGAAAGAGGAATGCAGAGAGTGGTAATTATGAGGAACATACCACCAGACTTTAGCAATTATGATGACACATTCATCAGGACACTAGTGAGCCTATTAACGCCAACAACATATACATATCATATCACATAGGAAATTAGGTAAATTTGGATTGTCCTGACATCATGGCGCTCATACACCCCATGGTGGACAGTCCCAACATGGAAATGGTCAACACAACGAGCGCTTCTTCATTGTTTGAATCTTCTTTTCAAAAGCTTTTGATTCATCAACTAGCTCGTTAAGAACCTTCCTTTTACTGAGCAGCACACTTTCCTTATGTTTTAGTAACATATTGATCCTTTTTTCCACTGTAGCGATCTCTGTGTTCATTTCAATTTTTCTTTGATCTAATTCATCTTTCAAAAATTTTCTATTCGTGAAAATCTTGCTCTCTATATCCTTCTTCTTTTCCTCCAGTTCATCTTCGACTGACGTTATCGTTAACAATTGATCTTCAAGCGATTTGATCTGTTCAGATTCTGTCATGCTTCGATCGAGTCTAGATTTTTCCAATGCGTCGACGCGCAAAGCAGCAGCTGATTCTATATCGAAAAGCTTATCTTTTGCTCGCTGTAACTGTACCTTCAATTCAAAAAGTTCACTTGTTTTTGCTTCGTCGATTTCATTTATACGTGTATGCAGTGCTTTTACTTCAGAGGTATGTTTTGTTTCCATATCCTAACGAGACAAATAATTGTTAGAACGATGAAGAGATTTCGATGAATATTACTCATCTTTCCGTCAAACTTTACCTGTATGTCCTTGTCCAGTTTGGAACGCAACTTCAATTTAGTCGTCTCCAAATTTTCTTTCAGTTTCGCTCTAATAACTTCTATTTCCTTATTCATACTTTCCTTTATCAGAGAAGTTTCATCTACAAGTCGATCATGGAACAGTAACTCTAGCCGATTGTCCTCTTCTATTTCCCATGCTTTCAGCTCACTAGGGTCGATGCAATATGAGAAAATATTGTTTTAGATGTTGCTTTGATTATATTAAAAAAATAGACTTGCCTTTTCATTTTGTCTTCGAAATTATCGTAGTCTGATTGCATGGTGGCTATACATGATTCGAATCTGTTTTGGTTCTCCAAATGAATAGCCTTCATTAAATCTGCGTGCTGTTCTGCCCAACCCTGTAACTCTTCTTTGTGCTGATTTGTCAATATCTTCATCTTTGCTAAATGTTCTTTTTTCATATCATCTCTTTCAGCTCGCACAGAAGCTGATAGATTTTCTATATTAGTTTCGTAATTCTTTGCCTGATCCTCCAACTGCTGTTTGAATTTCTTTTCCAATTCCATGAAATTCGACTCTTGCTCCTCCTCCAACGTTTGTTTTAAAAGCCTGAAGTTACCATCATATTCTTCTGTCAGTCGTTCCTTAAGCAAACTAATGCAAGATGCATTTTCATTCTTTAGTTGTACCAATTGTTTCTTATGATTTTCCACTATATTTCGCAATTCGGGCTCCAATGCTTTCGCGGCTTCTTCTTTCATTTCGGTTGCCTTTTCACGTGCTACCTTTTCCAGTCGTTGTTTCTCTTGAACTTTCCACTTCTTGCAAGTGTCTATATAATTTTGTTCGAGAGTATAAGTGTATTTTTCGCACATAGTATCTCTTGATGAAACGATTTGATGTATAATAGCACGTTCATCTTCGAGCTTCCTTTTCAACTTCTCAACATCTTGTTTCGTTTGTTCATACAAGATATTCCTTTCTTCTTCTTTCCTCTGATGTTCAATAAAGAACTCATTTGTTCTTTCCTGCCATTCACTTTTCACCTTATCTATTCTTCTCTGATTTGACAGTCTTTTTCTGGCAAGGACAGCTTTAAGACTTGCTAGTTGTTCTTCCTTTGCCTTCAAGTCGGCCTTTATTGATTCAATATTCACTTTAATCGACTGTACACAAGCTCCGGTGACATAACCAGTATCGTCATTTTCCAAAGTAGGGTCCTGATGAGAGTTTTGCTCGAAACTGTCTAATAGTCGGATTAAAGATTCGAATCCTTTGCTTTGTTCGGGCATGTCATTCTATTTGGAATGGTGAAGTTTTGAAATTTTGATCAGTGCATTTGAAATCTCAAGGTAATTTCTGTCCCTAAAATCCGATGTATTTATGTTATTGCTGTCGATTAGCTAAAGATTTTAAAAAGTTCTCAATCGATTGAAACGATACTATGACAACAGAACAGGACTTTTCTTTTTTAAATGGTGGAAATCTAAATACCACTGAAATTACAAAAGAATCGCGTCTTTCCTCGACCTGCAATTTGACTAAATATTTTGAATGGTCTGAATCCAGAGCGCCTGCCAAATATCTTGATAAAACGCTTTTGCAAGCATTGGTCAATATAGGTAGATCGAGTAAAGCATGGCGTACTTTAGATTTTGATACAACAAGATCGAAGTTCATGCAAGGGCGCCTAATATTGACTAATGCTATGGTAATGGAATCGTCATATTATCTTTGTAGTGAGCTACTAGAAGGTCCACACAATATAGGCAATCACGGTCCGATATCGATTCAAGATCGTCATGGTCTCATGTGTAGTCCATTATGCTTAATCCATGATGAACTACGAAATCAAGCTTTAACGCATAGCGAGTGCACTTGTCTCGGCCTTTCAACTCAGAAGAATGATTCATTATATAAACGAGAAGGTGACTGGTGTGAGAAAAATTCAGGATTCCTTTTGTGTGAGAAGATGGGCGCCTGTGGCGAATGGGACTGTAAACTAGATGACTTTCAATGCTCAAGGATGGAGTACGATTATAAGTATGGGCAGTGTAACCCAGGTTCTTTTGTGGCAATGCACCCTATCTTATTTGTTTTCTTTTCACTTATCTTTATTATCCTTTACATATAAATTGTTCTTTTTATTTCCCTACTTCTACTTATGAATGTAGACATTTGAATGGATCGAATTGAGCCTACAATTCAATCAGCGTAACATTTCGCTTCATCCTTCGTATTTTTTTATTTAACCGCTCAACTTGATCCATTAATTGCTCATTTCGTGCGCGTAATATTCGATTCGAGCTGTCTTGAGTTGCGGCTAAATCGTCGTGCATGTTGATTCTCTGGATTTCTGTCTTCAGCAAGGCCAGATTAGAGCTAAGCTGAAGATTAAATTGCTTAATTTTTTTCATTTCAGTTTCATTTGCCCCGAAATCATCAATTTGTCTACGTAACCTATCAATTTCAGAGGCGTGCTGCAACTTCAGTTCATCCATTTCTGTTTTAAACTTGAGGAACTCTCGCTCTTTTGAAGATAAGAGTGTTGATTTTTCAACTACCTCGCCATTAAGATCGCTTATTTCTTCTCTTCTTAGATAAGACTCTTTTTTCATCTCTACACGCAGTATATCGAATTCGGTAGTAAGACGCTTGATGTCCTTTTCTCTATCATCAATCAACTGTTGCAGACTCGCGGCTTTTTCATTTTCTTCATTCAGTTTATGTTCCAGCTCAGATTTCATTAAATTTCGTGTACTCTGTGAAGCAACGGCGTCATTCATTACGTCAAGCAGCTTCACTTCTAAATTCGCCTTGGCGTCGTTGGCTTCATTCAATCGCTTTCTCAAATCCTTTATTTCATTATCTTTCACTCTGACGTTCTCCTCATTTTCAATCTTGGCCCGAGCCAAAATTTCATCAGGTGAAGAGTGCTCCAACTGTTCTTTAAGTTTCAGCTTTTGTTGAACTTCAATATCAAATTTTTCTCGCAAATCTTCAAGTTCTTCAAATGTCTTTGAATTCCTACGTTGAATTATTTTCATGTCGTTTTCGATAGTTTCAAGTTGCGATGTGCTCTTTGAGTAGTCGTTGCTGAGCCGAAGTATTTCAGCATTTTTCTCCTGTAGCTCTACCGCCATATCAGACTTTTCTGCTTCCAATACCTCCAATTGTTTTCTGAGATCAATTTCAGCATCACCTTTTTCAGTTAACAGCTTCTTAAGTTCTTCATCTTTTTCAATCAACTGATTGCGAAGTAATGCAATATTTTCCGTTGAAGATTCATCGCAAGCTTGTAATTCATCTTCAATCGCTTCCCGCTCGGCGTTTATCATGGATACTTGATCCGTTAATTTCTTTTCAGTTTGTAACTGCTGTTCTTGTAGTCTTTTTAACTCCGCGTCCTTTTTTGTAAAACGATTTTTTAATTCTTGTAGCTCTGAATGAACTATTTCATCCGTTTTACTGACTGCACCCTGTCCTGTTTCTTCGATGACATCCAACACTTTGGTCAGACTTGCCGTCTTTGCTGATTCTGCTTCATACAACTCTCTGACCTCCTCCAATTCTTGGAAAATTGAAGCATTTCGCTCTTGGGTCGTAATGAAATCCAGCCTCAGTAAATCTAGCCGTTCTTTGTAATCGTTGGCTTCGTTGACCTTCAATGTAAGCTCTTTTTTAGCGTCTTCTATTCCTCGACGTAGCACTGCGACCTCTGATTCAAGACTTTTCTTTGAATTCAACTTGTTATGTAATTGCTCAATTTCATCTTCGCGTTGTTGAAGTAAGGCCTCTAGCCTTGCCAATTTCGATTTTATTGTATCAATCTGATTGAAATCACCAGAGCTATGATTACTATCACTCCTGTGAAGATTATTCATTTCAAGGGTCAACCTCTGAGTCTCTTCATGATGCAATCTCCGCTCCTTGTCAGATTTGCTTTTTAGATCCTCAATGGCTTCTTGCATCGTCATCTTTTGGCGTTCCAATTTGGTTATTCTTCTTTGCAAGTCATCGTTGTGCTTCAATGCATTTAAATACTTCGATTCCAACAATTTAGCCTTTTTCGCATTCAGTCGAGGAGAGCTGATACTTTCAGAGACAGAATTTCTTTGTTTCACAAAATCTAAACGCATAGTCGTTAAAGTACTTTGAGCGCTATTTTCGGAGGCCACTGAAGCGCTCTCGAATGTATTATTTGTATGTTTCAGTGATCGCTTGCTAATACTGCCTTCGTTTTCAATCATTGATTCCTCTGCAGATTTGCTGTAGTGAGTCACCTGTTGTTCGTTCCTTAACTTTTCATATTGTTTTTCAAGGATATCCAACTTGGACAACAAATCCTTGTTGCAAGATGATAATTTTGATGCCTCTTGCGATATAAGCTTGACTTTATCATCCGCTTCCTCTTTTTCAAGTGTTATTTTGTTGATAGTATTGAGGTATTCTACCTCTATCTCAGCATGGCTTTGATTCATATCAAAGAGTTTCTTTTTCAGCTCACTAGTGGCAGTAGAATCACGTGTCTGCTTATCTTTTGGAGTTCCAAGTCTTATACTGAAAAATCCTCTTTTCGCTGAGGAGGATTCATCTCTATCTTCGCTCGTAGTACTTGTCGCGCTCTGTGGAGCTTGAGAAGTGCAATTGGTTTTGTAAGGTGTGGAATTCACAGTATTACTTTCATCAGCGTCTAAAGTATCGAATTGGTTCATCTTCTCGGAATATGATTCTCTTGTGTTGAAACAGTGAACGAAAACCAAATAAAACTTTCATACTCAAAATGAGCGAAAATAAAATTGTGTCACTCGCCAAAAAATGAAACCCATCCAAACTACTAATTTAGTCAAAAAGAAATTGTCTTCATATTTCTAAATTCATCGTTGAGTCCTCACGTTTCCAGAGTGAAAAATTTCTTCTCTAAAATTTCCTCGTCAGTAATATCGATAGGGATTCCATGATTATCAACATGCTGGGTCAAGTACGAGCGATACATCAACTTTTTCCCAACTTGTTTCTTAGGCGGTTGAAGAGATCGTTCAAGTACTTTTCGATTTCGTTCCTCCTGAAGTTTCTTCTGTTCCTCTTGTTGCTGTAATCGTTTTTTCTCTCTCCGAGTCTTCTCTTTCAATTTCACTGCAGCGTTTAATCTTTCTTTAGGTATAGATTTCATTCTTTCTAGAGTTTTGTCTATAACAGATTCAATTTGCGATAACATGAACAAAAGGCTTGGGTTCGTACCAACTATTGTATAACCACAAGATAAGTAAATGTCTTTGACTTTCTCAACGAGGAAGGTCATTGCATCTTGACAACCTACTATTTCTAGTTGATCTTCCATCCCACTTTTTTCTCCGACTCTTCCAACACTTGAATGTATAACATCAATGTCATTCTGACGGTCATTTATATCTGACTTGATGTCATTTATATAGGACTTCATCTTATTCATTTTTTTCGTTGCTTCAGCCATGGATTGATCCAGTCTTGCAGTCATTTCCTCAAGAGATTGTTGTGCTTCTTGGACATTCTGAATCAAGAATAAATTATCTTCTTCAAGAGCAGCAAATTTATCTAGTAGCTCTTGTGGCGATGTAAAATACATTGGAGTTTCTTCTTCACTATCACTGGTAAGAGGTTCATCTTCAAAATCTGGCATTTTCCGTTCGTCAAGTTGTGATGCTGCATCGACATCCTGTCCTTTTTTATTTCGAAGAGTCTTATCGCCTTGTCGTTTACCGTCTTTCGATTTTGGCCGGCATCCCTCCTTCTCCGCCGATTGGTCTTGGAGCCATACTTTCTTACGTAATTCAATTCGCTTTCTTCGTCTTTCACCTCTCCGATGAACCTTGATAGCATTTTGCATTTCAATCCAATCCTCGGGCACAAGCGAATCTAAAAAAGCTCCATATTTTACATATTCGTCCAAATTTCTTGTATGCTTATTAATATTCGATTGAATCACTTGCATTTCTTGATTTATTACTTTTACTTCTTGCAGTTTCTCGACTTTCTTTTTAGTCTCTCTTTCTGCCATCCGTATCGCTGTTTGTGCCTTTTTATCATTATCTTTCAAGAATGAGTCAAATCTAAGAGCGTCTTCTTCTAGCACCTGTGCACTCTTTTCCAATGCCTCTTTTTTTGTTTTTAGTTTCTCGTCCAATTTTTGGATTTCTTGTCGTTTGAGATTTAGGGACATGTTCAAAAGGAGTAATTGTCTCTTTTGTGCGATCAATTCTCGATGCGGTATCTTCTCTTTTTGTTCCAAGTTTAGTTTTGAAATATAAGATTCCACAGAATCGATTATATTGTGCAGTTCATTTGGTTTCTTTGAAATTTTATCATGCTCCACAAAAGAAGGTGTTGATTCCTTCACCTCTTGAAGGAAAGTTTTCACCCATTGCGTTCTAAGGCACTTGTCTCCTCCTTTGCTTGAAATATAATTATCCTTGGACACAGAGACAGAATTATTCTCTTGTGTTATTAGAAATGGGTTGGGATCTTTCAGTAAACTTTCTAAATCCATATTCAATCTGAGAATGAATCCAAAGACATGAAAAAAGTGACTGTGCTTGATGATGCGGGCTATTATTTTTCACTCCGTTGCGGGTTCCCGTTAAGGATCATCCATGTGTGAAAATACGTAAGTACTTTCCACTTTCCTATACTTCCTACTCGTACATCGACATCAGTTTATGTTAGTAGTGTAAGTAGTTTATAATCTCTTCAGTAAAGGAAAGAGTTCTAAATCCACCTTATGCAATCTAATAATCTGACTGAAAATCAACCAACTAATGTAGACAGCGTGTACGATTGGAAAGATGCGTTGAGGCTGGTAGAAAAAATGGTTCAACTGGGGTGTTTTACGGAGAATCCAACTGTATTCTTTGATCATGAACATCTTCAATATGATGAAGAAGAAGTAGATATTGACGAGTCCATGTCACGAGATAAGAGTTTGAACGATCTAAATTTTACGATAGATGATAGCAATATTGTACTATCACACACTACTGATGGAGAAAAGACGTGTTGCTTGACACGAAAATACCTAGTGCAGCAAATAGAAAAGAGACTTGTGGACTTTGGTCGTTTGGATCTCTATCAAATTTCAAATGAGTTTCATATCGATTTCAAAGATATTCTTTCCACCGTGCGAACATTAAAGAATAAGTCGGATCAGTATTGTCTCGTTGGGGAACAAGAAATTGTTACTAGCGATTATATGGATCAATTGTGTCACGACTTAAACAGTACTACCTCTGCCATTGGCTCTGATTGCGAACAAATTCCATCACAACAAATATCCATTTCAACTCTGGCTACAAAGTGGAGACTTCCCTTATCATTTACAACTGACATAATATCACATAGAATGCACATCCTTCAAGACTGGAAACTCGTACGTGGGATCGATGGTTCAAAACAAATTATTACCAATCAATTGGAGAAAACGAAACTCAACGATATCAAAGAGGCACTTGAAAAGAGTATCGAGCCTGTACATATGAATGATCTTGTAAAAGATATTCAGTTTTGGAACATGGATCTTGCTGTTACTTTTGTACAAGGATTATGCGAAACAAAAGTACTGGATGGGTGCTTACATGTACATGAGTTTTCTAATCTAGGTGCATTTTATACCCCTCAAATCTACGAAGAGAGGCAGCGTAACTCGGTGCTTGAGAAATATTACATGCAAGGTTATATTACTTACACTGATGGAGAGTATCTTGGATTATCGAGAAAACAATTAAAAGAAATCATTTCTGTAAGTTGAAACAAGTTTTGGAAACACTTCGAGTCTTCCATTCTCACTCATGCGTATTTTTCCTTTTGTCAAATTAGGTTGATGCAATCTTCTTGCAAACATTGATTATCAATCCGAACGTCTTTCTGTCATCTCTTCAATTAGCAATAGAAGAATGTATCGACTCCGAGTCCTATGTAGATTTGACTCTGCGACTGCCCAAAGGTATATCAGACGATGATGCCTATCAATTTTTGCAAGATCACGTTTTGAAGCACATAGATTCAACAGAAGGTAGACTTATTATTCGTGAGGGTGAAGTTGCTTACTTCAGTGAGGGAATGGTCAAAGAGATCCAATCCTCCATATTACCATCTTTGTTGCAATCGCACGCAAAAGATGAGGCAATGAAATTCCTTTCTAATTTTAAGATTTCCAAGAAAATGTCAAAATCATTGGATGTTTTGACAATTAGTGATTCAAACATGATACCTCTTACCTCGTTCGTGGATGCTGTACTCCGTAGGTACCCTGAATTGGGGGATCAGATAGTACTGGACGACAATTTGGTTTGGGAACAGGAAGACGGTGATAAAAACTTTTCTGACGGAATTTTTACCATATTTTGTAGAAGTTTCATGTCAAAAGAGTTGATGGATGAATATTGCCGTTGGATACAAAGGGAAATTTCCAAATTACTAGCGACGAAGAATGGCGTTTGTCTACATAACGACAATGGAACTGGTGAAACACCAGAGCAAACGTTCGAAGAAACGTTCAAAGAGGCATGCTGCTTTCTTCAGCTTTTAGTCAAATTGCCGCAGTATGCTGTTATGAATTCAGAAATTGGTGAATTATATTCTCAAGCTCTATGCTCCGATTTCCTAAGTGGTTATGCAACGCATTTTGCTAGACGAGTAACAGAATATTGTTTGATCAAAAATGGAATAGAAGATTCGCCGTTTTCATATATTATTAATGATAATGTTGTCCATGGACCTCTAATCTGTTACGACCGAGTCGATACAACGGTTCGATCATTTCAACCCACTTTCTTTGCTTGTTGTGCTGATGATGAAATGGATCCCATGCAACTACTCAAAGAAATGCTACCAGGAAATGCAGCTATTGCTATCTCTGAAATGTGGAAATTAACCAACAGGCATCACTATTACAAAGGTACAGATGAAGAGTCCTTTGCGCTCTCTGATATCGATGCGTTTATGGCACATGTCGAAGAATCTTGTTTGTAAGTGTAAACGAAATGCATTTTGTTGCGTCATATGACAACTTCTTTTTAAAAAACTAACCGTAAATTGTCTATCCTTCCTACTAGAACCATGGTTGGCATTCCATTTAAGAGACTGGATAAGAAAACGGAAAAGTCGATGATGCTGGATCGTAAAAAGAGATTGTTGTATCTATTGGACCAAAGCAGCTCTGCTCGTGATGTCTTAGAGCTTTCGACCATGTTGTTAGGATACCAACTACGCAACTATGCGCTCTGTGGTAGTGAGCTCATTTTATCAGCACTTCATGTTGTTTTAGAGGATAAGAAAGTCCCTGAGAGCCTTCGACTGTTGTTTAAAGATGTGCTTGCTCTAGTTCAGGGCAAAATGGATCTGGCTGATACTGGAAACGATACGGTCCAAAGACTAAAGAAATGTGCCATGAGCAAAAATATAATTCAATATAAGGAAGATTAAATGTGCTACAAGATACGCATATACTAATCGATATCCATAAAGCTTGCCGTTGATTCATGTTTTGCAACATTCCGTCTACGAATGGAAATGTGTAGAAAATTGATTGTAGGGGAATCTGAATCCACCATACGATCCATCGGTTTATCTGTTGTCGTAAGTCGCTGTCTTGATGCTTTTAGAACCTCCGTCTCAACATGGAAATGATCATCATTTTTGAGTTCATGAATAAGGTTTTGGAAAACAGATCGATGTATTGGTCCGAAGACATGTGCGCATGAACCATACCTTAAGAATTGCTGAATGGTGACCTTTAAAGGTTTAAGATCTTGATTTCGATATGCCACATCACTTGCTATCAGAATATCATAATTTAATGTCACTTGTCTTGAATTACAATGCAGATAATCGTACCAATCTAAATGTTGCGCGTCTAATTTGGGGCTTCGTGTAAACTGTATTCTATTCAGATACTGTTGAAAGTTTCTTCGACATTGTGAAAGGACCTCACTGCAGTAATCTGTAAAGGTAAAAGAAGTTATACGATCCAAATCATCCACCATATTCAGTGTTAGCAATCCTAAACCACAACCAGATCCTAATTCAAGAATCTTTCCGTGGAGTTTTTCTGGGTGAACTGAAAAGTAAAGACTCATAATTATGGAGGATTCCCATGCCAATGAGCCAGTTCCGTAACTTTGAAGACCATAAGGTATTTCCTGAATCTTGATCACATTGCATCTATAATCGTTTGCTTCTTCGAGTTCCAGAATTCTGTACGTCTTTTCATAAGTTTTCAAACAGAAACTTTCTTGGATTGACACCTCACTTTTGGGAGATTCCAACGCATACAGCGAATGTGCCACGCCATCACAAGCTACAAGAGGATCTCCCTCCAACAATAAAATAGGTTCCATTAACAGAAATTCAAATTTGGTTAAGAGCTTAAGCAGGTGACTTTCAAGAGATAGTCATCCAGAGAATTGTATTCACAATCTCTCGTAGAAAAAACATCAAAAAGGATTCGGATTTGAAACGGACAGTGGACAGCAGTTGCTTGGGTGTACGTACGTATGAACACAATACAGTTTGTAAATAACGTATCTCAGATTGATTTCAAGAGTACATCTGACTTTCATTACCTCCAATACACTTCATAACATTTCCACTATATATGCGCGTCAGTATGAAGGCATGTTGAAGATGATAATAATCTGATTCGTAATGATTGAAACGGAAAGAAATCGAGTCCGCGTCCCATCTCTGACCTTTTCCCCCATCTCGAACAATGTGATTTGGACCGACTTCGATCAATTTTATTCCTGCAATACAGTGCAATGCATTAGCTCTCCATATACAAGTTAGTATTCAGATATATTCCATGTGCTACCAAACGTACTCGACATGGTCGAGACGTAAGATACATCATCGAGATTGCGTTCTATCCTGGACCATATCCCGTAATTCATGTATCCTGGACCATCTCCTCAATGTTGGACAAAGTAACCAATGCTGATTTCGATGAAAGTTAAGACCTGTATTCCTTCAATACAATATACATCATGTACCCTACATATACATGTTTATACCCAGATATATTCAAGGTCCTCTAGAAAATGTACTCATGATGATTGAGATGAAGAGAAACCGAGTTCGAGTTCCATCCTGGACTATTTTCCCCTTCTCGTGCGATCTATTATGGTCTTTTTTTGATAGTACAGTTTGACCAGATTAATCTAACCATATTACAAAAGGCACCATGGAAAAGAAAATGGAATGAAAATTTTTATTTGGAAAAAAGTTTGGCTTGAGTAATTGTGCTAATTCGAACTTTTCGTAGTTTCGCTAACAACAAAATCCGCGATGAGAAACAAAAGGGAAACGTTTCCCTTTGGAGGAAGTGTAATAACAATTCAGTGCATTCTATTCCCACCACGATCCTCATTTGCAAATGCATCTTTCATTGCTTCGCCTATTGATCCAACAACAAGGACATGATTGCGTTCGAGCTCCCAACCAAGATCGTGCCCATATAATGTATGCAAATCGATTTCCTTTGGTGACATGCTTCACTTCATGCAAATGCCTACCAGCATGTATCAACGCCAATCCCATTTCAGGACGAAATTCACCCACAAAGTCACCCTCTTGATGCGTCCCTCTTAGATTCCAAAACCTCAATTCCCCACCTTCAAAATCATCATCCCCCATACCAACATTCAATGTAACTTCAGAGTCATCAGTGTGAGGCGTAAGGAAATTTCTCGTCGCACCTACCTTTTCAGAAGCAACATTAGAGTATCCCGCAATGTATCCATGACGCCAATCCAGGCTATCTAAGGTTTCTGTCGTTTGAAACAATTCTTTGGACAATGGTTTGAGAATCAAATGAAATAAGAGATCATTGATCCATTCAACACCAATCATATCTAAATCTATTGCTCTTTTGCCAATATCAATGGCGCCTTCCATGTTTGCTTGATCTAAAATCGCTTGAATGGCGGTTTTCAATCGTATACAAAAGGACCTAGATAAAAGTGGCATGGAATACACATCAAAGAATTCTTCATGTAACCAATCTTCCAATAGTCCCAAGTCTAGTTCTACATGTACCTTTCCTTCTAGAACATCTTGTAATTCTGGTCTGCCATCTACCGATTTGAACAATATAGATTGAAAAATAGCCTTGGATGCATCCTCATGAAGAATTTCACTACGCACTTGTTCCCAAGAGAGAGGAACTGTTAGTACTGTCCAATCAATATCCTGATAGCTCGCCATGGCATGTTCGATAATCTCATTCATGCGTTTTCTTCTTTGTATTAAATTTGATTTTTGATGTTTCACTTTTTCCAATTGATGTGTCAGAGCATCTTGCAGTTTGTCAATATCATCGATATTGTAACTCCATCTGGATATGTAATTAGGATAACGATCTAATCCCATGATGGAATGTAACAAATGTGCATGATTGTGTTGTGGATCGTAATTTGTTTTGGATGATGATGACGACGATGAAGACGAAGATGATGCTGTTGGTACAGTATTACAATTTGTATGAGTCCCCATCGTAGTCGTTCGAATCCTTCTTGGTGATTCATTGATGGATCCTCCTCCCATGATTATATTTTCTGCCATACTTGTTTTTTGTGCGATAATGTAGAGAACGATGGACAAATGCCAAATAAACCTAGATTGAAACTGGTACGAATACGATGAAAGCATCTCTCTCTCTCTCTCTCTAATATGAATAGAGATTAGTGTCCTAGATACGAGTAGAAAGAGAGATAGACTGATAGACTTCTTATCATGCCATGAATCATCAAGATATACAAGATGTGTTCTGGTAGTCGCGAAAAAGAACAGTGAGGAAAAGGTGCCTAGTTAAACCCATAGAATGCCACTCATTTTTTATCAGTCATCAGTCATCCAT
>Ga0213868_10002864_pt1 | contig 16341 bp, 16 predicted proteins | sample PICome_9_FD_160087 | JGI IMG/M metagenome (GOLD analysis project Ga0213868, IMG submission 160087) | Coastal seawater microbial communities near Pivers Island, North Carolina, United States - PICO127 | ecosystem: Environmental > Aquatic > Marine > Coastal | place: USA: North Carolina...
TATCTTCTTAGTTTCTGTAGCTGATGTATCTACAATAGCTATAGCATCATCGTCAGCTACGTTAGCCCCAGTAAGGGCTGTTAATTCTGAGATTTTCTGATCTGCCAAGACCTTATCCTTTCCACATATTAGGCCAAGACCGATTACCTTTACTCAGGTTTTGTTCGGCTGGCATTATTCTTAAATTCCACCATACATGTGATTTGCTAGTCGTACCAAACTCCACAAATCCTAATAGACTGGCCTGTCAATAGCTGATCTGCACTCGTAGATCTGTTGGCGACAAACATATAAGTGGCGGCTAGGTTTGTAGATAAGCCCATTTGTGTAGCATTACCCCAAACAGTTAAATGTCTATCGTCTTCATCTCTCTCATAAATATTGCCAATTTTAATACAGTCACCAACAGCATAACCATGCTGTGCAACAGTAATAATTACTTCCCCCCAAACAAAATCTGGCCTAGAGGACTGCCCGTGATTAGCTACGTGAGTCAGAGCAGTAGTGGCAGTCGATGTAGGCCCTCGCACGATAGTAACAGTAGGCTGGGCTACGATTGCAGCTTTTAATTTAGCTGGTGATATAAGGCTTTCAGTAGTACCTGTACCAGTTGTCCATGTGCCTTCAGCTTGATCTCCGATTATACCTCCTGTTGGGGTTCCAGAGGTACTGACTACTTGCGTATCATCTAAGACTTCAAAACCGTTGGTCTGATGTATGTATCCTACATTAAGATAAGTCGTTGTAGTATTGTTTCTTATCTTAAGAAGCTGGTCATTGGTATCATAAAACCATTGATTAGGAAATGTATCCGTAGGTACATCCGTACCTGAATTATTAGTAGCTATAGCCTGAAGAACATTATTAATGTCGGTTCTAGCAGTAGATGCTGTTTGGTTAGCTATGATGTAGTCATGTTGTGCCATATTAATATTCCACTATTCCTTTAAATCTAAGTACTTGAGGTGAGACATTTGCATTTTCGTTTTTCAACACAAGTCTAAACCTAAAGTATCTACCCACTGCTTCACCTGTTGCTGTAGTCCAGTTATTTGAGAAGGTGGTTGTATCACTTGCATCTACTTGAACTTCAACACTGCTGTCATTAAATGCAGCTTGCTCTGATGTCCAAGTATCCCAGTTGTCAGGCCATGTACTCCACACTTGAGGAATATCGTCCCAGAATACTTCTGTAAATCCTGTAGAGCTTTGCACTTGAGAGTGGTGTCTTTCAAACTCCATTTCGTAGGAAACCCTTACTGTTCTTGCACTTCCTGTATCTATATATTCAACACTGTTATAACCATCAGCCTCTACACCATATGTACCTGTGGTAGGTGAGGTAAAACTACTTAACCTAAGACTTTTTCTCCAACCATATCCAGTACCTGCTGACTGAGCTTTTACATATATGCTCTCTCCAACACTGTATGTAACCCCAGTAGTACCAGCTACGACATTCCAATCAGTAGTACCTAAAGACTTTATTAAATAAGCCTTACCAACATCCATATTACTAGAGGTTATGTTTGAAGTAGTAACGATACTAACTGTATTGCTCTTAACCCCCTCATAAGTATCTGCTGTATCCTTTATCTCGTCTAAAGAGGGTAATTCAGAGGGTTGAACAACTACAGAGACTGGGTTATCTGCTCTATTACCTGACTTGTCCCAAGTTTCTAGGAAGAAAGTTCCACTTAACGCTGGATAAGTTATAGATGTAGCTGGCCTAGCGATTTTATCTATCAACACTTGCCCGTTAGTGATAGAACTTGCAGTAGTTGAAGATTGATAGTGAAGTCTATAGAAAGACAGATCTAGGGAGTCTGAGGCAGTCCAATTAAAGAATATAGTTCCCCCAGACAACTCTTTAGTTAAGTTTGATACGTTGTTTGGTTTTGTAGTGTCTGGCTCAACAGGTACTGAGATAGGCTCAAACTCTCCTTTAATACCAAAGGCGTTAATAGCTCTAGCCCTTACATCATAAGTTACAGTTCCACTAGCCTGACCTGTGGTAGGGTCAATATCTGGTACTTCAATATCTATAATCTCAAACCTACCTAAGTCTCCTGTAGCTAAGGTAGTGTAGTTACTGTCTGTTGATAGCTTATATTCAATCTCAACATAGTCTATTCGTTCAGGGGAGTCTGCTGTAACATCAATAACAAGAACATTAGTTAAGTGTTCATTGATAACTCTATAGTCTTGACTATGGGTTAAGCCTATGGGTGGTACATCAAATGCAGATGGTAGTGTAGTGTTGTCACTCTCGTATACTGCACCGTCAGCTACATCATCGAAGACAGATTCACTAATTTCTCTAAGTGACATATTAACTAGGATGTCATACTCAGCTTGTACACCAAAGTCCCAAGTAACGACCTCAAACTCTTTATTAGTCCAGCCAAATCTAGTGTTACTTAGGCGTATAATGTCACCAACTTGGACTTGGAAGGCCTTAAGACCAAAAGTAGCCTGTACACTAAGTTGCTGCCTATTACGTTCTAAGGTTATAAGTCCTATACGTCTAGCTTCTGTTGTGTTATCTGTGAAAGGTAACTGTAAGTCAATTACACTTTCTTGACCACCATCAGCAGCTAGGAAAGCATTGTAGGTAGCTGAGTTAAGGATAGGTACTTGAGGGAAGTCAGATGGCTGATATTCACTCTCTGGGCCTCTGAATGTACCTTTGACTACATTGAAGTTATCTCTTCTTGAGTGTCTAGTACCAACTGATATACCTGATCTTAAGTCATCCTCATTAAGGTCTAATACTGGGTCTGTGTAGTAGGCTGGTTTCATTCTCCACTTACCCTGAGCATACCACAGTAGTCCACCCATAGCTGTAGATAAGTTCTGTATAGCATCGTAAGGTGTAGTATTAGTAGTGAATGCACCATTAAGAGAGAACCTAGTACCACCTGACAGAACAGGATAGTTTAGATGGTCACAGACATTAGCAGCTATAGTAACAAGATCATCATCTACACTCTCAATATCCTCACTGATACCATAGTTATAGATAGTTGTATTATCTCCCCCCTTACCTGAAGTAATGTAATCCCTCAAACATAAGGCTGGATTGTCAGACCAAGCTGTAGTACTTGTACGGGGGTCATAAACCTTCTTACCTTTGACTACAGCGGTAACTTCTGGAACACCATTAGGAAACGCATCGGCATCATATTCCAGCATAACGTAAAGATAAGCTGTAGCTAATAGCTTACAATCTGTAGTCCATTGTGAAGGTGGCGTGACCCCGCCTAAGTCAGAGGACGTAACAGCGGTCTGTGTAGTAGTACCTAGCTTCTTAACTATCTTAACTTTACCAACATATTTAGCTGGGGCAGTAACATTATTACCACTTAAAGTTAAAACTTCATCATTAAAATAGATAGTCTCAAACTCTTCTACTTCATGTCCAGCAAAAGCTAATACAGTGTGTAGATATTTGTTGTTATCTGTAGTGCCTTGAAACACTATCCCACTAGCTATCCTAGTTTTACCGTAGATAATTTGATGCGGTAATGCTGACCCTCTTTGAGTTAATAAATACCCCTGATCTCCACCTCTTAACTCAGGTTGTGGCATCAAGGCTTTAGTTAAAGCGGAGGTTCCAAGAGTAAGTGCATAAGCCTTTCCAGCGGCAGTTCCCGCAGCGGCAACATTACCCCCTGTTCCAACAAATACAACAGCAAAAGTAACTGCCGCTGTAATAGCAGCACCAAGATTAGAGTTCTCGTCTAATAAGTCAATATCTATTCCAAATAAAGCCATTAGCTTTCAGAACTCCTACCCCAAGCTAGTTTCTGATCTTGCATACTGGCTACAAAATCAAACCCAGCATCTGTACTTGCACCAGTTATATTCCTAGACCTTTGGTATTCAGAAGTGTACCTAGCAACCCTAGCTCTCTCTAAGTCAATCAACTTGTTCTCAACCTTAACTTGGATAGTACCTGTGTCAGCACCTTCATTAATATTCATCTGATCCATGTAGCCACAGAATATCTCAGTGAAACCAGAGTTAAGATCCTCTAAGTATATCTTTGATCCATCTTCTAACAACAAGAAAGAGGAGTCTTCTTTTATTATTTTAGCAGCTTTAAATAAACCAAAGTATATTTTACAGGTTCTGCCTTGGTAGGGAGTACTGAGAGCTAGAGCTAATACTTCAGATGGTAACCCTGTAATAGTAATGTCTGCACCTCTTGCAGCAGTCTCTGTAGTTTCTTCTACAGCAGATATACCCAAGAGAGTACCAGCACCTGTCCAATCTACCCCTTGTACGTTAAGAGTGCCTACACCTGTCCACAGACGCAAGACATCATCCCCATCAAAGTTCATTTCAATGGCAAAGAAGGGATAAACTACATCATCATCTAGCGCATCAACTACTGAAGTGGGTAATACTCTGGACATTTACTGTAGAGCCTCTATAGCATCAAAGGATATACCGTAGAAACTTGCGTTATCTATAGACCAAGAGGTAGTACTCTGTCCAAGCCTAAAGACACCTTTGGGACTACTGTAGATAACGGTTTCTCCTGAGTATGTACTTCTAAGGGAAGGCCAGACCTCTAAATCAACATTAGTTCCAGCCGCCCTATCAACCAATACCTGATGTAATCTAGCAGCAGAACCTGTACCCAACTGAATATAGTCACCAGCTAGAAGTGTTCCTGTCAAAGTTATAGTTGGGGTAGCATCCCCTGCATTACCTGATAGAGTAGGTGTACCACTTACTGTACCTCTAGGTGTGACATAATCAGGGTCACCCAGTAGAAATGTGCCTACAGGCCCCTTAAGAGCTACCAGCATAGCTTTCCATTCAGCGGCTAGATCTCTGCGTACAGAGGGGATACTGACTGAGGCACTCCAGATTTGACCCTGATGGGAAATAACCTGTTGCTTATATGTAAACGGAGACTGAGAGACAGCTACAGCATTTACAGCACGTAGTTCAATACTCTCTATGCCAATAGTTGTAGGTGTATTAAGAGGGTAACTTATAGCCATAATTTATCCAAATGCTGATTTCATTGCACCACCTCTACGTCTTTGGTTCATAACTGCACCTACGGACTGGTTGATGATAGCTGGTGAGGCTTGTGCTATTGTCTGAGTGACAAGTCTCTTAGTATCGTCTGATGTATTAGCTGAGATATTGAAGGTTTGGTTTACCACTGTACCACCAGCAGATTGACCTTTAGTGTGGTCCACTACAGTCTCTCTAGGGTGTAGCATAGCCATAAAACCACCCTTACCGTCTAAGCCACCTGATCTTGGGCCTGATCCTGTGTATCCACCACCGTCAAATACGAAAGGGTTACTACCAGACATGAGACTTGTAGCATCTCCTGCTACCGTAGCTATCATACCTGTAATTTGTTTGACCACGAATATTCTATAGAGTTCTTTAATTATATCAGAGGCCATAAGTCTAAAGGCGTCCTGTACAGACTTAGTACCATCTACAATAGACATGAAGGCATCTTCAAAGGATTGACCAACCATGTCTCCTACTTGTTTCTGTTTTTCTAATGCCTCTGTCTGTAGTCTTATCTTCTCAGTTAGATCTACAGCTCTCTGTATCTGCTCTTCTGTATACTTGTTACGAGACTCACCTAATGCTTGTAAGACACTGGCCCTGTCTTCCTCTACACCTAACAACTCTTTTTGCAGTGTAAGGTTTTGCATAAGGGATACTAAAGCATCTTTAGGAGCTTTAGTTACCTTAGCTTTACTAGATTTAAACTTAGTAGGTGTACTATACTTAAATTCTCCAGGACCACCAAAGGCATCAAGACCCACAGTAGCCTCAGCTTTAGCTTGACGTATAAGACCTAAAGCTTGAGCGAAGGGGATAGAAAGCCTTTCAGCTAACTCTGTGATCTTTTGATTAGTTTCGTCTAGCTCTTTTTGTCTAAGGGCGTTCTGATCGCTTTCGTATTTAGCGTTTGCAGCCATTAGGTCAATCTCAGCTTGAGCTTGGGTGTTAAGTATGGCTAGATCACCCGCAGCATCTAAGGCTTTTTGTTTCTTAACGTAGTCAGTGTTTTCATCAGCTAGTTTTTTCTCAGCTGCCGCTTGTAATGCTATGAAGTTATTAAAGTCATCTTCTTGTTCTTGTTTATGCTGCTTGTATAACTCATCTTGAAGATCAAACGTACCTTTCATTAGGGCGTTTTCTCTATCGCTAACAGCCTCAGCTGCAGCCTTGGCGTCTTCAGCTCTCTTTTCGATAACTCTTCTGTAAACACCCAACAGAACATCGTCTGTTTGAATAAGGTCTGTTATTGCTTTTTGTATAACAGGGGCAGAAGTTCTACCTGCTTCAGAAAGGTTTACTAAGTTTTCTGCAATCTCTTCTAAAGGAAGAAGTTCACCTGTTTTAGCTCTTACAGCAAATGTCAGGTCAAGCATAGCTGCCTCTACAGCATCAATAGCCTCTTGGTCTATTATAGGTTTTTCACCTGATATATAAGAAGGCAAAATTCCTTCTGTAGTACCTTTTTCAAGATCCTCTTTTACACGTTCTAAAGTACCTAGTATACCAGTACCTTTACCTGTTAAAGGTTTTCGATAACCCAAGGCACTTGCTATTGTTTGACCTGCTCTCTTCTCTTGTTCCTGAGTTATTCTAGTAAAGAAAGAAGTAGCAGCTTCTTGTCCTTCAAAGAAAGGGGCAACTAAGACATCCCTTAAAGTATCCCCAAGAGATTCCATAGAGCTAATAGTAGAGCCAATAGTTTCTAAAGTGTCATTAAAACCTTTAGCATTTTTCTTTGCATCTATAAGGGGTGCTATGAAAGCAGTGGCAATAGCAACACCAGCACCGGCTATAGCACCACCTGCCCCAAAGATACCTAACAACTGAGACATCTGTTGACCAAAGGCAACAGCTATGTTAGTACCACCTTGAAGCTGTACTGCAAAGTCACCTACCTGATAACCAGCTTGCTGTAGACCTACAGAAGCAAATCTTTTGGTTCTTTGGTTAGCTTTATAAGCTTCTACGTTAAACTTAGCAAACTGGTTACCACCAGTAGCTAGACCTGAAGTAAACTGATTGAACTCTCTTTTAAGAGTTGCAGTCGCTTTTGCAGCTTCGTCAGAGCTAATGACATTACGGTGTAAAGCTTGATCAATTTCCTTAAGCTTCTTTCGATATAAGTCAGCGGCAGTTCTGGCAGGGGCGTATTCCTTAACAAGTCTAGCTGTTTCTCTCTTTAGCTCTTTTTCAGCTTTGGCCCTCTTCTTAGCCTGAGCTATGAGAGTTTTATCTGTAAGTATTCTCTCTTTAGACAACCTCTCTTGCTCGGCCATAGCTTTATTAGCCTGAGCGTCAGTTATAAGACCGTCTTTAATAGCTTTCTCTAACTGCTTATGAACAGTTGTAAGTCTTTTTTGCTCTTGGACAAGTCTTGTAGTCTGAGCACCTAAAGGTTTATACTGAGCTGATAGTTTGGCAGAGATCTTACCAAGACGGTCGAAACTGGCAGCAGCATCTTTCAGCTCCTTTATACCAGTAACCTCAATGTCAAACTTTACATCAGCCATTATGTGTCCTTATGAAAACTATGTCTAGGCTCTTGATTGCTTCTACATCTCTAGCAGATACAGAGGCGTTAGTCAGTTCTACCCAAGACTTTATCTCAGTGTAACTAAGTGGATTAGGTCCACTAAACCCGTTAGTTCTTGCGGAGCTTAATGCAGCAAAGGCAGACCATATGTGAGATACCAACGTGGGAAAAGGGGTTCCTTCTAATTCCTTTGGTGTCTGACCAGTCTGCCTTTGTACTTGCTCTAAATGTTCTCTTTGGGATGTGCCATCTTTGCCGGACTTATTGAGAGAGAACTCATGTTCTGCGTACTCAAGCAGTTCGTCAATCAGGCCTTGGTAAAATCCAAGCTTTCAGAGAGTGCCTCCTCGATCTGGTTACGAAGCCAGAATACCTCAGTGTATACTTCTTTAGCTTTAGCTGAGGTTAGCTTAGGTTTCTCACCGCCATAGGTGATATCCCATTCCTTAGTAACCTTGACCAGTAGGTTGATAGTATCTGTCTCAAGATCTGCTGCGGAGTACTTGTTGTTACCTTTCTTCTGCAGCTTATCAATCCTACGGTCTTGTTGCTCATGCATAGCTCCGCGGTATTCCTTAGAGTGTTGAGCGTGTACCGTAACAGTCATCTCGCTACCATCATCATTAGTTAGTGGCTCAAGAGTGTTAGGGTGTTTCAAGATTACTTCAATAGTATCTGACTTAGGTTTTAAATCCATCAAGTCCATGTCGAGTTTCCTTTCGGGTAAAAGATGTCGGGTTAGTTTGTTAAAAGGGGGAGCATCAGACCCGACACCGACACTCCCCCGCCCTAGCTAGGGATTACGATGAGCGAGTAATAACTAAGTTACTTGCATCTGTTGTGTTGTAGAGTGCTACGAATGACATAGAGATAACACGGCTAGTTGGGCCATCTACACCTACGTCTGCACTATTAATCTTGGCTCGTGGGAAAGCGAACTTGATAGTGTTACTACCGTCACCCACAGTTACCTCAAGCTCAGTCTCAGTTTCATTCAAGAAGCGGTTGATCAGGGCTGCATCCTCAAAGTAAGCTGATAGAGTACCTTCGATTTCTGCACGACCAACTTCTAACTGTGGTGCACTGTCGCTACCAATTACGAAAGTAGGTGCGAATGAGTTAGTCAGAGTGAAGTCCATACCAGTTACGATAGCTGCTGTAGAAGGCGAGCCGTTAGTATTACCAATCTCCAGTGTGCCTGAGTAGGCATCGAATGGAGCAGCACCTGATGCAGCGTCTTGTGTCTTCTCAGTAGCACCAATAGTCATGTCCTTACCAACCATACCGTAGGTAGCTGTTACCATCTGGTTAGGGGCTAGAGAGATACCCATAGTAGAAACTGTCATACCTGTGAACAAACGAGCTTGGTCGATGTCAGCAGCGTAATCTTCGATAGAAAAGAACTTAGGTGTTGTACCAACCTTAAGGACGTTAGTTGACCAAGTGGACAACATAGCTGATTCTAGGAATGCATCATAGTCAGCATCACGTAAGTCAGCAACAATATCACCAGCAGCTTGACGGTTACCATGACGATCAACACGGGGCATACGATCAGCTTGAATATCAGTACCAGCTACACGATCTTTAGTTAGGTTTAAAGAGTGTGTGCTGAAGGGTAAGTTTGTGAAGTTACCAGCAGGAGTCGTGCCAAATGTGCTTTCCACAATGAACGATAGGCTGGAACGAGAACCTTGTGCGAAGGCCATAATGTATTCTCCTAATTGTTATAGCAGTACCATCCGATACTCACCGGAACATAGTACCAAGGTGCATCTAAGAAACCTTGCTGTCTTTCAGCGTAGTCAATAGACACAGTGATTGAGTTATAGTTTATATGAGTAGTAGCCTCAAAAGCTTCTATCAAAGTGTTGGCAAAGGCATCAGCGGTAGCAGGGCCATTACCCTCTGGACAGTATACATGAAGTCTAAAGACGCCTTCATATCTTTGCTGAGGGTTAAGCCCTCGGACTGCGGGTCTACGGGATGTGGGCATATATTGAACCTTCAGGTAGCTAGTACCTGTGGTGGGTTCAAAAGATACATTCTCATAAGCTATCTGTGTAGGAATATTAGAGGTAGCAGCCAGCTTAACCTCAAGAGCAGCTCTTATGTCGTCGTGGATACTAGCCATTACCTTAATACACTCCTGAGACCGTCAAAAACTCCGTGACGCCTCTCTACAAACTTAGCATGAGGAGCATTGTTCACGAAAGTAGCCCCTTGCATAAGGTCTATGGAGTCTAGTTCAGAGTAAAGCTTATTTGCCATATCTTCTAAGGCAGAGCTAGGGTCTATACCTCTTTCTTTTCTACGAGAGCTTATGGCAGGTCCAGAGCTATCACCTCTTTGATTAAGGGTCATAGACCTAGCGTATGCACCAGTATCAACAGGGGTAACTCTCTCTAGGTAATCTATACCTTCGATAAGCTTATTAGCTAAGAGTTTCTGAGCGAACTCTGTGACCTCTTTCTTCTTCTTGGTAAGTCTGGGGCTAACAGTAACTTGCATTATTCCCTCACATCACACAGGAAGCAGATCTTAGTCCCGTTAGAAAATATAGTAACAACAGAAACAATGTTAACTGTGTCACCGCTACCAATAATCTGATCTTCGTCATCGGGTTCTACTGCCAATCCTAAAGCTGGTATTACGCATTTACGATTACTTCTACGGATCTGATCGAAGTCTGCTATGATACCTTGGTCGTAGTTATAAAAGTAACCAGTAAAGCTATAATCTGTGGTAGCTGATCCTGTTACTGCACCTGTTGCAGGGTTATAAGTACCTGCTGTAGTCTTCTTACGCAGAGTAAGGGTTTCCCCGAACTCATCTACCATCTTAAGTAGATTATATCCCCTGGTAAATGCCATAGCTTACCCCTTAGTTATAATCGTAATCATCGCCACTATAACTTGGTGGGTTTCTGAATCTATCCCTGCGGAAGGAAGGTGCAATACGATCTGTATCTTGTCGAACATTGTCCACAGTAGCAATGCTAATTCCCCCAGCTTTGATACCTACTACAGCACCTGATTTCTTACCTTGATGCTCTAGTGTTTCCGCTAGGCTAGTGTAGTGGTTTTGTAAGTCGCTATAGTCAGCACTGAGTGCGCCTGAGAGGTTCTGGGTAACTCTACGAGAGTATTGTGCAGCTATTGTCCTAGCGGACCATGCAGCAGCGTAGTAGACGTTATCGTTAGTCTGGTTGAGAGCGAAGGTAATCTCTTCATTCTGGACTTGTTGGTCGTTAGTGTCAGTGTCACCTACAAGCAAGCGAACAGAGTTTATTCTCTCTGCTGCACTAGCTGTACCTAAGTTCGTTGCATCATACGACCAAGCCATAATCAATCAGTCTCCATGTGACCATAATTTCTACGCCAGCTACGAATAAGCCCACGCTGTTTATCGGGTACTTTAGACTTCTTACACTTCTTTCTGTCGAACTCAGTGGTAGACTTAGTCTTAATTTTTACTTTAGCATTAAGGGTATCTACAAGACCGTGTAGTCCCTCTACATCTAGTTCTTCTAGTCCATCACCAACTTTACGTTTAATCTCAAAATCTGAGTTGTGATAGATAAAACCTTCTCTGTACAAGATTAGTGCCTTATCTTCAGTTACACCAATCTCTTTCCATTTAAACTCATCACCCTTCTTTAGCTGTCTGCCCCAAGATTGAAACGGGCGCTTAACAAAGACTGGACGGTCTAGTTGAAATGGCATCTTTTCTTGTCGGATCATTGTACTACCTTTCGTCGGGAAGGATGGCAGGGGCCATTACTACAGCCCCCACCAAGGTAAATTAAGCTACAGCGTTGATGAACAAGTAACCCAAGTCAGCGCCTACGACTTTCATATCGTAAGACATTTTAACTTGGATCATTTCAGCAATCTGCTGACGCTTCAGAGCATCGTCTGAGAATGACTCAACTGTGATACCCAAGTTGTTTACACCTTCAAGGTTGTTCCATGCGAAGGTCAAACCTGCTGCTGGTGACATAAGACCAGCATTTGATGGGGTGTAGCACAACAGAGCATTCTTACCACCGATAAACGCATTGCTTTCTGCAACACCTTCAACAGATGAGTTCTTGACAGCTTCCATGACGTAGAAGTTCTCTACCTCAAAGATCTCAGCCAGTTTAGCATCAGTTACCAAAGCTGTGTTGGTTACAGTTGCACCACCGTTCAAGCGAGCAAGAACGTCTGGGTGATTGATTAGCTTGTCACGTACTTCTTTACCAACAACCATTGTGTTTGGCTTGAAGCCACCTGAACCTAACTGTACAGTACGACGAGCAAGAGTAACAGCGTCAATGGGATCTGAGTTAGTGTAGTCTGACCACTGGTCATTACCACTCAATGTGTTGTCAGTTCCCCACTGGCTGGCTACAAAGAAGTTGCTTGCGAACTGCTCTTCACGATGGATCATAAGACGCATCGCCAAGGTTTCAGCACCAGCGGAACGGATGTCCAGCATTGCATCTTCATTAGCCAAAGTTTGCTCATCGAAATCCATACCTAGACCGTATACATCAGCGAAGTAGCTGCTTGTAGACAAAGTCATACCGATACGGTTTACTTCTGTGCGTGGAGCCAGTTTCTCTACGTCACCAGTACGGTTCATATTCGCACGGTCGTAGATGTAGTATTTGTCAGATTGTTTTGAAACACCGACAGTTGGGAAAACCTTATCAGCGATAAAGTTCTCTTGTGATTGTGCATAAGCCAGCGTGAGGTTAGTCAGCGGCTGATCTACATGCACTGCGGATGGAGTCAGCAAGGGCATTATTTATTCCTTTCTATGCTGGATTAAGCTACGATGTTACCGCCTTGGATGAGTTCAATAGCCATGATCTGACCATCAACTGCTGCTTCCAAAGCATAACCCATAACAACATCGCCAGAAGCTGCGGTGAGTGCGTCACCATTTGCATCGGCTTGAACGGCTGCACCAGCGGCGATAGTTCCACCAGCTTCTACCATTACTTTACCTGAGATTGCTACAGTAGCAGCTTCCCCAGCGGCAGGGTTGTTCAACAGAACACCAATGCAATTTTCACCAGCAGAGTCTGCCAGATCTACTTGTCCATCACTCTCCAGAGTAACGAACTTGAATTGTGCTGCGGCGAGACTCTCACCAGCAACAAAAGACCGTGTATCACGGGACTGCATTACAGCCATATTTATTCTCCTTTATAGGATTTGTTGATAAGAGCTTTACCTTCATCGGTCTTAGCAACTGCGGCATAAGCTACAGCATATTGGCTCTTCTTGATTTTGTTTTCGTCCATATAAGACTTAACGAGGGCATCCAGCTTGTCCTGCGCTGTAGCGAAGTTGCCATCAGCATCTGACTTACCAAATTCTTCCATAGACTCTCCGAATACTGCATCAGCACCCTTCAGAGCTTCCATGACTGTTTCATCTGTATCGAACTTAGCAATAAGTGTTTTAGCTACGTCGATATTGAAGTTAGGTAGAGCTTCTTCTGCACGTTTAGTCAGTTCAGCATCTGCCTTAGCAACTTCAGCTTCTTCCAGAGCCTTAAGGATAGGCGCAGGGATGTCAGCTTTGTTGATTTGCTCACCGTCATATTCTACATACTCAGGTTCAGCTTTCTTCTCAATTACGTCAGCTTTAATGACATAACCATTCTCGATGAGAGACTTACGAAGACGCTCGTTCTCTTCCTTAAGGGCAACTTCAGAAGCCTTTAGGGTTTCGATCTCAAGCTCTTCAGCAGTTGCATCATCAGCTTTCTTCATGTCCATGTTGTACATCTTCATGGCTTCTTCTTCAGACATACCTTTATCCATGTATGGCTTCAGTTTGGCCTTCAGATCATCAGACATTTTTTCTGTTACTTCATGTTCCATAGGTTCTCCATTGGAGTTATCACGCTTGTACAAGGAGACCATTGCCTGTGCATTTGCTGGACGATCCACCAAAGACAACTCCTCCAGTTCAAGCTGTTTTAAAAGGTTAGGCACTATAGTCCTCCTTGATTGCACGACCCCCAATAGAGAAGGCCGCAAGTTCACCAGACTTAACCTTCGCCCAGACATTATCGTCATAGACTTTGAAAGCTACAATCCAGCCTTCACGGTCACTCTGGATGCCAAGGGATTCACCTATCTCTTTGGTTATAGGCATTGAGTGGATAACCGCCCCAATCTGATCCCCCATGTGCATCTGCTTACCGACACGAATATGCTCCATAAAGCCGTTGACAGCCTTAACGAGTGTGTCAGGTTCGATTATGTCACCTTGACGGTCAACCACTGGCTCACCTTTCTCAGTAACAACTGAGGCCCATCCGTAGACTAGACGTTGTTCTTCGTCAGCCTTTAGGATTTGCCCTTCAATACTCTTTGTTAATTCGGACACTGATGTTCCACCTTCCCACATACGACAAGACCAGTAACCTGCTGTAGTCATATCTTTCTTGGTATCGCAAGAATGACGGGAGCGGAAATTAGCTCTGGCTTTAGGGTCATCTCGACGGATCTCCATATTAGGATCTCCAAAGGCAACTCGCTTTACCTTATCACCATCTTGCACGAACACTTCAAACTTCTTGTTGCCACCTTGAATACGGCGAGGCTTGTTTAAAGTTACTTTCTCACCTTGGTACTCAGCCTTAGTGAACTCTTCCTTCATCACTTCCTGTACGATAGCTCTGAGGGCATCTAAGCGGTTCACTGAGGGCTCTATTGGGTCTTCAGCTACCTCATCACGGGAGTAATACGCTAGGTATTCTTCATGGCTACCACAGGGCATGTACACAGCCTGTCCCATACCATCTTCATGTACGTGGATCTTACCTTCACAACCCATGTCCATACTTCTAGCTCTAGCTTCCATCTCAGTAGAGAATACGTCATTAGCTAGTTTAGCTTTGGTTATTGACTTCTTGCTGCTAGACGGGTGATCTGATGGTAACAGATCTTTGTCGTGATTAGCCTTCTTAGCCCCCGTGACAATCTTAAGGAAGCTATTTACTCTAGCCATTGCCCACTGCTCAGGCCCAGTCACATTAGGACGTACTGAAGATGGGTTTGTACGGTAGGCACCTACACCTCTGTCATATACTGCCTCAAGCATACGCATAGTTACCTTATGCTTAGACTTCTTGTTATGAGCTTCCATCTTGTTCTTGAGGGCTGTTTTTGGCATGTTGTAACCTTAAGCTGTATTCTTGATTAGGACACCTTGGAAGGAAGCCGCTACTGCGTTATTTGTTGTGTTACTAGAAACCCTACACTCTAAATCTGTCTTCTCATAAAATGGTTGTGGGTATTCAAACTTAGTAATCAACTGGTTGCTCTGTAGCACATTAATAAACCTAGATCTGAAGACATTTGATCCAAAATCACGGCTAACAAAAACACAAGTGACTAATTTACTTGCTTGAGATAACGCTGCGGTAAAGTTAATGTCATCTAAGTATAGCGTGTAACCAGCGGGTACAGTGTAAGCAGCTATTTGTGTCTGATTACCAAAACTTAAATTGGCATATACTGTAGTATTTGGTACACCACCAGTAGCACCAGAAGAACCTACATAGATTATACCGCCAGCAGTCCCACCTGTACCACAGAGAGTAACAAAAGCTCTGTACACTCTTAGGTATGAGTTTTGAGTAGCTACTTGTGTCTGACCATTAAGAAGAACTGTCTCTTCTACCTCATCGTAGTTCTCATCTAACCCTTGGATGATAATACTGTTAGCACCTGTGCCACCGTTGGTATCATTTACACTTGTGCTACTGACAAACATTGTAACAGCACTTGTAGGGTAAAAAAAGTTACCACCTTGCGCCCAGACAGTCTCTTCATCCCCATTTACATCTGGGTTGTAACCAAACTTGTATAAAGCTTTGTGACCCTTAGTAAAACCCCTAGCGATTGCTAGGTCTGTATGTTCAAATAGGCGTTTGGGCCAACCACCAAGCATTTTCTGTTCTACCTGTTCAAAGAGTGTATTAGGATCTGTTGCATCTTCTACGTCAGGTCTTCCAGTAAGTATGCCATCGGTTACTAGAGAGTAGTTCTGACTTATTGCAGTTGAGTTTACTTCTGGTGTACCTGTAACGACAGAGGGAATAGAGAAACTCTCATCTTCTGTCATTGTAGCATCTGAGACTACAGGAGAACCTGTGCTAAACCCTGATGCTGTTAAGTCGTGTTCTTGAGTTAGTGCCGCTTGGTTAGCTACAGGATTACCAGTTATAAACCCTAAAGCTGTTAAGTCGTGTTCTTGAGTTAGTGTACTCTGGTTGGCTACAGGATTACCTGTGACAAACCCTAGTGCTGTTAAGCTATGTTCTTGAGCTATTGCTGTAGATGAAACTACAGGATCTTGAGTGACTATAGATACAGAAGTTAAGGCATGTATCTGAGCTATTGCTGTTGATGCTATCTGGGGATTAGCTGTACTAAACCCATTCGCACCAATAAAGTTGTCATTAATTAAGGGGTCACTTGACTGAGTGAGTAGTAGGTCAGTGTTTTCCTGTAGTACCCTGCTTGTCATTTTGCATGACCTCTATTATGCAGGATCAGGGATACCGATAGTAAATGACCCTAAAGAGAATGTGTTACCTGATGCTACAACCTGACTAGCTGTCAAAGACCCTGTGGCTAACAATCTAGTATTAGATACGTCTACAATAGCATAATGAGTAGCTGTACCGTTACCTGTCACTGATCCATCTGAGATAGCTGCAACTACAACCTCACGACCACCACC
>Ga0213868_10002866_pt1 | contig 16335 bp, 5 predicted proteins | sample PICome_9_FD_160087 | JGI IMG/M metagenome (GOLD analysis project Ga0213868, IMG submission 160087) | Coastal seawater microbial communities near Pivers Island, North Carolina, United States - PICO127 | ecosystem: Environmental > Aquatic > Marine > Coastal | place: USA: North Carolina | collected...
ATAACATTTCTGGTGTTACCATATCTGCCTTGGAAAGACCTATAAAAACATCTGCATCAACCATAGCATCTTTAAGATTACTCAACTTTCTTTTAGTTGCAAACTCTGCTTTTTCTTTTGTTAAATTTTCTCTTTTGACAGAAATTACGCCTTTGCTATCTGTCATTACAATATTTTCTTTTTTAAGTCCTAAAGCCTTATACATTCTAGTACAAGAAATAGCTGCAGCTCCTGCGCCACAAACAACTACTTTAACATTTTCAATTTTCTTTTCAGCAAGCTCTAAAGCATTTAATAATGCAGCTGCAGAAATAATAGCGGTACCGTGCTGGTCGTCGTGCATTACAGGAATATCAAGTTCTTCAGATAATCTTTTTTCAATTTCAAAAGCTTCAGGCGCTTTAATGTCTTCAAGATTTATTCCTCCAAAAGTTGGTGCAATATTTTTAACTGTTTCTATAAATTTTTCAGGATCGCTTGCATCAATCTCAATATCAAAAACATCAATTCCAGCAAAAATTTTAAACAAAAGTGCCTTTCCTTCCATTACAGGTTTTGAAGCCTCAGGCCCTATATCTCCAAGGCCTAAAACAGCTGTTCCGTTTGTAATTACAGCAACAAGATTTCCTTTAGCAGTATACTTATAAACGTTAGAAGGCTCTTTTTCAATTTCAAGACACGGAAAAGCAACACCAGGGGAGTATGCTAAAGCTAAATCTCTTTGGCTACTGTATTTTGTAGTTGGATTTACTTCAATTTTTCCAGGATTGGGTTTAGCATGATAAACTAAAGCAGCTCGCCTGTTATTTTTGTTTTTCATTTTAAAGTTCTTGTATTCTTGACATATAAATTTATACAAAACAAATTCAATAACAATAGAAAGAAAGCATTAAATAATCTCATATATTTGTTTTTATGAAATTTAAAAAATTTCTTGTTCTTTTTTTGTTAATTAATTGCAGTTTTATATTCTCTCAAAGTCCGATAGTTTCTGCTGATGGAAAACAACTTTATTGTCCTGGAACTAAATCACATGTTGCTACTAGTTTTTCAATTACACCTGGTGATACAGAAACTGGTCAAAAAGGACTATATGTTCAAATTTCACAAGGCTACGTAAGAGGAGAAGATAAATTAACAGTGTTAAATCCACTTAGTTTTCCAAATATTAATTTAAATGATTGGAGTGATATAGAGGGAAAACTAACCCTAACCCATAAGACAAATCCTGAAATTCTATATGCGGAAATTGAAGCCTTACTTTTAAATATTGTTTTTGAAAGCAGTTCCGCTAACCCTAGGGATGACAAAACATTTTCCATAAGCATTGGGGATGCTAATTATCTTCCCTCCGAAGATCATTATTATAAATATGTTGAATACCCAACTACTGGGTTCCCAGACAAAAGATGGACTACAGCAGTAACTGAAGCAGCAAATTTAAATTATTATGGCTTAAATGGTTATTTAGCTACTCTTGCAACTGAGGAAGAAGCTATATTGGCTGGAATCCAAGCGCCTGGTCAAGGATGGATTGGAGCTTCAGACGCAGCTCAGGAAGGGAAATGGGAGTGGGTAACTGGCCCAGAGGGGAACGTTCATTTTTGGAATGGAAACTATGAGGACGGTAATAAACCGTGTGATAATTTAAATGGTAATTGTACTGCAGTTACCGACCCTGTAACGGGTGAGGTAAAGTATAACAATTGGCATCCGTATGAACCTAATGAGTACGGTTCAGGCGAAGATTACGGACATATCTATGGAACTGGATCTAGAAAAGGCACATGGAATGATTACAGTAATTCAAATTCATCTGTTGTAGGCTACATTGTAGAGTTTGGAGGTTCACCAGGTGACCCTGTAATTAATATCACAGATTTTACTGAAATTATAATGCCAAGAATCATAAGCCCATCACCTATAATACCTAAAATATTATGTGGTCCGGATACAGCAACATTCAATGTTCTGACCAATACATTAGCCCCAACGGATCCTTTAAATGATATTCAAGTTCAATGGTACGATTCACCAACTGGAGGAACACTTTTAGATACTGGACTATCATTTACAACTCCAAGTTTATCAGCAAATAAAACGTATTATGCGCTTCCAGTAAAATTCGATGGAACTGCTTGTTCAAGTACTGCAGATCGTGTTCCCTTTGAAGTTGTTTATTATGAAAAACCTGAACTTATAGTGCCTGGTCCTCAACCTTTTGAGCAGTGTAACAATACTGTATTTGATTTAGTTGCACTACAACCCAGTCTTTCAATAAATGCGGCAACAGAAACTTTTAAGTTCTACAACTCTGCCGGAACTTTAATTGATCCAATCAATGGGCTTGATCCTAGTAGTTACACTTTTACAGGATCTTCAACTTCAAATCAAGAAACTATTAGTGTAATAATCACTAGTAACAGCTCTATTGGTCTAAATCCTGTCTGTAATACTTTATCTAATATAACACTCAAGCTTGGCGCATGTGATATTCCTTCTACCTTTCCAGTTTTACCTGTAGCTGTTTGCGAGACTTCTACTGATCCGCTTGGTGGTGGTCAAGACGGCTTTGAAACCTTTGATAAATCTATTTTTACCAATATTGAAGCAGATTTAATAACCGCTGAACCGCTGTTTGGTATTTTTGGAACAGAGATTAACTTTTTTAGATCTGATGCTGATGCACTAGCTGGAGTGTCTACAACTGCAATTGATAAAACAGTAGATTACACAACTAGTGCTGGACAAGGGTTTACTTTTAACACTACAGAAAACCGGTGGGAACAAGAACTTTGGGTAAGAGTAGAAAACACAACTGTTAGTACAACTCCATTATGTTTTGATACTAAAAAAGTGGCCACATTATACATCAATAAACTTCCATTACTTCTTAGATCGTTTGTTCCTTTTAATCAATGTAATCTTGGAATTTTTAATCTTGAGACAAAAGAAAAGGAGCTTTCCTCAAACTATGCTAATGAAATCTTTGAATATTATGATTCTACAGGAACTCTGATTACTGACCCAGATAATTATACGGCAGCAGGTCTTAACGAAATCATTACCGTTACAATTAAAACAATGCCAAGTATAGGAACAGCTTGTATTAACACTACTGCTAGTATAAATTTAGCATGGTCTGTTACTACACTGCCCTCTGCTTACACATTAATAGACGAGTACTTAATCGAAACAGACCCCGATCCAAAAGGTCAAGGACAAGACGGTATTGAAACGTTTGACAAATCTATTTTTGCTACTGTCCAAGCGGATTTAATTGTAGCAGAACCGGCTTTTAGTGGTAAAACATTTTCTTTTTACAGAAGCCAAAACGATGCGTTAACTTCTTTTAATAAAATAGATACCACTGTTGACTTTACCACTGACGACCAGACTAATGATGGATGGAGGTTTAACACTGCTGAAAACCGGTGGGAACAACAAATATGGGTTTATATTGAAGATAACGTGACTAGTGCAATTAGCACATGTTATGGACTTTATCATATTGCTACTGTTTATGTTGAAAAAAGGCCTGTATTTTATGACGTTACTGTGCAAGAACTTTGTGACGAGCAAACACCATTGGATATGAAATCCTTGTTTGACACTTCATTATTGTTCAGTGAATTTACAACAGATCCTACTGGAAGTGTAGCACAGAATACTAGCTTGTTTACAGTTGAGTATACTTATGTTGACGATACTGGAGCGGCTGTAACACTTGACCCTGTACTTCCTTTAAGCTTTAATAGTGGTGACCAAACTATTACAGTGACCCTAACTAATAACTCAACCAATACTGCTTTGCCTGCTGGTGTTAGTAGTGGAACTATTGAGTTTAAAGTCTACCAGCAGCCCGTCGCTTACCCTTCTGATCCTAGCGTTGCTGGAGTGTATACTTTTGAAGAATGTGATGATGACAACGATGGATTAGCTGTTGGAGAAGAAGTATTTGATATGTCTACTATTAAAACGGATTTACTTACGGATCTTAGTGGAACATACCCTGCGCAAGATCCTGGTGACTTTGATTTTGAATTTAGTGTGGCTGGAAGTCTTATTACCTTAGGTAGTGATTATACTGCAACAACAGGAGATCAAATCGAGGTAACTATTACCAATCCTTTATTTACTAGTTGTGCAGAAACTATTACAATAGATTTTGTAGTTAATCCGTTACCTAGTTTTGATATAGACGATCCTACTGTAATCTGTTTAAATCTAACTCAACCTGTTGAAATCAGAACTTCTAACTGGAATGGAGCAGCAGACCCTTCTATTTACACTTACTCTTGGACGCTAGATAGTGATCCTTCGTTTAGTGAAACTACCGAAACTATCTTCCCAGACAAAGGAGGAATCTACACAGTGGTTGCTCAAGATCCTATAACTTTTTGTACTCAAACAAAAAGTATCACAGTCACTGAATCAGAAATAGCCAGTATTGATTTAGATAAAGATGGAGATGTTACTGATAGTGAATACGAGCACTTTATAGAAGTAGTAGATCTAACAGATGACAATACCAATACTATTACTATAAATAATGTGACTGATCTTGGTAGTGGTGACTATGAATTTAGTCTAAACGATGCTTTTGGCCCTTATGATCCAAACCCTGTCTTAACTGAAGTTCCACCAGGTGTGAACACTATTTATATAAGAGACAAAAACAGTTACTACACTTACGATTACGGCTGTGGAATAGCTGAAATTAAAGTCTCGGTAATAGGTTATAAAAAATACTTCACTCCTAACGGAGATGGAATCAATGAAAAATGGAAAATCCTTGGCATAAACTTTGATTTTAACAAAGATAGTAAAGTGTACATCTTTGATAGATACGGAAAACTTTTAAAACAACTGGACCCGCTAAGTGAAGGATGGGACGGAACTTACTTAGGTAAACCAATGCCAGCAACAGACTACTGGTTTAGAGTCTACCTACAAGATGAAAGAGAATTTAAAGGACACTTTAGCCTTGTAAGATTAAATAAATAAACTCTTATATTTAAATGGTGTTTAAAAGATTATTAACAGTTTTACTTTTTTTGTTTGCAATAACAGGAGTTTACTCTCAGCTTGGCAAGACTCATTATATTCCACCTTTAGCAGGACAAAATGTTAGTGATCACATGATCTACATTTCAACACCAAGCACTGGATACATCAATGTCACTATAAAACCAATTGGAGGAACAAGAACCGACTGGAAAACAAGAACTATTAAAAACGACGAACCATGGGATTTTTCCACAGGAACTGAAAGAGGCGATATAATAAGAGACATCAATGGTCTTAACGGAGTTATAAATAATTCAGGATACATAATCGAATCTCAAGGACTGACTTATGTGAGTTTTAGGCTTAACTCCCCTATATCTAACAGTACGAACCCAATTTACAACGGACAACGTTTTCATTCTGGAGCATACGTGAGTAAAGCTGAATCTTCTTTAGGATCAAGGTTTAGAACAGCTACTTTCACAAATACTAGTAATGGTAATCCTTCTGAAAATTTTATTTCAATTTTAGCAACACAGGATAATACTAAAGTTACTCTCTCAGATTTTCCAGCAGGAATAGAATTTACAAACAATGACATTATTGGTGTTCAAACTTCACCCTTAACTCTTCCTGTATTAAATAAAAACGAAACCTATATATTAGGATTTAAACCTGGTTCTGGTCAATCTAATGATTATAAGCAGGCTTTAATTGGAGCTTTAGTTACATCTGAAGATAATCTTGGAACAGCAGATCCTAAACCAGTAGTAGTAGTTTCCGGATCTATCGCAGGGAATTTAAGAAATGGAAATAATCCTGGTAATGCTGATTACGGATTTGATCAAATAACTGACATTGAGCTTTTGGGTAGTGAATATATTTTTATCAAAGGTGGTGGAAATGATGAAATTGAAAAAATAATTCTAATTGCTGATGAAAATGGAACACCGATTTTTAAAGATGGAGTCGATACAGGTCGTGTTTTAGATGCAGGTGAACATTTCATATACGAAGGAACAGATTACACTAATGGTAATATGTACATTTCCACCTACGATCCAAGTGCCACACCGACCTTAATTCCTAAGAAATTAGTGACTTATCAAGGAATTGGATATGCTAGTAGTGGTGGTGGTGATCCAAGAGCAAATCAAGGACTGGTTTATGTACCACCTTTATCTTGCTCTTCAAGAGGGAATATCGATAATATCCCATTTATAGATAAAATTGGAAGTTACAAAATGGTTGGAGGAACTTTAACTATTTTAACTGAAGATGGTGCTATACTAGAGGTCTTTCGACAAGGTGTTTTGATTGCTGATAATCAAGGTACCAGTGGAGTTTACGACTTAACAGTTGACGCTAAAGCTGTTGATGGGAAACCCGGATACAAAACTTATTTTTTACTTTCTCAAACCAATCTAAAACTTGAAGATAATATAACTGTTAAATCTGATAAAGAACTCTATTTAGGTTCTTCAACCTACAGTAATTTTGGAAGTGCTGGAAGTTATTATTCAGGATTTGTAACTGATCCACAAATAGAGCCCGACCTAACTATAAGTCCGCTTGGCATATGCATATCATCTATTGGAATCTCAAATGTTGAATTAAAAACTTCAAATAGTTTTGATACTTACAAGTGGGAAAAATATGATTTTTCATCAAGTACTTGGATTGATGCACCTACTGACACATCTGATCCTTTAAGCACCAATGATCAGGCTAATTATAAACCTATTGAAGAAGGTGATTATAGACTAGTTGGAACGCTAAGCTGTTACACAGGGAGACAATATATTTCTGAGACCCAAATAGTTAGCATTTGTCCTACTGATTTTGATGAAGATGGGATAATAGATAATCTTGATCTTGATTTGGATAATGATGGTATTTTAAATTCAACTGAGTCAAGTGGTAACTTTAAATTTGATTTATCTACAATTGCAAATCCAATTTTATTACTACCTACTCCTTTTACGTCAACAGCTAATTACGCTAGCGCCACTACTTCAACTAGTACATTTACAGGAGACAGCGATGGTAATTTTAAATCTGAAATTACAGCTGCAGGTTCTAATGACATTTCTACTTACACTTTAGATCCTATCCAATTAGACACTAGTATTAGTACCGATCCACAAAAATTAAACATACTTTTTACCGAAGATTCTTCTGTAACTCACACTTATAATGCTGATGAAAATTTTTCTATACAGTCTTTTCCAAGTGATAAAAACTTTACAATACTAGATCCAGGAGAAAGACTATTAGTTAACAACGGAAGTGGATTTGTTACCATACCGCCCGATGGGTATAGTGGAAATAAAATCATATTTAAATACAATGACAATCCCCTTGACCCTTCGCTAGAGTTTTCGTTTTACGCTTATGATATTGAAGGAATTGAATTTGCCCACAGTATTTCTTCAGTTGCATCTGCTGATTCAAGTTTTAACGGAAAATTTGAAATTTTAGATTATTTGCTAGATTCGGACGGAGATGGTGATTTAGATATGTACGATTGGGATAGCGATGGAGATAGTTGTAATGATATTGTTGAAAGTGATGTGAATTTTTCTAATGTAACTATAAGACCAAGAATTGATTTGGACCCTAATAATGATGGGATTTACGGAGCTTCAACTTACGGAAGTTCTGGAGATAAAGTAATTCAATTTCCTGATGTTGATTCAATGGGAAGAATTATTGATTTAATAGATGCAACAAGTGGAACTTATATAGATCCCCCTATAGATCCTATTACCAGTATACCAGTTTATCTTGAAACAAATGCTGCTAGTGTTATTTTTTCAGCTGGTGGACAACCTGAAGATTATCAAATATGTGAAATTGGTCAAGATGCGGAATTTAAAGTAACTGTTGATTCAGGAGGTTACACGCCATTCTATCAATGGCAAGTAGATAAACAAGCCGGAAATGGTTGGGAAAATTTGCTTGATGATCCTGCAACAACCCCACTAACAATAGATGCTAAATTAGAAATTAAGAGTGTTACAACTGCAATGAATGGATGGGAATACCGAGTTCTCACGTGGTCTAATGGAGCATTTTGTTATAGCATTTCTAACTCAGCTGTTTTAAAAGTTGAAGCCACATTGCCTACTGCTAAATCTGTTGATTTAGCCGACCCATTGTTTGATGAAAACTGGATTATTAAATGTGATGATGGTCCTGATCAGTATGATGGTATAGCTACTTTTGATTTAACCTTAATAGACGATTACATAAGAGGACCTTTACAAAGTTCAACTGATTTTGAAGTATCTTATTTCCTAAATGCTACTGATGCTGCATCACCCTCAACAACTGGAATTACAAATCCTTCAACATTTACATGGACTCCTGTTGGTTACAACCCAGCAACTCCTACAGTAGAAAAATTAGAAATTTATGTTAGAGTTAGAAATATTAATTCAAATTGTTTGGCGGATCCTATGAGTTTTGAACTTACCACAAACCCAATTCCATTACTTCTTAGATCGTTTGTTCCTTTTAATCAATGTAATCTTGGAATTTTTAATCTTGAGACAAAAGAAAAGGAGCTTTCCTCAAACTATGCTAATGAAATCTTTGAATATTATGATTCTACAGGAACTCTGATTACTGACCCAGATAATTATACGGCAGCAGGTCTTAACGAAATCATTACCGTTACAATTAAAACAATGCCAAGTATAGGAACAGCTTGTATTAACACTACTGCTAGTATAAATTTAGCATGGTCTGTTACTACACTGCCCTCTGCTTACACATTAATAGACGAGTACTTAATCGAAACAGACCCCGATCCAAAAGGTCAAGGACAAGACGGTATTGAAACGTTTGACAAATCTATTTTTGCTACTGTCCAAGCGGATTTAATTGTAGCAGAACCGGCTTTTAGTGGTAAAACATTTTCTTTTTACAGAAGCCAAAACGATGCGTTAACTTCTTTTAATAAAATAGATACCACTGTTGACTTTACCACTGACGACCAGACTAATGATGGATGGAGGTTTAACACTGCTGAAAACCGGTGGGAACAACAAATATGGGTTTATATTGAAGATAACGTGACTAGTGCAATTAGCACATGTTATGGACTTTATCATATTGCTACTGTTTATGTTGAAAAAAGGCCTGTATTTTATGACGTTACTGTGCAAGAACTTTGTGACGAGCAAACACCATTGGATATGAAATCCTTGTTTGACACTTCATTATTGTTCAGTGAATTTACAACAGATCCTACTGGAAGTGTAGCACAGAATACTAGCTTGTTTACAGTTGAGTATACTTATGTTGACGATACTGGAGCGGCTGTAACACTTGACCCTGTACTTCCTTTAAGCTTTAATAGTGGTGACCAAACTATTACAGTGACCCTAACTAATAACTCAACCAATACTGCTTTGCCTGCTGGTGTTAGTAGTGGAACTATTGAGTTTAAAGTCTACCAGCAGCCCGTCGCTTACCCTTCTGATCCTAGCGTTGCTGGAGTGTATACTTTTGAAGAATGTGATGATGACAACGATGGATTAGCTGTTGGAGAAGAAGTATTTGATATGTCTACTATTAAAACGGATTTACTTACGGATCTTAGTGGAACATACCCTGCGCAAGATCCTGGTGACTTTGATTTTGAATTTAGTGTGGCTGGAAGTCTTATTACCTTAGGTAGTGATTATACTGCAACAACAGGAGATCAAATCGAGGTAACTATTACCAATCCTTTATTTACTAGTTGTGCAGAAACTATTACAATAGATTTTGTAGTTAATCCGTTACCTAGTTTTGATATAGACGATCCTACTGTAATCTGTTTAAATCTAACTCAACCTGTTGAAATCAGAACTTCTAACTGGAATGGAGCAGCAGACCCTTCTATTTACACTTACTCTTGGACGCTAGATAGTGATCCTTCGTTTAGTGAAACTACCGAAACTATCTTCCCAGACAAAGGAGGAATCTACACAGTGGTTGCTCAAGATCCTATAACTTTTTGTACTCAAACAAAAAGTATCACAGTCACTGAATCAGAAATAGCCAGTATTGATTTAGATAAAGATGGAGATGTTACTGATAGTGAATACGAGCACTTTATAGAAGTAGTAGATCTAACAGATGACAATACCAATACTATTACTATAAATAATGTGACTGATCTTGGTAGTGGTGACTATGAATTTAGTCTAAACGATGCTTTTGGCCCTTATGATCCAAACCCTGTCTTAACTGAAGTTCCACCAGGTGTGAACACTATTTATATAAGAGACAAAAACAGTTACTACACTTACGATTACGGCTGTGGAATAGCTGAAATTAAAGTCTCGGTAATAGGTTATAAAAAATACTTCACTCCTAACGGAGATGGAATCAATGAAAAATGGAAAATCCTTGGCATAAACTTTGATTTTAACAAAGATAGTAAAGTGTACATCTTTGATAGATACGGAAAACTTTTAAAACAACTGGACCCGCTAAGTGAAGGATGGGACGGAACTTACTTAGGTAAACCAATGCCAGCAACAGACTACTGGTTTAGAGTCTACCTACAAGATGAAAGAGAATTTAAAGGACACTTTAGCCTTGTAAGAGGTAATTAATTAAACAAAGCGATATTATAGCCTAAAGTAACTTGATGAAAACCTCCAGTTCCCAATATTATATTTCCTTGTTGATATGAATAATTATAAGAAAAAACAAAATCCTTATAATTAATACCAAAAATAGGTGTAATTAATTGATATGATTGTTTTTTTAATTTGGCTCCATCAAAATAATTGGCTCCATCAAAACTTTGTCTGTAAGAAAGTCCTAACCACATATATCCATAATCTAAATTATAATAGGATTTCAAATTATAATCAATCGCTTTTTCACTGGTTAATTTCGATCCATGAAATAAAATCGAAGGCTCAAAAGAAAATGGTGTTTCAGTAAAAAACAAATATCCAAAAGAAGCTACATATTTAATAAAACTGGTGTAATTTTTGGAAAAATCATAGGTTTGATCACCATAGATATTATATGGTGAAAACAAAACATTCTTAAAAGTTAAATGGGCAAAATAATTAAAATTAACATAAGAAGCTCCAATATCCATATTAAAATATCCAGAACTTTGATTTATAGCGCTAATCAAAGGGTCTTGATTTCCAATAACATTTTGAAATGTTGAAGAATTAAGAGAATTTTGTACACCACCCAAACTAATACCAAATGATAATTGATTAATAGAACCATAATTAAATAAATTAGGTTCATTCATTCTAGCTCTGTCATCGTTAAAATTAATGTGATGAGCATAAGTTAAAGAAAGACCAGTTTGAGAATTGTATCCATTTTCATCCTTAAAAATTATCATTCCAACACCACTTCTGTCATTCAATCTAGCATCAGCTGAAAAGGTTTGTAAATTAGGTGCATCTGGCTGATCGAGCCAATTTTTTCTGGAAGTCATTCTTAATTTAATCCCCTCTAAATTTACTCCTGCCATTGATGGATGAAGTAGATAATAATTTTCTGTTAAATAATCTGTATATATAGGAAGACCTTCTTGACTTTGAACTGAGCCATAAATTAAAAAAGCAAGTGAAAAAAGTAAATTTTTACAACGAATATTCATCAAATATTTCCTTTTTTTTATTTGTAAATATAGACAATATTAGTGCCAGATGTATATGATAAGTTTTATAAATTAATTTTTATATCTTAAGTGACTCATAAATTAATTTTAAAATGAAAAAACAAATCGTTATACTTCTTCTTTTAACTATTTTTTCAAATCATATATTAATAAGTCAAAACCCTGATAATAAAGTCATAACTGAAAAAAAAGATTCTATAAAATCTAAAAAGAAAAAGGCTCTACTTCCTTTAAAACCTGAACGAAAAATTAAATTAAATCTAGATGAAGGAACATGGATGTCACTTGATGTAAGTCCAGATGGGAATACTTTAGCTTTTGATTTATTAGGAGATATTTACACACTTCCTATTGAGGGTGGTAAGGCCAAAAGAATTACAAAAGGTCTAGCATATGATGCACATCCAAAGTTTTCGCCTGATGGAAAAAGTCTGTTAATAGTGTCTGACAGATCTGGAGGTCCTAACGCTTGGACTATTGATTTAGAGACTGGAGACTCTATTCAAGTTACTAAAGGAGATGATTTTTTTATGGAAACTGCGGAATGGACTAATGATGGAGAATATATAATAAGTACTAAAGGAGGGCGAAATTCTAAATTATATTTAAATCACAAGACTGGTGGCAAAGGAGTTGAATTGATAAAAAAACCTGCAAATCTTAAAGTAAGTGATGTTGCTGTTGGAAGAAACGATAGATATATATGGTTTGCTAGAAAATCCGGAGCATGGCAATACAATGCAAAATTTCCTCAAATGTCAATAGCTAGGTATGATAGAGACACTGGAGAAATAGAAAATATAGTTAGTAGATACGGTTCTGCTTTTTCTCCAACATTATCAAACGATGGAAATTGGCTTGTATATGGGTCAAGATGGAATGATAAAACAGGATTAATAGCTCGAGACTTAAATTCAGGAAAAGAAAAATGGTTAGCTTATCCAATTCAAAAAGATGATATTGAATCACAAAATACTTTAGGATCAATCCCTGTAATGAGTTTTACCCCGGACAGTAAATCTTTAATTGTATCATATGGGGGAAAAATAAATAAACTTCCAATTGAAGGAGGAAATGCAGTTAATATACCTTTTAGAGTTAATGAAGAAATTGATTTGGGTCCTCAGTTAAAATTTAATTACCCAATTATAGATTCTGACAAAATACTCTCAAATCAAATTAGAAACCCAAAAGTATCTCCAGATGGTTCAAAATTAGCATACACCTCTTTTAGTAAAATATTTGTAAAAAATCTTCCTCATGGAGAGCCACAAAGATTAACTTCTTTAAATTATGGAGAAGGTATGCCGGTTTGGAGTCCTAAAGGAGATGAAATTGTTTTTGTTACATGGGACGAAAAAGATGGAGGAGCTATCTATAAAGCATCGATTGATAATAAAAATAAAATTCAAAAACTAACCAATGAAAATGGAGTTTATTCTTTTCCTGTTTGGAATAATATTGGTGATAGAATAGTTTTTATAAAGGCCTCAGAAAATGATTTTGATAACTATGGCTCTTTGGGTGTAGATTCAAAATTAATGTGGGTTGAATCAAACGGGGGTAAAAATAATTTTATTGATAAAACAAAAGGAAGATCAAACCCTCATTTTATAAAAAGCTCTGAAAGGATATTCTTATCTAGTAGAAGTAATGGCTTAAGCTCAATAAGATGGGATGGAACAGACGAAAAAAAGATTTTAAAAATTACTGGAATTTCAGTTTACGGAACCCCAGGTAGAAAATCCCCGCCTTCTCCAGCAACATACATAATTAAATCTCCAAAAAAAGATGAAGCTTTGGCTGTAATTAATAATGATGTTTATGTGGTTACAATTCCTTATTCTGGTTTAAAAGATTTATCAATTAATGTTTCTAATTTAAAAAATTCAAGTTTTCCTGCAAGAAAATTGACAAAGTTTGGTGGTGAATTTGCTTCATGGGGTGCCAACGGAGATAATGTTTATTTTGCTTTAGGAAAATCTCTTTTCAATTATAATATTCCAATTGCCAAAGCTGACGAACAAAGGATATTACTTGATAAAAAAAACAGCAATGAAAAAAAATCCAAAACAGATGAAAAAGAAAAATCCTATCAAGCCGCAGAAATTGAAATTAAAACTTATATAAATAAAAATAAAGTTGAAGGATTAGTTCTTTTAAAAAATGCCAGAATTATAACAATGAATGGCAAAGAAATTATTGAAAAGGGAGATATATTAATTAAAGACAATAGAATTGTTGAAGTTGGAGATGCTAATAATATTCAATTGGGAGAATCTGTGCGGAATGATGTTAAAACTATTGATTTAAGTGGAAAAACAATAGTTCCTGGATTTGTTGATACCCATGCCCATGTAAGGGTTTCTAGAAACATTCACAAAGCAGAAACATGGTCGTTTGCAGCTAATTTAGCATATGGTGTAACCACAGTTAGAGATCCACAAACTGGAACTACTGATATATTATCCTATGGTGACATGGTAGATGCTGGTCTAATGCATGGACCTAGAGTTTATTCAACTGGACCTGGTGTAGGATATTGGGGTTATAATTTAAAAAGTTTAGAACAAACAAAAGATGTTTTGAAACAGTATTCTAAATATTATAACACTAAAACTATTAAAATGTATAGAACTGGTAACAGAAGACATAGGCAATGGATATTAATGGCTGCTAAAGAGCAACAGCTTATGCCAACTACGGAAGGTGCATTACATATTAAGTTGAACATGAACCAAATGTTGGATGGATATCCAGGTCAAGAACATAATATTCCTATTTATCCTGTGTTCGATGATTTAATTGAAGTAATGGCTAAATCAAAAATGGCTTATACCCCAACTTTATTGGTCTCTTATGGTGGTCCGTGGGCTGAAAATTATTTCTATGCAACTGAAGATGTTCAAGGTGATAAAAAGTTGAACTACTTTACTCCTAAAGCACATTTAGATGCAAAATCTAGGAGAAGAAATGACGGATGGTTTCATAAAGATGAGTACGTTTTTGAAGAACAAGGAAAATTTATAAAAGATTTAGTTGAAAAAGGTGGAATTGTTGGAGTTGGTTCGCATGGACAACTACAAGGACTGGGCTATCATTGGGAACTTTGGAGTATGCAAGCTGGAGGACTTGGCTTACATGATGCACTAAGAGTGGCTACAATTATAGGAGCTGAAGCAATAGGTCTTGAAAAAGACCTAGGAAGTATTGAAAAAGGAAAATTAGCTGATTTAGTAATTTTAGATAAAAATCCCTTGGAAAATATACGAAACTCTAATTCTATAAATATGGTTATGAAAGATGGAAGACTGTACGATGCTAATAATTTAGATGAAGTATATCCAAAACAAGTAAAAGCAGAATTTAGTTGGAAACAAATAGAGCCTGTAAACTTACCTGGAACTAAAGATTAAATATTTTGAAAATTTTAAAATATATATTAAGAATTATAAAATGGAGCATATTTACTTTTATAGCATTCGTTTTTACAATTTTTATATATTTTGAACTGAACGAGATACCTATTTATAATCCAAAAGTTGCTTATAAATTTATATTAGGTAAAACTAATTATACTCAATATGAAAACTTAGCCGAAAAGCTAGGTTACCTAAAGACAGATAAATTATTAATTCTGCATGCGGATGATCTTGGACTATCTAAGTCAGTAAACCAGGCCAGTTTCAAGGCTCTTAAAAAGGGCTTAGTTAATTCGGCAAGCGTTATGATGCCATGTGAATTTATTAGTGATGTTGGTGAATTCGCCCTTAATAATCCAGAAATTGATTTAGGACTTCATTTAACGGTAACCAGTGCATGGAGAGATTATAAGTGGAACGGAGTATCTAACTCAAATTTAATTTCTTCAATGATTGATAAAAAAGGTAATCTTTTTGAAAATAAAAAAAAGTTCACCTTAAATGCTTCTCCAAAAGATTTGAAAAAAGAATTACAGGCTCAAATTGATTTAGCAAAATCGATAGGAATTAAACCAACTCATATTGATAGCCACGAAGGAGCACTATTCTTTGATCAAAATATTTTTAAAACTTATTTAGAAATAGGAGAAGAAAACCAACTTCCAGTTTTTGTGCCTAGCGATGTTGCTGTTCACTTTGATAAGAATTTTCCTAAGCCTGAAAATGTAGTGATAGTTGAAAATTTATACATGGCTCTTCCAAGTTTGGAATTTAAAGATTGGAGCGATTATTATATAAATATAATTGAGAATCTAAAACCTGGGCTTAATGAAATAATAGTTCATCTTGGTTACGACGACAAGGAAATGCAACAAATCACTATTGAACATCCGAACTATGGTTCTAAATGGAGAAACTTAGATTTGGATGTAGTTTCTAGTAAAAACTTCAAAGAAGCGTTAAAAGACAATAATATTAAATTAGTAACCTGGAGGGAAATAAAAAATGTTATTTACTAAATTTATTTTAGTTTGTAGTTATAAGCCATTACAGCAGCTAAGGATGAAACAATAGCAGATATTACATAAGGATAATCTATAAAAGACAAATTACTGTACATCAAATAAACTACAACTAAACTTATAATTGAAAGTATTGAAAAGATCGCAAACAAAAACCATTTTAGTATTTTCATATTAAATTAAATATACAATTAACTGTTTTACCATGAAAAAATATTTACTAATT
>Ga0213868_10002868_pt1 | contig 16320 bp, 9 predicted proteins | sample PICome_9_FD_160087 | JGI IMG/M metagenome (GOLD analysis project Ga0213868, IMG submission 160087) | Coastal seawater microbial communities near Pivers Island, North Carolina, United States - PICO127 | ecosystem: Environmental > Aquatic > Marine > Coastal | place: USA: North Carolina | collected...
GGCTTCGTTGTTAACCTTCTTGACGCTAAGACCCTTACCCACCCTATTGCCTGAGCGGCTTCGCATACGCACATCTTTAGGGTTAATCCCCTCTACCTGCATACGTGGTGATACACCTCGGTTAAATTCTTCTACTTCGCTCTGCGCTTGAGCCTGCTCAGCGGGAGTAGCTTCAGACAGGATATCACCCATAGCCTGCACGTCAGCCGCCTCGATATACTCTCCTTCAGACATCCTCCGAGAGATGGTATTCAAAAGGTCGATGACCTGCTCGTCCGTCTTCAGAAACTCAGGGCCTAAGTATTTCTCTAGCCCGAGCATCTTTGCCAGCTTTCGTAAAAAATCCTTAACGGCGTTCTTTGCTGGCTTATTGAGCGTACGATATTCAGCAGTAAGGATGCCCGTTAGCTGCGCAAGGTACTCTTCGTCCTGTATGGTAGGAGCGTCTCCGTAGCGAGCAACGAACTCATCTATGTCCTTAGCCATTTGGCTATTGGGGTCGACAACTTTACGTACCGACTCGAGCATCTTGCGTGAAACCGTTAAAGCTTCGGAATCAGTGCTTATGTTTTGCAAAAGCAAAGCGTGAAATACTTCGTGAGGCGCCGTATACAGATTCGCTTTGCCGAGGTTGATATGAATCGTTTTAGTCTTGGGGTCGTAATTCCCTGCCGTTTGCTCCCCTGCAAATCTCTGATATTCTTCAGGGCTTTCGTGAATAAGGATTTTTACTTCGGGAGCTATCTTCCTTATGGACGCCGCTGCCTTGACCGACATCTGACGAACTCGATTCATTCGCCGCTGTGACTTGGGGTCAGCTGTGGGAGCTTTTTGCTTGCGGTTGATAACGAGGTTCTCAGAGACCTTCTCTACGCCTTCTATGTCTTGTTCTCCAAAAAACTCGTCAATATCTACCTGCTCTTCTTCCGTTACCTCTTGTGTCGGCTCCGACACAGTTTTCTTAGGGGCTGCTTTCTTAGGGGCTGCCACAGGTTTAGGTGAAGGGAAATTAGCATCATCGTAATCCTTCAAAGCTTTTTTTGCGGCTTTTAGCTTAGGAGATATTTCATTAAAATTAGCTGTAGTTAGTTCATCCTCCAAAGCCTCTATTTCAGCAACTAAACCCTCCCTTGCAGCCGTTGTTCCTGTTCCTATAATTATGTCGTAAATAGGTTTGCTGACTTGCTTCCCGTTTACCTCTCGCCTTGGTTTTACTACAAAAATTATAATTTTTTTCCCTTTAGGAACAGCATCGCTAGTTTCTGCGTTGCGGATGTCAAGAGGCTTTCCGTCCTCTATTTCATCACCTATATTATCAAATACAAATCCCTCAGCTTCTAGCTCAGCTTTATTTGCTTCGTACCAAGCCGCGTCCTCTTTACTTACAATACCCTTGGATTTGGAGATGTTATTAAGGTATTTAGCAATAGCTACAGCTTTTTCTTCAAGACTTGTAGCGGCAGCAAAATCCTTTTTAACCTTGTCAATCCGCCTTTGCAAACCTTTCTGCTCCTTCTCCGTCGGCGCCTCCTCTACCGCGACTTCCGCTGTCGGCGGCGCTTCTGCAACTTGGTCTTCGGCCTCAACCTCTGTGGTAGGTTCTCCGATGTCGGGTACTCCTTCTCCCACCGCTTCGCTACTTGGGGTAAGTTCTGGTGCATCCACCGTCTCTGGGCTTGGCTCTTGAATGGCATCTGTTTCTGGCGTTCCGTATAGTATCTGGTCTAGCTCCCCGTTAAGACTGTTCAGCTCTTCTTGCTGGCGTTTAACAAGGATAGGGTCTTTCCCTTCAATTTGTTCCTGTAAGTCTTTCTTCCTAAGTAATATCCCTAAAGCCTTCTTCTTCTGGCTTACCGTTAAGTCGGACGGGATATCTCGGTTGACGGCGATTACCTCATCGAGGTTGTCCATCTCTTGCTGTGCATCCTCCTTGCTTATTTTGCCTTGGTTAATCTTAGCCTGGAGGTTTGTATAAAACATATGGCGGTAAGTCAGCTCGCCACGAGCTGTTTGGGAGCTTACGTTTTCAAACATCTCAAACGTCGCGTCATCGACAGCCGTAAAGTCATAGCTACTTCGCGCTGCGCTGATAGCCCCAGGAGTTCCCAGTACAAAACCACCTACAGCCTCTTGAGCACCTGCGTAAAGCATCCTGTTAAAAGTTTCCGAACTCCAAGTTTCTGGAGTTTCAAACATCTCCTTATCCTTCATCTCGTTGTAGATATTCTTAAAGCCTATATCCACGCCCTCTTGCAAAAATCCCGTTTCAAACTCAGCTAAACCTGCTCCCGTTATAACTAAAGCTCCTCGACCAATAGCGCTATTAATTTCGCGCATAACGACTTCATTGAAAGCCTTACCCTTGACATTTGCAGGAGTTTTTTTCAAAGCCTTCATAAGGATTCCTGTAAGCAACCCCTTTTGCTTTAGAACATTCCTGACCCCCAAGGATTCTAAAACCGAAGACGCAGAGCCAATAGCTAATTTCAATCGAAACCTCTCAGCTTCAGATATATCCCGAAAGTCAGGGTCTTTAGCCATCTCTTGCTCTAAGGCGCTGCTTATTTGAGAGTACATAGCCGCTGTACGAGTAATAAAGCCACCTGGGACTAGTATAGCTGGAAGCGAACGAGTAACGCCTAACAAAGCGCCGCCCCAAAATGACTCGTACATCAAGTCTGCGGCTTCGGGAGTAGACTCGGGGTCTTTCAAGAAGTCAAGACTTTTACGTAAGGCGGCAAGCTCGCCGTCCGTTACCTCCATATTTTTAGAGGTAGCGTATTGAGAGTATGCGTTTAAGGCTTCTTCGTAATCAATTGGTTCTCCGCGCTTGCGGCTCTTGAGCTTAGTGTCTACTATACTAGTCTGTATGGCTATGCTTTCCTTTGCTGGGATACCCTTGTCGGTTTTCATCCAAGCTTTAAATTCATCAACCGTCATATCAGACGCAGACGGCACGTCATAGCCCTTGTCCGCAGCTTCTTTAAGGTAGTTATCCTTAAAGAACTCGGGGTCAGTCTCCATAAGAAACTTAGGGTCGTAGCCTGTATCTAAACCAAAGTCCTTTGCGCCAGCCGCAATTTCAGCGATGCCTTGAATAAATTCATTTCTAAACACACCTCCACTCCAGTAACCTCTTTGGGCTAACATCTCAGTATACTCTCCCGCTAGCCTATCTAGCTGAGCCCCTTCTTCTTTTGCCTTTTGGTCTATTTCAACTAGAAACTCTCGTTCTTTTTCGAGGCTGTCTCTATCATTCAAAAACCTCTGGTACTCCTCGGGGTTGTTTTTTATATACTCTGGGTCATAGGTTAAAAACTGAGGGTATTTATTTTGAAATTCTAGTTTTCTTTTAAGGTAGTCTTCAGCGGAGCGGTTTATTTCTTTTTGCTTTTGATTAATGCGCTTTACCTCATCGTCTCGTTGCTTATTGGTTACAAACCTGCGGGGAGCGTCTAATCCTTCCTGCCTGTTTTCCCTTAAAAAGTCTTGTAGCTTTTTCGCTTCAGCGGTCTCGGTTTCGGTATTGAAGTCTAGGCCAAAGGGGCTTAGAATCTTAGGCATCTCAAATGGGTCAAGGTCAACCTCAATAGACTTCCCATTGCCTGCGGTTACCTTTATAGCATCTCCTATACCAGCGGGCTCAACCTCAAATCCGTAAGGCTTAAACACATCGGTAAGCTCTTGAGCCACTTCGTCCTCATCGCCTCGGTCGATAAGTTGAGGCGAAATCATTTCCATACGCTCCTCAAAAAAGTCAGGGTCAGCCGCTCCCGTTAGGGTAGTCGCTGGTTCAGCAGCTTCAGTCGCTGGGGCAATAGCTGTCTCAACAGGAACTTCAAGCTCTGGTGAGACCAAAGAACCAGGCTCCGATACGGATGCCGTATCTTTTTTTTTTACATCACTAAAATAAGAGTCAAAGAACTCATCCCTAGTTAGGTCGGTAAGATTTTGCTCAGATATATACCCCCATAGCTCGTTAAACTTCTCTGGCTCTGAGTAAGCAATTTGAAACGATTCCGCATCAAGGTCTGTTAAGTTTTCAGACTTTAAATAATCGTAAAACTCTTGGTACTTCTCGTTCATTATTATCAGTTAAATTTAGGACGACCCCCTTGCTGCTGACCAAACCTAGCCTTTTCTATATCTGTTCTATGCTCGCTTATCCAAGCCTTTAATTTAGCCATTTGAGAATCAGCATCGTCGGAAGATTCCTTCGTAGGAATTGTAATAGATTCCTTATCACCCCTTAAATCTCTGACAATAATTTCATTGAATAGCCTACTAGTAGGCTCAACCGTAAATCCTAAAGGCGATAATATCTTAGATAATGTTGAAGCGGCTGAGTTGTCACTGGATTTAAAAGGCTCAGCTGTTATTTTATTCTCTAACTCTCTGTATGGAGCCATATAATCAACGGGCTCTGCGCCTCTTTTAAACTCTACCACGTCGATAGCATTGAAGTTTGTCCTTTTAGGACTCCACATCCCCTCTTCAAGGATGTCATCGTAACTACCTTCAGTATCTCCAGTTAAAATCTTTACCGCTGATTTAGTAAAGTCTGCGGCTGACATCAGAATTTCATTCCCATCTTTATCTTCGGTATAAAAACTTAAGAAAGCGTCTCCTTTGCCATCTGCTGTTTTTATTTCTATACCTCTATTAGTCCTTTTTGCGTAAGTAACCATAGTGTTTCCACCCATTATATCTTGTATAGTACTTTGCAACTCCTCAACATTCCCAGAATAAAGACCCGCTACGTTATCTAATTTACTTATTAGCTTTTTATTCTTATCACCTAAGTTTCTATAATACGCATCCCTAGAATAGTCTTTCGGCATAGCCGTCTGCTCCTTGTCAAGCATATTAAGCATCTGTCCGCTTAAGAACTCACGAGCCTTGGCTTTCATATCATCAGTGACTTCTGGCATAACAATGCCGTCGTTCTGATTTTTCATAGCTACATTAAACTTATCGCCTTTCTTTGTGGTCTTTTCCCCGTCAATGTCGTAGCCATCAATTAGTCCAAGCTCTTCGAGTATACTTACTACGCGAATTGGATTGCTATCAACAAGGGCTCCAACTTGCTCGTCAAGCGCTGTTTGGAATCCAGCTTCTTGGCTAGAATCAGAAAGGGTTAGCACACCTTTTTTACGAACTACCCTTACATCTTTACCCACACCGTCTATCCAACTTTGCAAGTCTGGTGAGTAATCATACCTGTCATAACGAGAGCGCATACGGTTGGTAATACCTTCAATGCTACTGAACTCGGAAGCGTTTTTAGACAGACCACCATCTTTATCAAGCATACCTATGCTAATCTTTCCGTTGGTAGGGTTTACAAACGCCTGTGTCTTAGACCAGTTCTGAAACTTATCGAGCTGCTCCTGTATCGCTCCCTCCATACCAACGATAGACTCATTGTTCTCAATGCGGTCCATTGTCTCCTTGTAATACTGTTGAGCATTTTTAGATACGTCTTGCAAAGCCTTGAAGCTATCCTCTACGTTCTGTCGATTGACAGTAAAGTCTCTGGGGTCAAGGAAACCAGATTTTAGCAATCGGTTCTGAGACATTAAGTACTGAGAGGCGTCAGATGAAGCGTTTAGAATCCATTCATTGGCCGCTTTGTTTTCGCCTTGCGGAGCATCGGACAGGATGTCTCCTGTAGCCCGAGACGAAGCGTCAATCGCCTCACGTTGTTTCTCGCGTTCAGCCTCCTGCTCCTTGAGCGTATCAACAAGGTTAGTAGTGATAGCACCCCAGTCTACCCTGCTCTTCTCGTCTCTCTTTACGTACTTATAATAGCTCATTGTCCTCCTGTCATTGGGTTCATCCACCAAGGTTGCTGAGCTGCGGCTAACCCACCATATATACCCTGATATTGCGAGCCTTGAGAAGCCTGCATAGCGTTTCCATAATCAAGTGAAGCTGACTCAGGCTTGTAACGCTTGGCCGCCCGTATCTGGTCATTAGTCAATACCTGACCCAAAAGCTCTTGCTGAGTGAGGCCGCCAAGTGAGCCAAAGAAATCACCGAAGTTACCACCGTCTCCTAAAGCGGTTTGCATAGTATCTAAGTCAAGACCATATTGCCGAGCGAACTGTTCACGTTGACCAGCTGTCATACCAGCCATCTGTTGCTGTAAAATAGGAGTGGTTTGCGCTAGGAACTGGCTTCGTTGGTCACCACCTAACTCCTTACCAATCATCTTAGCATCACGACCTTGCTATACAACGCCTGTCCAGCATCAATCGTAGCCCCCACACCAGCCAGCATCTCAGCCCCCGAGGTGATAGCCTCAGCCATCGCTTCTTGTGAGTCAGCAGCAGCTTGCTGAGACCCAGAAGCCTCCGCCTCCGCGATGCCTCGCCGAGCATCTATATTAGCTACGTCCTGGCCTTTTACAGCTATATCCCTTCTGTATTGCATCATTTCCTGAGCCGACCGTAACTGGTCTTCTAAAGCGAGGCTACCTCCGACAGCGACTCCCGCGCTACGTGCCGCTCCCCTCGGGTCAGCTTCCTGTGCCGCCTGCACCTGTTGGGCCATCAATCGCTGCTGGCTCTCTCGTGCCTGCATATAGGCTTCTGTAGGGACAGAAAGCTCCTGCATAGGATTAATCTCAGTGAGGCGCTTTGCCTCACGCGTCGCCTTCTGAGCTGCTTTCTGAGCGTCTTTAATACGACGGTTAGCCTCAATGGCTTGGTACGTACTTACGCCCGCCGAAGCTAACTGTAGTGCTGCTGTTACAAATGCCATACGATTTATGTTTAGTCAAAGATAATTAGAATCAAGGATACGATTTCATCATCTGGCTTTCTACTACGAAAAGTTCCGTAGCGATAGTCGATGAGTTGGTCGCGATAAACTTGCAGTAGTGTCCGAGTACACCGTGGGACTCTGCCTGTGCGTTCTTTACGCCCATCATATACCAAGTGGCTTGCGGATTCGTTCCCCCCGCCGACAACGTAAAGCTGACCTCAGTCCTATCGGATGAGAACGCGGTGACGGGACCCACTACAATAGGGACGCCTGGATTATTAGGGTCAATCGTATACAAGATATCTCCAATAGATAAGATACTGCTTATGGGGAAACCAAAGGTGATGACTCCAGCCGCCACAGTGGCATTAGAGCCGATGCCGTTGACCGAGCGAAGGACATACTGCGAAGGGTCGATTGTTAAGGCGGGCTCTCCGTTCTCTCCGTCAGGGTTGCGAACGAAGGCAAAAAACACAGCCTCTTTCTTTTCAAACCACGCTTCATCGATATATCCGTTTTGAATGTCCGTCTCCAGCTCAATCTCCCACGCTTGGTCCGACTCCAACTCCATCGTCTTCCACAAAGTATTGTCCGTAGGGTTATCGTTAAAGATACTGGTCATCTGAGACGAATAGTTTACCCCGTAATACTGATTGCGGATTTCGTTGGTGTTGTGCCTATATAAATTACCGCCTTTAAAAGAATAAAAGTAGTTATTCATACCAGCCATCCACTCGGGGATATACGAGTAGAACGAAGGCCACCCTTTTACGTCAGGGGAATATGTTAGTGTCTCAGCCATTAGCTTGTTTTTTCTACGATAACTCCATCTACAACGTGAATGTATAAACACGACCCACCCAAGTCCTCTATATTATAGTATCCATCATCCGCCAATGACTGACCTAGCTCATCTTTAAATACCCAATCGCGTACTTCAGGAATGCCAAATAAATTAGGGGACAGGACGGGGAAGTTATATAAAGTCTGGTCTATAGGCTCGGAACATACATTTCCAGATTCATTTACCATAACGCTAGCAGAAAATCCAGTGAGGATACGAGGGCAGTCTACATCGACTGACCAGTTGGGGGCCGCTGATGCTGGTGGACAAGCACTTATTATACGAAGGTCTAAGGTAGAAGGAGCAGCTGTCGGTTTAGAAACGTAAAGAACATATTTGCCCGCTCCTCCGCTAGTAAGGCTTGCCAAATCGGAAGGGACTATAGTAATAGAATCGGTAGTTCCGCTATCTTCAAAATTTTCATCAACTTCATCCCATTTATAAATTGGAAACACACCACTCGCGGGGGTACATATTGTGTCGTCACCGTAATATGGGCCTTCGAAATAAGAAGAAGCTGGATTGTTTCCTGAGGTTATTGTAGTAGCGCTAGAAACACTCGTGGTTTGGTTGTTGTATGTAGCAAAAATACCAGTGGGGGCTCCAGGGGTAAAACGAATTGCTACCACGCCTGTGCCTGTAGCCAAATCATAACTAACTTCATAAATCTGTTCATTAGACAAAGTTGTCCCCGCTATAGGTAATGGCTTAGCGTCGGTACATTTTCTATCACAAGCAGCGCAAGAAACAGTAGGTAAAAGAACACCTCCCGACTGTTCACGAACTACAGAGTTTCCGTTAACCGTAGATTGATAAAACTGGTCGGGCGCGAGCAAAGACAAACCCTCATCCGTATATACCGAAGTAGAAGACATTAAGTTATCTCCGTTTAAGTAGAACGAAGAAGGGGCGCTACAGGCGCAACAAGCCTGGCCAGCAGAAGAGCCGAAACAAAGCTTAGCGGGCTGTGCTTCCCTGTAATCATATATTAAATACAGGTACTCGTCAAGATTATTAGGCAACGTAAAGCTTCCTGAATACAGAGAAGCGCCAGTAGTGCCTGGGGTAACGTCTAAAGTTGTTGGTCCAGCAGATAAAAGATTAGATATTCCAGACGCGGTATTTTCATACAAGTTAGAGCTCCTTAAATAACGTAGCCTGTTGGCGTTATTAACGGGGTTGTATTGGAATGTGTCGCTGGAAAGCTTATTAGACTGGACGTAAACCGTAGAGCCGTTAGTAGGAAAAACACCAACGCCTTGACTGCCAGTCAACATTTGATACTCGGAAACAACAGGGTTGTCACCGCTAGAAAAACTTACAAAAGATTGGTATAGGGGGCTGTTGTAGCTTCCTTCAGTAAAATTAAATTCATTGTGTATCGTATTTCCGTTCTGCCAATCTAACGTTAGGCACACCATAACGATTTTTAATTCGTTTTCCTTCGGGCAAGACACGCCGAGCTGTAAGTTTTCTACCTGGCCTCCGTTAGCTGTAATAGTTATTTCTACCGTATTGGGGTTTATAGTAGATTTATTGAAGATAAGCGTTCCCGATTGATTCTGCTGTGTAGCAGAAAAGCTCGTTCCGTTATAAGTAGCGACAACATCAAAGCTAGCGCTTGGACTCAAGAAAGGGTTGCCCCAACTTAAAGTTACGTCTCCCACTGCCGCGCCTAGGTTTACACAAAACGTCTCGCCTAAGCTATTGGGGAAAACGTTAAATGTTTGAGATATATCGCAATTCACACAGGCCGCCTCAACAGGAAGCTTGTTCTCATTTGACGACATTACATACTCGTCCATATATGGGTCGTAGCCACCCAGCTTTTGTGTATTGAAGTTAGCGTTAAATAAATCCCTAAAGTAGCTGCGCATACCCTCTTGAGAAACTACGGAGAGCTGCTCGTTACTGAAGCTAGAGCCGCGCAACTGAATGACAGCACCACGCTTAGCGTCAGTAAAGTATTTATCCATACCGAACTCAGCGTAGCTTTCAGGGTTAGCTGAGATTCCGTATTCCTCTACCCTAGCGACCTGCTGGCCCAATATCAAAGGAGCCGCAGTTAGAATGTTACCGCCCTCAGCATCGGTAATTGCATCTTTATTCGTAAGCACATAAGAGATGCGGTCTTCCTGCAACACCAATATGTCCGTTTCGCGAGCCACCATTTTTTGAACGGGGCCATATACGTCTTCTAAAGTTTTAAAATTTAGGAGCCCTAGGTTGAACTCGTTGAGTTTATTGACGTTGCTCTCGTCGTTATAAACGCCACTGTATGTGATGTCGGCAAAGCGGTCTGCCCGCTTAAAGTCTTGAGCTGAAACCAGTATCGTTCTCTCACCTAAAGCGAACGACTGACCAATAGATGAATCCTCAATCTTATAACTTTCTATTCCGTTACCAAATGAATAGCAGTTGAAAAAGTCTAAATCAACGACGCCTTCAGTAGTAGCGTCCTGGTTCGTTACATTCCCCTGATGATATCCACCTACTATATCATAGTTTTCGCTACCTTCAAAGAATACGCCGTCTGCAATTTCATTGGGTACCGTTTCAAAAGCGACAAGGCTCCCAGGCTCCTGAATACAAATTTCAACGGTTGTTCTAGAATCTTTAGACCCTATGCCATAAGGTCCTGCAACAAATTTGCTTCCATTTACACATTGTAAATACAAACGTTCAGTCCCGTCATTTATAATGTAAAACCCTATTTTATTTACATTCTCTTCAGGCGGATATATAGGAGCGCCGTAACCCGCAGATACGCCTATAATGTTAGAAAATATCTGTATTTCATTAGGCCCACTTTCATCTTCACAGTCAACCTGACAGTTAAACGCGTTAGTTAAAACTGGCCCTACATTTTCTCCCTCCCAAAAAGTATAAAAATTCTGATATGGTTGAGAAGCAGTAAACGTTTTGTTTACAACGCATAGCTCTGCCCCATTTGCACCCCCACACAAGGCAAAGTCATCCCTTCTAAATCGAATTTTAATCCTTACGACGCTAGCAGTAGGAACATCAAAATTGGAAAAGCTTGAAGAGCCCGTAAACAAAGGATAGTTTACTATTGAATAACCTTCGAATTTATTTTCAGTTTCGGTAGAGTTTAAGAAATCTGAAAAATTATCGGCTACACTAACTACGCTAGGGTAGCATATATTTTGAGAGCTAAGACTTACGGAAAACCCCTGTACACGTAACCGCATATAGAGACCTGGGACATTTACAACTGATTGAGAGTTTGGGCTTAAAAAATTAGTGGGCTGGGAAACCTTGTCCAACACCGTCACCTTGCGCTCCTCGGATAACGTGCCTAAAGCGTCGCGCTTTACAATAAGTTCAGTCCCCGCTTGAACCAGAGCCTGGTCTTGACCTACTAGTCGAAACCAGTAAGATGACGTGGTATTGTCATAGTAGTACGTATTAGAGTATATAACATCGTAATTAGCTCGGGATTGTTTAAGAACGAACTTATATGTTTGTGCCCAGCTAGGGGCAGTCATCCCGACTGGCAATGTTGCTCTTATTTTATTTATATAAGAGCTAGCTGTAGGAGGAACAAAAACGGTATTTTGCGTACTAGTAAGAGCTGTGGTAGCTCTTTTGTATTCGTCCATATATACAATGCCTATCTCGTAATCCCTATTACTATGAAGGCTTTTGTTGCTGGATTCTGTTTGAAAACTATATACGGAATTGCTAATTTTAAAGTACTCAAAATTTTGATTCGAAGCGGTACTGGTATTAGTATATTGAGCCGCCATTAACTGCAACGAAAATACATTGGGCGCAGTAGCGCTACTCCCTATAAGAAACCCTTGGTTACCGCTAGTAATGCCCGTGCTTGCGAGAGTATACCCGCCTGGCGCTGAAATAGAGCAGTTATATATATCGGTAAACGTACTACCCGACGAACAGTTTGATACGCTTTGAAAATTAGTAACCCCTATTTGATTTTGAAACTCAGGGCTATTAACCATTTCAAAAATACTATTGTAGTCTTGAGCAAGGTTAAACGTAAACGACAAACTAAACGAAGGGTGCTGAGGGTTAGAGCTGCTAGTCCCCCAGCCCGAGCCTGAAAACCCTTTGTGAGACACAGTAAACGAAAAGCCAAAGACGCCGCCCTGTACTAAATCATAGGTAGAGTCGGTAAAATCAAAAACAACTTTAGCTTGATTAGCGGTAACGGTAGAGTTAGTGTCAATAGTATAATTCACTCCCGTAACTTGTTCGCCTTGGTCCTGAGTTATATTTATAATTTCTGATATTACCTCAGCCGTGTAATTTGTTTTTATTAAAGCTCCTGAAGAGCTAGTTAAATCATATCCGTCCTCATAATTTCCGTACATCAGTCGGTTGCCCATAACCGTTTGAGCCTGAGCAATAAGCGGAACGTTATCATATAGACGCAATATCTCGGAAGAAGGTAGTAGCGTATATATTTCTTGGTTAGTAAAGTTGAGCGTTTGGACTATTTCGTTAGGCCACCCTTGTTCAGATTTAATGTATTTTTTGGCTACACGAACATCAAAATCGTTACCTAGCTTAAAGCATACGTCTATCCCTATAACGTTAGAGTCTCCCGTGTTAAACCCTACGACAGCCGTGTTGTAACGGTTAAGCATCCCGTCATTGAAGTTGGTGTCGGGGTCCAAGTTAAAGGGGCTGCTTTCAAAAGCTACGTCAGTAAACTGCGAAAGAGCGCTATACTCGTTGTCAATATATTTGTAGCGATATGCAAACGAAACGAAGTTAGTCTCGAGATAATTTTCTTCTCCAGGTATGTCAATAAGATTAAGGGTAGGAGCTTTTTTGGGCGGCTTCTTAATAACCGATATATCGTCTTCTACAATTTGGTCGTTATCCGCTGAGGTAGGGGCTGGGTAACTTCGTTTAACGTTAATCTTGCGTGGTGGATTATAGTCATCGGTGAAAAATAAAAGGTCCTCCACTTTATTAACTCCCGTAATAAGATAAGTCGGATTAAAGTTGAGTACGCTAGCGCTAACTACGTGGTACGTCAACAAGTCCGAATTTGTTTCGTACGAAACAATCATATCTACTTTTCCTGTTGAAGAGACTGAATTAGAACCGTCGTGAATAAACCAGTAAATAGTCTCTTTGACGCCGTCCTCAAACGAGCCAATACACTGGGCTACTTCGCTTAAATTAACACCTTTATACTGTAAAGTAGTAAGCTTAGTATTTCCCTTGGAATTCTCTACAGAGCCTACCTCAGAGCCTTCCGTAGAGCCGAGACGTACATTCAAAGCGTTGATATACTCCCCATTAGGAACAAGGCGTTCATCGACGCTCTTGTTCATACGCCCCTTAATAAAGTGTCTCTTTACGTTGCCCATTATTTAATCCACTTATTTTGTCCGCGCAAGTTCATCAAAAGACGCCCTGGATGTATGTTGCTAATACGAATTTTAGCATTGCGCAGTAAAGCAGATTTATTTTTTTTAGCCCGATTTACTATGTACTCCTGCGTCCCCATATGTGAGTTTAGCAAAGCGTAAGAAATATACGCATAGACGTAGTCTTCAAAAAGTTTATTGACCGTAATCAAAGAGTCATCACCGCCTTCCATACCGTCGCTTACATACTCAAGGATGCAGCTTTCCCCCGACATAGCAGAGCTGAAATTTATAACTCCCGCTTTAGCGTCAATTCGAAAGGTGGGATTAGCGTTGGCAGTCTCTGTGTTAAGACCAAACCAAGCGCCCCCTACAGGAAAGTCAAAATACCACATCCCATCGATACACCACCCTTCATAACCGTTATACGGGCTGTTTTCGTTGAGGTACATAGACTTCAACGTTTTATTGAGGCGGGCCTCATCGATAGGCGAGAACTCTGGCTTTAACGCCGCTCCTGTCTCGTCAAATAAAATGCGATTGTTTGAATCTTGTAGGTACGCCTGAGCGCTGGTAACCTGTATATTCTCCGTCAAGGGAAATACCACGCCATCTTTAAACATAGAAAGACGGACCCAATTGACATAATCGCTTGGAAGAATAAACCGCAGGTCGTCCGACACGTTAAGTTGCAATACCTTAATTTCTTTAAATGCGTCGTAGTTCAGCTCTTGTATAGCTCGCTTAGCGTGAAACAGAATCTTATACCGAGACTTCTCGTTGACGAGCTCGTTGTTACCGCTGTACATAAGCTGGTAGTTGCTGACGATATCGCGCAGGCTCACGTATTGATAGGAGCCCCAGTTCGCGTCTTCAGGTGAAGCGCCATCGTTTTCGTAGTATTGGTATTGAGTTAGGTATGCCATATTACTTGCTTGCTTGGTCGTCTAGCTGTTCTTGTGCCAGTGAATAATTTACCACATCCATCTCACGTATCGATACCCCTGAATACTCTAAAATCTTATTTACCAACCGAGGCTCGTCATCAGCAGGCAGCTCAAAGTCCTGGTAGTCGGCTTGCCCTTGGTCAAATACAGGTTCGCCCGCCGTAAGGACTGAGTACGTCCAGTTAGGGGCAAGCGGATAGCGAATGTATTGGATTGTTCCTGAAGTAATAGTGTCGGGGTATGCCGTGGCGTTGTTCCCGTTTTGTACGTATGCAGGGAAACTTAACGAAGGAGCAGTGAGGTACGAAGAAAGAAGGAGGTTAATCTTTGAGTTTGATACCTGCTCCATCTCGTAGTTACTTCCTTGGGGCAAAATCCTGTTGAGAAGGTAGTAGTCATTTGGAAGCGCAAACGTATTGGTAGTAAAATTAGCTACCGTAGAGAAGGTGTCGATGACTTCCTCGAGGCTTCTTGTGATATCAGCATAGCCCGTACCAGACTGCCGAATATTCTCCTTATTAATCTGGTAGTTATAGTCGTAGAAGTACTGGTCAAATATCTCGAGCTGCGCCTGCTTGGCATATAAATTAAAATCTGCTGGAGAGAGATACCCGAAATTATTCTTGTTCAGTATCGACAATACTGTATTTCTTACCGAATCTATCATAGGGACGCTTTTGACAAAGATAAATCAAAAAAAGGGGCCACAAATTGTGACCCCTTTCTGTTCAATACAATTAAGTCAATTACGCATTTACAATACTTGTAACTGCTTTAGGCAACTCCAATTCGTAATATGGCTTTAGCCAACTTGTTGCTAAGGCAATCTCTATTGAATTTACAATAGCTAAATACACATCAGAGCCCACTTGAGCAGCTGTAGTAATAGTTGTAGTGGTTCCGTCTACATAATCTACAGTAACGGAAGTTGCTGTTGCGCTTGCTGTACCGACAGCTTTGATGCCATTAATGCTAATTAATTGACTTGTTTTAGGCGCGTTTGTAACCTTGAGAAATTTTACCATTTTAAAAAAGTTAATGGATGAATAAAAACCAAAGATAAGGCTTTTAAAAAATTACTCTAGCTGTTTGTCAAGCATCTTCAAGACCTCGATACCATCATCGCTCTGCAAGTAAGCCGCGATAGCAGACTTCGGGTCCTCACCAAAGGGAACCGTCATCATACGCTTCTTATTGGTTTTTAAGTTAAAGTGGATGTCGCGTCCGTTATTACGCATACCCAAAAGACCTTTGTCAAGGATTAATGACACCTTGCCGTACAGGTCCAAAGAGGGGTCTTCTAGCGCTTCCAAGAAGTCAGAAGGGTATCGCTTAGCTAGGATTAAGATATCGCGCTTGAGCTCAGCAGAAGACAGCTTACTAGGGTCAATCTCTAGGAGCACCCGAGCAATCATCTCCATTTCCGTCACACTCATCTTACGCGCAGCTACCAAAGCGTCCGCCTCGACAACCATATGGTCTAGCTCCTCCTGAGCGTCCTTCTCTTTATTGACTTCAGAAAAGGTAGAGCCTGAGTCAGGGTGCAGACTCAAAAAATGCTGTAGCACCTGGTTTTCTTTTGGTACCGAAAGAAACCCGTCTTCAAAGACGATTGGTTCTAAAATAAAGTTTCCGTCTTGCTCGTCCTCGAATGGAGTTTTCTGATTGCGAGCATACCGTAAAGCGCGATTGACTTGTCCGTCAAAATACATAAGGGGCTTACGGGAGGTGTTGCGGGAAGACAGCGTAAAAGTTAACGGTGCCACGTCGCGGTTAAGCTTGTAGATTTTGTCTACGAGTTGAGCTTGTTTTTTCATTTTATTGAATTTATAATTTACAAGAAAAAAAGGGGAGGGGGTTTTGCTGCCCCCTCCCTTTCAGAGATTAGTCACGGAACAAGAAGAAGTTGTTCGCACCGAGCGTACATACAGCTCGCTCAGACAGGAAGTTGACTTCCATAGCGTCGAGGTCGCTAGTACGTGCTCCACCAGCAGAACCAGTAATCCAAGTCTTGTAACGGCGGTCTTCAGTTTCTGAAGCGCGGTACCGAACGTGGAGGAAAGGTCGCTTAGCGTTCTTACCCATAATTTGGTCGTATACAGTTGTTGAACCAGCTGGCACCAACAATCCGTCTACCTTACCGCCAGTCAAACCACCGCGCATAGTTGGGTCGTTCAAGTACTTCCAATCAGACTTATAGAAGTCGTAACCACGTCGGAAGCCACGGAAACCGAGGTTCAACGCCATCTCTTCGTCATTGTCAAAGAGACCGTACGAAGTACCGCCTGCACCGTAAGAGTTCTGAGCAGCCAACATATCGTCGATAGCGAATGAGAAGTCACGGTTAACGAAGATTACATTCTCTTCGATAGAACCCTGCTTATCCAATCGC
>Ga0213868_10002871_pt1 | contig 16306 bp, 10 predicted proteins | sample PICome_9_FD_160087 | JGI IMG/M metagenome (GOLD analysis project Ga0213868, IMG submission 160087) | Coastal seawater microbial communities near Pivers Island, North Carolina, United States - PICO127 | ecosystem: Environmental > Aquatic > Marine > Coastal | place: USA: North Carolina...
GATAGTGGTCTTATTATCCCTATGATAGACGCAAGAAGAATGGAAGTTTACGCTGCCATTTATGACAACAACCACAACGCTGTCAGGGAAACAAAAGCTGAAATAATTGATCAAGATTCTTTTTTAGCTGAATTACAAAAACAAAAAGTTTATTTTTTAGGTGATGGTGCAAAAAAATGTAAAGAAACTATTCTTCATAATAATGCCGTTTTTATAGAAAATGCGTTTCCTTCAGCTAAAGAAATGGCTACTATTTCTTTCCATAAATTTAAGAATAAAACTATTGAAGATGTTGCGTACTTTGAACCTTTTTATTTGAAAGACTTTATTGCTACTCAAGAAAAAAAGAAAATTTAATTACCCTATCCCCTGTGTTATCTCAATGTTACCCTATTTTTAATAGAGTTTTAATAAATATAAAGTATTGGATTTAGTTTTTCAAATTCCTTAACCATTACTTTAATTTTTAAAAACTTTTTGTTCATAAACTTTCTAGATATTTGAACAATCTTAAAGATTAATTAAAATCATAATTATTAGTTTTTGTCAATTAGTAGTATTGATTTAAAACTGCCTTTGGCCAAGGCAGTTTTTTTAATAATTACGAAACATTAAATTAACATTAGTGTTGGTTATTTGCAGCGACAAAAACTAATACATAACATGAAATTTAATTATCTGGTCATTTGTGCAACCCTATTTTTTTGCTCAAACCTAAGCTCTCAGGAAACAAGTGCTCCAAAATTTGGTAAAGGTCTTTTTAATTTAATTGGTAAAGACAGTTCATTCTCCATGAACGTAAGTGCTAGAATGCAAATGTTGGGAACATCAAATTGGGATGTTAATAATGGTTTATCCAATCCAACTTCTAATCTATTAGTTAGAAGAGCACGTTTAAAATTTAGTGGTTTTGCGTATTCTCCAAAATTAAAATATAAACTAGAATTAGGGCTTTCTAATAGAGATATTGGAAAAGCTTCCTTATTTACTAATGAAGCCCCAAAATATATTTTAGATGCTGTAGTAAAATGGAATTTTTCTGGAAATTTTGTGCTTTGGTTTGGCCAGACGAAATTACCTGGAAATAGAGAACGTGTTATTTCTTCGGGAGACTTACAACAAGTAGATCGTTCTTTGTTAAATAGTAGATTTAACATAGACCGTGACATGGGATTCCAATTAAGACATCACTTTAATCTTACAGATACGTTTATTGTAAAAGAAATGTTTGCAGTATCTCAGGGTGAAGGTAGAAATATCACTACTGGAAATTTAGGAGGTCATCAATACACTTCTAGGGTTGAATTGTTGCCTTTTGGAAAATTTGCTGGTAAAGGTGACTACAGAGGAAGCGACTTAAAGTTTGAACCAACCCCTAAGTTAGCTTTGGGTTTTACTTATGATTTTAATAATGATGCTGTAAAAAACAGAAGTAATCAAGGTTCTTATATGACAAACGATACTGGTTTTTATTCAACAAATATTTCGACAGTTTTTGTAGATGCTATGTATAAGCACAAAGGGTTTTCTCTAATGGCTGAATATGCGTACAGAGATGCAGAAGACGCTTTTGCAAAAAATTCTGATGGAACTTTAACAGGTGATGAAGTTCAGGTTGGTAACGCATTAAACTTACAAACAGGATATTTACTGTCTAAAACTTTGGAGATTTCTGGAAGGTACACCAACATAGATTGGGATAGTGACATCACTGGTAAAGGTGCAGAAAATCAATACACTCTTGGTTTGTCTAAATATATTGTTGGGCATAAATTAAAAGTTCAAACAGATGTAAGCTATTTAGACTTGGCCTCAAAAACAAATCAATTCATGTATAGACTTCAAGTCGATATTCATTTTTAATAACATAACATAATGGTAACATTCACCTCTGAAAGTCACCGTAAATTCGTAATAAAATAAAAAAAAGAACATGGGAGATCCATATATTTTAATGTTAATTGCCTTAGCGATCTTAGCTACGGTAGATTTAGTAGTAGGAGTTAGTAACGATGCTGTAAATTTTTTAAACTCAGCCATAGGCTCAAAAGCAATAGCCATAAGAAACATCATGATTATTGCAAGTATTGGAGTATTCTTTGGTGCTATTACCTCAAGTGGTATGATGGAAGTAGCACGTAAAGGGATCTTTAACCCTGGAATGTTCATGTTTCAAGACATTATGTTCATTTTTATGGCAGTTATGATTACTGACATTTTGTTATTAGATGTGTTTAATACCCTTGGTATGCCAACCTCTACAACTGTATCTATTGTGTTTGAATTATTAGGAGCTGCTGTAGCCATTTCATTAATAAAAATTTCACAAAATGATGCAGAATCCATTAGTGCTATCTGGAATTATATTAATTATGAAAAAGCCTCTTTAATTATTTTTGGAATTCTATTATCAGTAGTCGTCGCATTTTCTGTGGGTGCTATTGTTCAATTTGTTTCCAGACTTATCTACTCTTTTAACTTTGAAAAAAGACCAAGTTATATCAACGCATTGTTTGGAGGATTTGCAATTACTGCAATCACTTATTTCATTATTATTAAAGGAATGAAAGGGACTCCTTACTACAAAGACGTTAAGTTTTTAATTGAAGACAATACCTTAACTATTATTGCAGGAAGTTTTTTATTCTGGACACTAATTTCTCAAGTATTTATCAAGTTATTTAATTTAAATGTATTAAAACTAATTATTGGAATTGGTACCTTTTCATTGGCCATGGCTTTTTCTGGTAATGACTTAGTAAACTTTATTGGTGTACCAATTGCTGCATGGAATTCTTACGAAGCTTGGAGTGTTTCTGGTGTAGAAGCAAATGCTTTTTCTATGGAAATCTTAGCTAAAAAAGTACCCTCTAATGTATGGTTGCTTTTAATCGCTGGAGGTATTATGGTAGTAACCTTATGGACCTCAAGTAAAGCGCGAAATGTAATTAAAACAGGAATTGATTTATCTCGTCAGGGTGAAGGTCACGAAAAGTTTCAACCAAATCCATTATCAAGACTAGTGGTTAGAGCATCTATGGGAATTAATTCAGGGATCACTTATATATTCCCTGCTAAAACAATTGCATTTGTAGATTCTAAGTTCCAAAAACCAGTTATTGAATTACCAAAAGATAAAACCTATGAGTTACCAGCATTTGACATGATAAGAGCGTCCGTAAATCTAATTGTAGCTGGTATATTAATTTCTATTGCCACGTCTTTAAAACTACCTTTATCTACCACTTATGTAACTTTTATGGTAGCTATGGGTACTTCTCTAGCAGATCGAGCTTGGGGAAGAGAAAGTGCAGTCTACAGAGTTGCGGGAGTGATTAATGTTATTGGAGGATGGTTTTTAACAGCCATTACTGCATTTTTAGCTGCTGCACTAGTAGCATATCTTATTAGTTGGGATATGGTTATGATCCCTGTTTTATTGGTTCTTGTAGCCTTCTTAATAGGAAGAAATACCATCATTCACAGAAAGAAATCTAAAGAAGTAAAAGAACAAGAATATATTCAAAGAGCCGATTTAATAACCATTAATGGAGTTATTGAAGAAAGTGCGGATCATATATCTGGTGTTGCTAACCGTGTAAATAAATTATACACCAATGTCGTTGACGATTTATCTAATCATGATTTAAATAAATTGCGTAAAACAGATAAACACGTTGGTAAATTAAATGAAGAAATAGATAATTTAAAAGATGGCGTATTCTATTTTATAAAATCTTTAGATGATACTTCGGTACAGGCAAGTAGGTTTTATATTTTAGTTCTTGGCTATTTGCAAGATGTTGCGCAATCTATTAGTTACATCTCTAGAGCCAGTTTTAAACATGTAAATAATAATCATAAAAACTTAAAGAAAGGACAGTTAAAAGACTTAAAAGAGATAGACAATCAGTTAACTGAGTTATTAGGAAAAGTAAGTTCTGTATTTGAATTAAGAGCTTTTGATGATTTAGAGGAAATATTGATAGAGAAACAAGATTTATTAAAAGATGTTTCTGACTCTATTGAAAAACAAGTTACTAGAATAAGAATAGAAGAATCTAGTCCAAAAAACACGACTCTATACTTTAGCATTTTATTAGAAACACAAGATCTAATTACTGCTTTAATGAGCTTATTGCAGACTTATGAAGAGTTTCATATTACAACTAGGGAAATAAATTAAGTTCCTAAACCCCCAAGAAATATAAAAACCCAAGTCTAAGACTTGGGTTTTTATATTTCTTGATTTAAAGAAAGTAACACCATTCTTAACTCCATAAAAGAATATGATTTATCTACATTTTCTTTTAAATGAGTTAAATTTTTATACTCAACAGCTTCTATTTCCTTGATCATTTTTTGATACTTTTTTAAAGGAATCAATTCTAAAACATCTATCTCTCCAGACGGAATATAACTTGCCAAATGACTTTCTATAGTCCCAGCTGTTAAACTTCTTTCTTTGGCAATTTCTTTAACAGACAAGCCTTTTTTAAACAACTCGAAAGAAATTTGTTTGGTAGATTTTTTATCCTCTTTTTTTTGTTCATTAAAGGTATTAATACCATTCTCTTTGCAATATATTTCTATTAATTCTAGAATCTCATCTCCATACTTTTTCACCCGTATTTTCCCCATACCATTTACTTTTAACAACTCTTTTTCAGTTCTTGGTAAACTATCGCATATAGCGTATAAGGTGTCTTGTGTGAAAATTTGAAAATGTGGAATATTTTCTGCTTTAGAAATATCATCTCTAAGTTCTCGTAAGCCAAGAGCTAAAATAGGATCTCTTTTTGAAGATAATTTTTTCTTTTTAGATGGAGCTGTTTTTTGAAGAACAGCTGCTGCTCTAATCTTTAAATAGGACTGTACCTTAAAACCTTCAGTCATTTTTTTTAAGGCAAAAACTTTCTCACTCAATACTTCTTGTAGCTTATCAAACTGTGTTGTAAAGTCTTTTTTTACAGCTTTATTGTCTGAAGAAAAAGAGAGGCTAGCTATAGGTTGTACTATATTTTTAATGCTTTCAGTCAAAAAATAATCTACTGCTTTTTTAAAACGATCTTGAATTTGAGAACTGTTTTCAGGTAAAACACCTTCTTTAGAAATAGTGTTTAACTGATTTTTAAAACCATTAGAAACTTTCATTAAAGCTACAATTCCATCATCTTTGATGAGTTGTAAGTGTTCTATGACATCTCCCTTAATACTGGTTCTATTCTTATAATAAATATCTATTAACCTGGTAACAGGGTATAAAAAAGGTTGGTAATCAAATAACTCTGAAATTAGATTGAGTTGAAACTGTATTTCGGAAGCGGTTAAAACAGTTTCGTCTGGGTGATTTTCTTCAACCTCTTTACTAAAAATTTGCACTGTATGATCATTAATAATAGCACTACTAGAAATGGGTGTTTTTAACACCAAGCCTTCAAGAGATGTACATCTACTCAAAGCCACATAAGTTTGCCCATGCGCAAAAGAAGCCTCTGCATCTATAATAGCTTTGTTAAAAGTTAATCCTTGGCTTTTATGAATAGTAATAGCCCAAGCCAAGCGCAAAGGAATTTGAGAAAAGGATCCTACAATATCTTCCTTTAGCTCTTTAGTTTTTTCATCAATAGAATAATTAACGGTATCCCATTGTTCTTTTTCCGTAACAATTTCATCAATTTCATTAGCGCATTGTACGGTGACATTTTCCCTTGAAATAGCTGTAATAATTCCAATTTTACCATTGTAATATCTTTTTTCTGGTGAAGAATCATTTTTAATAAACATTACCTGTGCTCCTACTTTGAGTGCTAATTTCTCGTCATTGGGATAGGCATTTTCGTTGAACTTCCCAGACACCTCTGCTTTAAAGAAATAATTTTTTGTTGTAAGCTTATTTAACTCAGAATCATTTATTAAGCTCGCTCTATTATTGTGAGTAGTAAGCGTAATATACTCCTCATCTTTGTGGGCAGAAAATGTAGGTTGGTATCGATTATTTAAAATCTTGGCAGAAGTTTCTGATAACCGATCATTTCTAATCTCATTTAAAATCTTGATAAAATCCTCATTTTTTTGTCTATAAATATATTGTAATTCAATAGAAATAACTGCTGCTGCTTGATAGGCTTTTGCACTAAAAAAATATACGGTATTGTAATACTCTTTTAATAAACTCCATTCATTAGGTTTTACAACAGGTGCCAATTGTTGCAAATCTCCAATCATTAAAATTTGTACACCTCCAAAAACCTTATGCTTATTTTTATACCTTCTTAACACCTGATCAATCCCATCTAATACATCTGCACGCACCATACTTATTTCATCAATAATCACTAAATCTAATGATTTAATAATGTCTATTTTAGTCTTAGAAAACCTTCGTTGTTGGTTAGAGGTATGTGCAATTTGGTTGGGTAAAATAGGTCCAAAAGGCATCTGAAAAAAAGAGTGAATGGTAACTCCCTTAGCGTTAATAGCTGCAACACCTGTTGGGGCTACTACTACCATTCTTTTGAGAGATTTTTCCTTTACGCTATGTAAAAAAGTAGTTTTACCTGTACCTGCTTTACCCGTTATAAACAGGTTTCTATCGGTATTCTCAATAAATTGGAGCGCAAGTTCTAACTCAGCATTTTTAGGCATGGTAGCTTTTTAAAAGCAAGATACTTAATATTAAAGGCTTTTTAAATAAAAATCCCAAGCAATACTGCCTGGGATTTTTTTATATAATTTAAACACCTACCTTACATTTCTAGCGCTTTAGTTGGGTTGTTATCCATTAATAACTCCACTGGATTTTCTAATGCTTCTTTTACAGCTACTAAAAAACCTACAGACTCTCTACCGTCTATAATTCTATGATCATAAGACAAAGCTACATACATAATAGGTTGTATCACTACCTCCCCATTTACAGCCATAGGTCTATTTACTATGTTGTGCATTCCTAAAATACCACTTTGTGGAGGGTTTATAATTGGCGTAGACAACATGGAGCCAAAAACACCACCATTGGTAATGGTAAAGTTACCTCCAGTCATTTCATCTATTGTAATTTGCCCATCTCTTGCTCTAATTGCTAGACGTTTTACTTCACTTTCTACACCTCTAAAACTCAATTTTTCTGCATTTCTAATCACTGGCACCATCAGACCCTTTGGTCCTGAAACTGCTATAGAAATATCTTGAAAGTCGTGTTCTATCTTAAAGTCTCCATCAATCATTGAATTTACATCTGGATACATTTTTAAAGCTCTAACTACGGCTAATGTAAAGAAAGACATAAATCCTAGACCTACGCCGTGCTTGGCTTTAAAGTCTTCTTTATACTGGGCTCTTAAATCAAAGATTGGTTGCATATTTACCTCATTAAAGGTAGTTAGCATAGCTGTTTCACTTTTTACAGCTACCAAGCGCTCTGCCACTTTTCTACGTAGCATAGACATTTTCTTGCGAGTTGTTCCTCTTGTACCATCTTCTGGCATTGTACCCATTGATGGAACTGCTTTTACAGCATCTTCTTTGGTAATTCTTCCTGCTTTTCCAGTTCCTTTAATTGTGGACGCGTCTATGTCTTTTTCTGCTAAGATTTTCTTAGCTGCTGGTGATGCTGTTCCTGATGCATACGTTGTAGCAGTTTCTTCTTTTACCGGAGAAACTTTGGGTGCTTCTTCTACTGAAGTTGAAGTTGGTGTGGTAGGTGAACCCTCTGGTTTTTCTGCGGCAGTGTCTATTAAACAAACTACAGCTCCTACCTCAACAGCATCTCCTTCTTCAGCTTGCAAAGTAATAGTCCCACTTTCTTCAGCTGGCAACTCTAAAGTAGCTTTATCAGAATCTACTTCAGCAATAGGTTGGTCTTTTTCTACATAGTCTCCATCCTCAACTAACCAGGTTGCAATTTCTACTTCTGTAATTGATTCTCCCGGTGAAGGAACTTTCATTTCTAAAATCATCAGTTCTTATTTTACGTATACTGAATCTAATCAGCTTTTATTATTATTTTATTATAAACAATTATTTAGCATCATTAAAAACACTGTCTATAACTGCTTTATGTCGTTTTTTAAATCGTGTACTAGACCCTGCTGCAGGTACAGCATAGTATTTTCTAGATCTTACATTTAATTTTACCAATTCTAGTCTTTCTAGCATAAAACTCCATGCCCCCATATTTCTGGGTTCTTCTTGTGCCCAGATGTATTCTTTTACTGAAGGATATCTATCAATTACGCGTTGTATTTTTTCTAAATGCAACGGAAATAATTGTTCTATTCTAACTAAGGCAACGTCTTCTCTTTCCAAAATTTCGCGTTCTGCCAGTAAATCATAATAGAATTTACCCATACAAAAAACAAGCTTGGTCACTTTAGATGGGTTTAATGAATCGTCTATAACTTCTTGGAATTTTCCTGTGGCTAAATCCTCTATGGAATTAACCGCTTTTGGATGACGTAATAAGCTTTTAGGTGTAAAAACGATTAACGGTTTTCTGTAGTTACGCTTCATTTGTCTTCGTAACAAATGATAAAAATTTGCTGGAGTAGTACAGTTTGCCACTGTCATATTATCTTCTGCACACAATTGTAAGTAACGCTCAATTCTTGCAGATGAATGTTCAGATCCTTGCCCTTCATAACCATGCGGAAGTAATACTACAATCCCATTTTGCATTTTCCACTTGTCTTCTGCAGCTGATATATATTGATCAAACATAATTTGAGCTCCGTTAGAGAAATCTCCGAACTGTGCTTCCCAAATAGTTAATGTATTTGGATTTGCCATGGCATACCCATAATCAAATCCTAACACACCGTATTCAGATAATAACGAGTTATATATCGTCATTTTCCCAGAATTATTTGGGTTGTTGTTTAATAAATTAATTCTTTCTTCAGAAATTTCATCTCTTAAAATGGCATGTCTGTGAGAAAAAGTACCTCTTTCTACATCTTGTCCAGAAATACGAACGTTAAATCCTTCTTCTAATAAACTACCATAAGCAAGGTTTTCTGCCATACCCCAATCTAACGTATTGGTGTCGAAAACCATTTTTGACCTTCCTTGTAAAATACGTTCTGCTTTTCTAACAAACTGAACATTTTCTGGAACAGTAGATACTACTTTGGCAATATGTTTTAATTTATCTACTGGATAGGTAGTGTCTTCTGTCTGCAACATCGAAGTTAACTGCTGACGCTCAAACCCTTTCCAGGTAGATTGCATAAACTCTTTAACTTTAGAAGTTTTTACTTTTTTAGATTCGTTAAATTCTGTTTCTAAAAGTTCTTTAAAGTCTTTAGTTACTTTTTGAAGATACTCAGAGTTTATGGAGTTTTCTTCTAATAACTGCGCAGCATATAAATCCTTAACGTTTTTATGTTTAGAAATTGCTTTGTATAATTTAGGCTGTGTAAAACGAGGTTCGTCACCTTCATTATGCCCGTATTTTCTATACCCTAATAAATCTATAAAAACATCTGTTTTAAATTTCATTCTGAAATCTAATGCCATCTCCATGGCATGACAAACCGCTTCTGTATCATCTGCATTTACGTGTAGCACTGGAGATAAGGTAACTTTGGCTACATCGGTACAATAGGTGCTAGAACGAGCATCTAAATAATTGGTCGTAAAACCAATTTGATTGTTGACTACTATATGAATTGTTCCTCCAGTTTTATAGCCATTTAACTTAGCCATTTGAGTAACCTCATAGGCAATTCCTTGACCAGCAATGGCTGCGTCTCCATGAACTATAATGGGAAGAATTTTACTTTCGTCTCCGTTGTATTTTCTATCTATTTTGGCTCTTGCAATTCCTTCAGCAACTGCCGCAACAGTTTCTAAATGTGACGGATTGGGAACCAAATTCATTTTTATTTGTTTTCCGTTTCTGAACGTTTTACTAAGGGTTAATCCTAAGTGATATTTTACATCTCCATCTATATTTGTGTCTTCAAAGTCTTTCCCTTCAAATTCACTAAATAAGTCTCTAACAGGTTTCTTGAAAATATTTACTAAGGTATTTAAACGACCTCTGTGAGCCATTCCTAAAACACACTCTTCAACTCCATATACTTCAGCTGCATTTCTTAAGGCTACACTAATTCCAGGAATTAAAGCCTCTCCTCCCTCTAATGAAAATCTTTTTTGTCCTACATATTTTGTTTGCAAAAAACTTTCAAAGGTAACTGCTTGATTTAATTTAGATAAAATATACTTTTTTGCATCTTGATTGTAATTTGGATGGTTGTCATTTACTATGAGTCTATCTTTCCACCAAGATAACTTTTCTGGATTTCGCATGTACATGTATTCTACTCCAATAGAATCGCAATAGGTTCTCTCTAAATGTCCAATAATTTCAGAAAGTTTTTTTGGACCAATTCCAACAATTTCTCCTGCATTAAAGGTACTGTCTAAATCACTTTTAGAAAGACCAAAATTTTCGATATCTAACGTAGGAGTGTATTTTCTTCTATCTCTAACCGGATTGGTTTTGGTAAATAAGTGACCCCTTGTTCTATACCCATTAATTAAATCTACCACTAGAAATTCTTTTCTAACAGATTGTGGAATTTCTACTGATGATTCAGAATCGTCTGTCAAAGAGAAATTTTCATTGGCCAAGTCGTAACCTTGAAAAAAACTTCTCCAGCTAGGTTCTACAATGTCTGGATTTTGTAAATATTTATCATACAAATCGGCTATATAACCGGTATGTGCTGCATTTAAGAAAGAAAACTTATCCATAAAAATAGATTACTATATATCTATGCTAATTATTGTCTGTAAAAATACAACTTTTACAAAAAATAGCGATTTATTTAGGCATTTAAATACATCTGAATATACTTTAATGCAATGATCTTAAAATAGCCTTAAGTAGGTAAACCATCAATAGTTTTAAAGGTTTAACAAAACTAACAGTTGATTGGGTGTTTTTTTACAAAAAAAGTTTTTGTGCTTTTTGTAAAAGATATATATTTGCACACGCTAAAATAAATTTATTCTAGCAAACTCCTCCTTAGCTCAGTTGGTTAGAGCATCTGACTGTTAATCAGAGGGTCCTTGGTTCGAGCCCAAGAGGGGGAGCAAAAAAGGTTTACAGAAATGTAAACCTTTTTTTTGTTTTATTTGACCCATTTAAATTTAAATTATTTAATTTTCATTAAAATCTTTAACTGTAAAATAATTATGAAAAAACTCTTTTATTTCTTCTGTCTCCTACTAGTATTTTGTTGTGAAGAAAAATCATCAGAAGAAATAGCACCAAAAGAATTTGTTTGGGAAGGTGCTAATATTTATTTCTTATTAACCGATCGTTTTAACAATGGAGATACTTCAAATGACATTAATTTCAACAGAACAAAAAAAACAGGAACATTACGTGGTTTTAAAGGGGGTGATATTAGGGGAATTACTAATAAAATTAGAGAAGGATATTTTACAGATCTAGGAATCAATGCAATTTGGATGACACCAATTGTTGAACAAATTCATGGTGGAACAGATGAGGGAACCGGCTTAACCTATGGTTTTCATGGTTATTGGACTAAAGATTGGACTAAGATTGATCCTAATTTCGGAACAAAAGAAGATCTCCGAGAATTGGTTGATATTGCTCATAAAAACGGAATTCGAATTTTGCTAGATGCAGTTATAAATCATACAGGTCCTGTTACAGAAAAAGATCCTGTTTGGCCAAGAGATTGGGTAAGAACAGAACCTCAATGCAACTACAATAATTATGAGAATACCGTTTCTTGTACTCTAGTTAAAAACTTACCAGATATTAAAACGGAGAGTAATAAAGAAGTAGCATTACCACCTCAATTAATTAAAAAATGGAAATCTGAAGGAAGGTATGATCAAGAAATTAATGAATTAAATGAATTTTTTACAAGAACAGGATACCCAAAAGCACCACGATTTTATATTATAAAATGGTTGACTGATTATATTACAGAATTCGGAATTGATGGCTATAGAGTTGACACAGTAAAGCATGCAGAAGAATCTGTTTGGCAAGAGTTTAGAACGGAATGCGATTTTACCTTTGAAGAGTACAAAAAAAACAACCCAGAGAAAGTTTTAGATAATAATGATTTTTATCTTGTTGGAGAAGTGTATAATTATGCCATTTCTCATGTGAAAAATTTTGATTTTGGTGACAAAAAAGTAAACTACTTTGATAAAGCATTTAATAGTCTAATCAATTTTGAATTAAAATGGAATATCAATCAAATAGCAGAAAAAGATATTTTTCATAAATACGATTCTATTCTTCAAAATAATTTAAAAGATTATGGAATTTTAAACTATTTAACTTCTCATGATGATGGAAATCCTTTTGATAAAGAAAGAAAAAAACCATATAGAACAGCTACAATGTTAATGTTAACTCCAGGAACTTCACAAGTTTATTACGGAGATGAGTCTTCAAGAAATTTAACAATCGATGGTGCACTAGGGGATGCTACTTTACGTTCTTATATGAATTGGGATGCTATTGTTAAAAATGATGAGACTAAACGTATCTTATCCCATTGGCAAAAATTAGGTCAGTTTAGAGCTAACCATTTGGCAATTGGCGCAGGAAATCATGAACTAATTTCAGAGGAAAAAGGGTTGGTTTTTTCCAGAGTTAGAAATGATGATAAAGTAGTTATTGGTATTAATTTACCTAAAGAAAAAAAAGAAATCAATGTTACTTCAATATTTAAAGAAGGTGAAGAATTAAAAGACTTTTATTCTGATCAAATCGTAAAAGTAAATAATGGAAAGGTGATTTTTAATTCTAAATTTGATATTGTATTGTTAGAAAAAAATTAATTATTACTATGGTCTTTAACGAGGAAATTATATAATTACATTTTTACCTTTATTAAATTAGAAACTACTTTAAACAATTAGAGAAGTAAGATGTAATTCTAAAACGGTTACACTTTAATAGTGCTTCTTATTTTATTTGCAACTATGTCAAAAAGAATTTTTTATCCTCTTTTATTGCTATTTATTCCATTAATTGGAATGAGGATTACTGACGAGATCAACTGGAGCCCATTCGATTTCATTATGATGGGTTTTTTACTTACTATACTGGGAGCTGGAATAAATTTTGTTATTAATTACACTAAAAACTTTGAAAATCGAACCTTATATATTGGAATATTGGTTTTAATATTTTTATTAATATGGGCTGAATTGTCTGTAGGTATATTCGATAGTCCTATTGCTGGAAACTAACTTTTATCCAAGATGTGTTGTACTTCAGCAAAGAAATTATTAATTGTTATTGAATATCTGAATTAAATTAAAAAGATTAATATCAATAGGCGGGGAAAACTTAAATTAACTTTTATTATATTTAGTTTTTAAAAACAATTAATCATGAAAAAACTTATCGTATTACTAGCATTAACATTCTCCACATTAGCTTTCACTCAATCCAAAGAGCGAATTAGTTTACACGTTTTTGACTTACCTACAGGAATAACTATAGAAGAATTTCAAGATGATTTAGACAGGGCTAATAAAATTTATGAAAAAAATGGATTTGGAACCAATAAATATAAAGTATATCAAGTAAGTTCAGATGATGAAGCAAAAGAACATCGCTACATGTGGTTAAGCACTTGGGCAAACGACGAGGAATATAACAATGCACATTCTGAAGAAATAGATGATTTTTGGGAAAACTATTTCACAAAGAAATATGAAAAAATGTTAGATGATCATATCTATAGAAAATTTTTCTCGGTGAAGTAACACTAAGGTATTAGGCAGTAACTTTAAAAAAGGTTTACAGAAATGTGAACCTTTTTTTGATGTATAAATAAATTTAGTTTTTATCTTTTTTTCTCAAGAGTACATTAAATCCATAAACTTGGTGAAGTATGGCAGCCATAAATGTAAGTACAATTGACTTTTGAGCGATTACTTGTAACATGAGATCTGCTTCGCTATATATTTTTCCAGGACCAATCTGGGGGCCAAAAAATATAATCCTCAAATAAACAAACAGCACAATACAAAAGGCTATATAGCCAATAACATAGGTATTGCTGAGGAAGTTAGAATGATAAACTGTAATACTATGAAGAATACACAGGAAGAAGAGTGTTAGAAAGGCAGAATTTGCAAAAAATACATGAGCCCCAAAATGAAGATCATGAGGCACGAAACCTACTCCAGCATAAAAGAATCCAGCCAGTAAGCCTACAGGCATGGTAATTTTAGAATAAAATAGTGACTTACTTGAGTCTTCAACAAGATCAAATACTTTTTTAAAATTTAAATAAAATAGCATTAAAGTTGCCCCAATTAAAATTAAACTACCATTAAATAAGAGCATAGACGGGGTATTGTCTTTTTGAATAATTGCAGTATTTATCTCGTCTGTATTTGTTTTGAAACTTCCTAATTCACTAAGAAAATTATGAGTAAATGAGTAGTAATCTGATTGATAGCCGATAATTTCTTTATGTGAGCCTGGATATAATAATGCAGCAATTACACAACAAAAAAAGAAGATTGTAATTGATATAATGGGAAGTCTAACTAAATAAAATCTTGCTTTTTTCATAATTAACCTATTTTACAGTTAGATACAAATCTTTTAAAAAAAATCTAACACTAACAATTTTTATTCTTGTAACACTAATTTTTATTTTTTTCAAATTGATATATTTCTCTACCTAAGGCCGCTAAAAAAGGAATTCCTAGTTGATCGTATTCATACGTATTATCATTAAAAATTTCATTTTTATTTGTTAAAATTGTTGCTGTTAAAAAAAACTCAATCCCGTTTCTATCTTTTACATAGGCCACATCTGTTGCTGTCCCATAAGCCAAGCCTACTTTATTGTAGATTCTTGTATTCGTTGTCATTTCTCCTTTTTTATCTCCATAAATAAAGAATTTACCATAGCTGTCAAAGAAAGTTTCCCTATCGTAAAATGGTATAGTTACCTCATTTGGAGTTCTACTCATCCAATATCTTAAAAAGAAATAATCTTCTGGTTCAATGTTAAATTGTTTATTTCTACTAAAAACCTTTGGGAAAATTATTCGTTCAAGAATTTGATTTAACGCAACTATTGAAGCATAATTTTTTTCTGAAAAATCCATGGACTCATCAATTGTAGTTCCATCTTTTACATACCCTTTACCTTTCAATACTCCATCTAAATGAGTATTCTTTATTTTTTGGTTAGATATAATAGGTGCTTGATTATAAATAGTATCTCCTTTATGATTGAAAAAAATAAAACGAGGAGTACTATTCTTATTCACTGAGTCTGAATCTGAAAACTTATGTGACAAATTAAAATTAGTAATACCTATATTATGAATAGCTTTATTTGCATCATCTCTACCTATAAAATCAAATAAGTAATTGTATGCCATGTTATCACTTACTAAAAAAATCTTTTTTATTAAGTGAGCAATTGTCAACTTGTTTTTTGGATGGGTAGAATCAGTTTTCTTAATCAAATTTTCACTGTATAAAACGGTGAACGGTGTATCTGCTTTAATAGGTATTCCTTGTGATTGAAGCTTTCTTATTTTCTGAAGAGCAAGAATGGCTACTGGAAGTTTTACAGTACTTGCTGGATAAAAATATTGCTTAGAATTTTCTTGAAAAGTATGCCTTTCAAATTTTGGAAGCCCAAGAGAATCTCTGTGAATTCTAGTAAATAAAATTTGTACTTCGTGGCTATTTAAGTCTGAAAGCACTTTTTTAATAATTGGCTCTTTACTTTCCTGTAAAATTTCGTAAAGCAATCTGCTATTTTTAGTCTCAGAGTTACATCCAATTAGACAACTCATTAAAAACAATAGCCCTAAAATTTTAATATTATTAGTAATACTCATTCCCTCGAAGATATACTTTTTTACTGAATTATTTTAACCCTTCAACCCCATTAAATAATAGTTATCTTAATTTAATCTCTTCTTAATTAACTTCTGTTGTAGATTCAAAAACTTCACCATAATCTTTTCTCAGCGTTCCCATTATTCTATCCCAAAACAGTAAGTATAATCCATAATTACCATCAAATTTTTTATGATGTAGATTATGAGCTACGGAGGTATTAATCCATTTACCAAGCCAATGTTTATGAAATCCTTTCGGATAAATTTCAAACCCTAAGTGGCCATATAAATTATACAAAATCTGAAAAAGAAAAAACATCCCTAGAGCTGGAGCATATAAAGGGATTGTAAATGCTAAAAAAGGATGAATTCCTACTTCAATAATTGCTTCAAAAGGATGAAAAGCATAGGCTGT
>Ga0213868_10002874_pt1 | contig 16301 bp, 17 predicted proteins | sample PICome_9_FD_160087 | JGI IMG/M metagenome (GOLD analysis project Ga0213868, IMG submission 160087) | Coastal seawater microbial communities near Pivers Island, North Carolina, United States - PICO127 | ecosystem: Environmental > Aquatic > Marine > Coastal | place: USA: North Carolina...
GCGGCTCATTAGAAACTAAATTAATTTCAAAAGTTTTTGTTTCAACTTTAGAAGTTTCTGGAGTAAATTCTGCTCTTTGATAAGTTGCGCCCTCACCTAATCCAGGAATTACAGTTACTAAATCGCCAAAATTATGCCTATCGTTATCCCTAGTGACAGAAATATCGTCATCTTGAATACTTGCCATAATTTTTAAATTAGCAAATGCCATGTCCTTTTCATATATTGCGCCTAATACTAAAGAAGTTAACTCATGATTAGAGAAAGTATCTTGAGATAATTTTCTTGCGTCATTATTTGAATCATCAATACCTCTAATTGCTGCTCCGTTTCTATCTACCTCAAAGTATTGACCAAAAGCTCTTAGAGAAGATAAATCATTAAGCTCAAGTAACCAATCACTTCTAATGCTTAGATTGTCTACATCATCAAGATCTTGTCCATTAAATACATTTTCAGTAAATCCATCTCTTTTAGAAGCTGTGAATGAAAATCTAGTTGCAAGATCTTCATTTATAACAACATTGCTTGAAGATCTGAATTTAGTTAAACCATAATCGCCTAAAGTTATATCAGTTTTATTAGCATAGCCATCTTGTGAAGGTTTTTTACTGATTACATTAATAGCTCCACCAGTGGAGTTTTGGCCAAATAAAGTTCCTTGAGGTCCTCTTAAAACCTCAATACGTTCAACATCAATAAAGTCAGTTTGCAGTGAAAAGGGAGAGGCAATAAATATACCATCCATATGGAATGCTACTGAAGGAGCTGCAATTGCGTTTTGATTAGTTTCATTTCCAACTCCGCGAATAGAAATAACAGTTTTATAACCCTCATTTTTGGCTACAGTTACACCCGGAACAATTGCACTGATGTCTACAAATGATGTTATATTTTTAGCATCTAGGTCATCTTCTGTAATTGCTGTTACGGATTGTGAAATATCTTGAACACTTTCACTTCTTTTTTCAGCTGTAACAATGACATCCTCGATCTCTGATGCTTCAGATATTGAGACAATTGTTAAAGTTAAAATAAAAAATGGAAGATTAAAGAATTTATTTTTATAAAGAGATGTTTTCATTGGTTTCCCCGTTTTGATATTGATAAAAAATTTAAGGCCGTATATTACCACGACTATATTATAAAACATGCAATATATGTGCCAAAAAGGAAGAAAATCTTTGTTTTAAAGAAAAGATTGGTTTAAATTGTAGTTTAATTAATTTTTTTCAACCTAATGAGTTCATATATAGAAAAGGTATTTGGCCTTCGATTAAATAAGACATCGATAAAACAAGAGCTTTTAGCTGGTTTTACAACGTTTGTAACTATGGCTTATATTATTTTTGTTAATCCTCAAATGATGTCAGCTAGTGGAATGGACTATGGCGCTAGTTTTGTTGGGACTTGCCTTGCAGCTGCTTTGGCATGCTTCGTCATGGGCATATACTCAAACTGGCCAGTGGCGCTTGCACCAGGAATGGGCTTGAATGCATTTTTTACATACACAGTGGTAGGAGAAATGGGCTATAAATGGGAGGTAGCTTTGGGTGCTGTTTTTTTAGCAGGCATTTTGTTTGTAATAATGAGTGTTACCCCGCTTCGAAGATGGATGTTAGATAGTATTCCGCTCAATCTTAGAATTGCAATGGGATCAGGTGTTGGTTTGTTTATAGGGTTTATTGGTCTTAAGAGCGGTGGGATCATTGTGGCAAATGAAGCTACTTTTGTAAGTTTAGGAAATTTTCTTCAAGTCGAAACTTTTTTATCTGCTTTTGGATTTTTATTAATTTCTGTTTTGGCTTCAAAAAATTTTTCGGGGTCAATAATTATAGGTGTTTTGACGGTAACCTTTTTTGGGTTGTTATTTGATCTTGTTCAATTCCAAGGGCTTGTATCTTATCCCCCAAGTATAGCTCCAATATTTCTTAAGCTAGATATCCTTGGAGCTCTTGATTTAGCAATGATAAGTGTGATTATTTCTTTCTTGTTTGTTAATTTATTTGATACAGCTGGGACATTATTGGGCGTTGCAAATAGGGCTAAATTAGTAGATAAGAATGGTGTTATTATAAATTTTGATAAAGCTCTCAAGGCTGATAGTAGTTCTAGTGTAGCTGGTTCATTTTTTGGATGTGCTCCTGTTACTAGTTATGTAGAAAGCTCGGCCGGAGTTGAAGCTGGTGGAAGGACTGGCTTGACTGCTGTTTTTGTTGGATTTTTCTTTTTGATTGCAATATTTTTTTCCCCTCTTGCCGCAATAGTGCCTGCATATGCTACTTCTGGCGCCTTGTTGTATGTTGCTATATTAATGTTGAGCGGTATGGAAAAACTAGACTGGTCTGATTTCACTGAACTGCTTCCTGCGCTAATAATGATTATTATGATTCCATTGACCTTCTCAATAGCTAATGGAATTGCATTAGGTTTTATATCCTATGTTGTAATGAAGGTGTTCACAGGTAATATTAGAAATATTTCATCAGGGGCATGGTTCCTAGCAATAATCTTCATGGCTAAATTTATTTTCTTGCCATAATTATATTTGACAGCTATTTTGACTTTTATGTAAAATATTTACATCGTTCATCCTTTTTAAGGACGGAAGTAGTCTTAATGACGAAGGAACGCATTATCATCGTTCATCTCTAAAGAGACGGAAGTAGGTAATGATACCGAAGGAACGCATCTATTGCTTAAAAGCAGGAGATGTTACATGACCAAAATGGAAATTATGCGTTTTAAAAACGCTGTAAAAAAACAACTTAAATCCAAGAGACCATCTATAAAGATAGTCAGCTATTCATTGGAAAAAAAGGCTAAAAACAATAATACTTTTTTAAAGCCTTATTATTTCGACGGAAGTTACGGCTTATAAGTGATGAAGGGGATTAATTATCCCCTTTTATAATTTCTTTGCTTTGCAAGTATGCCTCCCAGGCAACTTGTTGAAGAAAAATTTTATCTTCACTAGAGACTCTATTTAAATAATTATATTTAAGCCCTTCAGGTGATTTTTTTGTTATAACCGCAAAAACTGTAGCTGCACCTAGGTACGTACCTAGCATTCCTGGGTGAGTTCCATCTGGATGATGTAGCTTAATGTCTGGTCTTTTTTGATAAGCAATTTCGTAAGCTTCTCCAACCGGGATGATGTCTGAATTACTTTTTTTGGCTGCAGGATAATATGTTTTCCTGATTCTATCGATAAGGTTTTTTTTATATCTCCTATCATCTTTTGTATATGCATGGGTCATGTATAAGGCTGTTTTTACGCCTTGATCATGGGCTTTAGTGCTATAAATATATGCAGTATCCTCAAACTTTTTTCTTGAATCTTCGGTCAATACTTCCCCGCTCCCCCCTTGCATTATCAGTAGGTCTATCTGCTCGTCAAGCTGAAGGTTTTTTGGCTCTAGTAGATGGTCTATATTGTGGTTGTATAGTCTAGATCCTCCTATAGTAGCTGACTTAGTTGTGATTTTTTCATCACCATAATGCTCAATAAGCATTTTTTCTACATGATTATGAATGCTGTCATTGTAGTAAAGGTAGCTATTGCCAACAAATAGAATCCTGGAAGGATAATTGTCTGCAATGGATAATATTGAAATGCATATGAGAGGTAAGAAAAATAATGATTTAAAGTTTTGCATAGACATAAATTATACTCTCATTGGAAAAAGTTAATGTCTAGTAGAAAATTATGTAGAGCCCAATTCTAAATTTCTTTTTTCTGCAGCTTCCCAGTCCTTTGGAAGAATCCTTGATACTACAAGGAAGCTAATTAAGGCAGGAATAAATACTAGATGCGTAACTGTCATAGCCATACGCATTGACTCCAATTCGCTATTATCAGCCTTAAAAACATCAATTAACCAGCCTGCAAAAGTTGGACCACCACCTAATGCAAGCATATTTAAGATGAAAAAAAATAATGCAGTTGACATTGCTCTCATATTTATAGGAGCCAGTGTTTGCGCGATAGCAAAGCTTGGCCCAAGATATATTCCTATGAACAATAGATATACTGAAGAAAGTATTAAGTTTGCTTCAACCGATTGAACCCAGTACGACCATATACCAAGAGGTAAGCATACAGACATAGCTATAGCAGGAAGCCAGCCATAAGCTCTTATAGTTTTAGCACCCCATTTATCAGCAAGCTTTGCACCAAAAAATGCCCCTCCTGCATATGTTGTTCCATTCATGATTCCGAGCAATATAACCATTGTTTTGAAATCAAAAGATGGATCTAGTGCAATTAAAAATTTAGTATGAAAAGCTGATGAAGCATATGAAACAAATGATCCGAATGCTATTCCAAAACACATAGCCCACCAAGCAGGAATCTTTAATAATGATTTAAGTGATTCAACAAAAGGAAGTTTCTTAATTTCAGTTGTAGTATCGAGCTCCTGGGCTCCTCTTATTGGCTCTTTAAGGGTTAGCTTAACAAAACCAGCTAAAACTATTCCGGTAATCCCTAAGATAACAAATATCCGCCTCCAATCTACATCATCACCAGAGCCCATCAAAGAAGCCGTTGCAAAATAGGCAGCCATAATTCCAAAGGGAATACCCATAGCATAAAAACCTAATGCTCCGGCTCTTTCTTCTTTTGGATACATATCAGAGATTATTGAATGAGACGGCGGGCTTCCTCCAGCCTCTCCAATACCAACACCCATCCTAGCTAAACCAATTTGCCAAAAGTTAGTTGCCATACCAGTTAAGGCAGTAAAACCACTCCAGGTAGCTAATGCAATAGATAAAATATTTACTCTATTATAACGATCAGCCAACCAAGCAATTGGAATTGCTATAACCGTATAGAATAAAGCAAATGCAAAACCAATAAGTAATCCTAATTGAGTATTTGTGAGATCAAGATCTGCTTGTATGAATGGAGCCAGTATCCCGACAATCTGTCGATCAATAAAGTTAAATCCATAGACAACGGTTAAAAGAACTAAAGCAAACGATCTGTAGCTCTTACTAGGCAATGTATTGTTACGCATACAAGTTAAAAAGTTTGTTACTTGATTAAAAGTGTAACACTTTTGTGTAAATTACTTTTGAGGGTTTACTAGGTATTTTTTACCAGTTGCTTGCTTTGCATAAGCTCTAATTGTTTCAGGTTGTAGCATTTCCTCAAAAGAAATTTCTTGAACATAATTGCTAGCAAAAGTGGTTGTTATTTCACTTGCAACTCTCATTCTCATCTCATGAAATTTCTCCATTCCAATTTTTCCAATCATCGGAGTGAGCAACCAACCACCAAGACCCCAGGACATGCCAAATGCTCTTTTTAGGACAGTAGGAGACTGATCTAATCCACCGTATATATATACCTGTTTGTATGTATCTGATCCATATCTACTATATTCCTTTGCTGTTTTATTTGCTGCAATTTCCATAGCTGCTAATATTTGACCAGGAAGCTCACCATTATTACCTCCACCAGTAGCATCAAAACCCAATGTAGCTCCTGTTTCTACCAATGCATTCACTAAACTCTTCATAAAATCTGGATCGCTTGTATTACATACATGTTCGGCGCCAAGATTTTTTAAAATATCCACTTGCTCTTGCTTCCTGACAATATTTACTAAAGGAATCCCATCATCTTTACATATCTTCACTAGCATTTGGCCCAAATTAGATGCTGCGGCTGTATGAACTAGGGCGGTATGATTTTCCATTTTCATAGTTTCAACAAAAGCTAAAGCAGTTAGTGGATTCACGAATGATGATGCAGCTTGCTCTGAAGTGGTTCCATCATTCATAACTAAACAACTAGCAGCTGGCACGCATCTGTATTGAGAATACATAGCCCCACCTGCAAGACCCACAGTCTTGCCAATAAGATCTTTAGCATTTATTCCTGCATCTACAATAACTCCTGCGCCCTCATTGCCAACGGGCATAGATTCATTAAGTCTAGGCTTTAAGCTATTCATCAGAGCTGGATGAACTGGCATTGTTGCAACAGTATCATCACCAGAACCAGTCACATTAATATTTTGCACGTCGGCTGCAAAACTCAATAAAAGACCAAGGTCTGAAGGGTTAATAGGAGATGCTTGTATTTCAATAAGAACCTCATCATCTCCAGGAACTGGTTTTTCTATCTTTGCGATAGATATCTCAATATTACCTTCACTTGTTGCTTTTGATCTTATTTCTTTTGAATAATTTTCTGACATAACTTTTCCCCTAATTAAGAATTAATTTCGTATTTATCAAACAATATAGACTATGGAATGATAATAGCAAGTAGACAATTTATTCATACTAGTATATAAAATCATACTATGAATAAAACTGATTGCCCAATCACCAATTCACTTAAGCTTATTGGCGGTAAATGGAAAATTGCTATTACATATAACTTAAGAAAAGGTCCAATAAGATTTGGTGAACTTAAAAAAGCTCTTTCGCCAATTACTCAGCAAATGCTTACAAAGCAATTACGTGAAATGGAAAGAGATCAATTGGTAATCAGAAAAGTTTATGAAGTTGTTCCTCCTAAAGTAGAATATTCTCTAACTGAATTTGGTTTATCTTTGGGGCCAATATTAGATTCTTGGTGTAAATGGGGAACAGACAATCAAGACGTGATGCAAAATATTTTTGATAATCAATAATTTCTAAATAGCTTTCTAGGGGCCTGGAAAAAATCTATTAGTGGTCTGCTGGTACTCTTTGTACCCTTCTCTTTTGATTGAAGAAAAGTGCTCTGATGGAATAGCTCCAGTAGTATAAACTAAAGTTACATACATCATTCTAGAAGCATACAACATCCCAAGCCCTAAAAGGCTCCAAAGGACCATGCTTAACTCGCTGCTGAGGAAAGATATTTCCATAGCACCAAGACTTAAAAATGATGGTATGGCCATAATAATAATGCCATTCCAAACCATCCACTCTGCAAAATAATTAGGATGTCTACAGTACTTCCATAAACCAATATTACAAACCTGATTATGTTTTTTTGCTTTCTTCATATTTTTTAAAAAAAGTAGTTTTTGTAAATCAGCTACAGACTCAAAGATAAGAGCTAACATCCATGTACCCATTCCTATAAATTCTAATACAGCAAAGGATTCATTATTATTGGTACCAATAATAAATATTGGAAGAGCTAAAAATGATGCATTAGCCATTCCTTGTGAGATTGCATCAACTTGAAGTGCAAATTGTGTATTATTTTTGCCTTCTTCCTTCCAAAGAATTCTTTGATATTGATATCTTGGAAATTCTCTTTCTAGATAGCCTGCTTTCCACATCTTAAGAGCGCCAAGACCCATACGAAGCCCAACTAAAATTACCATGCCAGAAATTAATGCTGATCTTAACCAATAACCATCGCTGTAAATGAAGCTTACTATTCCCAGCAAAACAAGACCCCATGGCCAGCCTATATCAACATAACTCATTCTTTCTGTTCTCCAGATAGGTATACATACAACAAATGTAAATAAAATTAATTGTCCCAAGGCATTAACTAGTCCAACATTTAAAAATTTCTGCGTGCTTAAAACAAGCATTAGGCCAAATAGATATGGAAATAATGGACGAAGGTAATTCATTGAATTGTTTATTGTATAATTTTTAAAAATTATAAGCTTGATAGATAGATAAAACTAATTTTTAAGGACTATAGATGAACAAAAATGATGTTATAAAATTTTTAAACTCTTGGAAAGATGGGGTTATTGGTATTGGTAATAAATTCCTAGAAGATGCCAATTATAATGATGAAGCAAAATTATTTTTGGATCAGCATTATGCATTTGACCAAACAAAAGTCTTATTTAAACCAACTTTTACTAAAGAGATTATTTTTAGAAATAATAAACAAAGCGCACTTTCTTATTTTATAGCTGGTGATATTGCTGAGGATAATGGTTTTGCTATTAGGCCATGGAAATGCATTAATATCCTAGATGTTCATTTCATGCTTGAGGAGGAAGTTTCGGTTGTAATGGGTGTTTTGAACTTGGAACCTTTTCATGAAGGTAAAGATACAAAGGTAGCTTTCACTTTTGTTTTAGATACTTTTGATGGAGATATAAAAATTAAAGCTCATCATTCATCACCTATTAACGATTAATTTCTTCTACTTAAGAATCTCCATATTTTATTTGCTAAATTAGATCCTAGAAATGGCCTGGCTAACTTATAGATAAAGCCAGGTATTACCGAGCTATTACCTTTTAGTGACGCTCTTTCAGTTTCATAAACAACTTTGTGAACATCTACCCACATCCATGAGGGTATTTTTTTTTCAAGATGGTTAAGGCCAGCTTTTTTATGAATATCTGTTTTGACATAGCCAGGTAAAGATACTGTGACTGTTATGTTTTTTAGCTCAGCATTAAGAGATCTGCCATATGCATAGATAGCTGCTTTAGCGCTGGAATAAATTGATGATTTTGGCATTGGAGTTACAGCACCTATGCTTGAAATTATTACTATGCGACTATTCTTTTGTTCAGATAATTTTGGTATGAACTTTTGAATTAAATCAATCACACCGCCACACATCAAATAGTAAACATCTGTTTTTTCTTGATCAGAGTATGTTTCAGCTTTTCCATTAGCAGCTACTCCAGAGCAAGCAACTAATAAATTTGGTGTATCTACCTCTTCATAAAGCTTAGAGATTGAGTCTTTTTTTGAAAGATCATAAATAAAGTTCTTAACATTTGGGTTGTTGAGCTTCTTTACAGCTTTAAATGATCTGTCCCTGTCATTAGAAACAATTTGAACATACCAGCCTTCTTTAATAAGATGCTCTGCATAGGCAAAACCTATTCCTGAGGACCCCCCGGTAATTAAAGCAACTTTATTGATAATTAGTTACTCCTTCCTGTATTTGATAAAACCATTTTACTGATTTGGTACCTCTTTAAGTGCAATGCTTTTTTCGGAGTCTTTAAAAGCCTCATCAATAGCTTTAAATCTATCTTGTATTTCTGAACGATAGCCTGGATGGGTAAAAATATAAAACTCTCCATTTTTAAGGGCTTCAACAACTCGCTTACCAACAATGGAAACCTCTATTCCATTTTCTATCATTTTTTTGGTTTTTTTAAGAAAGCTGTTATTGCTCTCTGAGCTAGAAATCTCAGATTTATACTGCTCTGGTCTATTTCTTTCTGAATCATATATTCGCGTCTTAACAAAAGCAGGACATAAAACAGAAACGTTAATATTTTGAGAACTTAATTCTTCATACCAGCTTTCTGATAAAGCAACCACTGCTGCTTTGGTTGCATTGTATGCCCCGCCATGAAGAAAGCCACCCATGCCAGCCATTGAGGCAACGTTTACAATCCATCCTCCCTCATCATGACTTTTAATAAAAGGGACTATAGTTTTAGCTCCATAGACAACGCCCATAAGATTTACATCAAGTGTCCATTGCCATCCTTTTTTCTCTTGATTTTCAACTGATACTGAATCTCCACCAACTCCAGCATTATTAACTACCATATGCAGTTTCCCAAATCGCTCACTCGCTTTCTCTGCTATATGCTTCCACTGCTCCTCATCAGCCACATCAAGTCTTGCAGTTAGAACTGGAACACCTGATTCTTCTAATTCTTTGGCAGCATTTTCAAGATTTTGTTGATTAATATCTGTAAGCACTATATTCATTCCTTGTTCACCTAGTGCCTTGGCAACTGACAGCCCTATGCCCTCAGCTCCGCCACTAATAATTGCTGTTTTACCTTTAAATTTAAACATTTATATATTTTCCTATTTTTTTCCAGTCAAGACTAAAGTCCCAGCCCAATCATTACTTTGATTGGCCCGCCAGGATTGAACTTCTCTTAAACCAGCTTTCTTTAGTAGCCCTACCCACTCTGATTCTTTTAACATTAACATTGGTGTTCCGACTTTTTCTTGCCAACTATGTGAATCATTATTTTCATAATAAAGATCAATTCCAATGATTAGCCTTCCATTATCTTTTAACCATAAGTCAGATATTTTTTTTATAATAATCCCAGGGTTGCTTAAATAATACATTACCTCCATTGAGTGAATAAGATCAAATTTTATCTCTGGTTTATATTCATCAATATTGGTGCAGAGATATTCTTCTGAGCCGCCTCTAGATTTAGCATTTTCAATCATCTGCTTTGCTCCATCTATACCAATAGCCTGGGAGCAAAGAGAATTATTTGAAACTTTTCTAGTTACCCAGCCATTCCCACACCCAACATCTAAAAAACTAAAATTTTTATTAATAGAAGCTCTCTCATCTATAGAAAAATTGAGCATTTCTTCTACAGATAATGCATGTCCTTGCTCCATGCCAACATCCGTACCATTCCTAGCCCATTCGCCAAAAATATCAATAGCTTTTTTCATATAAATTTATAAATAAGATTTATTCCATCGTAATAGATATTTTTCCAAAATGTTTATTATCTATTTGATGTTGGAAAGCTTTAGCTAAATCAGCTAAATCAAAAGTATCGCTTATTACTGGCTTTATATCAGTCTTTTCCAAGTATTGGATCATGGCCTTTTGAGATTCTTTATTAGCCATTGATATACCACTCATTCTAATTTGTTTGAGGAAAATCCTCGGTAGAACTATTTCACTTGCATTAGGTCCACTAAGAACTCCAATTAGCGCAATATGCCCGCCAAGCTTTGCAGCCCTCACAGATTCAGCAAAAGTTCCGCCTCCGCCAACCTCAATAACATGATCAACACCTTGATTATTTGTTTTAGCTAAAACCTCTTTACCCCATTCGGGGGTTTCTTTATAATTTATTACCTCATCAGCTCCAAGCAATCTAAGTTTTTCTAATTTTTCTTCTGAAGATGATGTTGCGATAACTTTGGCTCCCATTGACTTAGCTAATTGAAGAGCAAAAATTGAAACTCCTCCTGTCCCTTGAACTAAAACCGTTTCTCCAGCTTTAAGATTTCCATCGTCGACTAAAGCTCGCCAAGCTGTCAAACCTGCACACGGAAGTGTTGCTGCTTCTTCTAAGCTCATATTGGTTGGAATTCTTGTTATAGCTGTCTCTTGAATAGCAATATATTCTGTTGCATAACCATCTTCATGATCACCAATAAAACTTAAAAGCTCGTATTTTGGTGGTCCGCTCTGCCAATTAGGAAAACAGACACTCATCACCTTATCTCCCTTCTTCCAGTCAACCACATCAGCCCCAATTTCTACTATCTCTCCCGCTGCATCTGAAAGAGGGACTCTATTATCATCAGTAGGAATAAAACCTAAGGCTACTAGAAGATCATGATAATTTAAACTACTTGCAGCAATTTTAATAACAACCTCATTATCATTTGGTTTAGGAATTTCAGCATCACAAACTAAAATATTTACTAAGCCACCGGGTTTCTTTAATTGGATTTGTCTCATTTTCACTCTCCTTTATATATCTTAAAAAAATTATTGTGTTTTATGAAGCCAATCGTACTAACCTCAACAAACGTGGTATCACCCAAGTTACTAAAATTGAAAAAGTCATACCAAGACAGTAACTAAATATAAATCCGGTCAATCCTGCAGCAATAATTCCTTTTTCTATTTCAGTGATAACTATTAAAAGAAAGAAGACTATAAAAATTGCAAAAATTGATATTAAAAACTTTTTTAAAGGATTGGAAATTATCTTAATATTTGAAGCTCCAATAAACCAACCAGTCATTACGCCTAAAAACCATATGCTTAGTTCATGATTTTCATGAGAAGGGTAAAAAATATAGAGCATTAATTGAAAAAAAAGTATTAACATTAGCCAGGATCTTTTGGATAAATTCTCATACCAATTATTAATCACAGCGTAATGCCAAATAGAAAGAATTAACCCTCCAATTATTAATCCGGCAAAAACATCACCAAGATCATGGACTCCTAAATACATTCTGCTAAAAGCAATTAATATTATTATTGTAATTGCTCCAAAAGTTGCCCATTTATTTTTTAATTCATATGCAAGTAGTCCCCACAGAGTAACTGCAATCTGAGAATGTCCACTAGGCCAACCATAAGAGGTACCAACTTTTGGATCTAACATTAGTTCAATTGCAGGCCTTGCATCTTGATAGAAATCTTTAAGAAAAGCATTTATTAGGCCTGAAATAAACAACATCATTGCTACCCTAGAAAACCTTGATGGAGACCAATAAAAATAACCAAATGAGATGAATAGTATTAAAAATGTTGGATATCCAGCCAATGAAACGGTGTCAAAGAAAATAGATAAAGAATGAGACCTAATACCCTCAACCCAGGTTAAATCATTCCAAATTGACATCAGTATAAATTATTCTATAGGACTTGGGACAATAAGCACCTTTCCATTTCTGCCTCCTGACCAAGCACGAGTGACAGCTTCTTCAATCTGATCAACTGAATAACGTGAGTCAATATTGGCCTTTAGCGTGCCGTTTGCTATAAGTGGGATTACCTGCCCAAAAGCTTCTTGCTTATCCTGCATAGTTGCTGTTTGGTACCACTTATAGAGCCAAAAACCTCTTAGGCGAGTATCATTAAAAATAACCTTTCCTGTATTAAGAGTTGCTGGCTTTCCTGATAGCACTCCATAAGTGACCAGGGTGCCCCCATAACCCAAACTATCTGCTAAACGACCATAAGTATCACCACCAACCGGATCAAGAGCTAACATGATTGGTGCGTTGCCAGTTGCCTCTGCAATTTGCTCAGCAAGATCTGGTCCGTCAATTAAAACAATATCTGCTCCTTTAGACTTTAAATCTTCGGCCAAACCTTCACGACGAACGATATTTACAGTTTTTATTCCTCGCTGTTTAGCTAATTGAATAACATAACCTCCAACCGCAGAATTAGCAGCGCTTTGTGCGATCCATTGGCCCTCATTAATATCTTCAAAAGAAGTAAGCATAAGTAAGGCAGTTAATGGATTAACAGCTGACATTGCAAGCTGCTCAATTACATCAGCGCTGATAGGGCCTAAGTCAGGTAAAGGTAAAAAGCCTGAAACTGGACCTACCAATTCTTCTGCCCAGGTATTTCCACTAGCAAGAAGAACCAACTGACCTACTTTTAAACTATTAACTTCTGGTGCTATCTCTGTTACTCGGCCAACTCCTTCACTGCCTGGCCTAGCAGGTAATACAGCATCAACACCATACATACCGGCTATTTGTAATACATCAGAGGGGTTAATTGGTGCTGCTAATACTTTGACCCGCACTTCACCTTTATTTAATGCACGTGAAACTTCTGTTTTAACTTCAAGGACATCTGCAGGATTACCAATTTGATTATAAGTAACATATTTTGTTTTAGATCCATGCTCAGAACTAGAATGGTGGTCTGCTATTGCAAAAGAGTTATAAGCTAGAATAAATATAAAAGTTTTAATAATTGATAAATATTTCATGATGTTAATCCGTTAGTTATTTTTAATATATAAGGTAATTTAATCTTTATTACGATGCCTCAATTAGATCTTGTATGCAACCAAATGATTGCAGATAAATTATCTATGTTTTGGAATTTTTAAGATTGCTATTATCGCTCTCAAACCATCTCCCAAGATAAATGCCTACCAGTGTCCATAATCCAGCTATTCCTGCTCCAATAGCAGCTACTGCTGCCAAACCTAACCCCAGGCCTTGTGTAAGCCCAGTAAATAGCCATGCAGTAACCATATCGCCACCACGATAAGCGACGATATCTATAACGGGTTTTGCCTTGAATCGAGTTTCTTGATTAACAAGAGTAAATAACATTTCACGGGCAGGTCGAGTCACTGCATAGTTACCGGCACGGCGAACGATCTGCAATATCATAACCACTCCTAACAAAGGTGAAATAGCCAATACTAGTAAACCAATACAGATCATTATTGGTACCATGGCAATAGTTGCAGGCATCCCAAATCTAGTAACAATTCGGCCAGTTGCAAATAGTCCAGTGGAGATTGCTAAGATATTTACTGCAAGGTCCATTTGAGCCCAGATAACAGATCTCTCAGGACGGCTAAGGTCACTAAGTAAATTTTTTAGTTCAAAATAAACAAATGAGCCAATGCCGGTATACAAAAGAATAAACAAGCCAATTGATAACAGATAAGGGTTTGAGAAGAACATTTTAAAACCTGAAAGCGGGTTACCACCAATTGATCGATTTGAAATGGGAGTATTCAATATCTCATTATTTAATTCTTTTGTTTTTAATGATTGTAGAAAGAAAATAATTGGTATTGTTATAAACAGCATCATACTTGCTATTAACATTAGTTTGTCAGCACCCAAAGATACTGAAAAGAACGCTGTTATAGAAGGCCCAATTAGACCTCCAACACTAGCACCAACAGCAATAATACCAAATAGTCTGCTTGACTGTTCTTTGCTGAAAAGCTCTGACATAAAGCTCCAAAAAATGGAAATATGAAAAAGACTAAATACGCTTACCCAAACATAAAATGCTTTATCAATTAATATGCGATCTGCGTATATAGAACCTAAGACATAAAAAATGATGAAAGAGCCTGCAAAGATAGCATACATAGCTGGCACCAATAATCTAAAACGAAATTTTGAAACCATAATGCCATACAGGGCAACGATTGCAGTGCTAATAAAAAAATTTAAGGTCCACAACCAGCTGACCTCTGCATCAGTCCAATCACTAGCCATGGCATCACGAACTGGTCGTAGAATGTAATATGCTGACATTAAAACAACCACAAATAAAAAAGAAAAAACAACAGCCTTAACTTCTCGCTCTTTGATATTGGAGGCAGTCTTAAGAAAATTTAATATTATATTTCTGATCATTTTGCCTCCTATCAATTATTAATAACCTCTAAGTCATAAAAATTAAGGACTTGAAATAGGTTTAAATTAACTTTTTGTATGCTTACACAATATAGACATAGAGAAGATAATAGCAAGTAGGCAAACTAATCATACTAGTATGCAAAGCCATACCAATGCAGATATCTAATAATCCTAATACCATTCTCACTCAATAGTTCAATAGATAATAGCCTTTGGAACCCTTTATTTAAAAAGGTTCTAAAATAGTTCGATAACTTTCCATTTTTTTATTAAAACTCCTAGTTTTTATTTTCTTCAAAGAAAAAAACAACTGAATAACCCCTATCTTCAAGACAGGTTTCAAGATTCTTATATTCGCTTAACTCAGAGACTGCATCTGCAGAAGCATAGGTCACCCATCCTGCAGCAGTAATAACAGCCATGCCTGGTATTAATAGTGAGGAAATAACGCCTCCGGTTGTAGCTAGATCAATTAAGGCTACCAATCCAGCAACCCCATAAATACCACCAACCACCTTCATTGGAGTTTTTATACTTCTAGCCTTTCCTTCAACTTCCGCTAAACAAATATAGATATGATCATTAATTAAGTCTACTGATTTATCAGGCTCAATTAATACATATGCTGGCGTTCCATCAATATGAACAAATTTATTCTTTTCTGGAGCAGAGCTTGCCGTGTTTACAGCACAAGATGTCACTAATAATAATGAAATAACACTCAACAAGAAATAATTCTGCATAAACCCATTTTTAAAATATTATCAATTCTATTAACCTATTTGATTATCAATATATACTAATACTAATTAAAAAGAGAATTGCTTTATGAACTTACTTAATAATAAAAATCTCAAATGGAAGCGCTATACCGAGGGGGAAGAATTTGATTACCCCATAGACTATTCTGAAGCAATTCTAGATGCTAGAGAGGACGGACGCCTAGAGATTCTAGTTAAGTGGGAGCCAAATTGTTATTGTCATTTTCATAGACATACCGCTGAAATAAGCTCTTTAGTTTTAGAAGGCGAGCTCGAGGTCACAGATATTGATATAGAAACAGGCAAAGAGTTAGGCAAAAGAGTTAGAGTTAAAGGAGATTTTGTACATAAAGAACCAGGTGATGTGCATATGGAACAAGGAGGAGTAAATGGAGCGTTGGTTCTTTTTAATCTCTATGCTCCAAAAGGTGAAGGCAAACTAGCAGAATCTTTAAAAAAAGATGGAAGTGTTATAAACACCTCAACTATGGAAAGAATTTTAAGAAAACGTAAGTAATTAAGTTTTATAGATTTTTTATTCCCACTCAATAGTCGCTGATTTACAGAGCCTTATAGACAAAGGGCTACAAGCACGAAAATAAAAGCGTGTAACTTTCGTGTAACTCTTTCCTTCTGTTTTTGTTCTGCTCATTAAACCAATTTCTCTGTTTTATCAGTAACTTAGCGACTTGTAAGTTACAAACATTG
>Ga0213868_10002876_pt1 | contig 16294 bp, 10 predicted proteins | sample PICome_9_FD_160087 | JGI IMG/M metagenome (GOLD analysis project Ga0213868, IMG submission 160087) | Coastal seawater microbial communities near Pivers Island, North Carolina, United States - PICO127 | ecosystem: Environmental > Aquatic > Marine > Coastal | place: USA: North Carolina...
TCCGGTAGCTCCGGTAGCTCCGTCGGCTCCGTCGGCCCCATCTGTTCTCTGGGAATATATTACTGGAGTAGACCAACTAGAATCTTGCCCATCGCCAGACCCCGTAAAGTATCTACTAGACGCATAAACAATGTCACCATTAGTCGATAAAGAGGGTACGGAATATTGCCAAGAAGTATTACCGCTCAGGGGATCACTGAAAGAACCCGAACTGTTATTTATACTATTACTATTTAACCTAAAAATTGTGGTAAATCTACTTGCTTCGACTTCGCTATATAAATTTGGACCGGACCATGCGTTGTCTTGGGGAGTTTGGCCGTCTGACGTAAAGGTTCTTGTTATTACGTAAATTTTATCTCCTGCAGTAGTAATAGCTGGGACAGAATAGTCCCACCCAGTTTCCACACCACTCTTAGGATCAGAAAAAGTGCCTTGAGTATTATCAGAAAGAGTAGAATCATTTAGTTTATATAAATTAACAGTTCTTCCACTCTGGCCTGTTGACCCATCTACTGACTTAGAAATGGTGTATTGCTGCTGCAATGTAACGCTAGGGCTATTAATAACTGCTTCTAATAAGAAGGTTTCTTGAGAGCTTGTCCAAGCGCTATCCTCCGTAAGCGTGTATGCACCTGTATTTGCATCTATTGTGATTTTTAATCCATTTAAAGTTGATGTAGTACCGCCGCCATTTAGTCTAAAAGTTATATTTGAGGTATTATTAACTTCTGTGGCCCCTATATAAGCTCTAAATGTTCCTCCGGCATCTGTTAAGTTATTATTTAATGTACCATCGCTTGCGGCCGATTCTACATGTGCTGAATTGGTTAGATAGCCTATTACAGAATCCGAACCTTCCTGTACTCCGAAAATGCTTATAGTATCAAAAGCTTCTGACGCTGTAGGGGCTGTAGGTCCTGCAGTGCCGTTTGCAGCTTCTACTTTCCACGTGTCAGAGCCTGCAGCGCTGGGAAATTGAGTAATACCAAACGAATACGTGGGAGTTTGGCTCCAGCCTCTTCGTTCCGTACCATCTTGCAAAAATCTATAATAAACTGGAGGATTAGTATCAAATCCCTGTGCATCTGCGGAAAGAGTTATTGAACTATTATCTACAATATTCCCAGCACCATTAAACTTTACTGCGTATCTGTCAGAAGTTAGTTTAACACCCTTACCTCCGACCCCTGAGGCTCCTGTGGGTCCTGTGGCGCCTTGAGTAGTAGCAAAAGTCTCTAAAGAGTATACGCCAGAAGTCTTAGAGATTTTAGCTACTATAAAGTCTAAGAAAAGATTAATTCTAAAAGACTGTTTATAAATATCCGTACCAGAAGATACAGCTCTATTTATATATTGACGAGTAGTAATTGACGTCGAAGTTAGTTCTTCCACGGTACCATACCAGGCCCCAGTTCCTGAACCTAACTTTATTAAATCCCCAAAACTAAACTGAGTAGTTGCATCTGATGAAGTTGTAAAAGTGTTTGTAAATACAGCCCTATTATTAGAAACTATATTTACTGCAGAAGAAGTATTTACATTCGTGTCCGCTAATCCAGAGGATTGTCCAAAAACCCTCCAATACTGCTCATTTAAAGGGACAGAAGTAGAAGGATCTTGTACGGTAGAGTCTGTTTCTATGTCTAAAAGTACTAAAGAGTTTGCCGATGCATCAAAGGCTATATAAGCTGCCTCTCCATCGGATAAAGTCCCGGCATCTAAACTGGTTACTGAGCTTAAACTAGTAACTACCCCTTGAGGGGACACTATGTTAAAATTTGCATCCTCAAAAGAAAGTTGTCCATTAGACGTATCCAAACTTAAGGAAGTGTCTATAGAGCCCCCTAAAGAAACTCCTAAAATTTCTGAAGACTTCACTAGGCTAGAAGAAAAGTTTTCAGAGTAGTTTTTTATTATTCTAGACCATGGCGACCTTCTTCCTAGTATACTTACAGTTCTTACAAATATTGCCGCTTCTTTAGGAGAAACAAACTCAGTAAAAGATATTGAAGTAGACTTAGTCCCTCTTTTAATTTCCGAAAATCCCGAAGCTGTATAAGGGTGCTTTATTTCGTAGTAATCTACATATTGGTAGTTTTCGTCAGAGTTTAAAACTTTGGGGTGCCCCCATGATATATCTGCTACGTATGAATTTAATACCGTAGTGCTTTCGTACTCCCCGTCAGTGGCTCTTTTTAAAGACAAAGATACGTTTTCGGGAGAAGGTACTTTTTTATTGTCAAAAGTGGGCAAAGGTGTAAACTCAGAGCTTTCTATTACGTACCCCTTATCGATGGCAGAAAACTTATCTTCTAAGTAAAGATGTCCCGAAATATCTAAAGTTTTATCGTCGTTTTCGACAATGTTTAAAACTCTATATTTTTTAGCACCTTTTGCAGTATTTGAGTCAGACGTGTTCGTTATTGTAAAAACAGTTTCAGACGAGGGAACGAAAGAAAAAGCGCTGTCTACTGTTATTGAAGACGTTGTTTGGTTAGAAAGGCTTGTAAAACTTCTAGATTCTACAGAGATTTCCTCGCTCCATTGAAGCTGTATAAACACCCCACTGTCATCAACAGCATTAGAAGCGGTTTCTTTGCTGTTAATATTTGTATACGACGTACCTTGTCCCGCTATTCTAGCCTGTTTTATTTGGTCCCCTCTAACGTATAAAGTACTATTTATTTGGGCGGAATCTTGTTGTAAATACGCAGACGATTCTGAAAAAGTTGCATGAAGCTCATAAGTATCCTGCTCTAGAGGAACGCTTCTATCTAAATATACAGTAGTAGTTGTATGCGATCCCGACTTAGCAAGCCTACCAGAAGCTATAGAATTAGTTCTATTAAAGTCTTGTACATAAATAAGGTCACCCGGCCTAACAAAAGCCCCGTTTATTCCTGTTTTAAACTTAATAAGTTCTGATTCTAATCGCTCTGTTAAAAGTATCCATTTACCTAACCTAGTTGCCTGTCCTTCGGAAGTACACCCAACCGCAACTAAGTCTTTTTTAATAATTTTTCCTTCTTTAAGTATTGATTCTCCATCTTCTACATAAGCTACATCTTGCTTATAGAATTTTTCAGGATTATTCCAAGTTATTGCTACTTGATTTATTCTAAGTCTTTTTGAAGTAGACTCATAAGAAAAATTTCCTCCAAGAACATTTGAGCTAGCAAAAGTATATATAGGAGATTTGGGAGCATCCTGAGAAGCGCTTAATTCTCCCGCACTCCATTTAACTATAGATCTAAAAACACTTGCTAAGTCGTTTATTACTTTGAAGGCTTCTTGCTTAGACTTTAAATATAAATTACAGCTAAATCTAGGCTCCTGCCCTCCTTTTCCGTCTGGAACAAGCTCGTCACAATATCTAGCAATTCTATATAAATCATACTTATTTATGTTTTGTGCAGAAACGTACTCCCCCAGCCCGTACCTATTATTAGTTAGTATATCATAATAAACCCAGGCAGGATTATTACAGTATACTTTTCTATAATTTTCGTGGGATTTATTAGTTCTCCATAACGGGTCTGCTATATCTCCCCTAAATCTTCCATCCCATAATACTTCTGACGAAGTATCGGCTCCTGTAGAGGTATTTCTAGTATACTTTGCTACTCCGCCTGCTTCTTTTGCGGTAAAATAATTTGTAGGGACTTGAATCTTTAATCCCTCAGCTAAGTAACTTCGTTTAGGAATATTCTCAAAATCTGAAGAGCTTACTTTAATGCCGGCTACCGCTGTATTAGAAAAATTTAATTTATCGTTACTAAAGGCAAAAATTGCTTGTAAAAAGCTAGCATTTTGAGTTCTGGATAAGTCTCTTATAGCATCATTTACTGCTGTTACTCTTTCTATTCTTATACGAAAGTTAGAGAAAGGTTTAAATTGCTCTAGGTCTATAACAAACTCTTTTATAAACTCAGTTTTAAAAAAACCTCTAACTATTCCATTATTCATATACGTGGGCTGAAGAGCAAATTTGTCTATTTGCTCCTCTCGAGGGGTACTATCGTCAAGGACTCTACCACTTCTACTATTTATTTCGTCGTCACTAAGTCCAAATACAGGTTTTGAACTAGCTTGAGAAGCTACTGTGCCATCTGAGTTATACCAAATTGCCCCTCTCTTGTACTCAAGATATATTTGAAACTCTGCTCCTGCATCATATTCCGCTCCGGATTTAGAATAGGTAGTAAGAGATGGAAATTGAATATTAATTTTTACCTTATCTATAGTATCTGGAGACCCAATGCTCATGTCTCCTATAGCATCTTTTACTATAGCATCCGCTAAATTCCCTGTATCATAGCTGCTGCCATCCGCTAAAGTTCCAGATCTAGTAGTCTGTTTGATCTCGGTATTAAAAGTGGTGGCGAAGGATGTTTGCCCTCCCCCAAAAGTAGTATCAAATGGGGCTTGGTTTCTTTCTCCGGTACGAGCAACAATTTTAGCGCTTTCAAAATTTTGAAGAGAAGAAGTTTGTGTATCGACCGATGAAGAGTTTAAGGGCAAAATTAAAGCAGAAGCATTATTAAGAGTACTAGTAAAATCAGAACTTAGTAATAAAGAGCTTGCGGACGACACCGACTGTATTTTTCTAACTTCAGAAAGATAGCAGTTGCGAGTGTTAGAAGAGCCATAAGGGCCTCGTGATGCCTTGCTTAGTACTATTCTACTATCGCTTCCCGAAGAGTCTTTACCTATTCTTTCTATTTGAAAGAATTCAACTGCACCATTTTCTCCTGATACTAAAGTTATAGTTCTGCCTATATCTGTGGCTTGCCACGTAGTATTTGGAGTCATTAAGACTTTAGGATGCTTTCTTGCTTTAATGTAAGCGTTACTTATTGAAATAGCTTGAAGAGATGCTACAAATCTTTCTCCTTGTGTAAAATCTAACTCGTTTAAGTCAAAAGAAGGGCTTGGATTAAATGTGTAAGTATTAGCCGTGTTACTATCAGTAGTAAGTTTACCTCTGATAGTTCCCAAACTTTTAGTATCCTCGGAATCTAGTATAGGAGTTCCATTTAGGAATACTCCGGCAGAACCATTAACTATGCCCTCTATCGGGCCTTCTGATAGTAAATCTATAATAGTAGCAACTTGAATTTGAGAGGGCATAGTTAATTTCCTATAATATACGGGCCTGTCTCAGGCTCTTCTCTGTCGGGGAATGTAGGGAATCTAAAAGTATCATGATGAAAAATATCGGGAACAGTATCTATATTACTAAAGTCCGTATCTACTTGATTGTTATTGAATAGTGACTCACCTGAAGGGGTGGGGGTACCGTACCCACTCGCTGAGGGGTTGCTTGAGGCCGTTGTTAAATTAACATGAATAGGGGCTCCTCCTATTAGTAGCTGTCCGTAAAGAATTGGAACAGGCTGTCCTTGCTTTAAAGTAGACTCGGGACCATCAAAAAGCCCGCTTTTTGTTTTTTCATCATTTGCATCGGGAGCTTTAGCAAGCAACTGAGTAAGTCCTTGAAGCCCTATACTTAACCCTACACTTAAAAGAGTGCTAGAGAGAGCTTGGGCTGCTTTAAATCCGGCCGCCTGCGCCCCAGGAATAGGTACAGCCAAAGATAAAGCTATTAGCACTGCGCCCAGTAATATTCTACCCCACCCTTTTCTTGAGCCTGCAGGAATTAGACTTATGTATAACTCTTCTGATCCTAAATTATTAAAAAGTAGTTCTTCAGGCTCTGTTACTAAAAAATCTTTTCCTACTATAGCTAAATCCAGCCCTGATTCAGCTGAATCAATTAAAAATTTTCTAAATCCGTCTGCCTGACAGTCTATGAGACGAATAATATCTGAGATAGATGCCGCCTCCATCTGCCAATTACTTCCAAATTGATCTAACTCTCCAAGAAGGTGTACGTTTCTATTCATTTGGTAAAATCTCTCTAATATCCCCTTCGGGCCATCCAATAATAAGATAAGGTATTTTAATAGCTTTACAAGCCGACTTATCATGAGGACTTGGGTCCGCACTAGAGTCTGAGTGACTATGCACTATTTTTAGTATATCATAGTGTATTTGAGCGTTAATAAACTCTCGTTGATCAAATAAAAATTCTTCTTCAGGAAACTCTGATACATTTTTACAGGGAATCCATATTTCTTCTTTGCCATCGAAAACTATAAGGCCGCACGCCTCTTTAGGATACTCTTTTTCTACATGAAGCAAAATTTCGTCTATCACTGAAAAACCCTCGCAGTGGGAAAGCTGCCAAAAGGCATAACTCGAGGAGCAAGATTGTTTAAAAATCCCGGAGTTGTAACAATAGCTCCTTGAGCAGTACTGACATATTCAAGAGTATTATCATTACTTCGAATAGTTTCCCCACTAATAAAGTCTCCTGTACATCCGGTAAGATGCAAAGTAGTTCCCGTTATTTTTTCAACTCTTGCAGAGCTTTCAGAAGTATCTCCTAGTATAGTATTACCTACGTTTAGGTTGGTAGTTGCTGCAACAGCTAAAGTTACTATTGCACGAGCTTCAAATCTGGCTTTACATGAGTCTATTCGTTTACCACATTTGTCTCCTCTTTCCCAGAGAACCCCCGTTTCAGTAGGAGCAGCCGCAGATTGTTGACTACGGCTAACTGCTTTCCATATTGTATAATTTGGGGTAGTTCCCGTTCTAAAGTAGCTATTATAAGAGGAATCAGTATACACGTTTACGGTAGGAGACCCAGTAAATTGTGTATAAATACGAACCCGTCTCCAATTAGGAGATAACTCAGAAGGAGTTGTGTCTACTCCCGTTAAATTTTGCCAGTAGTCATAGTCAGTTGCTGTAGATAAAGTCCCCGTCTCACTTATTTTAGTTAAACCAGACTTTACTACTTTGTAAAAAGAAAACTTATCTACGGATCCAGAAGAATAAAGAGTAAAAGTTGTTGTAGAGTCTATTAAATATTCATCATCCTCATTCACATAAACATAGGCATAGTTGTCTCCGATAATAATACTTGAGTTTTCCATCCAACTACATCCACCAACTTTTTCCCACTCATTCTTATTTCTTGAAGCTCCTTGATACACCCAGGGGCACCTATTTCCAATGATATTTCTTTTAGGTAAAGTTACTCCTGTAAAATCTATAGGAAGGACTGTAGTAAACACTACCCTGTCTGGGGTTTCGTCCTCTATTCTATCTAAGTAAAAAACATCTCTGGGCAATTCTACTGGGGGATTTGCATCTCCGCTTTCGCCATGTAAATACTTTTTTAAAGTTCTTCTACGTATTACTTTAAACCCTAAAATATCTTCATAAGACAAACTTCCTAGTAATCCGGAAAAACTATCGTTGCCCGAGCTTCTTAAAATATTTGCTATCGTAAGGGTTGGTTGGGGAAATTGACCCTCTGATTTGTGCTCTATACCCTCCAAAGAACTAGGCACTGGATAGTATGTTCTTATTACGCTGGGATTATCATAATCCCTAAACTGAATTAAATTAGTAGAAGTATCTGTAAAAGGTCCGATATCTTCTAAGTAGTTAGTTATGTAAATGTAAGTTGACTCTGCTACTTGAATTTCAAATAGCTCTACATAAGGGGAGTTCCCCGAGTTTAAGGTCTGTAGATCTGCTCCTATGCTCATGGCTCATATACTCTTTTTAGTTTTGCTGTAACAGTTGCTATATTGGGTTGGGGGTGAGAAATACTCCACTGTTCACATATTACCCCCAATGCTTTTAATACCGTAAAACTTTCAGTTGCGGAAGTTACTTGAGGGTCGTAGGTAGTTAATGCTGTTGCAGTATTAGTTCCGGTGCTATCTATAGAGTACCCTTTATCATTAGAGGTGCTTCCTACTACCAAAATCCAGCCATCATCTCCTAAACCCGAGAGTCCGGTTCCTGTAATAGTATTATTTGCTGTAAATTGAGTGCCCGTAGTTGCTGAGGCAAACCCAGGTGGCGAATAAGCAAAAGGCGTAACTGCATTTTTACTTTCGAAAAAGTCTACTATAGCATTTGCCTCTGTTAGGCTTCTATTTTTAAAAGATATAGAAAAAGTTTGCCCTAGAGTATTTATACCATCGGCTATGCGTTGCTCGTATCCGTCTCCAAAAGAAAAACTTCGAATACGCGGTTTTGAACTCTCTGATGCACTTCTATCGACAGTATAAGCACTTCCTGAATCGTCTACTATATTTGTCATTTTGCTAATAAACCTCCGGGTCTTGTTTGGTCCGCTAGCTCTCTTTGAACGAGGCTTGCAATAACATTTCCAAATTCTGAGATATTTTGCGAACCACCTTCCGTAGTTGCTTGGCCCCCTTCCATACTTATATTTACAGCTACATTATTTGTACCCGCACCACCCGTAGAACCTAGATTTACAGGAATTTCTTTTCCATTTGGTAAAGGCACCACGGCTTCGTTATGTCTACCCTCTCCAATAAGCCCTAGAGTAGGCTTGCTTACAACTCCTCCGGAAGAATAAGCTTTCATACCTCCTTGAATAATTCCTCCGCTTGCGAAAGGTAAAATACCCCTTATACCGCTTCCAAGAGAGCCTAAAAGAGAGCCAATTCCTCCTTCTCCGCTAAATAGCCCTTTAAAAATAGAGGCAAAACCATCTTTAAAACTACTAAAAATATCACCAATTTTCTGTAAAAAAGGTGCATCTTTTGAGAATAAATCTTTAAGCGGTTGAAATATACTCGGTTCTGTCTTCACCCCCTTAAACTGTGAGCCGGCTATGTCTCGTGTCGGCATATTTTTGGGAGCTACAAAGAAATTCTGCCTAGAGTCTCCAACAGAGGGCACTTTTTCTTGAGTTGGTTTGTCCTCAATAGAAGGTACTTTTCGTACCTCCGGCACGTTTGCTTGAGTTGATTTGTCAATAATTGGTATATCGGCTGTTCCTAAAGCTTCCCGTATTTTACGTGCTATATAGTCCCCACCACTTTCTAAGGCTATCTGAACTTTTGACCCTGTATTGTCAAGTGCCTCTACAATTTTTTCTTCGGGGGTCATCTTTCCGCCTATCTTTAAAAAGTCTAACGCAGACTTTGTTAACTGGTCAGAAACAGTTCCTGCAACACTAGTCATTACCCCCTTGGCTATGTTTAAAAGAGAGTCTTTTAAGCTGCTTTCTTGATTTGTTATAAGCGCATTAATTGCGCCTCTTAAGTTAGACTCAAATGCTTGAGATGCTGTGTCTATAATTTGGCTTGTATAGTCTAACTGCCTCTGCAAGCTTTTTTCTTTTTCTTGTGCTAAAGAAAGGTCTTCCCGTGCTTGTTCTAAACCTCTATCTCTAGCTAAGTTTGCTCGCTGTAGCTTACCGAAGTTACTTTTTTCTTCGTCTGTGGAAGAACCTTCGCGCATCTTTGTTTGAGCCTTTAGAAACTCTTGCCTACTCTCTCTACCTGCTTCTTGAGCCTGTGCAATTTTTTGCTCGGCATCTACTATAGCTAAAGCATTTCTTGCTAAGTTTACCCGTAGCTTTATTTCTTTTTTGATAAGAGAGGTTTTTCCTCTAAGAGCTTTTTCCTCGAATATGCTCAGCCTTTTTGAAGCCATTTCAATATTGTGCTGCGTGTCTGCAATAGACTTAAAAAGATTTAATTGAAATTCAATTTCCTTTGCACGAGCTTTCTCTATTTTTAATATATCTGCATTTGTCTCTTGTATTTTTGCAGTTGCAGAAAGCTCTGCGTATAGATTTTGTATAAGGGTGTCTTCCTCCCCCATTTTTACTAAAGATTTAAGCATAGAATCTGCTTGTTTTGTATTATCTTTTTGAAGAGCAGCTTGCTGAGTTATATCGCGCCCTAGCTCCTTTGTAAGTTCAATTTTTTGCTGTATTCCTTCTATATCTTTTAGGTTACCATCGTTTATACTCTCCAGCGATTTTAATAACTCTTTTACTACTTTATTTTCTTTAAATCTCTCATTGTTTATTCCTTCGACATCCTTTTTTACAAGCCCTAAATAACTTAGGGTTTCTTCCATTTCTGTAGTAAAAAAATCACCAGCGCTTAAGCTTTTGTCTTCCGCTAATTTAAATAGTCCCGAGGACTCTATTTCTTCCTGTAACTCAGATAATTCTTCTTTTAGACCTTTTCTATATTTATCGTTGCTGACGAAGAGGGAGGAGAAGTTATAGCCGGCGCCAGCAGTAGGGTCATCTATAGCGTTTTGTAGATCTTTCGCACTGTCGTCCAGGCCTTTTCTATATTTATCTATCGCTGCTAGGGCTTGTTCTATTCTTTTATCAATTGATTCAGGGTCTATAATTTTATTTAATTGCTCACTTAACTCTTTTGTACCTATGTTAGATAGTCTATTTCCGAAAGCGGCTAAAGCGCTATTCCCTCTTTCTAAGCTATCATTCATAATATTTTGAGTTGTAATGAACTCGTCAGAAGATTCTCTGGCATCATTAACTTTATTCTGAAAGGCTTGAAAAGCTTTCTCTGCTTTTGTAAGCTGTTTTTCTGTTCTTAAAAACGCATAAACTACCCCGATTATAGCCCCTATTAAAACTACCCAGCCCGCCCAACTAAATAATGTCAAAAGAAGCGCACTTGTTTTTGCCGCTATTGCAGACATTGTAGCCATTGCTCCAGCAAACCCCGCAACCATTCCCGCGCCTGTTGCCGCTACAGTTGCAGGAAGTCTTGCCCAAATTATGCCCATACGAGTTACAGTTTGCTGATTCAGTTTTTCCATGTTAGCTAAGGTAAGTTTTAACTCTGCAATTGCTTGTTTATTAGAGATTTTATAAAGAGTACCTTCTTTTTTTAGGCGTCTTTTTAAGCTATCAATCTTTTTTTTATCTAGCTGCTCTCCTTTTGCGGCTCTGGTTAATAAAAGCTTATCATTTCCTTTATAGTACTGTTGAAGAGCTTGAGCTTGTGCTCTTACTTCTTTTTTAGTTGTTACTGTTTGTTTTTTTAATGCAGTCTCCGCCCGCTTTGAAGCTTTTTTAGCTTCGTCTGCTACTCCTTTATACTTTTCGGACGTGTCATTTAAAGCGTCCCCAAACTTTTTTACTCCAGGAATAGCAGTAGAAAGAACCCTGCCTGCAAACGGTAAAAAAGCTGCTATAATTAATGCAGGAAATTCTGCTAAAAAAGATGCAAGAGGTGCTAGACCTTTTGCTAAGAATACTTGGGCCTTCTCAACTATTGTTTCAAAGGATACAGCTAACTTTGCAAATTCATTGCTAGTAGTTCCAGTGGCCTCTAAAAGTCTTGAGTATTTTTCTTCTACTTGGCCTAGAGCATCCGCTGTAACTGCCTGAGTTTTCTGAAAAGCCGTCAACTCTCCTGTAATATTTAAAGCCTGCTTGTAATCTTCGGTGGCTGTTTTTAGTCTAAGAATAATGCCAAGTTCATCTAATAGTTCTGGCTCTGCTTTTGTAACACCTCTAACCAATCGATTAAAAGAGTCTGTTACATCTCTTCCTAATACCGCACTTACATCTTTTGCGGCTGAGCCAAGCTCAGTTAGCTGAGATGTTGATAGACCTGCAGCCGTACCTATAGCCCCCGCTTGAGCTGCGTCTCTAAAAGATATTTGAGAATCTGTCGCTGCTTGAATATCTTTAGCAAGTCGTTTAAAATTTGTACCAGTCGCAGCAGCGTAAGCGGCTTGCCCTGCTTGTAACTGAACAAGTGTTCCTGCACTCTTTAAAAAATTGAAAGCAGCAGTAACTGCAAAGATTTGAGCTGCAAGAACAGCGTAAGCAGGAACAAGGCCGCCATTTATTCCGGAAGCCATGTTTGCAAAATTTTTGCTGCCCGCACTAGCAGTTTGGGCAACCCCTCTTATGGCTTTACGGGTTTTTTTTGAGGTTTTTTCTGTTTTCTCAAGCCCTTTTGCTGCTTTCTTTGAGTTATCCCCGGTTTTGTCTAACTCGTTGCCTAAATTTTTAGCATCGACAGCGACTTTTTTAGTAGTACCTTTATCATCAACCTCAACGTCAATATATACTTTATTTTTAGCCATTAGCCTGTTACATTATGAGTGAAGTTTTTTCCACTGCTTGCTTTTTGCTTTCGCTCTTCAGCTTTTCTTCTGTTGTCCGCTTCTTCGGCTTTATGATTTACTAGCAATATTTCGTAAGTTTTCATAAAGTAAACAACTATACGTTTGTTTTCTACTTTGTACAATTCTAATAAAAATTCTGCACTTGACCAGTCTTTTCCTAAATAGCTTCCGGACATGCCATCCCACCTATCTGATAAAAGATCAAATATAAAAAATGCCACTTGGACTTCTTCAGGAAACGAAGACGTCTCTAGCGGCATTCTATCGGGGTCGGGGGTCTCTCCTAATTGTTCGCAGATTAACAGATATTTTTTATAATCTATTTTAGAGGAGGACTCTTTAATTTTTCTTTCAAGTAGTTTTTGTATTTCAACTACTTGTTTCCAGTAAAATTTTCTAAATCACCAACACTTTCAGTTACCCAAGTATCAAAGCTAGTTGCGTTTTTCATTAGCAACTCAGCATTATCTTGAGTATAAGGAAGCTCATCTTCGGGGTTTAAACTAGAAACATCTACCAATAGAAGCTCTTCTAAGTATTGATATTTTAGTCCTTTCCATCCTTTGATTACTGCTTTGCAATATTCTACTAAAAACTTTTCGTCATCTAGGTATTCTTCTGGTTGGTGCGTTTTTTTATTAAATTTTGTAGTTAAACACTTTTTACGCAACTTTAAAAGTTCTTCTCTTGCTAGATATGTTAAGTCTACAGACATTCCGTCATATCCGGGGAAGTCTACTGTAACTGTTTTACTTGGAGTCATAAGACTCGCTAGAGAGACGGGGCTATCGGTCATTTGTTTTCCTTTTAACTGTTCTAATTTAGTATCAACCATAGCCTATATTATATGCGAGCAGAGGAAGAAAGTCAAGAAATATTTTTGGGAGGTGAAAAAAGAAAAAAAGGGGCCGAAGCCCCTTTCTTTTAACTAATTACTTTTAATAAACTGCTGGAGCGGTATACTTTAAGTTAGTAATTTCGTTTGCAGATCCAAAATCTGAGGGAAGAGCATGAAAGCTTGTTTCCAAAGATATAACATCTTCAATAGAATGCGAAGGCACTTCAAAGTGACATTTAGGCATTGTAATATTAAGAGCGGGAGTTCCTGTAGCGTTTGCTCCCCCTACTTTCATAACTACTGAAAACTCATTAACTGTCTGAGACATTGCTTGAGTTGAAACTAAATCATTAAAAAATTGACGAGAGGTGCCTGCGGTTCCAAGACTAGCGTCATCTAAAGTCAAGTAACATGTTGCACTACCCGTTACAGTTCTAGTACCTGTGACGTGCTCCAAAGGCTTATTTACAGCACCCAACTCTTCTGGAACCAAATAGGTAATATTATTTGAAATAGTAAAGTTTCCTCCTGTAAGAACCAATGAGTACTCTCCATTTCCTCCTGTACCAGGAAAAATAGTAGTATTGGTTGCATCAATAGAAACTTGAGAAATTCTATTACGAATAAAGTTTTTAGTACTTCTAATGGCTTCATCAATTGCTTGGGTGGAGGTCATATCTGTACCATCGCTTGCTCCTGCTAAATAGAGAGCGCTACCGTTAGCATTATCTGTATCAAAAATAAGATCTCCTGCTGCAATAGTGGTTCCATCTACTGTAGTCACTGCATCATCTGGAGTAGGATCGATCCCTACAAGTACGGACCCAGAAAAATCTATAATCTCTTTTGCAAACCCAGACCAGTTAATTAAAGCAATTCCGTCTACGTCAAAATCAATAGAAGCTTCGTTTACAACTGCTTCAGGAAGCTTATAAACAAGAGGGTTTCCGGCCGCTGTATCCATAACAAAGTAAATAGTAATTGCGTGTAAGGCAGAACGATTAGACTCTGTAGTAAGTATAGTAGTCTCAGTAGCTGCAGGAGTTATTACGGGACCACTTACAGCATTTGTAGCTCTCGTAAATCCATTTGCTGCACTGTAAGTGTCTGCCCCGAACATAGAAGCCCATAAAGCCTCTTCTACTGCGTGCACTTCCGCAGCTGAATCTGCTGCTTTGATTCCCGTAGGAGCAGAACCTGCCTTAGAGTCAAAAGGTCTGACATAAGTGCTAAAAGACCATTCGGCTGGAGCAAGAGAGTCTGTAAACATTCTTCGTCCTCGACGAGAAATGCCCGCTGTACTTTCCATTTCTGCTAAAGTTATTTCTGATGTATTTGTGCTTTGAGAAAAGCTGTATCCATCAAGAATAGGCACTTCCCAAACAGCACCAGCGCCTGCCACATCGTTAGTTTGATCAGTAGTATTACGAAATTGAATAAAAAGTCGTGTGTCTCTACTGAAATATAGTTGTTGAGCCATAGTTTTCTCCTATGAACCTTGAAAAGACTTGGACGTGAACGTTTGTTCTTGCCAGTCGTTTCTAATAACGAACCTCAATCTCCATTTCGGCTACTCCGAGAGGTTCCAATACTCCTTCGTCAGTACTAATACTAACGATAGTAATTTGTTGAGTGCATTGTGACACTCCAAGATTATCTGTATACTCTAGCTGATTATTACTTTCTATTACTGTCTCTACGTCCTCTAACAGTTTTGCTAGAGCTTCTTGAGCATCTTCTTCGTTTACGTAACATCTTACTGTTACACCTAAAAATCTTGTTTTAAGCCCTCCAGCTTGATATTCTCTTGTCTCACTTCCCGCATTTAAATGAATTGCAGGAAAGTCTTCAACTTCATCCCAAAATTTTAGTCGGGGCTCTACGTTATTATATACATTCGTTAAAAAAGCTCCCGTACCATTTATAGTCTTTAGCTTTGTGACTAATGCGGCTACTATTCTGCTTCTTCTTGATGTGTAATCTCTAGCAGCCATTATAGCCTCCTTGTATAAATTCGTCCAATAGCAAATTGTGCGGCTATTTCACGTATTGACGTATCAATAAGTTTTCTCGGGTCTCTTTGTAAAGACCCTTGATTAAACCCTACTTCGAAGGTTTGATACGGAAACTTATCGTAAGTATATCCAATACTAGGAAATCCTTTTCTTGTAGGTATCATGTCTGTTGCTTGTACAGAGTTAAGAAAAGTTCCCGTTTGATTTACAAGTCTTGGTTCTACCATATTTTTTGCTAAAACATTCGGTAACTGTTTATTTATTAAAGCTACTAAGGCTAGAGGGGCTGCTGCGGAACCGCCTAAAGATCCTACAGTTACTTTAGCAGCTACTCTTGCTTTTACATTTTTGTCACTACTTACTTTGTTACTTCGTTTCTTTGAACTTCCCTTTTTTGACGTGCTTTTTGCATTTTTTATAGGAGTTATAGCTTTAACAAATGCACCTTTTGTTAACTGTTGCATTACTCTCATTTCTGTTAATTCTATAGACTCTTGTTCTACTGTCTTGCTTCCTGGTATTCTTGCTATATCTTTACTTTTTAACCATTTCGCTAAAGCTTTATTTAAATGTTCTGAAACTTTTTTCCAATCATTATGGTCAGATCCTGCAAAGTTTTTTCCTTTTCTTTGTACTAAAACATTTACATCCCCAACATATCTTATTGTGTCTTTTCCTCCTACCTTTACTAACTCGAACTTAGCTAAAACATCTCCGAATTTTCTTACAAAAGTTATTCCTATTTCTGAGGAAAAAAACTTACTTCCTAACTCATCCCCTTCTAACATATCTATTACTTTTTTTAGTCTAGCTACGCCTACTGTTACTCCTTGATGAAGTCTTTGCATACCTAGGTTTATGTCTTGATGCTGTTTATCAGATAAAGGCTTAGCTCCTACTTCTTTGAGCTCTTTGTTTAAGTAGTTTGCACCCGCTTGTTTCATTATTCTAAAAGGGGTTCTTATTGCTCTTCCTTGAGTAAATACTACTTTATGTTTTGTTGTATCTTTATGTAAATTACTTCCTGTTCTAGGATTTTTTAAATGCTTTATTAAAGCTTTTCTTGCAGCATTTCCTGCTTTTCTAAAAACTGCATCTGGATCGCTAAAAGGTATTTCTTTTCCTGGAAATTCTTTTTGATGCGATTTTGAAAATGCTTCTTTGAATGCTTCTCTTAAATTATGGTCTGTTACTGTAACTAATTGATTCGACTTATCAACTCCTGATCTAGCCCATGTGTCGCTTGCAACCTTTACAGCTTCTTTCATAAGGTTGTCTATATTTTGCTTTGCCATTAAAAGTTCTTATATAGATCCAACACACGCTTAATGTGGTCTGGAAATCCTATACTTGCTCCGGAAGGGGCGTTTTCTCTAGTTGCTGCAGAAAGTGTTTGACGAACCTT